>Ga0134121_10002248_pt1 | contig 16946 bp, 14 predicted proteins | sample KB301_FD_96463 | JGI IMG/M metagenome (GOLD analysis project Ga0134121, IMG submission 96463) | Terrestrial soil microbial communities without Nitrogen fertilizer from Kellogg Biological Station, Michigan, USA - KB3-0-1 | ecosystem: Environmental > Terrestrial > Soil > Unclassified ... | reverse complement strand
GCCACTGCTGGACGGCCTGCATGGCGGCCTGGTCGAGCGCCATCGGGAGACCGCGAATCAAGCGCACGTTGGTCACGTTGCCCTGCTCGTCGATCACCGCCTCCACGATCACCATGCCCTGGACTCCCGCCCGGCGCGCCTGCTCCGAGTAGCGGGGCTGCACCTGGTGGATGACCTCCGGCTTGGTCATGCCGAAGGAGAGGTGGATGGGCGCGTTCTCCATCGAGCCACCGGGATCCACTGCCGGGCCGACCGGACCCTCGCCATGCCCGATGCCGGGAGGGCAGCCGGGACAGTCGCCGTTTCCAGGGATCGGCGTGCTGGGGCCACTGCTCGCGGGACCCGGGGTGAGGTCCTGGATCGAATCGTTCTGGGCCGGCGCCGGCGGCTTCTCGGGGATGTCCTGAGCCTTCGGCTGCACGAGCTCTCTCGTCGCCGGCGCCGCCGCCTGCTTCTTCGGCTCCGGCTTGACCGGCTGCTTGGACCCTCCGCCGCCGCCGGAAGGAGGGGGCGGCGGCGGCAGGCTCACGAAGAAGGCCTCGGCGACCTGAGGCTCCAGCACGGAGCCCACGTTCCAGTAGCTGGCGAAGGCGAAGGCGGTCAGGCCCACAACGTGCAAGCCGACGGCGATGGGAAGTGAAAGCCAACGGCGGCGGGGTGACGGTTTGGCTTCTAGGTCGATGAGAGAGTTCTCGAACATGATCCACCTCCAGGTCCCGGATTCGGATGTCCCGCGGCAAGTTTCCGCGGTGGTTCCTGTTTCTGTCCCAGCCCACGGGGCGGGGGGTCGTTCGGAGCGCTCCTGTGTAGATAAGACTGGCAAGGCGTGGGATTGGTTCCAGGATTGGCAATGCCGGGACGATCCGGCGTGTTCTCATTTGGAAAGGGGCCTCCAGAAACCCGGGGGTTCGACTTATTCGAGGCTCCTGATATCTTTGCCGGGATGCGACGCCGGCCCATGCCAGGCGTTGCGCGCGAACAGATCTTTCCTTGGAGGTTGGAATGCCGGATTCTCACCCGAGCCCGACGCACTTGCGGTCAGCGCTCTTCGTCGACTTCGACAACATCTATCTCGGCTTGCAGCGCGAGGACCCGGTGGCCGCCGAGCAGTTCGCCACCGATCCCGGCCGCTGGCTCCTCTGGCTGCAGGACAAGCTCCCTACCCACGACGGGGAGGGACGCCCGCGGAAGATCCTCTTCCGCCGCTGCTACCTCAATCCCTCGCAGTTCGGCCGCTTCCGCCCCTACTTCACCCGCTCCGCCTTCGAGGTCGTGGACTGTCCGCCGCTCACCAGCGGCGGCAAGACCAGCGCCGACATCCACATGGTGATGGACCTGCTGGACACGCTGAGCCACGTCACCCGGTTCGACGAGTTCATCCTGCTCTCGGGCGACGCCGACTTCACGCCGGTGCTCCTGCGCCTCTCCAAGCACGACCGGCGCAGCTCCGTGCTGGCCATCGGGCCGGCCTCGGTGGCCTACAAGGCGGCCTGCGACCTGCTCATCGACCAGGACACCTTCCTGGAGGAAGCCATCGGGGCGACTCCGGGTCAGGCGACCCGCGCCGCCTCGGGCCCTTCCGCCACGTCGGCGATGAGCGAGCTGCTGCGCCGGATCGCCGACAAGATGTACGAGCGGGCGAGCGCCAGCGGCGAGCTGGTCGCCACCGAGCTGCCGCCCATCTTCCGCGAGTTCCCGGAGTTCACGTCCAGCACCAACTGGCTGGGCTTCAACAGCCTGCGCAACATGACCACCGGCGTCATTCAGACGCGCCAGGATCTCGTCATGGTAGACGGCGATCCCTGGCGGGTGGGTCTCGTGGCCGAGGGCGAAACCCCTGCGGTGGACTCCGAGCAGGGACGTCCGGTTCCGGTACCTAGATTTCTCCCTCCGGCCGACCGCAGCCGCCTGATCGAGGAGATCCTCACCTTCGTGCGTTCGGTGGTGGACTCGTCGGACTCGGCGGTGCCCATGGCACGGGCGGCGCAGATGGTGATCAGCCGCTTCGGCGAGCAGGTGCTCTCCACCCGCTGGGCGGGCGCCGGCACTTTCCGCGATCTGCTGGAGGGCCGGGAGAACCCGGGCTTCGCCATCTCGGCGCTGAAACCGGGCTACATCTACGATCCGGCCCGCCATCAGCTCCCCGTCGACGGCCGCCCCGAGGAGCTGGTGGGCGATCCGGAGCTGAACTCGCTCGCCTATCGCGTGCACCAGCTCACGGACACGCCCTATCTGACGCGCGGCGACTACTCCCGGGTCTTCCGCCTCACCGCCGAAGAGGTCAGCGAGCACAGCTACTTCCTCACCCGCACCTCGAAGGCGGTGCGCGACAAGTGCATCGAGGAGGGCTCTCCCATCGCCCGCGCCAGCGTCAACTTCATCCTGCGCGGCATCACTTTCGGCGGCCACCGCTTCGGCCAGAACACTCCGGAGGACCCGCTGGCCCTCGCCTCCTGTTTCTTCCGCAACGTCATCAGCCTTTGCGACAGCGCCGGCATCTCCCTTGACGCGGCCGAGATGCAGACGCTCTCCGACTGGATTCTGGGCGATCTGAAGCGGTCCGATCACGAACCCCGGGAGCTCTACCGCGCGGCGGACGACGACGAGGACGACCACGAACGACAGCCAGTGACGGTAGGAGCGGCGGCGGTCGACGACGAGGTCGCCGGTGGTTAGCTCCCGATGAGCTGGGAGACGGGAGAGGACGAGCTCCGCGCGCTCCAGGCTCTCAGCGCCGCGGACCGGGCCGTCCATCTCGTCCAACTCGTGGCGGACTGGGAAGAGGCCTGGGGCCTTCTGGACGATCAAGGCTGGGTGGTGGCCAAGGAGACCGACGCCCTTCCCCTCTGGCCCCACCCCGACCTGGCGCGCGCCTGTGCCCAAGGCAACTGGGAAGGCGCCGAGCCCACGGCGATCCCGCTGGACGACCTGCTCGAAGAGCTTCTTCCCCTGCTCGAAGAGGACGGCCTGCGCACCGCCCTCTTCCCCACGCCGGACGATCCGGGCGTAATCCTCGAAGCCCCCGAGCTGGGCCGAAGGCTGGAAGCGGAGTTGGATCTGGGGGCATGAGGGGAGCCTGCGGACAGCTAAGTCCCTGGTACCATGTTTCCCATGCGGCCCGCCCCGGACACCGAGATCCTCGTTCCTGGAGAGCTACCCTTCCTGGAAAGCATCTCCTGGTTCGACCTCCGCTACCGCGATCTGCCGCCGCTTGACATGCTGCGGCGCTATGAATCCGGCTGGCGCAACGTGGGTGTCCTCGCGGACCCATCGCCCGAGGAGTGGGGCTTTATTCGGGAGTTGGTGAAGCGCTTCGGAAGCTATCTCGATGTTTGAGCGTGAGCAGCACCGCAACGTCGCGGCTCTGCTCACCGCCCTCGACTCCCAGAAATTGTCCCGCTGCAAGTTCCTCTTTGGCGGCGGTACGAGGATCGTGCTCGAGCTGGATGAGTATCGGGAGTCCCACGACGTCGATTTCCTCTGCTCCGATCCCGAAGGCTATTCCGAGCTGCGATTTGAAGCCTCAATGGGCGGATACCCGGCGCTCTTCCCTCCAAACTCTGATGTGGAGTTCGGTTTTCCACGCGAGATGCGGACCGACCAGTACGGCATCCGCTTCCCGGTCATGATCGCCGGAGACATGATCCGGGTCGAGCTTATCCGCGAGGCTCGAATCGAGCTCGGTGCGGCAACGAAGCCGTCATGGTCGCCCGTAGACTGCCTTTCTCTTCAGGATTGCTACGCCGAGAAGCTCCTGGCGAACGCGGACCGTTGGGCGGACCGGCAGGTCCTCTCGCGGGACCTGATCGATCTCGCCACTCTCCGGCATCGCATCGGGCCCATCCCGGCGGCCGCCTGGAGGAAGGCCGAAGCGGCGTACCGGACGGCAGCCCGCGACGATCTCCGCAAAGCGCTCGTCGCCTTCAACCAGGACTCTCTACATCAGCAGCGATGTTTCGAGGGCCTGCAAATCAGAGACGCCAACGGGATCAGGGAAGGACTATCCCTCCTGGGGCAGGATCTCGGGGTGCCGGAATGGTGACGAGGCTTTCCATCCGCATCCCCGGCCAGGGGCTCCATGAGATTACCGGGCAGGTCCAGGCCGCCGTGCGGGAGAGCGGTGTCCGGGAGGGACTCTGCACAGTTTTCATACAGCACACCTCCGCCAGCCTGACGATCCAGGAGAACGCCGATCCCTCCGCGCGGCGGGATCTCGAGGCCTGGCTCAACCGGCTGGTGCCCGAGCGCGACTCCCTCTACACCCACACCACGGAAGGGCCGGACGACATGCCGTCGCACATCAAGGCGGCGTTGACGGCGACGTCGCTGTCCATCCCCATCCTCGACGGCGAGCTCGGGCTCGGCACCTGGCAGGGCCTCTACGCCTGGGAGCACCGCCGGCACTCCGGCACGCGCAAGGTGCTGGTGCACGTCGGGGCGTAAGGCCGTTCCTTACGGGTAGTAGCCGCTGATCGTCCGCGCCTCCACTCCGGGTTTGTCCACCTGCACCCGCACGGTGCGGAACGCCTCTCCGGGCCGGGTGTTCGACGACTGATAGGTGATGCGGTAGCGCGAGCGCAGATCCTTCTCGATCATGCTGTAGACGGCGGGCAGATCGTCCGTCGACTTGACGAAGAAGCTTCGGCCACCGGTGTCTTTGGCCAGCCGGGAAAGTCGCTCGGTCGCCTCGCCCCGGGTCAGGTTGATGCCCAGCACAAAGACGGCGATGCCCGCCCGCCGGGCGCTTTCCAGAGCGTCGTCGAAATGGAAGCGGCTGGTGCGGTCCTCGCCATCGGAGAGGACGACGACCGCCCGCTGGCCCGAGGTGCCTCCCAGGTAGCAGAGAGAGAAGATGATGCTGTCCCAGAGGGAGGTCTCGTCGTCCGCCATCAGGCCGTCGAATCCCGCCGCCAGAGCGGAGAGATCGCCGGTGAGGCCCACCGCCACGCGCGGCGCCTTGTTGAAGGTGATGACGGCCGCCTGATCTTTGGGATGCAGGGTCTGGCGGAGAAACTCGACCGCGGTGCGGCTCACCGCTGCCAGGCGCGGCTGCATGGAAGCCGAGTTGTCCATGAGCGCCACCAGTCGCAGGGGCGTATCGTCGACCCGCTCCACCTGGCGGAGAGTCTGCCGGGCTCCGTCCTCGAACACTTGGAAGTCGCCGGCTCCGAGACTGTCGAAGAGCCTTCCCGCCCGGTCGCCGGCGCTGGCGTACAGCTCGACGAGGCGGATGCTCATCGTTTCCGCCGGGGCCGGGGCGTTGAGCAGCACTACGTCCTCGGCCGACGTGCCGTCACTCAAATAGGCAACGGCGCGCACGTAGCTCACCACTGCCGGATCGGGCAGAGCCAGGGGCAGGATGAAAGGAGGCTGGTAGAGAGTGGCTACCCGGTCGTCGCCCAGATAGAGCTCCACGCGGTCGACGCCGCGGTCCTCTGGAACGTCGAGATTCACTCGGGCGCGCAGGCTCCGGTGGTAGGACCGGCCGGGGCGCGGCTCGACCAGGTGGACGGCGAAGCGCTGGGCGCCGGCATTGATCGCCAGCTCGTCGCTCGCCAGCTCTTTGCCGGCGCGGTCGAGCCCCTGAGCCGTGATCTTGTGGGCCCGAGGCACTCTTCCGAGATCGACCTCCACCACGAACGGCGGGCGGTTACGGGTCAGAATGGGCTTGCCGTCGAGCGAGAAGGCGACACGCTCGATCCGCGCCTCCTCCGGCACTCCGGCGGCGCGTTCCACCCTCGCCTCGAAGCGTTGCATGCCGGCGAGGAGCACGCCGGATGGGGCCTCGATCCTGAGCCCTGGACGCGACGCGGCGAGATCGGCGTCCGCCTCGGCAAACAGCCGGCGGATCTCGGGGGGCGGAGCGGAATCCCCCCGGTTGAGGACCGCGGTGGCGGGGTGGAACGTGGAGACCCACTCCGGCGGCTTGGGTGCGGCAAGGGCCCGCTGGGCCACGATGTCGCAACCAGCGGTGCCGGCCTCCCGGAGCCAGGTGAAAGCCTTGTCGGCGCGCGGATCACCCTCGCACTTGCGGGCTCTGGAGGCGGCCACGAGGTCCGGCCCGGTGCCGGGGCGCCAGAGCTGGGAAGGGCCTCCCGCCGGGCCGGAAAGAAAGGCGAGCACGATTCGGTACTGGACCTGGAAGCCCGGCTCGTAGGTCCAAAGCTCCAGCGCCGTGCCGTCGCACGTGCCGGGGAAAATCGAGTCCGGCTCGCCCTTGAGCAGGAAGACGCGAGCCCGGTCGTCCCGGGTGCCTCCCCAGCGCTGCCGGGCCTCGGCAAGACGCGTATCCCACCGCTCCTTCGCCTCGTTGCGGGGCGTTTCGGGATAGGGATCGCGCACCTCCCAGAACCTCCGGACGAAGGCCTCGCGATCCGCGTCGGCGGCGAGCGAGAGGAATGCCTCCCGCTCGCGTGGGGTGATCAGGGGGTTCACCTCCTCCAGCCAGGAGCGAAATTGCCCGGAAGGGGCCTGCCCCTCGGCGGCCAGGAGTGAGGACAGGGATGGCAGGACGGGAACCAAAAAACAGAACACCAGACTGACAAGAACTTTCCGCAGCACGCTGAACCTCCAGCGAGCCGGGATTCCAGACTCTTGAGCTTGGCCCTCCCCGGCCCGCACGGGCCGGATATCAAGCAAGAGTCATGCCTTATTTAATGATCTTCCCGTCGAGCTCCTCGATCAACGCATCCGATGCCGGGCGCTCTTTCTGGAGGCGCTGCGCCACCTGCTCGGCCTGGCGCAGAACGCGCAGGACGTTGCGGCCGGCGAGCTTGCCGATCTCCTCGTCCGTCCAGCCACGGCGCAGCAGCTCGGCGAGGAGGGCGGGGTAGGTATCCACGCCTTCGAGCCCCAGGGGGACGCTGGTGATGCCGTCGAAGTCCGAGCCGATTCCCACGTGATCGATGCCCGCGATCTTCCGCACGTGCTCGACGTGGTCGGCCACCTGCTCCAGGGTGGCCCGGGGCGCCGGATGCTGAACGCGCCAAGTCTCCAGCCCCTTCTTCACCGCCTCCGGATCGCCCGGGTTGAGCGTCTTGAGCCGGGTCTCGGCGGCGTCCTGATCGGCGTTCCAGGCCCGCACCACCTCGGAGGTGAAGGTTGGCACGAAGCTCACCATCACCACGCCGCCGTTGGCCGGCAGCAGCTTCAGCACGTCGTCGGGTACGTTGCGGGGATGAGCGTCCAAGGCGCGTGTCGAGGAGTGGGAGAAGATCACCGGCGCCTGCGCGATCGCGAGGGCCTTCTTCATCGTCTCGGCCGAGACGTGCGAGAGATCCACCAGCATGCCCAGCCGGTTCATCTCGCGCACCACCTCCTCGCCGAAGCGGGTGAGGCCGCCGTGCTTGGGCTCGTCGGTGGCGGAGTCCGCCCAGTCAGTGTTCTTCGAGTGAGTGATCGTCATGTAGCGGGCGCCGGCCGCGTAGAGCAGGCGCAGGGCGGCGAGGGAGTTGTGGATCGAGTGGCCGCCCTCCATGCCGACGAGCGAGGCGATGCGCCCCGCCTTGTGGATGCGCTCGACGTCCGCCGCCGTGCGGGCGACTTCGAACGTCTCCGGATAGCGCTCGGCCAGGCGGTGGACGTCGTCGATCTGCTCCATCACGGCCTGGATGGCGTCCGCACCGAGGATCTCGACCGGAATGTAGACCGACCAGAACTGGCCGCCGACTCCGCCCCGGCGCAGACGCGGGATGTCGGTGTGCATCGGCGGATCGAGCTTCGTGGTGCCGGCGCGAAGATCGATCTTCTCCAGGTGGTTCTGGACCCGCTTGCGGTACTCCCAGGGGAGGTCGTTGTGGCCGTCGATGAGCGGCACCGCTTCGAGCAGCTTGCGGGCCCGCTCGACCAGGGCGGGGTCGGCAGCCCGGTGGACCGTCTCCTGCGCCGCGGCGGTCACTGCGATCGTGGCGGTCATCAGACCGAGCCCTAGGGCCAGCCGGCAGAGCTTAGGCATGTCGTCTCCTCGCGTCGAAGGTTCAAGGACGAATTGGGGGCATTCTACGGCGTCTCCTCCCATTCCGAACCGCTCTGGGATAGAGTTCCAGCATTCCAGACTCTTCAGGAGATTCCATGGACTTGCAGAACCCCTTTCGTCCCGAAGAGCACGCCGTCTACGACAGCGAGAGGATGGGCAAGAGCACCCTCTTCGAGTCGGAAAGGCTGCTGGTCGGCTTGAACGCCTTCGAACCCGGCCAGGAGCACAAGCTGCACGCCCACTCCGGCATGGACAAGGTCTACCACGTGCTCGCGGGAAGCGGCGTCTTCCTCCTGGCGGGACGGGAGGAGCCGATGGAGGCGGGAATGATGCTCGTGGCTCCCGAAGGAGTCATGCACGGCATCCGGAACACCAGCGCCAAGCGCCTGCTGGTCCTGGCCATCCTGGCGCCGGCGCCATAGAGCGGCTCTTTGAGCCTGTTGGCGCGCACCCTATGGATTGAAACCTGGCGCCGCGCGCCAACCTACTCAAGGAGAAGCCATGAAGAGAATCGTCTCGTCCGTCCTGCCGCTGCTGGCGCTGGCCGTCGTGCTCGCCGCCGTCCTGCCGGCCCCCGCCGCCGCCGGATGTACGGCGTCCGTCAACTGCAACAACGCCTGTTCGCTGGACTTCATCTGTTCCCCGCGCCCCTGCGAGCTCTTCTGCTCGGCGGCCTCCCAGACGAAAACCTGCTCCGGGACCACGACCTGCACCGTGGGAGCCAGCTCCGTCACCTGCGACAACGTCACCACGAGCTGCCCCACCACCAGCCAGTGCCATCAGTTCTCCAACTCGATCGTCTGCGGCTCAGTAACCCGGCAGTGCACCCCCAACTGCCCGCTTTGAGTAGGAATCGATAGGCTGGATGGGGCGGCCCGAAGGGCATAGGCGCTAACTTAACGTGGTCTGGGAGTTCCCCCGCCCAAGACCCTCACTCCCCCGACCCCTCTCTCCCATCCTCCCCCCCGCCGACCGGGAGAGAGGGGAGCGCCAAAAAAGGCAGGGTTGCGGTGGCTGATGAGGGGTCTTGGCTGTTCTCCCTCTTCTCCCGGCCGGCGGGGGGGAGGATGGGAGAAGAGGGCCGGGGTGATGAGGGTCTTGGGCGGGGGCGCTCCCAGAGGCGTCAAAGGTAGCGCCTATTGGGGAGGCCGCCCCGGAGTCCTTGCTCCCCTACTTCGCCGCCTTCACCACCGCCGCTCCCGCCGTTACGATCCCCTTCGCTTCATCCACCGTCACCACCTGATTGGCGGGCAGGTTGGCGAAGCGCTGCTTGGTGCCGCTGGGCCATTCGACTTCCAGGGTCTGCACCACTTTGTCCGCCCCGAGGCCGAAGGTGGGGGCGATCTCGCTTTGCGAGCAATAGGAGGAGCCGGTGCGCACCAGGGTCCACTGCTTGCCGCCGGCGCTGGTCACCCGCACCACGGCGCCGAGGCCATCGCGGTTGGATTTGGTGCCCACCGTCCTAACCCGCAGCCAGTGATTGCCGTTGCCGCCGTCGTTGCGGAACACCACCGCGGGGCCGTGGTTGGTGGTGAAGACGATGTCGAGGTCGCCGTCGTTGTCGAGGTCCCCGTAGGCCGCGCCTCTCGCCACCATGGGGCGGCCGAAGTCCACGCCCACCGCGGCCAGCGCCGACGCGAATTTGCCCTTGCCCAGGTTGCGGAAGAGCAGCGGCGGCTCCTTGTACTGGATGCGCGGCTGGACGCGGTTGATCTCCTCCTCCAGGTGACCGTTGGCGGCCAGGATATCCGGCAGGCCGTCGAGGTCGTAGTCGAAGAAGAAGACGCCGAAGCTCAGGGTGAGCAGGCTCGCCTGTCCCACCGTCGACGAGGGCGCCTCGTCCACGAACACTCCGCTCCCCTCGTTATGGTAGAGGGCCAGCATCTCGTTGCTGAAGTTGCCCACCAGAAGGTGGGGCCGGCCGGAGCGGTCATAGTCCGCGGCGTCGACGCCCATCGCGCCCCGGGCCGTCCCCTCCTCGGAGAAGGCGACCCCGGCCTCCAGCGCCTCGTCCTTGAAGGTGCCGTTGCCAAGGTTGCGGTAGAGCTTGTTGGGCTGGGTGTCGTTGGCCACGAAGAGATCGGGCCAGCCGTCGCCGTTGTAGTCGAGCACGGCGACGCCGAGCGACTTGCTCGTCGGATCGCCGACCCCGGCCTTCTGGCTGACGTCCTCGAATTTGCCGCCGCCCAGGTTGCGATAGAGCTTCGACGAGGTCCCCTTGTAGGACTCGGGCGTGCAATAGGACTTGGTCGAGCCGTCGAGCGAGCACCAGAGGTCCTTGTCACGGCTCCACTGCACGTAGTTCGCCACGAACAGGTCGGCCTTGCCGTCCTTGTCGTAATCGACCCAGGCGGCGCTGGTGCCGAAGCTTGCGTTCTTGATGCCGGAGGCGGCGGTGACGTCCTTGAACTTGCCGCCGCCCTCATTGTGGAACAGCCGGTCGCCGTCGAGCGAGGTGATGTAGACGTCCTCGCGGCCGTCGTTGTCGTAGTCGGCCACGGCCACACCCATGCCGTACGTCTGCACGTCGAGGCCGCTCCCCTTCGTCACGTTGGCGAAGGTGCCGTTGTGGTTGTTGTGGTAGAGCGCGGGCAGCGAGGTGCGGCCCTTGGGGTCCCAGTCGCGGCTGTTGATCAGCAGGACGTCGAGCCAGCCGTCGCCGTCGGCGTCGAACAGGGCGACGCCCGAGCCCAGGGACTCGGGCATGTATTTTTTCCCCGACCGGCCGCTGTTGTGGGTGAACTTCACCCCGGAGGGGGCGGTGATGTCCGTGAACTTCACGCCGGAGGCCGCAGCCACCGGACTCGAGGCTTTGGCCGGCGCCTTCTTGGCCGGAGCCGCAGCACCGAGGGCCAGCGCCGGGAGCAGGACGACGGAGACGGCGAGCAGATGTTTCAGCGCGGGCTTCAAGCTCAACCTCCTGCAATCGGCGACGACTCGGTCGTCCGCGGGATGGTGTTCAGGGGAACGCTCTCGTGCTCATGGATCGGCTGGCGCTCGTTGTTGTCCTCCGGGCTCAGCATGCGGGGCTTCGCCGTGATCGCCTGCGACGACTCCTCGGCCTTGAAGCGGCGGAAAAGCTTCGCCTCCCGCTCCGCCCTCGGGGCGTCGCCGAGACCGCGGGCGGAGAGCATGGCGGTGTAGTGCATCTGCACGTCCTCGGGATCGACGGCGCAGACCTGGTCGAGCACCTGAAGCGCCTCCTTGTACTGCCGCTTGAGGAAGAGGACGCGAGCCGTCTGGTTGAGCGCCACGCGGTCACGCGGGTACTTGGCCGTCACCTTGCGCAGCGAGGCCAGGGCGCCGTCGTAATCGCCCTCGGCCTTCTGGATCATGGCGTTGAAGAAATGCGTGCGCGGCAGTTCGGGATTGATCGCCAGCGCCTTCTGGATGAAGGGCTTGGCCGCCTCCACCTCGCCCTCGCGGATGAGTGCGCGGGCGGAGTTGACCCATCCGTCCACGTAGCCGGGCTCGGCCTCGGTAACCTTTTTGAAGGCGTACTCCGCCCCCTTGAGGTCGCCCTGGAGGAGCAGGCCGATCCCCCAGTCGTTCCACCGCTCGCGGTCCTTCTTCTCCACCTTGGGCTGCCAGTCCGGGCCCGTGCCCAGGGGCAGCTTGGTCTCGGCGGACGCCACGGTGACGATGGGCAAATTGGGGATCTCGCCCTTGATCTTGCCCGAGACGTTGGCCGGGATGTTGGCCTTGTCGAACGAGTACTCGGCGTTGTTGGTGCCCGCCGTGATCAGCCCGGGCGGCTGGCCGGGCTTCGGCTGGCCGGCGTACACGAACTGCGTGTAGTAGTGAGAGAACTTGCGGTAGTTGAGCTTCGCCGTCAGGGTGATGGGTCCCACGGCGTCGGCGGGGATCTTCACCCGGTAGTGCGCGACGTCGGCGGCGCCCGGCGGGATCAGCCGCGTGTAGAGAACGCTGCGCGCCTGCCAGGCGTTGCGCTTGTTGATGAAGTTGCCGTCACCGTCAAGCTGATAGGAACGGTAGAAGTGCGCGCCCGCCTCGACAGGCCCCTTGCCGCCGTCCTCCACGCGGCCGCTCCAGAAGACGACGCGGCCGTTGGCGTCCTTCCCCTGAAGCTCCAGCCAGACGTCGAAGGCGTCCACCGTGCCGCCCGGGAAGAAGTGGCCGATGGCGCGGGTGCGCACGACGACGTCGACGCGCACCGTCGAGCCCGCCTTGAGGGGCGGCGCGGACTTGTCGATCGGCGCCGAAACCTTGCCCACGTCGCGCAACAGCACGGCGCCCCCCTGCTCGGCCTCCTCGCCCACGGCGAAGGTCGAGGCAAGCTGCGGCGCGTTATCGGTCCCTGCCCGCCGCACCATCGCGGTTTCGCTCTTCGTCTCCGAGGTCGGCGAGGCGGCGAAGATGTCGACGGTGATGAAGCCCGACTTCAGGAACTTCTCGGTGACCGACATCTGCTCCTTGTCCTGATTGACGAAAGCCAGAGCGGTGTTCGCCGCCGGGAAGCGATGGGAATGGACCTTGCCGCCGCGGTTGCCGGGGTCCTTCGAATCGACGAGCGGCATGTGGCAGTTGGCGCAGGTCTTCGACTCGGCGGGGTAGTAAAAGGACCGAGCGCCCTGGCCCGAGACGCCGCTCGCCTGCCAGTTGTCATAGTCGTTGAAGCCGCGGAACCAGCGGTAGGAGTTCACCGGCACGTCGAGATGCACCTTGTGGCACGAGGCGCAGAATTCCGCCGAGTCCTCGCGCATGAAGGGCTTCATGAACGTCGCCTTGTGGGGCTCGGGATCGAGGTAGGTCAGGAAGTGATTGGCCTTGCGGACGACCGGGTTCTTGCTGCTCATCAGCTCGTGCAGGGCCGGGTACTCCATGGTGAAGCCGGCGTTGCCCATCGAGCTGTGAACGGAGGTGATGGCGTGGCAGGAGGTGCAGGCGAGGCCGGCCTGCGCCTCGGGCGTGTCGATCTGCTGCTTGATGGGACGCTCGAAACGGCCATTGAAGAACACCGCGTGATCGTGGCAGCCGGCGCACCACTTGCTCGGCTGGGTGCCCACAGTGTCCTGCATGTACTCAATGGACTTGCGGTAGAACTGGTTGTTGAACGACGCGAAATGGTGGGCCGAGCTGTTCCACTGCTTATAGATGTCCTGATGGCACTCGCCGCAGGCCTTCGAGTCCATGAAGAAGTTCGACGGGATGATGCCGCCCACGTTGGTGGCTGCCGACGAAGGGAAGAAGGGCGACTTCGGGCCGCCTCCCTCCTCGTTCATGGAGGTGGGGACGATCAACGGGTTGCGGATGCGGTCCTCGGGATTGGGATGGGACTTGCGATAGAGCGACGCCGCCACCGGCAGGACGACGAGCAGCACGACCGCGGCGGCAAAGGCTTGGCGGAACCGTCCCCAGCCGCCCCCTTCAGCTCCCCGGCGCCAGACCCAGGCGCCCACGGCCGCCACGCCGAGAGCCGCCGCCACCACGTGAGCCCAGTAGACGGGCCGGTTCTGAAGCACGTTGCCATCCACCGCCAGCCAGGCTCCTGCCAGCAGGGCCAGAAGGAACAGAAAGGCGGCGGGCAGAAGTCCTCCGCGCAGGTCCGGCCGCCGGGCCAGCAGCAGGGCGAACATCACCGCCAGCACCAGCCCCAGCACCAGGTGCAGAAGGACATTGCTCATGTAGAAGATGGTCGGCGAGGCGAACGCGGTGATGTAGGCCGTGTTCACCAGCAGCACGACGAAGAGGAGGGCCGTCCACTTCAAGAAGGCTCCAGGTCGGTTCTCCATACTCAATCTCCTTGCGGCCGGCAGGTCATTCCTCTGGTCCCGAAGAGCCATGATAGTACGATCTACCGGCACCTACCGCACGCTCCAGAGCTTGTGCTGCTGGACGGAAAGCCGCCACGGCGGGTTCTCCCGGCAGAGGCGGATGCACCAGTCGAGGGTTCGCCGGTCGACCTCCGGGCCGTCGAAGGCCGGGGAGATGAGGTAGTGCTCGGCCGACACCACCGTCTTGGGGATCCCCTGGCCGTAACCGCGGACGTACTTGACCTCATGGGCCCGGCGCTGGCGGATGGCGTGCTCCGCCACTTTCGGGCTGACCGTGATCCAGTCGATCCCCGGGGACAACTCGACGCTACCGTTGGTCTCGATGGCCAGCGAGTAGCCCTCGGCGTGAAGCAGGCCGATCAGCTCGAGATCGACCTGGAGGGCCGGCTCCCCGCCGGTGAGGATCACCCAGCGGCATTCGGCGGAGAGCGACCGCATCTCGGCCACGATCTCCGGGAGAGTCATCGACCGGCCGGACTCGAACTCCGTGTCGCAGTCGAACCCATGCGTCTCCACCCGGCACTCCAGGTTGCAGCGCGAGAACCGCAGGAACAGGTTGGGCGTCCCGGCGCGCACGCCCTCCCCTTGCAGGCTGTAGAAGATCTCGTTGACCCGGTAGCGGTCCATGGGCGGGTCTATTCCCTCGCCGTGCGATTAATCACACGTGTGTGATTATTTGCGCGCGCGGTTATTTTAAGCGCGGCGCTCATACAATGCCCCCCTCTTGGTCCATGGGGGGTACTCTACCAGCCGAGCTGCTACCAAGCGACCGCGTATCGTCGGTCCGATTGGCGAGTCCCCCGAGCTGCGGTACAGTCGGGACGAAGAAGACGAGCGCTGCATGATCGCCGAGACCCGCCTGGTGAAACCCTCTCCCAAAGTCGCCGCCGTCGTCGTCAACTACAACGGCAAGGACGTCACGAAGCAGGCCGTCGAGAGCCTGCGGCGGATGACCTATCCCAACTTCGACCTCGTCGTCCTCGACAACGCTTCGACGGACGGCTCCCCCGAGGCTCTCGGCCGGGACTTTCCGGATCTCCTCCAGGTGCGGGTCGAGGTCAACCGCGGCAGTTCCTCTGGCTACGCCGCCGGGTTTCGCTGGGCTTTCGAGAACGGCTACGACTACGTCCTGCTGCTCAACAACGACATCGAGGTCGAGCCGGACCTGCTGACGGAGCTGGTGAAGGTGGCCGAGTCGGACCCCAAGATCGGCTGCGTGGGTCCCAAGTGCTACTTCCACGGCGACCGCCGGCGGCTGTGGTCGGCTGGCGGCATCCTCCGCTTCCGCGAGTCCATCACCCGCGAGCGGGGCTATGGGGAGATCGACCGCGGCCAGTATGACCAGGACACGGACGTCGACTACGTGAACGGCTGCGCCATCCTCATTCGCCGCACCGCCGCCGAGGCCGCGGGAAGCTGGGACGATCTCTTCTTCATCTGCGTCGACGACGCCGACTTCTGCACGAGGGTGAAGCGCCAGGGCTTTCGCTGCGTATACACGCACCGGGCGGTGCTCTATCACATGGTGGCCTACACGACGGGGGGCTACAGCGCCAATCGCAACTTCCAGTTCGGCCGCAGCGGCGCCATCTACGTCCGGCGCTACGCCAATCCCTGGAACTGGCTCACCTGGCTCGCCTTCACCGCCGTAACGCTGCCCGTCGCTTGGATGCGCGAGGCCCGCCGGGGCAATCAGGCGGCGGCGACGGCGAAGCTGAAGGGGATTCGGGAGGGGATGCGGATTCCCCTCCCGCCACCACCGCGGCTCCGCCCTTAGGACCCCTTAGGACTGCAACCTACTGGAGGCCTAGGGCAGCGAGAGACGGGACCTGTGACGCCCGCGCGAGAAGATCCGCCAACGCCTCCGTGGAACCGATCGCTTCCAGCCGTTCACGCACACTTTGGGGAACAGGTCCAAAGCGGGCTTCGAGCTGCCGCATCAACACGGACCGGATCGACGAGAGGCTCTTCTCAAGGCCCTTCTCAAGGCCCTGCTCAAAACCTTCCTCATGACCCTTTTTGAAGCCGTTGCGCTCCCAGTCCCTGGTCCATTCTTTCACTCGATCTTCAAGCATTGACTTGACCTCCTGAAGCTCCATCACTCTCGGAACCTCGACACCTGGCAGGCGCGCCGGCAACAGCACCCGGACCATCCAGATCGCGAAGGAGCGCTTCAATTCTGCCTGGTCCGGTTCCTTCAACCACTCCAACAGCGCCCCGAGCACCCGTTCGATATCAGCCGGACTGCGGCTCTTCTCCAGCCGGAACAGCGCCGCGGCCAAATTCCGTAGCGGCTCAAGCTCTTCCTCGGCGATCCGGCCCTCGTCCAGCAGAAAGTAGCGCAACCGGGGCTGGTAGGTCTCCATCCCTCCGGGCACGTCTGCCAGCAGCTCAGCGATGTCCTGGGCCGCATTCCACCGCCGGTCCCCATTATAGAGAACCAGAGGCAGAACCGGCGGTAGCTTGTCCCCCGGAGCCACCATTCCTGTTCGGATCAGATCCTGGTAGAGCAGCCCCACGTAGGTCATGAGCCGCACAGCCATGAACGGGTCGACCGTGGACTGGAACTCCAAGAGAAGATAGACGTACAGCCAGCGGTCGCCTCCCCAGCGAACCCTCCACACGACGTCACTTTCGCGGGAGCGAAGGTCGTCGCTGACAAAGTGGACCGGGACCTTCTCGAGGCTGGAAAAGTCCAACCCCGCCACCCATTCCTCGTGAACGAACCCCCGGATCAGGTCCGCCACCATGGGCGCGTGGGAAAAGAGCAGCTTGTAGCCGTTGTCGTGCTCCGCCATTTACACCCCACGGGACATGTCCAAAGAGAAAACTGCAGCTCTTTTATCGGACATGTGATGCGAACGCAAGGGCCGAGGACGCGAGACCGTCACACCACCTTCTTGAGCCAGTCCAGCCGCGACCGCTGATACCAGTGCCAGCGCACCGGCCGTCCCAGGCGCATCAGCTCGGGCACCGTGACGAACCGGTAGCGATCCCCCAGGACCTTGAGGATCCGCTCGACGGCGGCGAGGGTGGGGCGCCGGTCGCGGTACCGCTCGTCGGTCGTCGTGTACAGCGTGTCGTGGAAGAGGACGATGCTCCCCCGCCGCATCCGGCGGTAGATGCGGGCCAGCATGACCTCCGGGGGATCGTCCCGCCAATCCTCGGCGATCACG
>Ga0134121_10002246_pt1 | contig 16951 bp, 20 predicted proteins | sample KB301_FD_96463 | JGI IMG/M metagenome (GOLD analysis project Ga0134121, IMG submission 96463) | Terrestrial soil microbial communities without Nitrogen fertilizer from Kellogg Biological Station, Michigan, USA - KB3-0-1 | ecosystem: Environmental > Terrestrial > Soil > Unclassified ... | reverse complement strand
CTGCGCGTGCTGTGGGACGTGGTGCTGCCGAGCGCGCTGCCGGAACTGGCGAACGGCATTCGCACGGCGCTCGCGCTGACGTTCGTGCTGCTCGTGTCCTCGGAGCTGGTCGTGGCGCGCGCCGGCCTCGGCTACCTCATCGGATTTCTCGGCGAGGGCGGCGTCTACGACGCGATGTTCGCGGTCGTCCTGGTGGTCGCGTTCCTCGGCTTCTTTGCCGATCGCCTGTACCAGCGCCTCATGCACCGGGTGCTCGCATGGCGCGACTGATGCCCTGGATGCCGGTCGTCGGCCTCGCCATAGCGTGGGAGGTGTTTGCACGGAGCGGCGCGGTGACGCCGTTCATGCTGCCGGCATTCACTACGGTGGTGGAGCGCATGTGGGCCGACGGCGTGTCGGGCGAGCTGTGGCAGAACCTCGGGCTTACGCTGTACCGCTCGCTCACCGGATTCGCGGTCGCCGCCGTCGCGGGCATCGCTCTCGGCTTCGCGGTGGTCTACAGCCGCGCGGCGCGCTGGCTCCTCGATCCGCTCATCTCGGTCGGCTTCCCGATGCCGAAGATCGCTTTCCTGCCGATCATCACGCTGTGGCTCGGTTTCCACGATCTCTCCAAGATCTCGATGGTGGTGTTCGACGCCATTTTCCCGGTGGTGACCGCCACCATCGCCGCGACCCTGGCGGTCGAGCGCGAGCTGCTGTGGTCGGCGCGCAACCTCGGGGCGAGCGAGCGCGAGCTTCTGTACGAGATCGTGTTCCCGGCGTCGCTGCCGCAGATCATGACCGGGCTGCAGGTTTCGCTGCCGATCGCGCTCATCGTGTGCATCGTGGCGGAGATGAAGATGGGCGGCATCGGCCTCGGCGGCGCCATGATCACGGCGTCGCGCTTCGCCGATTCCCCGGGCGTCTTCGCCGGCATCGTCGAGATCGCGATCGCCGGCTATGGGCTGGTGCGGATCATGGCTTTCGCCCGCCGGCGGCTGCTCGCCTGGCATCCGGAGACCGCGGCGCCCGCGACCGTTTAGAATCGCCTTTCACTTTGGAGGAGGGAGCATGCGCAGTCTGCTTTGCGTTCTTCTGTCGCTCGTCGCGGGCGCCGCGTTCGCGCAACAGCCGGTCAAGATCCGCGTTGCCTACGTGGTGCCGGTGGCCAACTGGTCGTCGCTCCTTTTCGAGAAGCCGGGGCTCGCGCGCCACCAGGGCAAGAGCTATACGTTCGAGGCGGTGCATTTCCAGGGCACGCCGCAGATGATCACCGCGCTCGCCAACAACGAGCTCGAGATCGCGGACCTGGCCTTCGCTTCGCTCGCCATCGCCGTGCAGAACGCCGGCATGAACGACCTGCGCGTGATCGCCGACGAGTTCCAGGACGGCGTCGACGGCTATTACACCGACGAGTTCTTCGTCCTCAAGGACAGCGCGGTGCATTCGGTGAAGGACCTGAAGGGCAAGGTGGTGGCGACGAACGTCGCCGGCAGCGCCGTCGACATCATCATGCGCGCGGCGCTGCGCAAGAGCGGGCTCGACGACAAGAAGGACGTGACGACGATCGAGACCGCATTCCCGAACATGAAGGCGACGCTCATGTCGAAGAAGGCCGATGCCGTGCCGGGCGTGATCCCGTTCGTGTTCGATCCGGAGTTCCGCGCGGCGACGCGAGTCTTGTTCACGCAGAAGGAGATCGTGGGCCGGACCCAGATGATCCTCTGGGCCGCGCGCCAGGGATTCATCGAGAAGAACCGGGCGGCGCTGGTCGATTTCATGGAAGACAGCATCCGCGCGGTGCGCTGGTACCTCGACCCGGCGAACCACGCCGAGGCGGTCGAGATCGCGGCGCGCGTGAGCAAGCGACCTGCGGGGGCGTTCGACAAGTGGCTCTTCGTCAAGGCCGGCCAGCAGGGCGACTATTTCCGCGATCCGAGCATGGCGCCGGACCTGGGCGCGCTGCAGGCGAACATCGACCTCCAGCACCAGCTCGGCCTCGTCAAGGCGACCATCGACGTGAAGAAGCACGCCGACCTGAGCGTCGTCCAGGAAGCGGCCAAGCGCCTCAAGTGAACGAGCGCGCCACCGGACTGGGCATGACGGGCGCGGAAGCGGTCCTCCGCGTCCTGCGCTCGATGGGCGTCGAGCGCATCTTCGCCTCGCCGGGATCGGACTGGGCGCCGCTGTGGGAAGCGCTCGCCAAGCCCTACGCCGCGGGCGAGGTGCCCGAGTACATCTCCTCGCGCCACGAGGAGACGGCGATCGGCATGGCGAGCGGCTACGCCAAGGCTACCGGCAAGCTGCCGGCGCTCGTCATTCACACCACGGTCGGCGCGCTGCACGCGACGATGGGATTGCGCGCCGCGCTGCACGAGCGCGTGCCGATGGTGGTGCTCGCGGGCGAGTCGGTCTCGTTCGCCGAGCCGCCGGCGCCGCCCGCCGGCCGGCAATGGCTGCGCGTGCTCACCGACATGGGCGGGCCCGCGCGGCTCGTGCAGGACACGGTGAAGTGGAGCTTCGGCCTGAACGCCGCCAACATCCTGCCCCACACCATCCAGCGCGCCTGCCAGCTCGCGATGAGCGCGCCGCGCGGCCCGGTGTTCGTCTCGGTGCCGACCGAGATGCTGATGGAGACCATGACCGCCGAGCCACCGCCGGTGGCCGCGATGCCATGCTTGCCGGTCGCGAACGAAGAAGCGATCGCCGACGTCGCGGCGGCGCTCGTAAAAGCAAAGCGGCCGGTGATCGTCAGCGAAGAGCTCGGCAGGAACGTCGGCGCGGTGGATGAGCTGGTCCGCCTCGCGGAAACACTCGGCGCGCCTGTGCTGGACGGGTGGCATGGCGATTACGTCAATTTCCCGCGCGATCACGGGTTGTATGCCGGCGTGGCAGTCGAGCCCGTCCACGATCTTCTGAAGCAGGCCGATTTCATCCTTCTCGCCGAGGCCGTGGCGGGCTGGCATCCGGCGTCGGCGCTGCGCGGCACCAAGGTTGCGGCGCTGGGTGAAGATCCGCTCCACTCTCATCTGCCGTTCTGGGGCTTCCGCGCCGATTACCTGCTGCAGGGCGATGCCGAGCTCACGCTGCGCGAGCTGGTCAAGGCAGTGGCCGATCCGGAAGAAACGCTCGAGCAGGCGGAAGCGCGGCGCGCGTCGCGCAAAGACCTGTGGCTGATGAAGCACGACTGGCCGAAGCGGAAAAGCGAGTTGGCGGCGAAGGCGCGCCAGTCGGCCGACGGCGCCACGATCACGGCGGGTTGGGCGGCGCACGAGCTGAACGCGGCGATGCCGGCCGATGCGATCCTGGTGAACGAGACCATCTCGCATCGCGGCGAGATCTGCCGCCTCGTCGACCGGCTGAAGCCCGGCGCGTTCGTCGAGGCGAGCTACGGCGGCCTTGGCATGGGGCTCGGCACCGCGCTCGGCGTGAAGAACGCGCATCCGGGCAAGGCGGTGATCCTCACGATCGGCGACGGCTCGTTCTATTACAACCCGGTGGTCGCCGCCTTCGGCGCCTGCCAGGAGCTCAAGCTCCCGCTCCTCGTCGTGCTGTTCGACAACCAGGGCTACTTCTCGCAGAAGAACGACGTGGTGCGCGAGTACCCGGACGGCTGGGCGGTGCGCACCAACAGGTTTGCCGGCACGTCGATCACGCCGATGCCCGACTACGCCATGCTCGCCAAGGCGTTCGGTGGCCACGGCGAGAAGGTCGAGCGGCCGCGCGACGTGCGCGCCGCGCTCGAGCGCGGCTTCCAGGCGGTGGCGAAGGGGCAGCTCGCGCTAGTACATCTCGTGCTCGAGCCGGTCAATCGACCGTAATCTTCGCGTCGGCGATCACCTTCGCCCAGCGCGGCACGTCGGACTTGATGAGGGAGCCCAATGCCTCCGGCGTGCTCGTCGTCGGCACCAGGCCCTGCTTCAGCAGGTTCTCCTTCACCTCCGGCAGCGCCATGACGGCATTCACGTCGGCGTTCAACTTCGCCACCAGCTCCGGCGCGAGCTTGCCCGGCCCGATGACCGCATACCAGGCATCGACGTCGTCCATGAAGTCGATGCCTTGCTCGCGAAAGGTCGGCAGATCCGGGAACTGAGGCGAGCGCTTCGCGCCGGTGACGCCGAGGATGCGGATGCGGCCCGCCTTGGCCTGCGGGATCGAGGAGTGCACCAGCGTGAACATCATCTGCACCTGGCCGCCGATCAGGTCCTGCATCGCGCCGGCGAAGCCCTTGTAGGGCACGTGCGTCACCTTGAGGCCGAGGCGTGACTTGATGAGCTCCATGCCGATGTGATGCGGCGTGCCGTTTCCCGGCGAGGCGAAGAAGTACTTGCCGGGGTTCTGCCGGATGAGAGCGATCGCCTCCTGCATGTTGTGCGCGGGAAAGGCGTTCGGATTGACGTCGAAGCAGTAGGTCGCGGTGGCGATCTTGCTGATCGGCGAGAAGTCCTCGATCACGTCGTAGGGCGTGTTCTTGATGAGCGAGGGCGTGATGGTGAACGTGTTGACCGTCACCATCAGCGTATAGCCGTCGGGTGCGCTCTTCGCGACGAAGTCGGTGCCGATGTTGCCGCTCGCGCCGGGCTTGTTCTCCACCACCACCGCCTGGCCCCATTTTTCGCCGAGCCTGGGCGCGATCACTCGCGCGAGGATGTCGATGCCGGTGCCGGGCGAGAACGGCACGACGAGCGTCACCGGACGGCTGGGAAACGGCTGCGCATGCGCAAGCGCTGCGAACGCCATGAGAAACGAGCAGAGGAATTTCATGCGGCGATTATAAAATCCATTGCTTGAAGACCACGGCAGCACCCGATCCGGATACGCACTCTCCGAAGTTCAGGCCGCCGCCGCTCGCCTGCGATGCGCATTGCCATATCTTCGGGCCGGCGGCCAAGTTTCCCTTCGCGCCCGACGCTTCGTATCACCCGCCCGATGCGCCGTTCGAAGCGCTGCAGAAGCTGCACAAGATCCTCGGCATCGAGCGCGCGGTGATCGTGCACGCGAGCTGCCACGGCGCCGACATGCGCGCCACGCTCGACGGCATCGCGCGCTCGAATGGCAAATACCGCGGCACGGCGATCATCGACGAGACCTACGGCGAGCGCGAGTTCCAGCGGATGAACGACGGCGGCATCCGCGCCGTGCGCTTCAATTTCGTGAAGCACCTCGGCGGCCGGCCCGACATGGCGTTCTTCCAGCGCACCGTGGGACGCGTGAAGGAGATGGGCTGGCACCTGATCCTGCATCTCGACGCGGTGGACCTCGTCGATTTCGACGCCATGTTCAAGAAAATCCCGGTGCCGATGGTCATCGACCACATGGGGCGGATGAAGGCGGCCGATGGGCTGGACCAGCCGGCTTTTAAAACCCTGCTGGAATGGATGAGGAACGATCGCTTCTGGGTCAAGGTCTGCGGCCCGGAGCGCGTTTCCTCCAAGGGGCCACCCTTCACCGACGCGGTGCCCTTCGCGCGCAAGCTGATCGAGGCCGCGCCGGACCGCATCCTCTGGGGCACGGACTGGCCGCACCCCAATGTGGGCCAGCACATGCCGAACGATGGCGACCTCGTCGATCTCTTCGCGCAGATGGCGCCGGAGCCCGGCCTGCAGAAGAAGATCCTCGTCGACAATCCCGCGCGGCTCTACGGCTTCTAGATGCGAGTGGGGGCTTGGGAGCGATAGCCCTGATCCGCAACGCGCGCGCGGCGGACTTTCCGTCGATCGCGGCGCTCAACTTGGAATCGGAGAGCTTCCTCAGTCCGATGAGCGAGGCGCGCCTCGAGCGCCTGCACGGTTGGGCGGCGTATCACCGGCTGATCCAGGGCGACGCTGGCGTCGCCGCCTTCCTCCTCGCGTTCCGCGAAGGCGCCGCCTACGACAGCCCGAACTACCGCTGGTTCAGCGAGCGCTACCCGTCGTTCCTCTACATCGACCGGGTGGTCGTCGCGTCCGCCGAGCGCGGCAAGGGGCTGGCGACGTCGCTGTACCTCGATGTGTTCGGCTTCGCGCGCCGGAACGGCGTCGCGCTCGTCACCTGCGAGTTCGACATCGACCCGCCGAACGACGTGTCGCGCCGCTTCCACGAGCGCTTCGGGTTCCAGGAGGTCGGGCTGCACTCCTACAACAGGAAACAGGTGTCGATGCAGGCGACGAGTGTCGATACGCCGTCGTAACCGAGGGGGCGGCGGCTACGGCGCCGGGTGCTGTCCCGGCGGAGCGTAGTTCGCCGGCACCTCGCCGGTCAGCGACTCGAGGAACGCGACGAGATCGGCCACCGCGGCGTCGTCGAGCCACTGGCCGAGCTGCAGGTTCGCCATGATGCGCACGGCGTCGTCGAGGCGAGCCACCGAGCCGTCGTGGAAGTAGGGCGCGGTCCTCGCCACGTTGCGCAGCGCGGCCACGCGGAAGAAGTAGCGGTCTTCCTCCTTCTTCGTGATCGCGAAGCGGCCGACGTCGGGCTTCTCCGATTTCGTCTCGAGCCAGTAGTCCTTGGTCACGCCGAACTTCTGGAATGACGTGCCGCCGAAGTTGGGCCCGCTGTGGCAGCCGCCGCAACCCATCGAGATGAACTGCCGCAGGCCGTACTTCTGCCGCGCGCCCAGCGCAGCCTCGTCGCCGGCGAGGTAGCGGTCGAACGCCGCGGGCGTGGCGAGGGTGGCCTGGTAGCTCGCCAGCGCCCGCCCATAGTTCACCGCGCTGAGCGGCTGTGCGTCGGCCGGGAATACGGCGCGGAATTTCGGCAGGTAGTCGAGCGCCTCGAGCCTGGCGAGGCCGGCTTCCTTGGAGGCAAAGCCCATCGAGCCGGTGAGCGAGGTCTCCGCCTGCTCGACCCCGTTCTTGCGGTCGCCCAGCCAGCGCAGCATCGGCTGGCCCATCGAATTGAACACCGTCGGCGAATGGCGCGAAGTGAGCGCGCCACGCGCGTCGGGCGAGAAGCGGCGCCCGTCCGCGCCCCAGTCGCGCGCGGCGTGGCAGCTCGCGCACGCGGTCTTGCCGTCCGCGGAGGTGCGCGGATCCCAGAAGAGCTCGCGGCCGAGCTCGGCCTGGGGCGACGGGACATGCGTCACCGGCTTGATCTGCCCGAAGAGGCGGGCCGCCTGCTGGTGCAGGGCGGTATCCGCCCATGCCGGGTTGATCGCCGCGAGCGCGGCGACGGCGATTAACAGCTGTTTCATGATTCCTCCCTGTATGCGCTGTCAACATACCGGGCGTCGGCGCTACGATTATGCCTATGAGATTACTTTTGTTTCTGGCGTGTTTCGGCGCGGTAATTTCTCATGCCGCGCCCCAGATGCCCTACGACGAAGCCGCCGACGCCAGGGCCGACGTGAAGCGCACGCTCGCCGAGGCCGGGAAGCGCAACATGCCGGTGCTCGTCATCTTCGGCGCCAACTGGTGCCTCGATTGCCGCGCGCTCGACAAGGCGCTGCACGAAGGCCGCAACGCCGAGCTCGTGAACCGCGAGTTCAAGGTGGTGAAGGTCGACGTCGGCCGCTTCGACAAGAACCTCGACCTCGCCGAGGCCTACGGCAACCCGATCAAGAAGGGCATCCCCGGCGCCGCGGTGCTCTCGCCGCAGGGAAGCGTGCTCTACATCACGAAGCTGGGCGAGCTCGCCGACGCGCGGCACATGAGCGAGACCGGCATCTACGATTTCTTCCACGCCGTAACCCAGAAGACGAAGGCGAAGTAATGAGCTATCGCTTGCTCTCATACGCGGGACCCGGCGGCCCGCGCGGCGGGCTGATGATCGACGAGACGATCTACGACCTCGAGCGCGAGACCGGCTTTGTTTCCGTGAAGGCCGCGCTCGAGTCGGGCAAGCCGATCGAGCTGAAGCGGCGCTCGGAGCCGGTGAGGAACGCAAGACTCGCCGCGCCGATCCCGGATCCGGGCAATATCTTCTGCGCCGGCGCCAACTACACCGACCACATGGCGGAGATGGCGCGGGCCCATGGCAAGGAGCCCGGGCCGACGATGAAGGACCTGGGCGAGCAGCCCTGGCACTTCGTGAAGACCGGCAGGAGCTCGGTGGTCGGACCGGGCGCGACGGTCAAGCTGCCCGCTTTCTCGAAAGCGGTGGACTGGGAAGTCGAGCTCGTCGCCGTGATCGGCAGAGCGGCGAAGGACGTGCCGCTCGGAAGCGCGCTCGACTGCGTCTTCGGCTACACGATCGGCAACGACCTCTCGGCGCGCGACGTGATGCGCCGGACGAAGAATCCGCCGGACAGCCCGTTCCACTTCGACTGGGTGAGCCAGAAGTGCTTCGACGGCGCGTGCCCGCTCGGGCCGTGGATCGTGCCGGCGGCCGAGATCGGCGATCCGCAGAAGCTCGGCCTCAAGCTCTGGGTGGGAGCCGAGCTGATGCAGGACTCGAACACCGACAAGATGATCTTCAGCGTCGCCGAGCAGATCGCGATGCTTTCCTCCCGCGTCACGCTGCAGCCGGGCGACCTGATCATGACCGGCACGCCCGCCGGTGTCGGCATGCCGCGCAAGCGCTTCCTGCGCCCCGGCGAGACGGTCAAGCTCTGGATCGAGAGAATCGGGGAGCTCGAGCACCGGGTGGCCTAAAATCGGCCGATGGCACGCATCATCGGCGGCATCGGCACGTCGCACGTCCCCACGATCGCGATGGCCTTCGACAAGGGCAAGCAGAACGATCCCGACTGGAAGCCGCTCTTCAAGGGCTACGAGGCGGTCGCCAGGTGGCTGGCGGAGAAAAAGCCCGACGTGCTTTTCTTCTGCTTCAACGACCATGCGACGAGCTTCTTCTTCGACCACTACCCGACCTTCGCGCTCGGCGTCAGCGAGGAATACCGTATCGCCGACGAGGGCCTCGGCCAGCGGCCGATCCCGCGCCTGAAGGGCCACGCGCCGATGGCGCGGCACATCGCGAGGAGCCTCGTCGCCGAGGAGTTCGACCTTTCGATATTCCAGGACATCGCGCTCGATCACGGCCTGCATTCGCCGCTCACCATGATGTGGCCGACGAAGCCCGACTGGCCGGGCGCCGTGATCCCGCTGGTCGTCAACGTGGTGCAGCATCCGCTGCCGACGCCGCGGCGCTGCTTCAAGCTCGGAAGAGCGATCGGCCGCGCCATCCGCAGCTATCCCGAGGACCTGAAGGTCGCCATGGTCGGCACCGGCGGCCTCTCGCACCAGATGATCGGCGAGCGCGCCGGCTTCAACGACGAAAGCTGGGACCGCGAGTTCCTCGAGCTCATCGACCGCGACCCCGAGCGCCTCGCCAGCATGACGGTCGAGGACTTCGCGCGCCTCGGCGGCAACGAGGGCGCCGAGGTGATCATGTGGCTCATCATGCGCGGCGCGCTCGACGAGCGCGCGAAGAAGATCCACGACAGCTACTACCTGCCGATGACGACCGCGATGGCGGTGGCGCTGTTTGAGTAAGTACGTCTTCGACCTGGAGCGCAGCGCGAAGGGCCTGCGGCTCAACCGCTTCCTCAATTCACTTGCGCAGCGCGGGGCGCGCGAGCTCTTCCTGCAGGACCCGGACGTGGCGCTGAAGGACCTCACGCCCGAGGAGCGCGACATGGTGAAGCGCCTCGACTGGAAGGCGATGCAGGACTACGGCGCGAGCTTCTTCTGCCTGGAGAAGCTCGCGCGCACCAAGGGCGTCTCGAACCCGCAGATGGTGGCGCACTTCCGCGGCGAGACGCTGGAGGCATTCCTGAAGACGCGCCGAGTCCCGGGAGCAAGGTGAGCTGGCACCAGTCGGTGGTGAAGGCGCTGAAGGCGAACGACGTGCGCCTGATCACCTACATCCCGGACAACGTGCTTTCGCCGCTGATCGACGCGGTGCACGGCGATGCGTGGTTCCGCACGATCTGCCCGGCGCGCGAGGAGGAGGCGATCGGCATCGTCGCCGGCGCCTACATGGCGGGCGTGCGCGGCATCACGCTCATGCAGACCAGCGGCTTCGCGACGCTGCCGAACGTGCTCGCCTCGCTCGTCGTGCCGTACCAGCTGCCCGTGCTGATGCTGATTTCCGAGCGCGGCACGCTCGGCGACCACCAGCTCGGCCAGGCGGTGGTGTGCCGCACGATGCGGCCGGTGCTGCAGACCCTCGGCATCGAGCACTTCGCCATCGAGCGCAACGAGGACGTCGAGTTCGTCGTCGGCTCCATGGCGAAGCAGGCCTACGCGACGCAGGCGCCGGCGGCGATCATCCTCTCGCCGCTCCTGACGAGGAAGGCCGAATGAACCGCTTCGAGCTCACCAAGCGCCTCGTGGCCAGGCTCAAGAACGAAGCCGTCATCGGCGGCATCGGCAATACCAACTTCGACCTCTGGGCCGCGGGCCAGCGCCCGGAGAACTTCTACATGCTCGGCAGCATGGGGCTCGCGGTGCCGATCGGCCTCGGCGTGGCGCTCGCGCAGCCCTCGCGCAAGGTGTTCGTGCTGGAGGGCGACGGCTCGCTCCTCATGCAGCTCGGCGCGCTCGGCACCGTCGCCGCGCTGGCGCCGAAGAACCTTGCCATCATCGCGTTCGACAACGGCATGTACCAGATCACCGGCAAGCAGAAGTCGCTCACCGCCAGCACGGTGGACCTTGCGGCGACCGCCCGGGGAGCCGGGCTCCAGCAGAGCGAGTGGGCGAGCGACGAGGCGCATTTCGAGCGCCTGGTCGAGCGCGCGCTCGCCGGCGCCGGCCCCTGGTTCATCGGCGCGCGCATCGACGGCTCGAAGCCGGCCGGCGTCACGGAGCGCGACCCGGGGCTCATCCGGCGCCGCTTCATGGCGGGAATCGCTCCCCATTGAGGACGCAGGTCGGCATCATCGGCGCCGGTCCCGCCGGGCTGCTGCTTTGCGAGATCCTGCAGCGGAACGGCGTCGACAGCGTGGTGTTCGAGCGGCAGAGCCGCGACTACGTGCTCGCGCGCATCCGCGCGGGCGTGCTCGAGCCGACCACCGTCGACGTGCTGCGCGAGAACGGCCTCGCCACGCGTCTCGATGCCGAAGGCCACGTGCACGACGGCGCGCGGGTCGTCTGGGCGGGACGCGAGGGCTTCCTCATCGACGTCTACAAGTACTGCGGCAAGAAATTCGTCGCCTATGGGCAGACCAACCTGCAGGAAGACCTGTTCGCCGCCGCGGACCGGCGCAAGGCGAGGATCATCACCGAGTGCGAGGTCGAGCTCGCCGGCACCGCGGTGCGCTACCGGCAAGGCGGGAAGACCGCGCAGGTGGACTGCGATTTCATCGCCGGGTGCGACGGCTTCCACGGCGTCACGCGCAAGAGCTTCCCGCCGGGCGCTTTGCGCGAGCTGGAGAAGATGTATCCCTTCGGCTGGCTCGGCATCCTCTCGGAGGTGCCGCCGCTCGAGGAGATCACCTATTGCCATTCGGAGCGCGGCTTCGCGCTCGCCTCGCAGCGCAGCGCGATGCTCAGCCGCTACTACATCCAGGTGCCGCTCGACACGAAGCTCGAGGACTGGCCCGACGAGCGCTTCTGGCAGGAGATCAAGGCCCGTTTTCCGCGCGAGTGGGCCGAGAGAATCGTCGAAGGCCCGTCGATCGAGAAATCGATCGCGCCCCTGCGGAGCTACGTCGCCGAGCCGATGAGCCACGGCCGCACCTACCTCGCGGGCGACGCGGCGCACATCGTGCCGCCGACCGGCGCGAAGGGGCTCAACCTCGCCGTTTCCGACGTCTATTACCTGAGCCGCGCCTTCGCCGAGTACTACCGCGCGGGCTCGAGGGCGCTGCTCGACGCCTACAGCGAGACGGCGCTGCGCCGCGTGTGGGCGTCGGTGCGCGTCTCCTGGTACCTCACGATGCTCTTGCACCGCTTCCCGGATGCGAATCCGTTCGACGTGCGCGCGCAGGAGTACGAGCTCGAGTTCATCAAGTCCTCCGAGCACGCGCAGGCGGCGCTTGCCGAGCAGTACGCCGGCCTGCCGCTTTAGAATCCGCCCATGCTGAAGACGCTCATGGGTGAGCACGCGCTCACCCGGCAGTTCAAGACCCGCACCGACAAGTTCGACTTCATCGAGGTGAAGGGCAGCGCGGCGCCGTTCTTCAAGCGCGTGGTGCGCACGCACGAGTTCGACGTCGCCGAGATGGCGATCATGACCTACGTGATCGCGAAGAGCTTCGGCACGCCGTACCGCCTGCTGCCGTTTGCCGTGCTGGCGCGCTTCCAGCATCCCTACCTGGTCTACAACGCGGCCCGCGGGACCGTGACGCCCAAGGGCCTGGAAGGCAAGCGCGTCGGCGTGCGCGCCTATTCGGTGACCACCGGCGCCTGGATCCGCGGCATCCTCGCCGAGGACCACGGCGTCGACATCGAGAGGGTGCAGTGGGTCACCTTCGAGGAGGCGCATGTCGCCGAGTTCAAGGACCCGCCGGCGGTGCAGCGCGCGCCGGCTGGGAAGGAGATCGGCGCGATGCTGATGGCGGGCGAGCTCGACGCGGCGATCATGCCGGCCGTGCCGACCGATCCCGGCCTCAAGCCGGTGATCCCGGATCCGGAAGCGGCCGGCAAGCGCTGGGGCGAGAAGCACCGCGCGATCCAGCTGAACCACCTGGTGGTGGTGAAGAACACCGTGCCGCAGAAGATCGCCGACGAGGTCTACCAGCTCCTCGTCGAGAGCAAGAAGGCCGCGGGCAACCCGCCGATGCTGCCGCACGGGCTGGAGGAGAATCGGCACAACCTCGAGGTGGCGATCGACGTCGCCTACAAGGGCAAGCTCATCCCGCGACGTTTCACGGTGGAAGAGCTGCTGCGCTAGCTAGAATGGCTGCAGGAGGATTCATCCAATGAAAAAAATCATCGCAACGCTCCTTGCGCTGCCCACGCTCGCGGCTGCGCAGGCGAGTTATCCGTCGAAGCCGATTCGCATCGTGCTGCCGTTCGGGCCGGGCGGCGTCGCCGACATCACCACGCGCACCATCGCGCCGAAGCTCACCGAGTCGCTCGGCCAGCAGATCGTCGTCGACAACATGCCGGGCGCCGGCGGCATCCGCGCCTCGGAGACGGTGGCGAAGGCCGAGCCCGACGGCTACACGCTGCTCCTCCTCACCAACGGCAACGCGGTGAGCCAAGCGCTCTTCAAGTCGCTGCCCTATGACCCGGTGCACGACTTCGCCATGATCTCCACCGTCGGCTACTTCAGCATGGTGCTCGTCACGAGCTCGCAGTCGAAGTACAAGACGCTGAAGGACTTCATCGCCGCGGCGAAGGCAAGTCCCGGCAAGCTGAATATCGGCACGATCATCCCCGGCGGCACGCAGCACCTCGCCGGCGAGCTCTTCCGCTCCACCGCCGGCATCGACGCCCTCGTCGTGCCGCACAAGACGACCGGCGAGGTCGTCGTCTCGACGATGAACGGCTCGGTCGACCTCGCGGTCGACTTCATCGCGCCGCTTCTCTCCAGCATCAAGTCGGGACAGCTCACGGCGCTCGCCGTCACCGCGGGCAAGCGCTTCTCGGGGCTGCCCGAAGTGCCGACGGTGATCGAGGCCGGCGTGCCCGGCTACGACGTCGCCTCCTGGAACGCGCTCGCCGCGCCCGCGAAGACGCCGCGCCCGATCATCGAGAAGGTGCACGAGGCGCTGGTGAAGGCGCTCGCGGCACCCGAAGTGCAGAAGCGCTACGCCGAGCTCGGCGTGGAGGGCCGCACCAGCTCGCCGGAGGAGCTGAAGAGCTTCTACGCCGCGGAGACCAAACGCTGGACCCAGGTCGTCGAGCGCGCCAAGATCCCCAAGCAGTAGTTGCGCGGGCGGGCTGCTTAGTCGCCTGGGGCGTGTAGGATGCAGCCCCCGACCCAAGCCTCTCGCGGAGACATCGATGATCAAGTTCTATTACAGCACCGCCCCCAACCCCATGAAGGTGGCCCTCTGCCTGGAAGAGATGGGGCTCGCCTACGAACCGATACCGGTGGACACGCGCAAGGGTGAGCAGCACAAGCCCGGCTACCTGACGATCAACCCCAACGCCAAGGTGCCCTCGATCGTGGATGGCGACGTGACGATGTTCGACAGCAACGCCATCGTGCTCTATCTCGCGGAGAAGACCGGCAAGTTCCTGCCGAAGAAGGCGGCGGAGCGCGGGCCAATGCTCTCGTGGCTGATGTTCGTCGCCTCCGGTATCGGGCCGTTCACCGGCCAGTACGTGCACTTCAAGAACTACGCGCCGGAGAAAATCGCCTACGCTCTCGAGCGCTACGAGTTCGAAGCCCTGCGCCACTGGGGCATCGTCGATGCACGCCTGGCGAAGAGCAAGTATCTGGCTGGCGACACTTACACGGTCGTCGATATGGCGCTGTGGGGCTGGGCGCGACTCGTGCCGAACATCCTCGGCGAGCACGCGGCGAAGCTCGGCAACGTGAAGCGCCTGGTCGACGAGATCGGCGCCCGCCCGGCGGCGCAGAAGGCAATCGCCCTCAAGGACCGCCACGCCTTCAAGACCGAGATGGACGACGAGGCGAAGCGCGCCATGTTCCCGGGGAACTACCGGGCGCAGGCTCGCGCCTGAGGCCCGGGCCGCCACCGAGGGAGGCCACTCGCGGCACGCCCGAGAGCAGGAATCAAGACGTCCGCTTTTGGCCGAAAGGAGCCGAAGTGAAAGCAGGGAAGAAAACGAAAACGGAAGGAAAGAAAGAGTCCTCCAGTGCTTTCTTTGAAAGGCTGAGACCCAAATTTCTCGACTGGAAACCCTCGACGGAAGAAGAAAAGGCCCTGGAGGTCAAGGCGCGGAGGGACGCAAAAGAGGCCGAGTTGAACAGGGTCATGGAACTCGCCAAGGCGCGAGAGACGGAAAAAGCGGCCAAAAGCAAGAAACGCCATCGGGTGCGCAGCCGCTAGAAACGGCAAATTAGCCGAAGCCAGACAAAGAGAGGCCCTGCGCAGCGAGAGTCGAATGAATCCGGACATCGCCAATCTGGCGTTGGAGGCGGCGCGATGGGAGTTTGCCGGATACGTTGGCGCGGGCCTTGTATTGCTCGGGATTATTGTTGGGTCCATAGGGCTGGTTACCGAATTGCCGCGCGCGAAGGTGCTCGCAGTGCTTGGCCTTGCGCTGCTGGTTGGCGGGCTGGTCGTTGAAATCCTGGCGCAGGTCAACGCCAGCAGCAAAAATGGGCGCGTCATCGCAGCTCTCGAGAGCCAGGCAAGTGAAGCATTGGCCAGCGCGGCCAAGCTTGGCGTGACCGTCGATAATCTTCATGCGTTCGTGGAGGCCAAGGAAAAGCAGGGCGCGCGCGCATTTGAAGAATTGAAGGCGGTCATAGCTGCAGAAGAAGCTCGAAATGCCGATGTGATCGCCGAGCTGAGTCGCAATAGAGAAGCGCTCGAGGCGGCTCGCGCCGAAGCGACCGCGAGCGCTGAATCCACCAGGCGACTCTTGGCGGACATAGCTGCCGAATCGAAGCGGCAGGCAGAGGCGCGACGGGACACTGAAAAAAGACTCGGCGATCGAATGCTGACGGACGATCAGGTGTCCGCGATCACGAGCGCCTTGTCGTCATTCAAGGGCCAGGAGTATGGGTTCGTGACGCCGGCGGCTAAAGGGCGAGAAGCGATGAACCTGCTCCGACGCATGCAGGTGGCGCTTCAGGGCGCCGGCTGGGTGAACAAGGCGCCACTTGCCTTCTCGGCGTCCGGCTCGAAGGGCGTGACGGTTGTGGCACGAGCCAATTCGGACGGGCGGACCCGGGCGGCCGCAGGCCGGCTTGCATCCGTGCTGAACGCCTCGGGTATCGGCGCGAAGTTGTCCGTCGAAACCGAAGGGCAGAGAATCAAGACGCCACAGGAGCTCAGCAAGAAAAACGAAATTGAGATCAGGGTAGGCCCTAAACCGTGAGCGGTGCTTACCCGATGCGCCGGCGATCGACGAAGATCGTGTTGACGAAAGAGCCTCCGCGCACCTGGTAGCCCTGCTGCACCAGGAACTCCAGGATCTCCACCTCGAGCCGCTTGCCGCCTAGCTCGCCGGTCTCGGCGACGATCACGTCCGGGCGCAAGCGCTTGAAGTCGAGCGAGCGCAGGATCGTCAGGTCGTAGCCCTCGGTGTCGATCGACAGCACGTTGGGCGCCGCGTTCCACTGCGCGCGCATGACGTCGTTGATATTGAGCAAGGGAATCTTGATCACCCGGTCGATGCGGTAGTGCCCCTGGCCGCGCGTGACGAGCTCCATCGCCTGCTCGCGGGAAAAGGTGTTGAGCTGGCCGTCCTCCGAGCCGCCGATGATGTAGTAGTCGGCTGCGGATTCCCTTGCCGGTCCGATGCCCACGCGCAGCAGCGTGTCGCGTGGCCGCACGCCCGACAGCACATCGTGCAGCGCCGGGTTCGGCTCGACCAGCACGCCGTGCGCGCCGCGTTCGTAGAAGAGGAAGGTGTTGTTGTTGATGACCGGGTGATGCGCGCCAATGTCCATGTACGTCGGCTGCTCGATGCGCAGCGCTCCCACCGCGATTTGCCACAGCACGAGATCCTCGCCGGCCTCCGCGTAGGAGAGCTTGCCGGGCAGCGGGGGCGGGCGGAGAAGCTTGGGTGCGAGCGCTACGGCCCCGGCGGCTCCCGCGGCGGCGCCGGCGGCCGCACCGAGCACGAAGGTGCTGCTGACACCGGTTCCCAGGAATTTACGCCGGTCCACGCTAGTTGAGCTTGCTGGCGAGGAAATCCATCGTGCGCTTCCATGCGACTTCGGCCGCCTTCGGGTCGTACTTCAGCATCTCGAGACCTTTGGAGTCGGCGGTCTCGTTCGCGAAGGCGTGCTTCGCGTTGTAGCGATGGAATTCGAAGTTCACTTTCGCCGCGCGCAGCTTTTCTTCCAGCTTGTCGACGCCGCCGATGGCGAACGCCTGGTCCTGCGTCGCCCAGTGGCCGAGGAGCGGCGCCTTGATCTTCGACGCATCGACGTACTCGAGCGGCGGGTAGCCGTACCAGATCACGCCGGCGTCCATCTCCGGCACGTTGCACGCCGACAGCACGGTGAGGGCGCCGCCCAT
>Ga0134121_10002245_pt1 | contig 16952 bp, 14 predicted proteins | sample KB301_FD_96463 | JGI IMG/M metagenome (GOLD analysis project Ga0134121, IMG submission 96463) | Terrestrial soil microbial communities without Nitrogen fertilizer from Kellogg Biological Station, Michigan, USA - KB3-0-1 | ecosystem: Environmental > Terrestrial > Soil > Unclassified ... | reverse complement strand
CCAATGCAGCCGCCCGGCAATCATCAAATGCAGCACCAGCCAAAGATCTTCTTCAAAGCCGAAACAGATGCGCTTCCCGAGACGCCGGAGCTCAACCAGCTTCTTCCCTTCAATCGCCGAAATCGAAGGCGTTGCCGTTCGCAAAAGAAATGGAGAATTCAGTTGGACGCGTTCAAGTGTGTGATTGAGGATGCGCTTTTCCAGCGCTTCGATGTAGATCGTGATGTCCGGCAGCTCAGGCACGCAAGGAAGATTAACGCCCGCATCAGCGAATCAGAAAACCAGCTATCGACAATAGAGCGAATCAGCGCGAATCGTAATGGGAACTTCGCGGATGACTGGCGGAGGCAGTCGCGTCCATTGTTCGCGTCCAATCGCGGTCGCGCGCACGATGGCGTCGCCTTCATTGAATCGGCTCAGCATGTCCGCCGGGACAAACGTGGTTTTTGCCGCAGACTTATTGCGAGGATCGAAAAAGCCCCAATCATTACCACGAAGAAAAAGAGTTCCGATCAATTCTGAATGAGTCCCCTGAATCAATTCCACACGGACGTCGAGGGTCGTGCGCGCATAACTAACCACGGAATAATTGACCGCTGAACCGGGCCGCAAAGCGGAATTGGGTACCGATAGGTCGAGCCTGCGCACTTGATACCACGCGCGATAAGCAGAGATTGCGCCGATGATGAGATAGAGCGTCACCAGCGGAATGCAGACGCGCTTCATCACAGTTACCCAACGCAAGGGCTTTACTGAAGTTTCGAACATGTGTTCGCCATCGGATTTAGAAAAGAGATTGTCGGCGCTTCTCAGTCTCCTTTAGCTTAGATCGCACTGTTGCCAAGTGTTAAGGAAACAATGACATCCGTCGCGATCGTTTAGCTTTAGCAGCCGGATATTTATAGCAAACAAGCGTTCCGAACGGCCCGAGCTCTGTAGGAGCGGAATGTGACTTACTCGATAATATTTTGCTCCTGCGGGACGAAGTGGACTTTCCCAAAACAGTTCGTGCCTACAGAACGAAGGATGGTCGAGCATTGTCGACCACCCTCCGGATGTTCCCATGATCAAGACTATCCCTCGCAGTCGGACTAGCTACTGCGGCGTATTTCCCGAACAGCTCCCGGCGGTCGCGGTGATCGACCCTCTAATATTGAGACCCGTCGGACTATTGGTCTTGTTAGTGACGACTACCGTAATTATGTTGTCGCCGGGGACGAAGCCGCTGGTGGCGTCTATGTGCGAAACTGAATTAAAGCGCAAACCGGGCGTGATCGTCGTGCCGTTGAGAGAAACGTTCGCCGAGTCGTTGGCAAAACCGTCCAGTGACAGTTTCGCGTTACTGAAGCCTCGACATAAGCAAAAGCGGAACTCGTATTTGTAAGGCCCTCTGGGGACCGGCGCAATACCAGCGTTGAGAAGAGGCTCCACCCATAGCGAGCCGGCGAGGAATGGAAAGGGTCCCACCGGTGTGTCGTTTACTCGTAACAGGACGGTCACGGAACGAGGCTCAGTCGTAGAGCTGATTGGATCGTCGATTATTCTCCACGGAGAGAAACCGGTGCTGATGTTCATATTCAGATCAGAACAAACCTCCGGGGCAACTTTCCTGAAGGGCACTCGTTCGGTGTTTAGAGTTTCTACGTGGTCCTCGCCGGCTGTGAAAACAGAGACGACATCGAGTTCAACCGGCGAGAGTAAGACGGCGTAGCCTTCGATGAACGTCCCATCCTTAGTGCGGGTGTGTTTGTAAATGTCCGGGCAGTCAATTCCCATCACTTTGTCCGCGCCAATTGAAGCGCGGAAGGGGCCGGATACGTCACCAACATCTTCACTGGGTTTTCCCAGCGCAAATTTCTTTCTCAAATTCACTTCCTTTGAAAAGGGATTGTGAACGTTGATGATGGTGAAGTACTGACCGCGGGCGGCAAGCTCACCATCTGATTTCCCGCAAACGAATTTCGCGGCATATTGAAACTCCGTCTGTGTCTGAGCGGAACTCTGCGGCATAGCTTGTCCATACAGCGTGACGATCACGAGCAGAGGAAACAATAGTTTGAAAATATTGAGTTTTTGCATTGAGGATCTCCTTTGGGTGATGAGGACGACTCATTTGGCAAAAGTAGTCGTCGGAGAATTTAGTTCTCGCCGGGTAGAAACGAGCAACTGAAGGACAGTGAGTCAGAGAACTAGGGACAATCAACCGGGGCTAACCCTTGCGAGAGGCTGAGGTCCGATTCCGGAGTTGCATGCGGTCGCACATTATGCCGAAGAGCCAGGGTTGTCAATGCTTAGCAAGTGGGTAGGGATCGCGATCGACATGCGTGACTCGCTCCGCCGACCGCGATCGCCTTCAAGTTAGCCGATTAGTGTCCGCTTTTGCGGCCGCCCCTTCTCATCGGCTCGTGATTCTCGCCTTTGCCGTAACCGCCGCCGCCCGGCTTCTCGCCGCCATGATGAACCGCGTTTACCGTAGCCCAGGCGCGGCGTTCAGCTTCATTTTCCGAGACGCCACGTTCCTCGTAGCCTTCCTCGATGTGTCGGGCTTGTCGTTTCTCTTTGTCGGTGTATTTGTCTCCTCTTGGCATATCGTTTCCTCCTTTTGATTGCAGTTGAGTCAGGATTTGATTTGCGCGCGCCGGTAGAGCGTGTAAGCGAACCAGACCGAGTAGAAGAAGATCAGCACGGCAATCGCCACGGTGCGGGCGATCGCTTCTGACGCGAAGACTTTCAGGAAGACGATGTACACGTCGCCGACTATTCCGAAAGGCAGGACGATCATCGCCACCAACAAACAGGTACTAGCCACTTGATACACTTGCTTTGTGTCTTCGCCGGAAGTTGCGATGCGATGAAATGCGGCCGGCGTCATCAGGGCAATCATCGTCATCGCCATTAACGTAAGGCTGGCCATGTGAATGTACTTTGATGAGTTGGGAAGCTTGTCGAACGCATCCATAAACATGGTCACAAATTGAAAGCCGAGTAACGCCTGGGCGCCTGGCAAGACGACCCGCGCTTCGGTTAAGGCGTGATCGATTTTGTCTTTGAGACTGGTCGGTTGTGCTCGAGTCTCTTCTGATTTCTTGTGCGTGTGCATCTTTTCCCTGGGTCTGGCCATCAACCCCAGCCCGTACCACAACAACAGCGCTGTACCACCGATCAGTGCTGCTACTTCAACTCCGCCAGCGATGCCGAGAATTCGCCCGACGGACACGTAAACCTCGATGACCAATGCCAGCGCGAACGGCACCAAAGCAAAATCCATGACGCTGGTCGCGAAACGATGTACGTCCTCAGCGTCGCTGCCTGATCGCACAATGCGATGAAACGATCCTGGCGACATGATGAAAGCAATGGCTATCAGCAGGATGACCAGGCCGAACATCTCCAGCGTCTGCGACGATCGGGGCAGACGTTCGAACGCCGGCTCAAACACATCCCGAAATTGAAAGCCGAGCAGGATCTGCGTTCCCAGCACGAGCATCCGGCTCTCATCAAGCGCAAAATCTATTCTCTCTTTCAATTTGGCCACGCATTGTGATCGGCGATTCCCATGCCATCAAAAACTGTGGCCTGGGTCTTGCCAAGGCAGCCCCGGACACGCAGCAACACTGCGTTTTCGTGGCGCTCGATGTGCGATTGCCGTATGACAAACGGAAAGCGCGACTGATTTCCATACGAGACAGGCTCATAAAAAAGAAGGTGGCGAGTGTCTCAAAGTTGATCACCGTAAAGCTTGGAAATCTTTTTCAGAATTCGGCATCGGGCAGTGCGGAGACAGCAATGCGGAGACAAGCGTCTTCAAGTAGTTTTGGAAGAATTCTCTCCAAACAGTGACAATTCTGTGATCTCTGGAAAATTGTACGTAACTGTACAGACCATGGCCGGTATGAGAATTAGAGTCGCAGGCAACACGATCCCGACAGCAAGGGAAGAGCAGGACGTGATTCAATCAGGGGAGAATCGCGTCCTGCTTTATTTCCCGTCTGCTACCTTCGGTCAGAAAATTCTTTCCCTCAATTTCAACGAAGCTAAGCGAGAAATGGAAGGTGCAACATGAAGTGTCAGGACGTGATGACCGATAACCCGGTTTGTTGTCTCCCGGATGACACTGTGGGACAAGCCGCGCGGCTCATGCGCCGCGAACACCTCGGATCGATTCCAGTAATCAGCGATGATCGAAGTCGCAGCTTGATCGGGATCATTTCGGATAGCGATCTGGCCACCAAGGTCGTCGCCGAATCCCGAGATCCAAACCACACGCAGATCTTCGACGTGATGACTCGAACCGTCGTCGCTTGCCGCGGCACCGATGATGTTACGAGCGCAATCAAAGCTATGCGCGAACACCAGATTCGGCGCGTGCCGGTGGTGGACTATGATGGGCATGTCATCGGCGTCATCTCGCAGGGCGACGTAAGTCTGCGAGTTCAACCGCGCGAAGCATCCGGCCCAACCGCGAATATGTCACAGGCGGCTTAGTTACTTCGCGGCCGGCCAACGCTACTTAACTTCGTCTTTTCTGATCACCGCGATCGCCCTGGCCCGGCGGCACGACGTTCTTCGAATGCTGTCGTCTATCCTGGGCGAGCGAGCGGCCGACATCCACGACTTCCTCAAAGCGTCCTTTTTCGTCGCGTCGAACAAAACGCTTGTCTCGTCCTGTATCGATCAATTCTCGCTTACTGGTTTTCTTCTGAGCCATGGTTCTCCTTTCGATGTGCAGTCTGATGTAGCAATCGCGAACGCAAAAGTGTTCGCGAATCGATTCACCAGGCTGCCGTTGATCGCTTCAACGATCCACAGAGCAATCACGATGCCGATAGAGAATTTCAGTGGGTGAGGCGCGAGATTTCGGTGGGTGACGTTGTTGAGCCGGATTGATTGAGATACGCGCGGACCTTCGGCGGAATTCGCCGGCGCAGCAGAGCATTGCGGGCCTGCCATTGATCGGCGGCATTCATTTCGGCGAGGTAGCGAATCTCTTTTGCCTCGAGTACGGCGATCGGAACGCCATCGCGATAGAGCAGACGATTCGCAGCTGCGGATGAGAGTCGCGGTCCGGGAAGCAGAATCCCGAGCATGTTCAGGGGATCGGCGGCACTGATCGAAATCATCGATCCATCCACGGCCGTGCGGCGAATCGATCGGAGCAGATGAACTGCATCGGCGGAAGCGAACTGCTCGCCGGAAAACCCGCCGATGAAACGGCCGCCACGAATTTCGCCGCGCGCTTCCAGCCGCCGGTAGACGCGCAGCAGATCGCGCCAGGGAATATTGATCGATTCGCGATCGAGAATTTTCCTGAAGACCACGCCATAGCGTTGCAGGAGTTTCTGGGCGACGGCTTCGATCGATTCGCGATCTATCTCGGTACGCGCGCCTCTGGCGGGCTTCGGATCGGATTCGCCTCCTGGCAGGCCCGACGCCTGCGTACCCAGACCCAAGACTACCCAGCGCCCCGCTTCATCCATACTGTAAACAGGTTTTCGTCTGCGGCGGCGACTTTCAATCGCGCGACTCGTAGTCTTGCTCAAAGGTGTCAGCAGCGCGCGCAATCCGGTGAAACTGTCTGCCGTAATCAGCCCGCGAAAGACCAGTTCACCCAACGCTTCCTCAACCATGCTGGCGAGCAGGTTCGTACCTGAGACGATGTCAACATAGAAGGATGCGCCGTGCTCTTTCAGATAATCGTAGACAGTCTGGGTGTTGGTGCCGAACTGGTTGCCGTTCTCGCGCGCCGGAAAAGCCTTGCTCCAGGTCGGCACGTTCTTTCGATTCAGTAACACGACCGGCGTGCTGCGAACCGGCGAGGAACTACTGGTCTTCTCTGGGGAAATCTTTGGCGGCGACAAACGCAGCCAGGTTAATCGTCCAGACACGCAGAGAGCATCGAGCCATGCAGGATCGTAATCACCAATACGGCCCGGCAAGATTTCTGATTCCCATGAGCCAGCCGGCGCTTCAAAACCTTCGAGTTGATCAAGAACGCCCGCGACACTCGACGCCCCTTCGAGCTTGTGCTCGGGCGCGACCTTCTGCCACACAAACAAAAAGCGCATGAAGTCCGCTGCCGAAACCGGCTCGATCTCTTTGCGCAGCCGATTCAGCGTGTAGCTGTGAATACGCGCGAGCAGCCGACGCGAACACCACTCCTGGAGCGCAGGCGCGGGGTCCCCGGCAGATGTTTTTCTATCTGCTGGGGTGCTCAACCTTGCCTGCGGTTCACCAGCATCCGTGCCGGTGCTGAATTCTGAGCCCTCCCTCACGGTCGGGCTACTGCCCCGATCGCCAGGCGTGAACTGTCCCTGCATCGCGAAACCTTCGCCTTCCAGTCGTGCCAAACCCTGTTCGATCCGGTTCGCCGCAAGCGAGAATCCTTCAGCCAGCTGGGCCACCGTGACAGGTCCGAGGCTGTCCAGCCGGCCACGCAAAACTTCGACGAGTGCATCTTCTGAGGTCCAACTGTCGGACGCGTAACTTGCGGGCGGCTCAATTTGAGGATTCAGTTCGGCGTCCGGATAAATCGCGCGTAATTGATTCAAACGCTCCGCGGCGATCCACTTCGGTACGGAACCGCTTGCGGTAGCCAGCGGGTTCAAGACGCTCGCTCGATTCTGGTTGACAAGTTCTTCAAACAACTGCTGCCAATCATTCTTTCGCCCCTCTTCCGCCGTGATAAACCCAAGCTGCATCATCGCATCGTGCAACTCATCTGCGTTCTCGGCCGCAGGCCAGGCTTCCTCGCGCACCCGATCTATCGCCGACTTGTCCAGGCGGCCCAGATCCGCAGCAGTCTCCGCGTCAAGAAATCGCCGATTCATCACCGCGAGGGTGCGGCGCTCTTCCGCAGGCGCATCATCAAGAAAGGCGTAAGGCTTCGCCGTCAGAATTTCCTGCGCCAGCGGTGAAGGCTCGTTCATCTCGCGCGCGATCAGCGTGCGCTCGCCGCGCTCGATCGATTCGAGCAGCCGCTCGAGACCATGAATATCCATTGCCTCTTCCAGACAATCGCGAACGGTTTGTTCGACGAGTGGATGCGCCGGAACTTCTATTGGGCCAGTCAGGTTTTCAGCGCACGCGAGTTGATCGGGAAACACCAGCGCGAGCAAATCCTCCGCGGCCATCCGTTGCAATTGCGGCGCAACCTTCCCGCCGCTGCGCCAGCGTGGAATCGCCAGCGCGCGCGTCGCATTCCAGCGCCAGCGAATATTGAACATCGGCGCATTCAAGAGCGCCTGCACCAGCACGTCACAGACACCTTTTGCATTCAGGTAATTGAAAATTGTTTCCAGCGGAAAGCTATGCGTCGGGCCAAGTGAAAGAACAATCGAGTCTTCTGTTGCAGCTGCCTGCAACTCAAAATTGAATGACCGGCAGAACCGTTTGCGCAGCGCGAGTCCCCACGCACGATTCAGGCGACTGCCGAACGGCGCATGAATGACGACGTGCGTGCTGCCGTTCTCGTCAAAGAATCTTTCGACGACGATCTGCTCTTGCGTGGGCATCGCGCCCAGCGCAATCTTGGTCATCGCCAGATACTCGACGATCTGTTCGGCTGCTGCCTGAGGGATTCCCACTTCATTCTCGAGCCATTCGAGTGCGGGGCCACGCGGGCTGGGAGCGCGGACATCCTCGTCCGCATCTTCGTTTTCATCAAGCTTCTTGGCGATCTCAGCGCGTAGCCTCGAGACCGATTCCGATAATTCTTCGGAACGTCCCGGCGCTTCGCCGAGCCAGAAGGGAATTGAAGGCGGTTGACCGTGAGCATCGAGGACGCGCACTTCACCTGCGCCCACCCGTTTGATTTCGTACGAGGTGTTGCCGAGCTGAAAGATGTCGCCCGCGAGACTCTCAATCGCAAAATCCTCATTTAAGGTGCCGACGAAGGTTTCCGATGGTTCGAGAATCACCCGATAGTCGCCGGTGTCGGGAATCGCGCCGCCGTTGGTGATGGCCGAAAGTCGCGCACCGCGTCGTCCACGAATCCGTTGATTCACCGCGTCATGATGCAAATAGGTTCCGCGGCGCCCGCGGCGCGTGCTGAAGCCTTCGGACAACATGCGAATGACTTCGTCAAACTTTTCGCGCTTTAGATTTCGGAATGGATAGGCGCGACGAACCATTTCAAACAGGGCATCCTCAGTCCATTCCTCCGGCGCGACGGTCGCCACGATTTGCTGGGCCAAAATATCGAGCGGCTGCTCAGGAATTTCCAGATGATCGAGTTCGCCGCGGCGCACGGCATCAATCAAGGCGGCGCATTCGACCAGCTCATCGCGCGAGAGCGGGAAGATGCGCCCTTTGGGAAAGCCGCTGACGGTGTGATTCGAGCGACCAATGCGCTGGAGCAGAGTAGAAATTGCCCGCGTCGATCCGATCTGAATCACTAAATCGACTGCGCCGATGTCGATGCCGAGTTCGAGCGACGCGGTCGCCACCAAGGCGCTTAGTTCACCCGACTTCAAACGCTGTTCGGCTGCCAGACGAATTTCTCGCGCGAGACTCCCGTGATGCGAGGTGACGTTTTCGTCGCCGAGGCGTTCGCCCAGATGTCGCGCCACGCGTTCAGCCATCCGGCGCGTGTTCACGAAGACGAGGGTAGTCTTGTGCTGGCGAATCATCTCCGTGATGCGATCGTAAATCTCTTCCCAAACTTCGTTCGACATCAACGATTCGAGAGGGGAGTTGGGAACTTCGATCGCCAGATCGAGTCGGCGTACATGTCCACTGTCGATGATTGTGCAGCGCGGTGTGCCGTCGGCGTCGACGTTCGCGGTGCCGACCAGAAAGCGTGCCACTTCTTCGATTGGTTTTTGGGTTGCGGATAAGCCGACGCGAACGAGCGACTCGCGAATCGACAATTTTGCATCGGGAACCAGCGGGTTTTGAATTTGTAAGTTGGAATCTGAAATCTGAGATTTAGCGTGCTCGCTAACCAGGGCTTCTAATCTCTCAACCGACAACGACAGATGCGATCCGCGCTTATCGTCCACCATCGCGTGGATCTCATCGACAATCAGAGTGCGTGTCGTGCTGAGCATTCGCCGCCCGCCGTCGCTGGTCAACAGAATATAGAGCGACTCAGGGGTGGTGACGATGATGTGCGGCGGCTTCTTCGTCATCGCCACGCGATCTTTTGCCGGCGTGTCGCCGGTGCGCACCAGCGTGCGAATCGCAACGCTCTGAATGCCCGCGGCTTCGAGATTTTCCTGAATCCCGCGCAGCGGCGCTTCCAAATTGATCTTGATATCGTTGCTGAGCGCTTTCAGCGGTGAGACATAAACGACCTGAGTTTGATCTGCCAGTGTTCCGTTGACTGCCTGCCAAACCAGATCATCGATCGCGGAAAGAAATGCCGCGAGTGTTTTACCTGATCCAGTCGGCGCGGCAATCAACGTGTGATTGCCGGATTTGATCGCCGGCCAAGCTTCGGCCTGCGGTTCGGTCGGAGCAGGGAACTGCTTCAGGAACCATTCCCGCACGGCGGGATGAAATTGATCGAGCGCTTTCATAAAAGGGCGGTCAGTGTACCATGAATGAAACAACGTGTTAAGACGGAAAATCCGCGAGCCAAGCCACAGATTACACGGATTATCGCGGATTAGAAAAAGCTGAATGCGGCGGTTTCTCATCTGTGGCAATCTGTGTAAATCTGTGGCTTCATGGCGACTTCAACCAAAGCGCATCGCGATTATCATCCGGCGAAGCACACGCCTGCGCCTCGCTCGCGATCCGCGGTCAAACGCGTCGAGATTCCGAAGCGCGTCGAGCAATGCGAGATCCAGATTGGCGGACGCACAGTCAAGCTAACGAATCTCAACAAGCTCTTTTGGCCTGAGCTGAAAATCACCAAGCGAGATCTGATTCAGTACTACGCTGACGTGGCGCCTGTGCTGCTACCGCATCTTCAGGATCGCGCCATGGTGATGAAGCGCTATCCGAACGGCGCCGCCGGCGAATTCTTTTTCATGAAGCGTGCACCTTCACCGAGGCCGCCGTGGATCGAGTTGTGTTCGATTCATCACGGCTCAGGAAATGTCATCGACTTTCCCATCATTCAGGATGTGCCGGCGCTGCTCTGGGTAATCAATCTGGGTTGCATCGACCTGAACCAATGGTACGCGCGCTGTGACGACGTCGATCGGCCCGATTATCTGCACTTCGATCTGGATCCGGTGCCGGGCGCCAAGTTCGAACAAGTTTTGCAAACCGCCCTGGTGGTGCGTCAGGCGCTGGATTCGTTAGGCATGCCGTCTTACCCAAAGACGACCGGTTCAAAAGGCATCCATGTCTATGTGCCGATTGTGCGCGGGCCAACGCAGAAACAGGTTTGGACGATCGCCAAAGAGATCGCGCACGTCCTGGCCGCAGCGAATCCGGAATTGATCACGGCGGTTTACAAAGTTGCGAAGCGGCCCAAAGGGCGCGTGCTCGTCGACTACAATCAAAATGCCTGGGGACGAACATTGGCTTCGATCTATTCGGTACGTCCGACGCCGAAGGCTTGCGTCTCGACGCCGGTGACTTGGAAAGAAATCGAGAAGGGCGTCAGGATTGAAGACTTTCATCTGCGCAATGTGAGGAAGAGAATTGAGAAGTTAGGCGATCTCTGGAAGCCTCTGCTGGAGAAGAAGAAGCGATTTGATCTGACGCCGTATTTGAAGTGAGCGAATTTAACCACAGAGGACACAGAGGAAGAACGAGAGAGTCAGCCGCAGATGAACGCGGATTTTCGCAGATAGAGAAACAGATGAGTTGATTCGCGTTCATCCGCGTGTATCCGCGGCTAATTTTTCTTGTCTTCCTCTGTGTCCTCTGTGGTGAAATGTCTCTATGACTCTGCCACTCAAACAACCGTACGAACCGATGGAAGCAAAGTCGGTTGAGAAACTTCCGTCGGGTAACCAATGGCAATACGAGCCGAAGTGGGACGGCTTTCGCTGCATAGCGTTTCGCGACGGCGACAGAGTCGACCTGCAATCAAAGAGCGGCCAGCCGCTCGGGAGATATTTTCCTGAATTAGTTGACGCGCTGCTCAAACTGAAACCAAAGCAGTTTGTGATCGACAGCGAGATCGTCGTGCCGGTGAAGGGCAAATTCTCATTCGACGATTTGCTGATGCGGATTCATCCTGCGGCGAGCCGAATCAAGAAACTGGCACAGGAAACACCCGCAAAGATGATCGTCTTCGATTTGCTGGTTGATGATCGCGGCCAGTCTTTGGTTGATCTGACGCTCAAAGAACGAAGGAAGAAGCTCGACGCGTTCGCGAAAAAATATTTCTCCCCAGCCCCGAAAAATAAGTCAATTGAACTCTCGCCTTACACTGATGATTTGAAAATCGCGAAAGATTGGCTCGCTGGAGCAGGGGTTGATCTCGATGGCGTGATTGCGAAGCGCGCCGACATGCCTTATCAAAGCGGCAATCGCCACGGGATGGTGAAGGTGAAGCGTCTGCGTACCGCGGACTGCGTCGTCGGTGGATTTCGTTACGCGTCGGAAGGAAAAGTGATTGGATCGATGTTGCTCGGCCTTTATGACGAAAAGGGTCTGCTGCATCACGTGGGTTTCACATCGAGCTTCAAATCCGATGAGAAACCAGCGCTGACGAAGAAACTCGAGAAGCTGATCAAGCCGCCGGGCTTCACTGGCAATGCTCCTGGAGGTCCAAGCCGCTGGGCTACTGAGAGATCAGCAGAATGGCAGCCGCTGGATCCAAAACTGGTTATCGAAGTGCAATACGATCACTTCACCGGCGGTCGCTTTCGCCACGGCACGAAGTTTCTGCGCTGGCGTCCGGATAAGAAGCCAGCGCAATGTAAGTTCGATCAGGTGAAGTAAGTCAGAACCATCTGCGGTAGCGGATGGTTGATCTTCCGATTCGCGCCATCTTGGGCAGAGTTCAACCGCCCGCTAGCGCAGGCGGTTCTGACATCGGCACGCCAGAGGCGTGCGTACCTACTGCAACCTAAAGTTGTACGTAATCACTCCCTGGATCTTCACCGGCACACCGTTCAGAGTCGTGGGCGTAAAGCGCGCGCGCATCGCCGCTTCTCTTGCCGCTGGGGTCAACATCGGGTTCCCGGACATGACCTGCGCCGAAACAACTTTGCCTTGTTCGTCAACCAGAATCTGGATGTTCACGCTGCCTTGCGTTCGAGTTTGTTTAGCCATTGCCGGGTAAAGCGGTTGCGGTGCGCTGATTAGCTTTGAATTTAGAACCTCTGAAGGAACGCGCCGCGTCGTTGGCTTCGGCGGCTCAGGCGCCGGCGGAGTGTCGATAACTCGGACGACCGCTGGCGTCGCAGGACAAGCGATGCAGTCACCTGAATTTGATGTTGCGGCCGCTGGCGGATCAACGTTGCGCGTACCAAGAACTGCTCCGTGCGTAATCGGAGGAATGGCCGAAGCTTGCGTGCCAACCTTATCCGGCACGCGTGAGGGATCGTCCGGTCGCGATACAAAATCAGTTCGCATCGGCCGACTGGCATTCGGATCGACCGGCGCACTGGGTGGCGTATGCCGTACTGGTTGAGGCCTGACTTCATTAATCGGTCGCGGTGGTTCGGGCGTCACCGGTGGCACCCAACTCATCAATTCCAAGCTGCTACTCTGCGCCTCCAATTGCGCATCGTAGGCAAACACACTGGCCACTCCCGCTCCGGTCAGAGCAATGGCGTATCCGACAACTGTGATTAGAAAAAACGAACTCCGGCGCTTGAACTCGCGGACATGCGACTGAGATTCGATCAGGTTGGTAAACATCTTAGCTCCTCCTGTGTGTTGGTGCCGTTCGGGTCGAAGAAGCTGAGACGTTAGACATCTCAATCCGTGATTGGTTCCAACAAAACCTTCTGAACAATTTCCATTTGTCATTTGACATGTCTCATTGGTTCATTTGGCTTGGAAGAAAATGTCCGACAGTCTTACTTGAAAGTAGCAGTATCGGTTTCTTCATTCTCCTCAGACATCTCTTCTGACAAATCAACAAATGGCAAATCTGAAATGACAAATGAGAAATAGTTCCTTTCGTTCTTTGAGACTTTCACCTGTTTCCATTAGGATAGCGCCGCTTTCCTACCCTATTAATCGAGTCAGGAGGATTTATGACCACGGCTGCTGCCCCTCAGGAAGAACTCAATCCATTTGAGATTGCCAAACAGCAATTCGATCGCGCGGCGGATTATCTGGAGTTGGACCAATCGCTGCGCAACGTGCTGCGTAGCGCGAAGCGTCAACTTATCGTTTCAATTCCAGTGCGCATGGACGGCGGCGAAACCAAAGTCTTTGAAGGCTATCGCGTGCAACACAACATCGCGCGGGGCCCGGCGAAGGGCGGCATTCGTTATCACCCGAACGTGACCCTGGATGAAGTGAAGGCGCTGGCGTCGTGGATGACCTGGAAATGCGCCACGGTCAATATTCCTTATGGCGGCGGCAAGGGCGGCGTGATATGCGATCCGAAAAGCATGTCAAAGAATGAGCTGGAGCGTCTGACGCGCCGCTACGCTTTTGAAATCGCGCCCATCATTGGACCAGATCGCGACATTCCCGCTCCCGATGTTTACACCGACTCGCAGACGATGGCCTGGATCATGGATACGATCTCGATGGTCCACGGCCACACCGAACTGGGAGTAGTCACCGGCAAGCCGTTGGCGCTCGGTGGCTCGCAGGGCCGGCACGAAGCGACGGCGCGCGGTGCGCTTTACGCGTTGCGGGCGGCGTGCGAGGTGCGCGGCTCCCGGCTCAGCGATGCGCGCGTGGCCGTGCAGGGCTTTGGTAATGCCGGTTCGATCATCGCGCGCCTGGTGGCCGAAGATGGCGCGCGGGTGGTGGCGGCATGCGATTCGAAATGCGGAATTTTCGCGGAGAACGGTCTGGACATTCAGGCAGTTCTCAAACACAAAGAAGCCACCGGCACTTTGCAGGGCATCAAGGGCGTGAAAGAAATTGCTCCTGACGAAGTGGTGGAAGTTGAATGCGATGTGCTCTGTCCGTCAGCGCTGGAAAACAGCATCACGGGGGCGAACGTCGGCAAAGTCAAGACGAAGATCATTGCCGAACTGGCGAATGGGCCAACTACGCCGGTAGCTGATCGCGTGCTTGAAGCCGAAGGAGTCATGTTGATTCCTGACATTCTCGCGAATGCCGGGGGCGTCACCGTCAGCTATTACGAGTGGGTGCAGGATCAGTATTCCTTCTTCTGGAGCGAGAAGCGCATCAATCAAACTTTGGAAGACACCATGACCGACGCATTTCAAAAAGTGCATCAGACAGCGCATCGATACAGCACCGACCTGCGCACCGGCGCGTACATTCTGGCGATCGATCGCGTGGCCGAAGCGACACGGGTAAGGGGAATATTCCCGTAAGGATTCTTGCCACAACGGCACGGAGACACGGAGAATAATTAGAAGACAGTCCGGGAACGGTGCTCGCGAACTACTATATCTTTCTGTCGCTTGTTTCTCTGAGTCTCTGAGTCTCTGTGGCAGAATTGAATCTATGACAGACACAATCACCGTTTACGAAAAGCCAACCTGCACCAAGTGTCGCGAGATGGATCGATTCCTCCGTGAAAGCGGCGTCGACTTTAGCAAGATCAACTATTTCATCGAGCCGTTGAGCGAGAAGAAGCTGCGTGAACTGATAAAGAAGATGGGCATCAAGCCACGCGACCTGCTGCGCACCAGCGAAACGATCTATCGCGAACTTGAGTTGGGCAAGCAGGATTTGAGCGACGATGAAATCATCTCGCTGATGGTCAAGCATCCTGACTTGATGCAACGGCCGATTGTCGAGCGCGGCGATCGCGCGGTGCTCGGCAGACCAACGGAAAACGTCAAACCGCTTCTTAAGTAATTAAAATGACTAAGCGTCTCCTCATCGCATGGCTTGTCCTGGTCGCAGGTCTCTTCACGCCCATCGTTGCTCAGAAAGTCCAGAAAGAAACACTCCAATTCGAAGGTGCCAAGCGGACCTACTACCTGTTCGTTCCCAGCGTGGCGACTGCCGAACATCCTGTCCCGGTGGTCGTGCTGTTGCACGGATCCGGCCGCAATGGCCTTTCGTTAATGGACAAGTGGAAGGATCTCGCCAACAAGGAAGGATTTATCGCCCTCGCTCCTGATGCCATCACCCCTGAAGGATGGAGAGCGCCGATTGATGGGCCGGACTTTCTTCACGAGTTGCTATCCGTTGTGAAAGCCCAATATCCGATCGACCAGCGTCGGATGTACTTGTTCGGTCATTCCGGCGGTGCGAGCTTCGCGCTCTACATGGCCATGTACGAGTCTGAGTATTTTGCGGCGGCAGCGATTCACGCCGGCGCCCTACGTCCCGAAGATGAAAAGATTATTCGGCTGGCAACGCGCAAAATTCCGATTCACATCGCTGTTGGTGATCGCGATCAATTTTTTCCGCTCGCCGCGGTGCGGGCGACGCGCGACGCCCTGGTTGGCAACGGATTTCAAGTCCGCTTAACCGAGATGAAGGGCCACGATCATTGGTATTACGATCTTGCGCCGAAGATTAATGCAGAAGCCTGGGACTTTCTGAAGCAGCAGAAACTTACTGATGAGCCGCGGTACATCCAGTACGCCTGGAAATGAGTAAAGCGTCTAATTCCATCTTCATCTGCCAATCCTGCGGCTTTGAATCGCGCAAGTGGCTGGGCAAGTGTCCCGAATGCGGCGAGTGGAACTCGCTGGTCGAAGAGCGCGTCGTGACCACGAAGAAGGGTCGCGGCGGCAACGCGTTTCGAGTGCGTGAAGCCAAGGCAGTTGCGTATTCAGAGATTGAGTCGCAGGACGATACGCGCATCTCGTCCGGCGTGACGGAATTCGATCGAGTGCTCGGTGGTGGGATTGTGCCGGGAACGCTGGTGTTGCTCGGCGGTGATCCTGGAATCGGCAAGAGCACTCTGCTGTTGCAGGTCGCCGATAAGCTCAGCACGACCGGATCGACCGTCCTCTATATATCCGGCGAAGAATCTGAGCGGCAGATTAAGTTGCGCGGCGAACGTTTGCGAATTGCGGCACCGAACCTGCTGCTGTTGCCGGAGACGAATCTCGAAAACATTCTGCGCGAAGTCGATCGCCTGAAACCTGCGGCGATCATCGTGGATTCAATTCAGACGACTTTCTCGACTGAGATTGAATCCGCGCCCGGCTCCGTCTCGCAAATCCGTGAAGTGGCGGCGCAGTTTCTCTTGCTGGCCAAGACGCGCGGCATTCCAGTTTTTCTCATCGGCCACGTAACCAAAGAAGGATCGATTGCCGGACCGCGCGCGCTGGAACACATCGTCGACACGGTTCTGTATTTTGAAGGCGAGCGTCATCACAACCATCGCATCGTGCGCGCGACCAAAAACCGTTTCGGCGCGGCGAATGAAGTCGGTGTGTTTGAAATGACGAACTCGGGATTGGCGCCGGTCGCGAATCCTTCGCAGATGTTTCTCGCCGAGCGCCCAGCCGATGCTGCCGGTTCAGTGGTCACCGCATGCATGGAAGGAACACGTCCCGTGCTGGTCGAAATTCAGGCGCTGGTGTCGAGTTCGAAGTACGGCACCGGTCGACGCATGACGCAGGGCGTCGATCAGAATCGCGTCGCGTTGATGATCGCGATGCTCGAGAAGCGCTCCGGCATGCAACTTCTCGGCGACGATGTGTTCGTAAACATCGCCGGCGGGTTGGAAGTTGACGAGCCCGCTGTCGATCTCGGATTAGTGACCGCGATTGCTTCCAGCTTTCGCAATCAACCGATCGATGCGCACACGGCGGTGTTCGGCGAAGTTGGGTTGACCGGTGAAGTCCGCGGCTCGACGCAGGCGGCAGTGCGCGCACGCGAAGCGCAGGCGCTCGGCTTCAAGAAGATTGTGATGCCTGCGTCGAACACTTCCGGACTGGAAAAACTCTTAGGATTGCGGGTTGTCGGTGTGCGGT
>Ga0134121_10002244_pt1 | contig 16952 bp, 11 predicted proteins | sample KB301_FD_96463 | JGI IMG/M metagenome (GOLD analysis project Ga0134121, IMG submission 96463) | Terrestrial soil microbial communities without Nitrogen fertilizer from Kellogg Biological Station, Michigan, USA - KB3-0-1 | ecosystem: Environmental > Terrestrial > Soil > Unclassified ... | reverse complement strand
GATCCTGCAGTGGTTCACGGGAAGCATCGGGCTCCATCACGTCCACCATCTCGCGCCGAAGATCCCGAACTACCGGCTGCAGAAGGCGCACGACGACAACCCGAGGCTCCAGACGGCCCCCGTGATTACGATCCCTTCCGGGATTGCCGCCTTGCGCCTGTCGTTGTGGGACGAAGATCGCCGGCGGCTCATTGGGTTCTCGGACCTGAAGCGACAGCACCTCGCCTGAGCCCGGCACTGGTGGACCCGTGCCCCTAAGCCCCCGCAGACTTGAGAGTTAGCTCCGATCCGGCTAACTTACTTGGCTTACTCTGACGCTTTTTCGGGGGAGGGTCCCGTGAAAACCGATATCCATCCGCTTTACGCCACGGCGCACGTCAAGTGCGCGTGTGGCAACGAGTTCGAGACGCGCTCCACGCGCGCCGAAATCCATCTCGACATCTGCAGCGAGTGTCACCCGTTCTATACCGGCAAGCAGAAGCTGATCGACACCGCCGGACGGGTTGAACGCTTCCGCCAGAAGTACGGGAAGTCCAACTGAGCCTCCGCGAGCGTCTCGCCGAGGCGCTCGAACGGGCGGCAGAAGTCGAGCGCGAGCTTGCCGACCCCGCGACCACGCGGGATTCCGGCAAGCTCGCTGCGTTGGGGAAGGAGCACCACCGTCTCGCAGCCGCGGTCGAGCTGGCCGCGGCGCTCAAGCGCACGGAGGATGAGCTCGCGGGTGCCCGCGAGCTCATCGGCGTTTCCGACCCGGAGCTGGCGGCGATGGCAAAGGCCGACGTCGCCTCGCTCGAGGCGACCGTCGCCGATCTCGAAGCGCGGCTCAAGCCGGTGCTGATTCCGCGCGACCCCCTCAATGACCGTCCGGCGATCGTCGAAATCCGCGCCGGGACGGGGGGGGATGAAGCCGCGCTCTTTGCGGCGGATCTGATGCGGATGTACACGCGCTACGCCGAGCGTCACCCCGGCTGGCGCCTCGAGATTCTCTCTCTGTCCGACGGCACGCTCGGCGGGGTAAAAGAGGCCGTGCTGAAGATCTCCGGCGAGGACGCATACGGCGAGCTCCGATGGGAATCCGGCGTGCACCGGGTGCAGCGCGTACCGGCCACGGAGGCGCAGGGGCGGATCCACACATCGGCCGCGACGGTGGCGGTGCTGCCCGAGCCCGAAGATGTCGACGTCAAGATCGAGGACAAGGATCTCCGCATCGACGTGTTTCGGTCGTCCGGCCCCGGTGGCCAGAGTGTCAACACCACGGACTCCGCCGTGCGCATCACGCACATCCCGAGTGGCATCGTCGTCAGCCAGCAGGACCAGAAGTCGCAGCTGCAGAACAAGCTCCGCGGCATGCAGGTGCTGCGCGCGCGTCTCTTCGATCACATGCTGCAGCAACAGGAAGCCGCCCGCGCCAAGATCAGAAAGACGGCCGTGGGCACGGGCGACCGCTCGGCGAAAATTCGGACGTACAATTTTCCGCAGAATCGCGTCACGGACCATCGCATCGGTCTCACGCTCCACGATCTCACCGGCGTGCTCGACGGCAACGTGCGTCCGCTGATCGACGGCCTGCGGATGGCGCAGGACGACGAGCGGATGGCCGGATGACCGCGCTACCGCCGCTCGACGCTTCGCGCTGGACGCATCGCGCGGGACACTTCGGGCTGGACGCTTCGAACATCGGCGAGGCGCTCGACGCGATTGCCGTGTACCTCGCGGCCGGCGGCGCGCCGCCGTCCCGCCAGGAAGCGCGCGACCTCGTGGCCGCCGTGCTGGACGTGCCGCGATTCTGGCCCAGCGCGCATCGTGACCGTGCCCTGACACCACCCGAGTCCGCGGCGATGGAGCGAGCCGCCGCTCGCCTCGCCGCGGGCATGCCGTTCGCGTACGCGGTCGGGAGCGCCGCTTTTCGCACGCTCACGCTCGAAATCGACGAGCGCGTGCTCATTCCGCGGCCCGAGACGGAGGTGCTGGTGGATCTCGTGCTCGATTCGTCGGACCGCGGAAGCGGAACGGTGATCGATGTGGGCACGGGATCCGGATGCATCGCCCTCTCACTCGCGGGAGAGGGCACGTTCGATCGCGTCATTGCGACCGATCTTTCATCGGCCGCGCTCGACGTCGCGCGCGCAAATGCCGGCCGCCTGTTGGGGGCGAACGCCGGCCGTATCGAGTTTCGGCAGGGTGAGTTTCTGGCGCCGTGCGCCGCGGAGCGTGCGACCGTCGTGGTGTCGAATCCGCCGTATATTTCGCCGAGCGAGGCCGGTGAGCTGCCGGCGCTCGTGCGGGACTGGGAGCCGGGTCTCGCCCTTTTCGCGGACGACGACGGAATGGCGGCCATCGCGCGCATCGCCCAGGAGGCAACGACGGTGCTTGTGTCCGGCGGCTTGCTGGCGCTTGAAGTCGATTCCCGGCGCGCGGAGCGCGCGGCGCAGTGTGTGGCCGCCACCGGCGCGTACCGGGACATTGCGGTACAACCCGACCTGACTGGCCGCGCGCGCTTCGTGCTCGCGCGGCGTGTGGAGGAGTAGATGCTCGAAGAACGCGCGAAGGAGCTCGGCCGGCTGATCGGACAGAGTCCGGAATACCAGACCGTGAAGACGACGAGCGAAGCTCTCAACAACGACCGCGAGGCCGTGGCCAAGTTGCGCCGCATGGAAGAGCTCCGGCGCGACGCGCAGCGGATGATCGAGCGCGGCGAAGCGCCCACGCAGGAAATGGAAACCGAGCTCGATTCGCTGCTCTCTGCCGTGCAGGCGAATTTGACCTATCAGCGTGCCGTCTCCGCGCAGGAGAATTTCGACAAGACGATGCTGCGCGTGAACGAGTGGATCCTCGACGGCATCAAGCGCGGCTCCGAGAGCCGCATCATCACGCTCGGCTGACGCGTTCCGTGGCGCGCGACGGCTCGCTCATCGTATTCGAGGGCGTCGAAGGCGCCGGCAAGACCACGCAGCTCGTGCGCCTCGGCGCGCGACTCGCCGCCGCCGGCGTCCCGTCGGAGACATACCGCGAGCCCGGTGGAACGCCGCTCGGAAATGAAGTGCGCACGCTGCTCCTCGATCCCGCGCGAGAGATCACGCCGCGCGCCGAAGCGCTGCTGTTCATGGCGTCGCGCGCCGAGCTCATCGAGCGGTGCATCCGCCCCGCGCTTGCCGCGGGACGTGTCGTGCTTCTTGACCGCTTCACCCTCTCGACCTACGCGTACCAGGTCTACGGGCGGGGCATCGACGAGCGCGAGATTCGCGCCGCGAACGTCACCGCCACGGGCGGCGTGGTTCCGTCGCTGACGTTTCTCCTGCGTGCGTCTCCGGACGTTGCCGCCGAGCGCGCGCGACTCCGCGGCGCGCCCGATCGCATGGAAGCGTCGGGCGCCGCGTTTCACGCGCGTGTGGCGGCGGCGTTTCTCCAGTTCGAGGACGCCTCGTGGCAGCGCGCGCACCCGGAGTGCGGACCGATCCTTCCCGTGAACGCCGATGGCGCGGCCGACGAAGTCGAGGCGCGTGTGCTCCAGGCGCTCGCCGAAGCACTGCCATCGCTGGGCGTGCGCCCGGGAGCGGCTGCGTGATCGGGGGTGTGAACGCCGGCCGTGCGCGGCTCGCCGCGGTGATCTTCGTACTGGTCGCGGGTGTCGCGACCGGTGGCTGGATGATCGAACACGGGTTTCGCGAGCGTGCGCCGCGCGCGAGCTCCCATCTCTTCGAGCAGGTGATGGCGCGGATCTCGGCGAGCTACATCGATTCGCTCGACATGGGCACGCTGTACACCAAGGCGGCTGAAGGCATGGTGGAGGAGCTGGGCGACGCGCACAGCCGGTTCCTCGATTCGGCGCGGCTCGCACGCGTGCAGTCCAGCATCACGGGACTCGTCGGATCACTTGGTCTGGACATCGATGTGCGCGACGGCGCCGTGAACGTTGTGTCGGCGCTCCCCGGGACTCCCGCGGAACTCGCAGGACTGAGATCGGGTGACCGCATCATCGCGGTGGACGGGCGTCCGACGCGCGACTGGACGACGGACGAAGCGCGCCGCGCGCTTCGCGGGTCGCCCGGCACGTCGGTGACGGTCACCGTGCAGCGCCTCGGCGCGGCGGGGAAGCCGACGGCGCTCGTGCTGACCCGCGACACCGTGTATGTGCGTCCGGTGCAGCGCGCGATCATGGTCGCCGGCACGACGGGATATGTGAATCTGCGGACGTTCTCGGATTCCGCGGCGTTCGAGCTCGGTGCTGCGATCGACTCGCTGCATAGGACGGGCATGCGGTCGCTCATCCTCGATCTCCGCGGCAACCCGGGCGGACTGCTCGATCAAGGCGTGGCCGTGGCCGACCTGTTCCTCAACCCGCGCCAGATCATCGTCTCGCTTCGGGGCCGCTCGGCGGACACGGTGTACGCCGACGAGCATGGGCAGAAGTGGCCGGACCTGCGCATTGCGGTGCTCGTGGATCGCGGCACGGCGAGCGCGTCGGAGATCGTCGCAGGCGCACTGCAGGACCACGATCGCGCGATCGTGATCGGCCGGCCGACGTACGGGAAGGGAAGCGCGCAGCACGTGTTCGCGTTCCGCGACCAGGCGGGCGTGAAGCTCACGACGGCGCGGTGGTACACACCGTCGGGGCGCAATATCGATATCGGCGCGCCGGCTCCGCGCGAGGCGGGTGCCGCCGCGGCGGATACTGCGCGCCCCGTCTTCAAGACCGACTCGGGGCGAAAGGTCTACGGCGGTGGTGGGATCGTTCCCGATTACATCGCCGGCGATTCGGTCAACACGCCGCGCGCGCTGCTCTTTGCCGCACTCGGTGCTGATTTCCCGAAGTACCGCGAGGCGCTGAGTGCCGAGGCGAAAGCGATTGCCGCGAAGGGGGTCAGTGACCCCATGTTCGATGTCACCCCGGCGATGCGCGCATCGCTCTACCAGAGGCTCGAGCGTTCAGGTGCGCACGTGTCCCGCTCGGTGTTCGATAACGCGCAGGAGCTGATCGACCGCAGGCTGGGCGAGCTGGTGACGCGTCAGGTGTTCGGCTCTGCGGCCGAGGAGCGGCGGAACATTCTTCGGGACAAGGTCGTGGAGCAGGCAGTGAAACTGCTCCGATAAGCGCAGAAAACCGAAATGGAAACTGAAGAGAAAGACCGAAATTGAAGCTGAAGTTTGAAACGCTCTTCAGCCTTCAATTTGAATTTCAGTCTTTCACCTGAATTTTCATTTCGTTTTTTGGCAGTTCAGGACCGCCCGATCGCTTGCGCAATCGTCCGCAGTCCCGGGACGAGCGTCGAGAACTGCTCGATGTTCAATGACTGCGCGCCGTCCGAGAGTGCGCGATCCGGATTCGGGTGCACTTCGAGAATGAGTCCGTCCGCGCCGCTCGCGACCGCGGCGCGCGCCATGGCCGGCACGTGTTCGCGCACGCCGGTGCCGTGGCTCGGGTCTGCGATGATCGGCAGGTGCGACAGTTTGTGCACGACCGGGATCGCGCTCAGGTCGAACGTGTTGCGGACCAGCGTGTCCCACGACCGGATGCCACGCTCGCAGAGAATCACGTTGGGATTGCCTTCCGCGATGATGTACTCGGCGCTCAGCAGGAACTCGGTGATCGTCGCGGCGAGACCGCGCTTGAGGAGCACGGGTTTTTCCAGCCGCCCCACGGCCTTGAGCAGCGAATAGTTCTGCATGTTGCGCGCGCCGATCTGGATGCAATCGGCGAACTCCGCCACGAGCTCCGCGCCGGATTCATCCATGGCCTCGCTCACGATCGCGAGCCCGGTCTCCTTGCGCGCGAGCGCCAGCAGCTCGAGTCCCTTCCGGCCGAGTCCCTGAAACGAATACGGCGAGCTGCGTGGCTTGAACGCGCCGCCACGGAGCGCGACCGCGCCGGCCGCCCGCACGCCGCGGGCCGTCGCGAGAATCTGCTCTTCGCTTTCGACCGAGCACGGCCCGGCGATGATGCTCACCGCGTTTCCGCCGAACGACACGCCGGGGGCGATCGTGACGACGGTGTTTTCGGCCCGCCATTCGCGCGAGACCTGCTTGAACGGCTTCGATACGTGAATGACCTGCGCCACGCCCGGCATTGCCTGCACGGACGACCCATCCACAGGCCCGTCGTTGCCGACGATGCCGATGGCCGTGCGCTGGGCACCTGGCATGGGAACCGGCTCGAAGCCCATCGCGCGCACGGCTGCACACACGGCGTCGACCTGCTGCGGCGTCGCGTCTCCCTGCATTACTACCAACATTGTTCTTCCTCGACGTTCACTCGGACGTTCTGGCGCGCTGGAGCCGAAATATATCAGCGGCCACTGAACACCACGCGCACTTTGAAGTCTCTCCCACCCGTACGAAGCCGGATGATGTACACGCCCGCCGGCACGACCCGTCCGCGCTGATCGGTGCCGTCCCACGCGAACCGGTCATCGCATCCGCTTGTGGCACCCGGCGTCGGGCGGCCATAGCGGCCCGCGGGGAGCGTGCCGTTCACCTGCGGCCCTGGCACGAGCCGCTTGACCGGAAGGCCGCGAATATCGACGACGTCGAGCGTGACGGCGCCGCCCGTTGCAAGGTCGAACCACACGCAGGCACTCGTGGTTGCACCGAGCGGAAACGGACTTGGAAACGCGTTGTGCAGCAGCGTGGCAAAGGGCGATTCGTCGGACAGAATGACGAACGAGCCGAAACTCTGCACCGTGAGCGAATCACCCGTGGACCGGAGCCGCGCTTTGACGCTCCAGCGGTACGATGTGTTCGCTTCGAGGTCTTCCGTAACCGTGAATGACGTGTCGACCGTGTTGACCGTGAGGCGCGGGCGGCCGGTGGCGGTTTCGTCCACGCGCAGCTCGTACTCCCATGCACCGTACGCCGGCGGAATGTCCGATGATTGCCACACGAACATGGGCCGGCGCACGCCAATGGACTGCCCCGCCGGATTGTTGGGCGAGACCAGGCGAAGATGTGTGGGCGCGACCCGTGGCCCCGTCACCGCGGACGGCACGCTGCCCGCACGCGCCGTGAGCGCGAACACGCGCCAGTACAGCTCGCCCGATCCCGGCAGCAGACGCGGAATCGTGATCGTCGCGCTGGGTCCGTTCACGGTCGTATCGGCGAAGAGCGGCGGCGAAAAATCCGCGGTCGTCGAAATCTGAAGCTCGAGCCGCAGCGGGAGATCCGCCGGCGCAAATCCCGACGTCGTGATCGAGAATGTCCCGATGCCGTCGGTGATCGGATTGCTGAGCGGCCCGGTTACGAACACGCTCGGAAGCCCTTGTCCTGCCGCAGTTCGTGCGGCGGGTCCTGCGGCGAGCGCGAGCAAGCACCCCGTTGCCAGCGCCCGCCGGATCATGCCGGTGCCGGCTCCTCGTCCACGCTGCGGCCCCGCATGCGGACCGATACGAGCGACGACACACCAGGCTCCTGCATCGTGACGCCGTACACAGCATCCGCGGCCTCAGTGGTCGTCCGCGGATTGTGCGTGATGACGATGAACTGCGTGCGCGACTTGAACTCGTTCAGCATGCGCACGTAGCGGCCGATGTTCGCATCGTCGAGCGGGGCGTCGACCTCGTCGAGGAGGCAGAACGGGCTCGGCTTGGTGAGGAAGATGCCGAACAGAAGCGAAAGTGCGACGAGTGCGCGTTCGCCGCTGGACAGCAGGTGAATGCGCTGCGTCCGCTTGCCGCGCGGTGACGCGTGAATCTCGATGTCGCAGTCGAGGGGCAGCTCGGGATCCGCAAGCCGCAGCTCGCACTCGCCGCCGCCGAAGAGCGTGAGGAAAATGTGCCGGAAGTTCTCCGCGACCTTCGCGAACGTGTCCAGGAAAAGCTCCCGGGCCGTCATGTCGATCTCCCGAATTGCCTGCTGCAGGGATCGTTGCGCCTCCGCGAGGTCCGCGCGTTGCCGCTGCAGGAACTCGAGCCGCTGCTGTTCCTCGTTGTGCTCCTCCACAGCGAGCGGATTGACGAGGCCGAGCGCGTCGAGCTGCGCGCGCACGTCTTCCGCCTCGGTGCGAATGGCGTCCGGCTCCGCCTGCACGGGCGTGTGTCCGGCGTAGAGCTCCTCGAGCGGACGGCGCCATTCGGCCTCGAGTCGCTCGCGCACGAGCGACCGTTTGGACGACAGCTCCTGGTGCTCGAGCTCCGCATGATGGAGCGTCTCTGCCGCGTGCGTTGCGTCCCGCCGCGCCGCGTCGAGTGCGTGTTCGGCTTCGACGAGGGCGTGACCCTCCGCGCGCACGCGCTCCTCGGTGCTCGCGAGCCGCGTTTCCGCGTCGGTCAGCGCGCCGCGGCGCGCGGCCATCTCGGCCGCGGCGACTGCCTGCGACTCGGCGAGTTGCGCATCCGCGGCCGTCAGCGCCTCGAGCTCGTGGGCGAGGCTGTCGAGCCGCTCGGCATGCGTCGCGCGTTCGGCCAGGATGCGCGCCTCGCGTTCCGCCACCACGTGCCGCTGTGCGACGGCTTCAGCGTGCGCCACCGCCGCGCGCGTGCGCGCCTCACGTGTTTCGTCGAGCGCGTGCACGGCCGACGCGACCGCGGCCTGCGATTCGCCCAACCCGCTCTCGTGCGCCGCGAGCTGCGCCGCAACGGCGCGCGCGCCTTCCTCGATGTCGCGCGCGCGCTCGTCGAGCTCGCGCCCGCGCTGTTCGAGCCGCGCCCGCTGGGCGTCGAGCTCGGCGAGCGCACGCTGGGCGCGCTGCGCGACCGACTGTGCCTCTGCCAGGCGTGCTTCCGCGTCGTGGCGAGCGCGCGCGGCACTCTCGACGTTCGCGTGCGCCTCCCGCAGCGTCCCGTCCGCCGCCGCGCGCGCAGCAGCCGCGGCGTCGGCGGCCATGGCCGCCGCCGACCGCGCCTCCTCCGCGCGCGTCACTTCGTCGCGCAGCTCGGAGAGCTCCGCGCGCCGCTGCAGCGGGCCCGCGCCCGAGCTCTCGCCCGGAAGCCACACGGCACCGCGCGCGTCGCGGAACGCCCCGCCGTCGCCCAGGGAGCGCACGCGGCCAAGGAGCGCACGCACCCAGCGGCCAGCGGGGCCGTCAGCGCGCACTCGGCCCGCGAGATCGTCGCCGGAACCGCTGTCGTCCGGTGCCTCGTCGAGCGGCAGGAGAAGGAGCGCGCCCGGCTGCGTTTCGGCATGCCACACGCGCACGGCGTCGGCCGCGGCATGGTCGCGCACAACCACGGCGTGCAGCGTGGCGCCGAGGAAGCGCTCCACGAGCATCGCTGCATCGGTCGATGCGCCGACGAAATCGGAGATGGGGCCGACGATCGCGCCGTCGCCGAACCGTGCGCGTTCGCGAAGAAGCCGCGCCGCCGCGGGCGCGAGCCCTACGCGCTCGCGTTCGAGCTGCTCGAGGGCATTCGCCTTGCCGCGGAGCGCGGTGAGGGTGTCATCCGCGTTCCGCTGCGCCGCGCGCGCAGCCGCCTCCGCGTCTCTCGCCGCGGCGGCGCCGTCGCGCGCGGCGCTGAAGGCACTGTCGGCCGCGGCCGCGGCATCGCGCGCACGGCCGGCGGCCGTGAGCGCGGTGCTCGCGTCCGAGGTGGCGGCCGCAAGCTGGTCATTGAGCGGCGGCAGCTCGTCCTGCAGCTGCGCGAGACGCGTGGTGACATCATGGCGCTCGCGGAGCGCGCCCTGGCCGTCGAGCTCCAGCCGGTGAAGCGCTTCACGGCTCGCGCGCACCGCCTGTTCGGCCGTGCCGAGCGCCGTGCGCGCCACGGAGACATGTTGCCGCGCGGATTCCTCGGCGACGGCGCGCTCGGCGAGTGCGATCTCCGCGGCGGCCACGGCGGCGTCGGAAACGGTGCGATCCTGCTGCACCGCTGTAAGCTGTTCCTGGCCGCGTTCGCCGGCGAAGAGCTCCATCTGTTGCTCCGCTTCCGCGCGACGGCGCCGCTCGAGCGCGCTGCGCTGATCCGCTTCGGCGACGGCAATCCGGCGCTCCACGTTCGCGACGTGCTCGCGCTCTTCGGTGACGATCCGGTTCAGCTCCGCGCGCTCCGCTTCGGCCGCTTCGCGCGCGGCGTGCGACGCATCGCGCTGGTGTTCGGCGTCCGCGACGCGTGCCTGCGCCGCCGGCGCGCCCGTGCGAAGGTCCCCCAGCGTCGCATCGAGCACGCGAAGCCGCTCGGCCCACTCGGCCATGTCGTACTCGGCGAGCGTGAGCTCGAGCGCCAGACGGCGCTGCATGAGCTCAGCGTGTCGTTCCGCGCGTTTCCGCTGGCGCGCGAGCGAACGGACCAGGGTCGTTTTCTCGATGAGGAGATCATCGAGACGCTGCAGGTCGTGCGACGTCTCTTCGAGGCGACGCTCTGTGGTGCGGCGGCGGTCGCGGTAGAGACTCACACCGGCGGCTTCCTCGAACAGCTCGCGCCGCTCATCCGGCCGGTCGCTGAGCAGCGCGTCGATCATGCGCGCTTCGATCACGACGCCGGCGTCCGCGCCGAGGCCCGTGCCGCGGAGCAGATCGTGAACGTCGCGAAGCCTGCACGGCGTGTTGTTGAGCAGGTATTCGCTTTCTCCCGACCGCGCGAGCCTGCGCGCGACCACGACTTCCTGCATCGGGATCGAGAGGTCGCCGTCGGAGTTGTCGAAATGGAGTGAGACCTGCGCGAGGTTCACGGGCCGGCGCGCCGACGATCCCTGGAAGATCACTTCTTCCATCTTGGCGCCGCGCAGCAGGCGCGCGCGCTGCTCGCCGAGCACCCAGCGCACGGCGTCGGAGACGTTGGACTTCCCGCAGCCGTTCGGGCCGACGATCGCCGTGACACCGGTGTCGAACACGATCTCGGTGGAGTCCGCGAACGATTTGAATCCGTGCAACTCGAGCTTGGTCAGCCGCACCTAGTACGTTCTCCCCACGCGATACGCGAGCTGAGGATTGAGACCGGCCTTTCGGAGCTCGGCCAGCAACAGGACTGATTGTTCCGCGGACGCGAACGCTCCGACGTAAATCGTCGCGCGCTCGTCGTCGACCATCAGCGGGTACGCCGGCACGCCACGCGTGGCGTACGCGGTGGCCCGCGCCTTGGCGATGCTCGGTGCGAGATCGGTGTCGAGCCGCAGCGCGAACGGCACGCGGGACACGATCCCCGCGTTGGCGTCGAGCGTGCCAACCTGACGCAAAGCCCGCCGCAACAGTTCCGCTGCGGTGCGATCCACGAACGCTCCCGCGATGATCTTGTACCACGGCGCGGTGTCGTCGCCGAGCAACACGGGCGAAAGCGTGCCCGCGGGAACGGTCGACTCTTCCGCGAGACGCAAGTTAGCGTCCGTGCGATCATTCGTCGCGACCATTTCGACGCTCCACTGCGCCGCATTCAGCGAGTCGGACGGGTTGACAATTGCCGGGATCGCGAGTGTGTCCGCGGGGCCCGTGCGCGACGCGGAATCCATCGCGGCCAGGGACTCGGCCTGTTGAGTCACGCGCGCCGGAATCCTGACGCGTCCGCGTGACCGGTACCAGGCGCCCGTCGAGACGGCGGCAATGGCGAGCATGGCGACAAAAACGATGGCTGCACGGCGCCGGTTGCGCCGAACGACCCGGCCGCTTTGCGGCGTAAGGTGCACGGTGTGCGACGGATTCTCGGGCGTGATGCGGACACGCTTCATGCCCTGCTGGTCGCCGACCGTAGTGCGGGGAAGAGGGGAACCATCACCCTCAGAGGGCGGGGAGCCCTCCAACAGCGTGGTCTCCGCAGTTGGAGCAGTCTCCACAGTTGGAGCCGTTTCCGCAGTTAGAGCAGTCTCAGCCGATTCCTCCGAAACAGCCGGACTGATGATAGGAGTAGGCGCGAGCGTGAACACCGGAATGAGCACTTCCGGCGCCGCCGGTTCGTTCGAACCGCCCAGGTGCACCAGCGACGCGATTCCGTCGACGACCACCAACCGGCGTGCACGATCTGCGAGCGGAATGAGCGGGCGCGCGCTCGCGAAGTCCTGGGGGAGCACGATGATCAGGAGCGCACCGGTGGACCGGAAGCCCTCGACCAGGCGCTCCCATCGCGGATGCGAGGCCAGCTCCGGGTCGATTGTGCCCGGTCCCTTGTGCACGACAAAGCGTTCCGTGGCGGCGTCGCTCAACGGCCGCGCCAGCGCGTTCAGCGAACGCCCGTCGCGGAACGCTGGAATCAATCCGTCGGGGTCGTCGGCGCCGAACGCCCCGGCGAGATCAAATACCGCGACACGGCGCGACGCTGGTACGGCACTGGCCGTTCCTCGCGCAGCGGCGGCGAGTGCGACGTTCGACTCCCCCATGAGGAGCAGGACGGTGACGTCCTGGAGCGGTGCGAGCGCGGCCCCGGCGGCGCGCCATTCGGCGGCGGTCACGGCAGCCCGGCAAACACCCAGAACGGTACGCCGCTTCGGCGGCCGGCAGCTTCGGCGGCTTCGCGCGTCGGGTACGGCCCCAGGACAACACGGTAAATCGTCACGCCGTCCCGGGATCCGGCCACCACACGCGGCGGCCGGCCGTCGACGCGAATGCGTGACGCCAGCGTCCGCGCGGCGGATTCCGAAAGCAGCGACGCAAACGAGAGCGTGTACGCGAGCCCTACGGTATCACGCCGCGCGCGGCCGCCTACGGTGGCTCTTGCAAGGGAATCCAGCCGCTCCCGCTCGACGATCGCGGCCCGCTCCGCGAGCAGCGAATCGATCTTTTCGGCTTCCTCTGTGCTGTCGACCGGCGGATCCATCTCGAACACGGCCGGAGCGTCGAGCGAGCTGTCGCGCGGCTTGAACCCGTCCCAGCGCGTGAACAGCCACGTATCGAGACCCCCGCCGCGCAGTCGCTTCCGCCGCGCGCCCGTAGAGGGATCCATCAGGTTCACGTCCTCGCGCCGGAGCGTGAGGATCGATCCGTCGGGTGCGACACCCGGCAAATCGTCGCGCCACTCGCTCGAGAGCGTGCGGAGGACGCGCATCATCGGAACGCTGATCACGGCAATGCTGTCACCGGTGTCGCGGCGTGCGAGCGCGAATCGCCCGAGGTCATCCATGCGAAGATCACGCGCGACGAACGGGAGATCGATGTTGCCGAGGAACCGCTCGCCATACCGTTCCCACACGCGAATGCGTTTCCCCGATTCATCGAGCACAAACGCGCGGTCCCCACTCGGCGTCGGCGCCACGGCTCGCGCGTTGCGTACGCTGCGCGGACCCGACGCAAGCCGCCATTGCCGCGTGTCGACGGTCATGATCCCGCGATCGGTGCGGACGTAGACGCGATCGCCACTCTGCGTCTGCACGTATGACTCGCCGTGCGGAATCGAGATCGTATCGCGGGGAGTGAGCGACGGCGGACGCATGCGGATGAGGCGTGTGTCGCGCGTGGTCGAGCTCGCGAGCACGATGCGTCCATCCGGCAGTCCGAGTACGGTGTCGACTTTTTCCTCGGGGCCGTCCCACTCGCCCGATGGCGCCCACGACACGATCCGGCCGTTGCTGTTCGATCCGAACACCGCTCCGCCGTCGCCGGCAGCGATGTTGGTCAGCGGTTTCGCCGCGACCTCGAAGCGGCCGGTCCGGAGGTCAATGCGCCCGGCACGTCCATCCGTCGCGACGAACGTGAGGAGGCCGCTCGCTTCGTCAAAATCGAGCAGACGCTCGATGGCGGGGAGCCGGTCCGCGCCTGTCCACGCGGGAACGTCGAGCGCCGGCCAGCGATAGCTCCGCGGAAAGCCGCCGGTGCGCGTGACGCGCAGCAGAACGATTTCGGGGCCGCCGGTCGCCCTCAGTGTCGGAAGCGGCGCGTCAGCCGGCGGGCGCGCGTCGCCGCAGGCCGCGATCGCCAGCACGCTCACGGCACCGCCCAGGAACGCAATCCGCTTTTTCAGAGGTGAAACGCTGCTCGCCACCGGCAAAAGATACAAGCGCGAGGACGGGCGGGCGAGTTCGCACCGCGAACGACGAAGGGCGCCACCCCTGACGCCCTTCGCCGTCTACGCTCTCACCCTCACGCCGTTCATCTCACGGCTCACGCAGTTTCCAACGAGAGCTCAGTACGACGACCCAAGTGTCCACACCCAGTATCCCTTTCGCGACGTTCCGTCGTGTGGAATCGCGTAGTCCCACCTGATGATCGCGATGTTGAAAAGGTTGAGCCGGATGCCGAACCCGTGGCTACTGAGGAAGTAGCGCTGTTTCGTGAAGTCGTAATCGGCGGGACGGGTGAGCGACAACGACTGGCCGCGCCGCCACGCCGCGCCGGCGTCGAAGAAGAACAGGCCTTCCACGGAGGGGAACGAGACGGGCAGGAGGCCAAAATAGGCGCTCCGAAGCAGGGGGAACCGCAGCTCGGCATTCCCGAAGGCCACCCGGCTGCCCAGGAGCTGCGTTGCCGCGCACGAGGTCGGGTTGCTCGACAGCGTGCCGCAGCTGGACGAGGCGTAGTTCTCGCGATCGTAGCCACGCACGTAGAACGGACGTCCGATGTACTTCGGGAACTCCATCTCGTCGCGACCAATCGAGAGGTCCGTCTGAATGCGCGTTGCGAAGGTCAGGAAGTTGAAGATGATCGGGTCGTATCGGCGGTAGTCGGCCGCGAGGTTCACCCAGTGCGCGCCACCGATGGTCGGTCCAATCTCGAACCGCATCCGGTGTCCGTAGATGGGTCCGGTGAGTCCGAAGAGTGTGTTGTCGGAGACGTAGGCGACGTGGGGCGTCACATAGGACAGCGTGGACCGGTTGGCGATCGAGTCCACGTAGTACCCGGTGCTGTATCCGCCGTACACGCCCTGGCTGAGATACTCTGTTGCACGCTCGATGCTGTTGGCCGAGATCCCCATCTCGAACCGCGCGAAGCGGTTGAGCGGGTACGAGCCATTGAAGAATCCCTCGCGGATGATGTATCGCGAGAGCTGCAGCGAATAGACGTATCCTCCGCCGTTTGCCTGATACGCCTGCGCATCCTGCGTGAAGAAGATGGGCTGCTGCTGGAAGCCGGTCGCATACTGGAACCGGTTGGCGAGCGACTGGAAGCCCACGAACACCTGGGCTTCGTCGATGCGGCCGTTCACGGCGGCGGCCAGCGCGAGCTGATGGTTGCCGAGCATGTCGGCCAGCACGATGGTCGTGCCGCCGAACACGCCGCGGCCGAAGTTGTCCTGCGCGTACGACACGTTGGGGCGCTGCACGTACTCGGGCCTCAGCGTGGGCTTGTACCGCCGGTCGACGAACGTCGCCTGGTCGGGGAGCGCGAGCGCCGCACTGTCGAGCAGCGCCGCGACCGATACGTTGCCACGCGGTGCGGCCGCGGAGCCTTCCGGCACCTCCCACGATCCGCGCAGCCCGACGCTCGAGCGATACGCCGACATGCGCCGTCCCGCCGAGTCAAACGCTGACGCGAGTGCCGTCATCGCCACGGGCCCGCGCGGTTCGCGCCGCGGTTCGCCCGACGCCGTCGACGGAGCCGGAAGACCGGCGAGCACCGCCGACTGCGGGCGGTACGGCTGCTTCTTGAGCGTGCGCGGGTTGTCGATGCTCCACACCGTGAACTTGTTGTCGTCGTAGTAGACGAACGCCATCCGGTCGGCATCGCGTGCCCACGTCAGCACGGGACTCTGCTCGGTGAACGACATCACCGATCCCACGACATCCGTGAGCTCGTACTGTTCCTTGTTGTTGAAATCGTACAGGAAGATGTTGGCGGTGCCCGTGCGATCGGAGACGTACGCCAGCGATTGGCCGTCCGGCGCCCACATCGGGTTGAGATTCCGGCCCGTCTGGTTCGGAAGGACCGTGACGTCACCCGATTCGAGATTGAGCACCGAGATGCGCCAGTTCCCGAACTTGAGGATCTCGAGATCCGTGTCGGGGCCGCGCTCGCTCACGAACGCAATGCGCGAGCCGTCGGGGCTCCACTGGGGCTGGTGATCGCCCAGCGGATCATTCGTGAGCTGCCGGAGGTTCGAGCCGTCGACGTTGATGAGGTAGAGATCGGAGTACCCGCCCTTCGTGCCGCTGAAGACGATCTGTTTTCCGTCGGGAGAGAACGACGGGCTGATCATCTGCTCGATGCCCTTCGGCGCCCGGACGAGCGTCGTGCGGCCACGGTCGATGTCCTCGATGTACAGCACGTCGCGCCCCTCGCGCTGCGCGGTGAACGCGAGCTTCCGCCCATCGGGACTGAACGCGCTCTGCGAATACGCCGCGCGCAATTCCTCGAACTCGGCGTTGACGGTGGACTTGGTCAGCCGCTTGATGCGCTTTCCGGTCGTCGCGTCGGCGAGATAGAGGTCGAGGAAGACTTCGGCGCGGGCAAAGCTGCCGGTCGAGAGGAACGCGATCTTCCGGCCGTCGGGGGAGAGCACCGGTGCGACGTACACGGGCTGTGTGCCGCCGGTGTGCCGTTCGTTCAGCACCGGTTGCGCAAACTTCCGTGCGCGATCGCGCGTTGCGAGCTGCGGCAGGTACTGCATCTGCATCGCTTCCTTCCACTCGTCGCCCAGCTCGCCCAGCGAGAGTCCGGTGTGCCGCGAGAACGCGCGCTCCACGCTGCCGGCGGGTACCGCCTGCATGATTTCGCCGATGACGTCGTCACCCCAGCGCTTCGCGACGTACGCGAGGAACGACTCCCCGTAGCGATACGGGAAGAAGTCCTCGGGGTGGTTCGTCATCTGCTCGACCGTCGGGATGTTGCCGTTGAGCGCTGCGTCGCGGATGATCGCGTCCGTGGCAATGTGTCCGGGGCCGATCGAGAGGTATTCCGCCATGCCTTCCACGAACCACAACGGCGGATTCACGTTGCCAAGCGCACTCAGGTTCGATCCGGCACGCCCGCGCGCGAAGATGTCGTACTGGAACTGGTGCACCATCTCGTGCGTCATCACGTGCTCGGATTCCTTCAGGTCACCGGCGAAGAAGAACATGTTCCGCTGGTGAATCGCGTCCGTGATGCCGCCGGTGGCTTCGCCGAGATCACCGAAGATGTTGTTCTGCGCGAAGTCGCCGCGTGACGCGAAGACGATGATCGGCTTGCG
>Ga0134121_10002242_pt1 | contig 16955 bp, 15 predicted proteins | sample KB301_FD_96463 | JGI IMG/M metagenome (GOLD analysis project Ga0134121, IMG submission 96463) | Terrestrial soil microbial communities without Nitrogen fertilizer from Kellogg Biological Station, Michigan, USA - KB3-0-1 | ecosystem: Environmental > Terrestrial > Soil > Unclassified ... | reverse complement strand
CGCCGCCTTCTCCAGTCAACAGCGTGACATTAAACAATCCGGTAACATTCGGGATCATGACGCGATGTGGAGTCGAGGACGTCGTCCACGCCACGTATCGCCGTTCATCTCCCTTCGCAAACACCAGCACGTAATCATCATCGCTGCCAACCGTTAGGCGTTCCTGAAAAACAAAGCCTCTGAGATTCGCAATTAATGTTTTCGCCGCCAGGTATGCAGGTTTGGCTTCGAACGCTCCGATCGATCGTCCGGATCGATAACGCATCAGACCAAAGTGATGCTCCGCTTCCGCGGGATTTGATCCATCGTCTTGCCAGTCGTACCAGATCGAAAGCGGTATTCCGTTCGCGACGTTGGTGAGAAACTGACGCGCCAGTAAAGCCGCCTGCTTTTCTTCACTCATCCCCTGCCACGCAGATGAATAACCCCACTCGCCGGAAATGACATTCGGAGTTCGGGCGCTGTCAATTACCCGTCCGCTATCCCGAGCTGTCGGGATTCTGTAACGATCGATCGTTTCGCGCAGGAGAGCGTAGTCGCCCGCCACCGTCTCCGGATTCGTCTCGCGATAAGGATGAATCGAAACCGCCGACCAGTGATTGAGCAGCCCGGCTTCAAAGCATGATTCCAGAAAGGTGACTTCGATGCCCGCAGTTGCGGGACCGATTAACTTTTCATTAGGCGCTTCGCTCTGAAACGCTTTGGCAACGGCCGCGGCCAGAGCCGTGTACTCGTGGACATTTGGTTTGGGCGGCCAGAAGATCGGATGGTTAGGTTCGTTAAAGACTTCCCAGATGATGCCGCGCCCGGAGAAATGCTTCGCCGCCGCGACTGCCCAACGCGCGAACGCCTCACGAGCGTCAGGCGTGCGAACCGACATGCCCTGGGTGTACAGCGGATTGCCATAATCGAGGATGAATAGTGCCCGAAGGTTTTGCTTCCCCAGTTCACTGACCAACGGTTCATAACGCGTGAAGTCGTACTTGCCCCGTTCGACCTCTGTCAACTCCCATTTGAAATCAGTGCGAACCCAACGGAAACCGGCATCAGCAATCATCTTTATTTCGGCTGGATCGGGATCGATGAAGTGAACGTTGACGCCAAAGGCCTCGCTGATCGCGATCGGCTCGGTGGACGGTTGCCAGCAACCTTTGCAGTTAATTGATCTGTGATCGGCAGAGGTAAAGAGTGAGAGGACGAGCGAAACAACGGCGAGACTGGATCGCAATTTCATCGTGTAACGCAAACTGTTAGTTTGCGAACGTATCGTGTAACGCAAACTGGTAGTTTGCGTGTCGCAATCTAAAGATTGCGTTACCAGGACTGCGTTACATCAAATCCCACAGCACCAGGCGCGAGAAATCGTTTTCGACGGCCACGGTCGCCGCGTACCCGCGCGCCGGCGTTAATTCTTCGAGCCGCCAACGCTGCGCCTCGTCTGACTCGATTCTGCTGTTGAGCAACATTGCGGGGGCGCCGGGCGTCACGGAGACATCGAACTGATCGAGCGGACAATGCAGGCCTTCGCCGCGAGCTTTGATGTAGGCTTCTTTTCGTGTCCAGCAGTTGAAAAACGATTGAGTTCTAAGCTCTTTAGGAACGGCGCGAAAATCTTCAACTTCCGCGGCTGAGAAGAAGTGAGTCGCAACATCATCGGTGACGAAATCACCGCGCATGTACTCGACGTCGACGCCGACTTCACGGTCGCGTGAGATCGCAATCAAAGCCAGTTCATGCGAATGCGACAGGTTGAAGCGCAGGCCTTGCGTTGTTTTCGCATCCGCGAAATAAGGCTTGCCGTATTCTCCCAATTCGATCGGTAAGCGGCCCGGTTTTGATTTCAAGTAACGCGCAAGAATCAATCGCAGCGACGCACGAGCGACACAGAATCGACGGCGATCGGATTCAAAGCGAAAGCGATCCGCGCGCGCGCGATCGTCGAGGGTGAGCGCTTCATCGAAGGTCCATGACCACGGGACGTCAAGCCTGGCGCGCCAAACATGAACTTCGTTCGGCCAGATCACCGGCGCCGCCGGACCCATCTTCCAGACTTGGGCAGGGGCCATCGCAGCGCCCGCCGCGCTTCTGCCTGATTGATGAAACAATGATGTCGTTTCCATCGGTTTACCCAGCTACCGCGAGTCTCGGCCAGACTCGATGCGAAATATTCTCGGAAAGCAGACGCGCGCCGCGCAGCAACTCTTCCTGGCAGGACGCCGGTGCGACTGAACCAAGAAATTGCAGCACGCGAAAAGCGAAGACGTTGCGATCGAATTTCTCTGCGTGACGGCGCAGAAGGATCTGACTCCAATGCATGCTTTCGAACTGTTCGATGGCTTCGCTTAACGCGAGCGAGTTCGGCGAATCGAAAAACACACCGGTCTTGCCATCCACGACTGTTTCCTCGGCGCCGCCCGCTCGATAAGCTATCACCGGACGCCCGGCGGCATTGGCTTCGAGCGGCGCCATGCCGAAATCTTCTTCACCGGGGAACAACAGTGCGCGACAACGCGCGGCATAGTAGTTAACAATCTGGTCCGACTGTCGCCCCAGGAACTCAATTCGATCATCGCCCAGCTTTTCCAAGCGAGCACGATCAGGGCCGTCGCCAATAATGATCAGGCGGCGGTTCATTCGCTTGCAGGCTTCGATCGCCAGATCGATTCGCTTGTACGGCATTAGGCGCGACAGGACGAGGTAGTAATCCTGAATGTCATTGGACATGTGAAAGCGATTCACTTCGATGGGCGGGGGGATGACATGTGCTTCGCGCTTGTAGATCTTGCGAATGCGTTCAGCCACCAGACGCGAATTGGCTATGTAATAGTTCGGCTGTTGGGCCGCGCGCAGGTCCCACTTGCGCAAGCCCCAAAGGGCCAGCGGTAGTAGCGAACGAATTCCTGTGCCGAATTTCTCGCGCGCGACATAGTCGTCATAACGCCAAACCCAACGCATCGGCGTATGGCAATAGCAAACATGAATTGCGTTGCGACGACGGCGCACGCCTTTGGCGTATCCGGAACTGCTACTGAAAATCAGATCGTAGGGCGAGAGATCGAAGTTCTCGACCGCGAAGGGATACAGCATGAAGTAGTGACGGAACTTGCGGTCCATCCCAGGCAAGTGCTGCATCGGTGAAGTGCGGATGTCCGCGGCGCGCAAACGCGAGGGCAGACTCTGCGGCAGCGCGACCGTGGTATACATCGGAGCGCTGGGAAACGAATCGTGCATGGCTTCAGCCACGCGTTCCGCCCCACCCATTTGAACGAAGTAGTCGTGTACTAGTGCGATTCGGGACAAGTATCAGACCTCTCAAGCTTTCATCATAAGAAAGTCCGAAAGGCTGTCTTTTTTCAGTCCGCACTCAATTTGACTGCCGCCGTTTGAGCTTGAGTGAGCAGTGGGGATTTCCGCTGCACTTTGACTGCGCGATAAATATTCTGGAATTCATCGAGGAATCTGCCGGTGGAGAAACGCGACCGAGCGTCAGATAAAGCATTGGCCGAAAGTCTATGGCGCAAGTCCGCATCGGCGAGCAACGTGCGCAAACTCCGTGTCAATTCATCGTGATCACCGCGGGTCATCATCCAGCCCGTTTGTCCGTCGTCGATTATTTCTTTTATGCCATCAACCGCAGTGGCCAGGACCGTTGTGCCGCTGGCCATGGCTTCGGTGACCGTCAGTCCGAATGGTTCCGCGTACGAATTAACGACCAACAGATCGCAGGCACGAATCAATTCGGGCGCATCTTCGCGTTGACCGAGAAACAGCACGCGATCCGCTACGTCTAAATCCGTCGCCGCGGACTTCAAGCTTTCCGCATATTCGAAGTCACGATTAAAAAGTGCCTCGCCAACAATCAGCAGCACGGCTGACTGAATGTCGCCGGCAACTTCCGCGAATGCTTTGATCAGTTCGAGTTGACCTTTGCGCGGGGTGAGCTGGCCCACCGTGCCCACCAGAAGCTTGTCAGACAAACCGAGATCTTTTCGGGTCCGGGTGCGCCGCTGATTGTCGGGTTTGAAAAGCTCAGTATCGACAGCATTGTGGACGACTATTACTTTCCTGCGGTCTTTACTCAGCAGCCTGCCAAAACTGCGGGCAACCGCATTCGACACGGCCACGATCTTTGTGCGTCGATGGGCAAAGGCAAACAGACGAATCGCGCTGCTCAACGGATGTCGTGGCAGAAGATCGTGCGCGTGCCAGATGATCGGCACGTCGATTCCAAAGGTTGACGCCGACATCACCAAGCCCGCACGAATGCTGTTGGCATGCACCAAGTCCGGCCGTTCGGCTTTGACTGCGAGGCGCGCCGCGCGCATTTGTCGAACAAAGGAAGAGACGTATCGAAGCAGGTGAAGCGGGTTCAGCGTGAAGCGCGCCGCCAGTGATTCGATCGTGATCGTCCGAACACCCAAATGATCCACCATCTCGCGCAGCGCGCCATCTGCCGGAGACAACGTCACGGCGTTGAATCGACCAGGATCCAGCCGCGCGAGAATCACCAGCAGAACGCGTTCAGCGCCGCTGACCTTACCGGTATGGTTGTAAAAGAGGATTTTCAAGATCGTGGCAAACTTAGATTTCGATTACTTCTCGTTCCGGCTCGGTTCGCACGCGCGAGGTCTCGGCGCTAACCCAGCCAATAAACATCCATGCGAGCGGCGCCACTGAGTAGAGTCCGAATGTCATACCGAAAATCGTATTGAGCGCGATGGCGCACATCGACGCCGCGACAATTCTCTTGATGACGCTCCTCTCGCCGGCGAGCGACTCCTGGCGCGCGGCTCGGATTGAAAGCCAGGTGCCACGCGAGACGACCCAGACGAATAGCAACACACCGGGAAAGCCGCAGGTGATCGCCATCAGCAGAATCGAGTTATCAAGCGGCGGCACGTCTGAGTTCTGGTTGAAACGCCATTCGCTTAACGCCCCCGCGCCGATACCGGCTCCGAGCGGGCGATACGGAATCACATCCGTGATCAAGCGCGACCAAATCGTGAATCGCTCTTGTAAGCTGTCCTCGTCAGCGGGCTTCAAGACGCCACGCTGCGTGTGCGACAAAACTGTGCTGACACCCTGGGTCTCGTCATTGCTGAACATGTCCTCCTGTTCGGGCGCCTTAACCAACACGAGTACGAGCGCCAAAGGAATCACGAGCAGCATCGCGCGAGCGATGGCGGTACTGAAGCGACGCGCCCCCAGCATAAAGAAGACCAGCAGGCCAAGACCCAAGCCAAATATCGCTGCGCGTTGACCACTCAGGAGTAAGAATCCAATCAAAGCCAATCCTGCCAGTATCCATCCGACGCGTCCCCGCAACCGTTTCTGTGCCGCCGCAAAGCCGAAGGCCGCGATTGCGCCTACTTCAGTGTAGCGGCCCCACTCTTCAGCGCTCGAGAAGGTTGCGATTGCGCGCTCGACGCGTCCCACTGAAATCGAATTATAAAATTCGGTGTGGTTAATCCAGTATTGTTCGAAACCCGCATAGCCAAAGACGAGCTGATACACGCCCCAAAGGGATGTGACCAACCCGATGCCAATTACTAATCGCAGCGCTTTTCTAACGAACGTCTCGCTGGTGTACTGGCCAAAATAAAACCACGCGACCGGAACCAGATTGAACATCGCTCCCGAGAGTCCGACGACCAAACCACCTTGCAGCGGATTGAAAATCTCCAGGAAGAAAATCAGCGCGAGTAGTGAAACCCAGGGGGCCATGGGCGTGGCCGTCAAGATATTCAGTCGTCGCGATCGCAGTAGCGCCGCCAGTGCAAACACCGTCACGATCGGAGTGAGTACGTGAATCGGATCCTGACTGTCGTATTCGAGGAACAGATACTGACCGCGGCGCAGGATTCCGCGCAGCGGCTCAAAAATCATCATCGCGACCAGCGACGCTTCCAGGCTGACCAGCAGGGGCAACGTCATCAGCCAGACGAACGCCGTCATAATCCAGGCACGCAGCGCCTGGCCTCCGAGCGATACGGCTAAGGCGGTAAAGAGCGCCGCGACCTGCGCCGGAATCATCCAGAGCAGCTTCGATCTTCCGGGGCGAGCCTGGGATTCGTAAACAGCCGTACTCAAAACTTCTTCTCCGCTCTAGCTTTCACTGCTGCGCAGCATGCTGAACGCCGCCGCCGCTTTCAACCGGGCGTACTGCCAATCGCGTGTTTGCGGTCGCAGGTACCGCCAGACCCCAAGCTGGCGTCGCTGGACCAATCCGAACAACGCAGCCGCCAGCAATACGCTGTAGCCGATCAATGAAGCGATCGCTGCTCCTTCGATTCCGTACTTCGGCAGCAGGATCAACAACGCCGGCACGGTGACCAGCGCCGAAAGGAACCGCGCGATGGTCGTCAATCCCGGATAGCCGAATCCCTGCAAGCCTCTGGTGACGATCGCCGCGGCGCTCCACACGACGGCAGCGACGAGTAACCAGCGAAACGCGCCCGTGGCCGGCACGAAACTTGGGCCAAACAATATCTTCAAAAGTCGCGGCGCAGCCCACCACAGCGGGAACAGCACCACCAGGTTGAAATAGATCGTCAGCCGCAAAGTGCGGCCGAGCAAAGATTCAGCGCGTTCGTTTTCGGAAGAAGACGAAGCAACTTCCGGCATCAGCGCATCAGCGAGTGCGGCACCGGCAAAAGTCGTTACTTCAGAGAGTCGCACCGCCATTACGTACAGTCCGATAGCGCCGTTGGTGGCCATACCGCTCAGCATGATTTGATCCATGCGCAGCGTCGCATAGTCAGCCAACCCGCCGGCATAATCGCGCAGACCGTAGTGCATCGATGTCTTGAATTCAGTCCAACTCGGTTGCCAGCGCGGACGAAGTTGGCGCCAGACGGCGACCAGAGCCAGCGTCATCGAGATGACCTGCGCCAGCATCATCGTGTAGGCCGCGGTGGCGACCGTGAGATCGTTCCCGAACCACAGAATCGCAAAGCCACTTGCCTGAATTCCGAAGAAAATTAATCGCGCCGCGCCGGCCCAACCAAAACGGCGGGCGCCTTCCAACAACCCGCGCATGAGATCGAGAAAGATGACCGCCGGAATATTCAGGAGATAAAGACGGACGAGTGCCGTGCCTACGCCGGGCTGAGAAACGAGATGCGGCACCACCGCATACGCCAGCGACATACTCGCCACGCCCGCCACGATCGTAAAAATGATTGCGTTAGAAAATAGCGAGGACGTTCGCTCCGGCTCTTTTGCCGACCAGTAGCGATAGGCGTTCGGCAGTCCCAGTTCAGCAAGCAACGAAGTCACCAGCGGCCATAACGTGATGATCAGTAGATCTCCGCGACCTTCAGGTCCGAGAGCGCGCGCACCAACCAGACTGGTCACGACGCTGCAAAGCAGAATCGTGACGTCAGTTACCAGAATTAACTTCGCATTTTTGTAAATCACGAGTGCGTAATGCCCCCACCGGCAGCGAAGGTCGCCGCGGTTATCGATCTGTTGGCGGCTTCGATTTCTCTGGCCGGCTTATGGCGGCGCAGTCGTAACATGCCTTGCAGTTTTTTGATCGTATCTCGCTGCTCGATCGCCGAGTTGCCAACCCAACGCAGTGCGCTACTGCTGCCCCAGTCCCATTCACCCAGGTATTCGATGGGCTGCGCGCCGGTGGCTCGCTTGAAACGATAGACGCCGGGATTTCGGACCGGATCGATTCCAGCCAGGTCGAACGACTGCACTCCAATTCTTCGACAGTGCTGAAAGAGCGCCCAAAAGACCGCATAAGAAGCATTCAGTTTCCGGCCTTCTTCTGATGTGGCCGAGAACACCGCGCATGCTCGATCGCCAATAACCAAACATCCCAGCAAGCTCACCACGTCACCTCGTTCGTTGTCGCAGCGATAGAGAACCATCTGTTGCTTCACGTTTCTAAGTATGTTGACGATCTCTTCGCGAGAGAGTTGTTCTTCGAGGCCCTTTAGGTTCTGCATTGAGGTATAGACGGCCAGGACTTCGTCGGCGCTTGGATCGAGCCACTGCCTAACGGTCAAATTACCTTCCTGCGATCGTTTCAAATTCCTTCTCCAGTTTCGTTCGCAAGCGGAGAGCAGGCGATCCTCGTCCTGGCTCAAATCCAGCACCATCGAATAGCAAGTGGTCAGCGGCGACCATGGCAGACTCCAGCCCTGCGCGCTGAGCCGCAGTACGTCTTCGATGTCTCTTCCCCGGTCACATCGAAATCGGCAGTACAATCGCTTTATGCCCGTCGTTTCCTGCATGGCCGTCTGTAACAACTGGTCGCATGCCGAAAGATCGCCGACCGGCCCACCTTCGCACCAAAGCAATCCGACACTGAACGGATGACGATGGAGCGCCCCCTGCATCATCGCGACGATTTGCTCCTCATCGTTGACGGCCACCCAGCGCCACGGCTCCCATCCGAGACTCCGCCGGTACTCGCCCCAGGCATAGGTCTGAAATGGCGAGCAATCAGAAAAGCGGGCCAGGTGCTCGTCCCAGGACGTGTGCGCTTCTTGATCGGTTAAGGATTTCCACCTGATCACGAAATCAATCTCCCTTCGGATTCTGCGGCGAAACCGAAATTCTGCGCGCGAGCTTTGACCGTGCGCGTTCTCAAAACCAGTTGATACAAATCGTAGGTCTGCTCTGCGACTCGCTCCCACGTGTAGTGTTCTTCCACTCTTCTTCTACCTGCGCGCGCCAGTCTTTCTCGTAACTCCGGATCACCAAGCAGCTTTCTTAAACCCTCGGCAAGCGCCCTCGCGTCGCCTTCGCGCACTACCAACCCGGCAGTGTCGATGACTTCGGGGATGGCGCCACAAGTCGATCCAATTACCGGAACGCCGCTGGCCATGGCTTCAACGATGACCCGGCCAAATTGCTCGCGAATTCGTTTCGTCGTCTCAGTCGGCACGGCCAGAATGTCGATCTTCTGAAACAGCGGAGGGACGGCCGAGTAACTGATCGCGCCGGTGAATTCGGCTCGATCCAGCAAGCCGTGTTCGGCCAGGGCGCGCTCGAAAGGCGCTCGTTCAGAACCATCGCCGACGACCAGAAGTTTCCAGTTTTCGGTTTTCAGTTGAGAGAGCGCGTCGCCCAATATGTTGACGCCCTTGCCCGGCAACATGCGGCCGACGTAACCGATCGTCAGGGGTTTGGATTGGTCGCTCGGCGGCCGTGGAGTAAACGCACTCACATCAACGCCGAACGGAACGATCGCGACGGGTTTCTTGAAGCCCTTAATACATAGAACTTCGCGCACGGTTTCGCTGCACGTGTGCGCGGCGACTGCGCGTCTGAGCGCGCGCCATTCCAGCCAGTTGAAAGGTGGTGGATAACGATGAAGTATGTTCTGGCAAGGTTGCAGAATAACCATGGCTTGCGGCGCGAACCATCTGCACAGCGTCAGAATCTCGGCACAAGCAATGCTGTACGGCTCGTGATTAAGATCGATCAGGTGCGGCCGGTGACTGCGTAAAGCGGCGATTAATGGCCTTGCTTCGTAGGCGAAGAGCTGAATGTGTTTGGAAAACCGGGTTCGTATCTTAACGACCGGAAACAAATCGTCATCCAGCGCCTCGACATCGACTTCAGCCTCTCGCCAACGTTCGGCGGTCACGACTTTCAGATCGATGTCCGGATACGCCCGGGCCAGCGCTCGCTCACGCTGGCGAAGCGCGGGGGTTAGACTCGCGTGCGAAATGCGTAATACTCTTATTCGTTCTCCGGAGCTTTCCATATCACCAATATCTATTCGGCGTTGTCAGCACCCTTACGTTAGCTGTCGCTTTACCTCGAGGCTTAATGCCAGATCACCCTCGGCAGTGTGTTCGGTACCGCAGTCGCTTCCGACTTGTCGATGTCGAAATCGATGCCACTTTGCTTCCGTGAGCGCATAAACTCCTGAAGCTTTGGCTGCAAATCGAACCAGATTGTCGCGGCGCCCCAGCGGCACCCGCCAACGCGAATGAGGACTGTTATTTCCTTCCCAGACTGACCACGAAGCTCGATAACCACCCGCTGCACTCAGCTGCTCAAGCCGGCGATCGCATTCCCCGTACGGCCAGGACATTAGATCGACTCGCTGGCCCGTAATGTCGTCGAGCATCCGGCGTGCTTCGATCAATTCCTCGCGAACTTCTTCATCCGGCAAGAGTTTGAAATGGCGATGCCAGAGTCCATGCGCGCCGATTGTAATCAGCGGATGGCTGGACAGCTCTCGCAATTCATCGCACGAAACATATCCTTCATCACCGATGAATCCAGCGCTCACAAAAATCGTCGCCGGCACTGAGTACTTCTCAAGCATCGGCAAAGCCACCGTGAGGTTGTCCCGATAGCCGTCGTCAAAAGTGATCGCAACCGGTATGTCGCGACGATTGTGTTTGAGTGTCTCGGTGATTGGCACAACCCGACGCCAACGCGCCAGCCAACGCAGTTGTTGGGCGAAACGCTCAGGCGAAATATCAATATCCGCGAGCAACGGTTCGCGCGGCGAACTAATCGTGTGATACACCAGCACCGAGTTCATGGTTTTGATCCGTTCACCCTCTCCAGCCAGCATTCGCGCCAAAAAAGCAGCGACCGGCGCGGACACATCCGATGACAGATGCCATCACAGACAGCACCTTCCAATACGACTGTGTCCTTAATCGTTCGCTGTCGGGTCGTCGCTTCCAGCACAATTTTCTCCACGCGATCGCGGACCTTCATCACTTGGCCGCAGTAATCAGCCATTGCCGGCGCGAAGAGCATTTTCTGGTTCTTGCCATCCGGGTCGAGCGTGGCTTTGATTTGATCCAGAGACTTAACTCGAACCAATTCACCTGGCTTTAGGTTGAGCGGCTTGAATCCATTGCCATTGGTCGCTGAGCCGGTCACGGCGCGCCACGACTGAGTCTTAAGAGTCGCGGCTACCTTGTTATAAATGGCGATTAGAAAGCTTTTCGCAGCTAACGATGGCGGCGTGCGGTTGTATTTCAGGTCCCAGAGGTATTGTTTTGGCTCCCACCAGGGAAGCGGCTTTGAAGCATTGACGATTTCGCTCGATTGGCAGAAGAATTGGCCATTTTTCATGGCCAGCGAGGCCAGTTCAGTCTCGCTCAGTGAGGCCTGAGTTGGCTTTCCATTCGACGAGACTCCCGGTTTTTTCAGCCACGCCGCCTTCCAGAAGATCAGGCAGCCGCGATCGCAGTCCCCGTGACCTCCTCCGTCGCATCGCACTTCCTCAAGGAACACCGTGTCATCGAACTGTCGCATCTCGGCATCGTCGACACAGGTCTTGAAGGCCTGCGCCGTGACCCGAAACTGCCTGCCACAGAACGCGAGCATCTCAGGCATGAACGGCAGCCTGTCGAGTGTGCCATCCGCATCCAGGGTCGAAAGAATTTCACCGGCCGAACGAACTTCAACCACATCGCCCGGCATTAGGCGTTTGCCAGTTCCGTTACTCATAGCTTTTTGCATTTCTGATTAGCTGGCGCCGCGCGTGAGAACGATTGCGGGAATGGTGCGCAGAAGGATCGATGCATCAAGCTTCAGCGACCAGTGATCGATGTATTCGAGATCGAGTTCCATCCATCGCTCGAACGAAAGGTTGCTGCGACCCGAAACCTGCCACAGGCATGTCAAGCCCGGCTTAACGCTGAAGCGGCGCTTCTGCCACGCCTCTTCCATACGCAGCGCGTCGCGCACCGACAGCGGTCGTGGACCGACCACGCTCATGTCTCCCAGCAGCACGTTGAATAGTTGCGGCAACTCATCGATGCTCGTCTTGCGCAGCCATTTGCCGACGCGCGTGACGCGCGGATCGTTGCGCATCTTGAAGATGGGCGTACCGGACTTTTCGTTCAGATGTTCGAGGTCTTCAATTTGGCCTTCAGCATCGGTAGTCATCGTACGGAACTTGATCATGCGAAAGCGTCGCTTGCTAATGCCGAAGCGTTGCTGCACGAAGAAGACTGGGCCGGCTGAATCCAGCTTGATCGCGATCGCTACCGCCGCAAACAAAGGTGCGCAAATCAAAAGCGCCAGCGAAGAAACTGACAGATCGATCAACCGCTTTGTTTCCGTGCGCCAACTAAAAGGAGGGATACTGCCAACCGTCACCACGGGCACTCCGTCGAAATCGACGGGCTGGAGCCGCGCGAGTTTCTGCGGGAATAGATCGGAGAGAACGTGGGTGGTAATTCCCTGCTCTTCCATGATCCCGACCGTCTTTTCGATTTGCGAGTAATGAGATTTGATCGGCAGCGCCACCGCGACTTCGTCAATTACTTCATTCGCGACAATATTCGGCAGGTCTTCTATCGTCCCCAGATACGGCGCGCCTTCGAGCGTGCGCGTGGCGTAGGCCGGATCGCTGTCCACATAACCGATCAACTTATATCCAAGATCGTTACGGCGAGTGATTCGTTTCGCGAAAGCTCGCCCGCGGTTACCGCCACCCACGATCACGAGTGACTTCACGTTGTGACCGCGTTGACGCAACCGGCGCAGGTTGAATCGCAGCAGTACGCGGACGCCGCCGATCAGCGCAAAACTGACGCCGGCAAATTCAAGCGCCGTGCGCGTGTTGATGGTGGGCCACCGCCCAAACTGCGCCGCCACCAGCAGCCCCGCCGTGCAAATGCCAATCGCGCGCGCGACTTCGGTAAGCTCTTTCGTCAGCGAACTTAATCGATGCGACCGGTACAGCCCTTGCGCCGCAAACGCTGCATACCAGGACAGGAGCAAGGCCGCGCCCAGAATTGCATTGGCGACCTTGACCCTCTGAGAAAGATAGTTGAAGACGAACGACGGATTTTGTGCGGGCGAGTAACGAAACACGATCACCGCGCCGAGCGAGATCAGCGTCATCGAAAGGTCAGTTAACTTCAGACAGAAGTCTGAGATTGTTCCCCGCGGATTAGTCATTGGTTTTTAGAGGCGTGGCGCCATGAACGCAGCCACGCTGGCGAGCTTCATGAATCGCTCAATCTTTGAAATCCTGTCGCGCGGCACGAAAACCATGTCGCCGGCTTGCAGCGTTAGATCGTTTTCGAGATCGCTGGTGCGGCGAATGCTCTTTAGATTCAGCACCTTCACTTCGGCAATATCTGAATTGATTTTGCGGAACACGACCACCTGCGAAGACTTGGCGGTCTCTTTCATTCCGCCTGCGAGCATGATTGCCTGAATCGCCGTCACGCGTTCGCGCATTTCGATTTTGCCCGGTGTGGCAACTTCACCGGCCACGACAAAGTATGGTTTCTGAAATTCCTTGAGGACGATCGTGGCGACGGGATCCTGCAAGCGCTTGCTCGCCTGACGGAGAATCGCCTGACGCGTTTCTTCGATCGTAAAGCCCGCAACTTTCAAGTCGCCACCGATTTCCAGCGTAATGTAACCGTCGGGCTGTACCGTCAGCGTCTGATTGAATTCAGGTGAGTAACGATACTGCACCTCCATAACGTCACCCGGTTGCAAGCGGTAACGATCCTGGGTGACCGTCGACAAGCGCGGCGGCCGCATATCCTGCGCGCGCACGGCAACCGACGTTACAGTGACGAGGAAAATTACCGATAGAAGAAGTCGAGCTTTCATGCGAGTTTCTTTCAAATGGCCCAATGACCAATCTCAAATGGCAAATGACAAATTTCAGAGTCTCCGATAAAGCCATTCCGGCACCGGGTACTTCCTCTTATTCATTACAAATCCGAGGAAATTCCCGCCGGCGGTTTCAATCGTTCGCTGCGCATTAAGGATCTCGTCGCGCCGAGACTCGCCGGCCTCAACCACAACCACGACCCCGTCCACACTTGATGCCAGCACCCCCGCGTCGGCTGAATCTTTCAGCGAACGGCAATCGACCAGGATATTGTCAAAACTGACGCGTAAGGCATCGATCGAATCGAGGCCTGTATCAATCTGTTCGCCGTTCTGCGGCACGCGCATCAGGAATGAGCGCTTCGGTTCCTGCGCGCGGTGATGGCCGTTCCCCTTGCTTCGCTTCGTCGCCGGCAACATCCAGAGGTTGTCGACGTTCGTCGGATGACAATTCCAGGGCATCTGCAGGTAATCCTCGACGCCCAGGCGCTGCAAACGATCCGAATCGATCACCAGCGTGCGGCGGCCAGAGTGACGGGCCAGTTCGACCGCAAACAACTGGGCCACTTGAGCGGCGCCGTCGCCGGCCGATGCGGACGCAAAAGCAATCGCGGAACCTTCGCGCAACCGCTGCGATCCGGTTTGCAAACTCGCGAGCAGCAACTGCAGGTTGTGCTGCTTGTGACCGTTTGATTCGATCTGCGCAGTAGCCATTGCGGGCTCGACAATTTGTTCTTCGACTACCAAGATTTCGTTCCTCTAATTTTGCAACTCAGCAACCGGTTGAGGTTCCATGACTCTGACCTCGCGCGGGCGAGGCTTCAGCAGGCGGCGACCCTTCGCCGGCACCGTGGCCAGCACCATCGCGCCACTTAGCGCTTCCAATTGTCGCGGCGTATGCACCACATCGCTCAACAACTCTGCGGCGAAGACACACCCAATAGTCAGGAAGGCGGCCAGCACAATCCCCAGGATCAGATTCAGCGGACGATTCGGCGATGAGGGTGATTGTGGGGCAGTCGCGACTTCGGCGATCGATACATTCGTAATCTTCTGACGATCAAGCTCATCCGCGATGCGCGTCTCTTCACGCTTCTTCGCGTAAAGCTGATAGTTCTCTTCGGCTTCCTTCTTCTCGCGCTGAAGGTCGTCATGCTTCGCGGTGTCGGCTTCCAGCTTCTTCAAAGATCCTTCGTATTGCGTCAGCTGCGCCGCCAGCGTGTCGCGCCTGGCTTTCGCGCCGCTCTGATCCAGCCGCGCGCGCGCCAGATCGGTTTCCAACGTCTGACGCAGGGGATTCAGGTCGGTCGCTTCTTCAACTGAAATCTTCTGATCCGCCCGCGCCAGAGCTTCGCGCGTGATGCGAATCTGCTCGTCGACTTCCTTTACCAAACGATCCTCTGGCCGAAACTTGGTGAGCAGCTGCGTGCGCTTGGTCTGCAACTCGACCATCATTGTGTTCAGCCGCTCGGACGAGTACTGATTCGGCAGCTGCTTGCTCTGCGTCGTGATGCGTTTCGGCACCGACGCGAGTTGCTGCTCGACCCGCGCGATGCGAGTCGTGGCCTCGCTGTAAGCCGCGTCGGCTTCGAGCATCTTCGCTTTCGCTTCCGCAGTCTTAACCAGCGTCAGGTCTTTCTGCTGCGACAGCACGACCAGGTTGTTGCTCTGCTGAAAATCAGTCAGCCTTTGCTCTGACTGCTTCAACTGCGCTTCGTACTCATCGGCTTTGTTATTGAAGAAATCGGCGGCGCCTTTCGGGTGATTCAATAAGAGGTGTTTCTCCAGATAGAGGTCGCCAAGTTTCTTCAGCACCGCCGCGGACAACTGCGGCGAATTCGATGAGTAGCTGATCGTAATGATGTTGGCTTTGCGGACGGGCGCGATTGTCAGATCTTTCGTCAGGCGCTTAACCGCGTTTTCCACCCGGACATTCTCAGGCGGCTTACCGCCGAGCAAACCACTTTCGTAATTTGCCAGACCGGTTTCGTTAACAACCTGCGTCAGCAAGTCTTTGCTTGTCAGCAGCTCAATCTCGGAATTGATTTGGTTTTCGCTGACTTCGTTTTCGACGGTTGGAGCATTAACGCCGATCGTCGCCTCTGGGGTAATTGCGAGATCGACGCGCTGATTCTTCACCAGAATCTTCATGCGCGAGTCATAGCGATTGGGCAGCAGCAAAGTGACAATCACCGTCCCCACGATGACCGTCAGGAATGTGAGCAGGACGAGGCCTTTGCGCCGAAACAGCGCGCCCGCACCGTCGCGAATACTGATTGTGTTCGCCGGCGCTGGCCGAATACTGAGCGAATTGTTAGCAGCCCCCGTAGTTAGCTGACCTTTCATACGGCACCCTCTGGAGGGGTTTAAAGGCCGAATTCACGAGGTTTTCCAGTAGGAAGGGATTAAATGAGGTCAGAACCGCCTGCCGTAGCGGGCGGGCCATGAGCCTGTTTCCCGAGCCGCTTTAGCAGCCCACGGCCATATCGCTTGCAGGTTGGAGTCATTCGGCGTTGCCTTTCCCTGCCTCTCTATGACATTCCCTGCAGTCCGATTAATAAGTTGAGCTGCCAAAGAAGCGCCAATACAAACACCAACAAATCGAGCGCGAGGCGAAAATAGCGGACCGGTCTATGGAACAAAGTAGGGTTCAATACAAAATGTAACGCCATCGCCAATATGCAGACGGCGGTTACGACGGTTTGCATGGTCCAACTCTTGAAGTCGTGCAAACCACGAGGCCACGGAAAGAATATGGCAAGCGCCAAAAGCAGCAGCGCAATAAGATCGATTGGGATCAAACGTTTGCCCATCGTCTGGTAATCCGATAGATGTTGAACGTCAGAGTTGCCGCGACGGTGCGAATTCACTTCATCTTTCCGCCTTCATACTTCATCCTTGCCGTTCACTTACGCGGCGCTCGTCAGTACCCCTGGGTAGCAGGTGAGTGTTACCAGGCGCGCGCCCTGCGGACCCTGCAAAGCATATCTCACCTCGATTAAGCGGTGCATTCTTTTTCATCACAGACAACAGCCCAAAGATTCGTGCGATCCAAAGCGGCAACCAGTCGCCCGCAACTCGAATCCAACCAATGCTTGTCATTAACAATCAATCGGACTATTCTCGATTTGTCCCCGCTCCGTTTCTCGTTCACGATGAGGATTGATATGAAATACATCATTAGTTCACTCGCAGTTTTCTTCCTCCTCGGGCTCTCAACCGCGGCATTCGGACAGGGGAAAGGAGTCGATTCACAGGGCCAGAAAATCACTGACGGTAGCGCGAATAAAACCGCTGGAGTGAACGGCGGGAAAACAGATGTGGGCACTACTGGATCAGGAATCAATTTCGGCAAAGACAAGACCAAAGTTGTGCCGATG
>Ga0134121_10002239_pt1 | contig 16959 bp, 15 predicted proteins | sample KB301_FD_96463 | JGI IMG/M metagenome (GOLD analysis project Ga0134121, IMG submission 96463) | Terrestrial soil microbial communities without Nitrogen fertilizer from Kellogg Biological Station, Michigan, USA - KB3-0-1 | ecosystem: Environmental > Terrestrial > Soil > Unclassified ... | reverse complement strand
TTCTTCCGTAGTTTTTTCAATCACCATCGGGATGTTAGTGGCATAAGGAATGCCGTTCAGTTGCGTGATGAGTGTTCCGAAGCCGTTCACCTTTACAAACTGAAAAATTTCTTCAGTGTTGTTGTTCTTATAACGGTCAGGCGTATACATGGAATCAAAATTAAAGAGAACCTGTTCGTCCGCCGTCTACAGGAACGTTGATGCCCGTGATGTAAGATGCCGCCGGAGATGCCAGGAAAGCCACGGCCACAGCCACTTCTGAGGGGTCGGCAAAGCGGCGCATCGGTATTTCCATGATCATTTCCTGTTCCAGCGCCTCAATGGCTTCGCCGGTTTTGGAGGATTTATTCTGAATAATGGATTGAAGTCGCTGCGTTTTTGTGGCACCGGGCAACACGTTGTTTACGGTGATGCCTGAAGCGGCCAATTCATTTGCAAGCGTCTTGCTCCAGTTTGCAACCGCTGCGCGGATGGTGTTGGAGACGCCCAGGTTTTTCAGGGGAACTTTCACTGAGGTGGAAATAATATTGATGATGCGGCCATAGTTTGCTCTTTTCATTCCTTCGACAACAGCCTGCATTAAAATGTGGTTGCAGATGAGGTGGTTGTTGAAAGCAATGCGGAACTCTTCGATGTCAGCATTTACAATCGCACCGCTGTTGGGGCCTCCTGTATTGTTGACGAGGATGTGAGCCGTGTTATTTTTTGTAAATGCTTCAATTTTTTCCTTTACCACATGCGGATGCTGAAAATCTGCTGAGATGAACTGATGCTTTTGTCCTTTCGAAACATCCAGGTCCTTGATCGCTTCAGCCAGTTTTTTTTCATCCCTGGCCATCAGTACACACGATGCGCCCAACATAGCCAGCTCGATGGTACTTGCTTTCCCGATGCCCTGCGTACTTCCGCATACGAGCGCTGTTTTCCCTTCCAGTGAAAGATTCATGCGCGAAAGATAATGCTAAAGAGATGTAATGGGTAATATTTAATATGTAATATTTTTGAACCCGTTTCAATTTCAATTCTTGAATGCTCTTCGTGATCGTTCATAACATTCGTAATTCGTAAATTCGTATGCAGCATTTTCCCTGCCCGAATGACCTTCGGTCAGGCAGGGTACTTCGTTGAAATGCATTCGTAAATACGTATGAAGCCTATTAGTACTTCGCTGAGATAATTTGAAAATAGATTTTCTTTGTAACTTGGGCTCTCTCTTTTAATTAGAAACCCATGATACAACGAGCGTTCAATTTCAAAAAATGGATCAACGACAACCGTCACCTGCTGAAACCTCCTGTAGGAAACCAGCAGGTGTACAAAGGCAACGATGACTTTATCATCATGGTGGTGGGCGGACCGAATTCAAGAAAGGATTACCACTTCAACGAAGGCGAAGAATTTTATTACCAGGTAGAAGGCAACATCGTCCTGAAAATTATCGAGGACGGTAAGCCCGTTGACGTCCCCATCAACGAAGGTGATATTTTCCTGCTTCCTCCGCGCACACATCATTCTCCGCAGCGCCCTGCCGGTACCGTGGGATTGGTGGTCGAACTTTACCGGAACGAAAAAGAAATGGACGGTTGTTTCTGGTTCTGTGAAAAATGCGGCAATGAATTGTACAGGGAATTTTTTCCGCTCACCGATATCGTCACAGAACTCCCCAAAATTTTCGACAAGTTTTATTCGAACCTGGATTTACGCACATGCAAGGTGTGTGGTACGGTGATGGAACCGCCGAAGAAGCTGGTGTGAAGCAGCCGGCCCCCTAACCCCCGGAGGGGGATAACGGCCGTCATTGGTCATTAGGTCATTCGTCATTGAGTAAGATCCATTGTTAGAACAAGATTTTTTTGCCTACTGCTTATTGCCTACTGCCTACTGGTTTAAGCAGCCGTCATTGGGTCATTAAGTCATTAGTCATTGGAGCAGCCGGAAGCAGCCGTCATTGATCATTAAGTCATAAGTCATTGGGAGCAGCCACAAACACGTGTAGTCATTGCGAGGAACAGCTTGTCAACCGTGCGCCTACGCTGAAGCTTCTGCGCGAGCGTAAGCCTGGCGAAGGTTGAAAGCAATCCCAGGAATATAGCTGTGAACCTTTTGAAGCTGACATTCCCGCTCTTTCTCACATCCCGTCCCGCTCTTCGATCGGGGCTATTTTAGCGAGTCTGCGATTCGTAAACTGAATTACCATTATTCCCAATTGCTTTACTAATTATTACTTTATGCAATCCCGAAGGGATTGAATGTGAATAACTGCCGATGCAACCGGCAGTATGAGATACAGAGGTTGTCACAACCCTGAAGGGGTTGAATAGTAAACTCATGGATTACTCGATCACCATCTTCTTCGTCAGCTTTTCCTTTTCAGTTTCCAAAATCACGACTAAAATATAAACATACCTGCGCATCAGACCAAAGCTACACAAAAGAAATCAGCTTTCTTGACAACCTTAAGTTGCCAACCCGGAACTGCCGTGAACTGTCAACCGTGAACTGTGAACTGTTAACCATGCGACCCTTCATCATATATTCGCTCATTCGTAGATTCGCAACCTATTCGTACTTCGTAAATTAGTATGAATCTATTCGTACTTCGTCGAGATAAGGAAATTCACTAGGACCCTATGCTTAAGATAGATATACATAATCACATCATCCCCGAGCACATGCCCGACTGGGTAAAGAAGTTCGGCTATGACGGGTTTATACATCTCGACCACCACCAGCCCTGCCGCGCGCGCATGATGGTAGGCGACAAATTTTTCCGCGAGGTGGAAAGCAATTGCTGGGATGCAGAAGTGCGCATGAAAGAGTGCGATCACCATGGCGTACATGTGCAGGTGTTGAGTACAATACCTGTGATGTTTTCTTATTGGGCAAAGCCCAAAGACTGCCTCGAGATTTCCATGTTCCTGAACGATCACATTGCAGAAGTAGTGAGCCGCTATCCAAAAAGATTTGTCGGACTGGGAACAATACCGTTGCAGGATCCGGACCTTGCCATTGCTGAGCTTGAACGCTGCATGAAGATCGGTCTGCGCGGCGTGCAGATCGGTTCACACGTGGTGGATGATTGGAACCTGGGATCACCATCATTGCTGCCCATCTTCGAAGCGGCGGCGAGATTGAATGCATCAGTGTTTGTGCATCCATGGGACATGGCCGGACAGGAACGCATGCAGCGCTACTGGCTGCCGTGGCTGCTGGGAATGCCGACGGAAACTGCGTTGGCAATTTGTTCTATGATCTTCGGCGGCGTTTTCGAAAAGCTCCCAAACCTGCGCGTGGCTTTTGCGCATGGCGGTGGCACGTTTCCTTCGCTGATCGGGCGGATAGAACATGGATTTGAAACAAGGCCTGATTTGGTTGCCATCCACAACAATGAAAACCCTCGTTCCTACGTCGGCAAATTTTTTATTGACTCACTCGTTCATGATCCTGCCGTGCTTGAATACCTGGTAAAATTTATGGGCGCCAACAGGATTGCCCTCGGCAGCGATTACCCGTTTCCTTTGGGGGAAGCAGTTCCCGGCAGCCTGATTGAACGCATGCCTTTCGACAATACCACCAAAGAGCTTCTGCTGAGTGGTTCTGCACTCGAATGGCTGAACATGGAAAAGAAATTTTTTCAATGAGGACCAAAACGATTGTGCTGATGGCTTTCCTTTTTTTGGGGAAGCACTCTTTTTCGCAGGCGCAAAAACCCTTTGCCGTGGTAGAGCTTTTTACCAGTGAAGGATGCAATACCTGTCCGCCGGCTGAAAAATTGTTGTCTGAAATCAAAGCTGACGCTGAAAAGAATCACAAAAATATTTTCTGCCTGGAGTACCATGTGGATTACTGGAACAAATTGGGATGGAAGGATCCTTACAGCAGTTTCCAATACACCCTGCGGCAAAAAAATTACGTTTCTGTCCTCAATGAGGAAAGCATATACACGCCCATGATGATCGTGAACGGAACAGAATCTTTCACGGGATCGGATGAGGTGAAAGCTAAAGCCGCCATCGCTTCCGCTTTGAAGTCTTCTCCTGCATTGGAGCTCAGCATTAAGGTTGATTCCATTGCTTCAGATACGCTCTTTATACACTACCAATCTTCCGGGGTGGACAAAAACTTTTATATCCGAATCGCAGTTACCGAAAGCCACCTTGTTTCGGAGATCGGGAAGGGAGAGAATTCGGGAAAGAAATTATCGCATGATGGAGTAGTCCGCGTTTTCTTTAGCAGCGAAGTCAAAAAAACTTCGGCCCTGAAAGTTCCGCTGAAAAAATTTCTTCCCGGCAAAAACTGTGAGCTCGTGGGCTTTATCCAGCATAAGCAAACATTGAAAGTCCTTGCTGCCACTTCCACAGAATTTTGACAGGATTGGTTCCGTACATCGTTTCATTTCTCATCCTAAATTTGCACACTTGAGCAGTTTATTTTAGTTGCGTTCCTTTGTTTACCCTTCTAAGTTTCTATTTTCAGTATCTTTACTAACAGTTCATAAATTATTTTAAAAATAAAATGCTTTCATCGGGAATTATTGAATTTTATCTCGCGATGGGCATTCCTTTTTAAGATATAAAACAAATTTTTAAAAATGAAAATTCTAATTGTAGAAGACGAAAAAGACCTGCTGAACGCCATGGTGGATTACCTGCATCAAAGCGGCATGAGCTGCGAAAAGGCATCTACGCTGGAAGAAGCATTGGAACGCATAGACCTGTATGATTACGATGGTATTATTCTCGATATCGGCTTGCCTGATGGCAGCGGACTCAAGGTGATCGAAGAAATGAAGAAAAAAAATCACCAGACGGGGATCCTGATTGTTTCAGCAAAAAATTCTTTGGACGATCGCCTGGCAGGATTAAATATCGGCGCCGACGATTACATCATCAAGCCATTCCACATGCCGGAACTCGTAGCCAGGATAAAATCGGTTTTCCGCCGCAGGTCCTTCCAGGGTAAAAAAGAACTTGTGATGAATGAACTGCGTGTCATTCCCGATGAAATGATGTTTTTTGTGAATGATAAGCAGGTGCCGCTCACCAAAACCGAGCACGACCTGCTGATGTTTTTGCTGAGCAATTCCAACAAGGTTCTTACCAAGGAATCCATTGCTGAGCACCTGTGGGGTGACCATGCTGACATGGCTGACTCTTTTGATTTCATTTACAGCCATATCAAAAATCTCCGCAAGAAAATCATTGACCACGGCGGCCGCGACTACGTTAAATCCGTGTACGGAGTAGGATACAAATTCCATAGTGAATGAAGCTACTCAATGTAACCAACCGGTACTACATCATTATTGCAGTAGTGTTGATGCTGATTGGTTGCTGCTTTCTTACGTACCGCCTTCTTTATCTTTTTGACAAGGAGATCACGGAGCACATGCTCTATGAGAAGCAGATCATCGACCAGCAGTTGTATGAAGAGAAGCAGTTGCAGCATATGAATTTTAAGTTCGGCGACCACATCGAAGTGCAGCCGATTGATAAGTTCACCACCTTCCGTGTCCATTTACGCGATACGGAAATGTACGATCCGCAGGAAAAGGACGTAGTGGCATTCCGCATCCTGTCGTACGAGCAGCAGATCGACAGCTCCGGGTATCGCATTAAAATAAGAAGGCGCCTCACGGAAAATGACGACGTCATGTACGGCGTGCTTGTGGCCGTGGGATTGATCAGCTTCAACATGGTGCTGTCTTTCTATTTTCTCAACCGCTGGTTCTCCATAAAAATCTGGGCGCCGTTCTATGCAGCCTTAAAGCTCCTCAAGAATTTTGATTTGAGAAAAGAAGAAAAACCTGTGTTCCGCACCAGCGCCATCGAAGAATTCAACAGGATGAATGAAGAGCTGCGCAAGCTTACGGACAAGGTCTACAGTGATTACCGGAACCTGAAAGAGTTTACTGAAAACATGTCGCATGAAACCCAGACGCCGCTGGCCATCATCCATTCACGGCTGGATGTGCTCATGCAATCGGAGAACCTGAACGAACAGCAGCAGGAGCAGATCCGAACTACATTGGATGCCGTGAACCGCTTGTCTAAAATGAATAAGGGGCTGACGCTCCTTGCCAAGATTGACAACAACCAGTACGCCGACGAACATGAGTTGAATTTGAGCGACGTGATAGAAAAACATCTATCGCAGCTCGATATATTTATTGAAGGGAAGGGAATTCGTGTTGTTAAAAATCTCAATCCGGGGATCAGGGTACGCCTCAATCCACAGCTCGTGGATATCTTGCTCACTAACCTGCTAAGCAATGCCATCAAATACAACGAAGAGAATGGGCTGCTGAAAGTGAGCATGGACAACAAGGGGTTTGTAATTTCAAACTCAGGGGATGCGCCCAGCCTGTCGTCAGAACAGATTTTTGAGCGCTTCAAACGGGGCGGCGATAAAATTGATTCAACCGGTTTGGGGATGGCGATTGTAAAAAAGATCTGCGACTATTCTTCATGCGAAATTTCGCACAACTATTTCGACAGGATGCACCTGTTTACGGTGACTATCAACCCCAAAAAAATCAAGCTGGCCTGACTGAGCAGACGCCACTAATCCGACAGGAGTCGTACAGGTTTCACCAATCCCGATAGCTATCCACCGGCCGCTAACCGCGTGCGCCAATAGCTTCAGCGGTGGCGCACGGCTTGCCGACGGCGCTGCGGGATCACTAAATAATTTAAGCCGACTTTAACAGGTGTTAATTTGTGAAATTAGCGCAAATGTGATTTCCAAAAACTGAATGAGTGTCTAAACAAGGGTTTGCTTGGGGTCAGATTATGTCCTACTTTTGAGCCCTTAAATAAAAACAGCAGCTTTGAAAGTTGCTTAAATCAAACCAACATGTTTCTTCAAATCATTCTCGGAATATTAGGCGGCCAGGAAGTTATCATCATAGCCCTCATTTTATTATTGCTTTTCGGAGGCAGAAAAATTCCTGAGTTGATGAAGGGATTGGGAAAAGGCATCAGGGAATTTAAAGATGCCAGCAAAGGCGAAGAGAGCAACAAGGCAGACGAGAAAAAATAATTTCTCACCGCTTCGGGCGATGGCTCACGCCAGAGTTTAAAAAATCTTTACTGAATTACTTGGAACTTCGTATGCGCAATATTTCATGCACTGGGATGGTTTCTCTTACCGGCTTGAGCGCGCTCTGGTCTTCGGAATGCATAAATTGAATGAGCCGCCTTCCCTTCTGAACGTTTACAAAAAAGACTTCTCCGGCAGGATCATCAGGCGCATGCCCTGAATTGTCGAGGAACAGCCAGCCTACCTTGCGCTTGTTATTCCGCAGGTAAAGCGTTGCGATTTTATTCAGGTGCGGGGTAATTTCTTCGAATTTCATAATGCTGTCTTTAAGTTTTTAGGTCGAATAATTTCATTGTTTCTATAGTAAGTGCACGGAACAATTTTTTTAAAATCCTGTTCCTGGTTTCTCAGCAAACTCATCAGCAGCTCCAGCATTTCACGCAGGGAGCGCTTTGGTAATAATGTTTTCATAGCCATACAATCATATCAATGATGTGTGCGATGAAGCCAGGAAATATTCCAGGTGTGCCGACTGCTACGGTTGGTTGGTTTTGCAGTCAAACCGGAGAGTTTCACAGCTCCGGTTGTTGAGGTTGGTCAGAAAGACAACGCAAACATAATATAACTGCTGTCAAATGCTTCTTCTTTTCTGTCAACGAATACATGGCTGATATGAACGATGAGTTAACTAGGGTCAAACTGCAAATAATATGGGATTCCCGGCGTTACTGTAAGATATTTGGGTCCATTCAATGAACTTCACGGGTCAATCCTCGTAAATTTTAGGAAAAACAAAACTAGTTGCTATTTTTGCGGACACCCGAACAAAAAAACGCTTATGTAGATCGTAATAATCAAAGATTAAAAGGATGAAAATATCCCTTCAAAACATCAAAAAGACATCGTTATCAGTACTGGCGATGTTTTTATTTTCTCTGGGCTTTGCCCAGCAACCGGATGCGGTGCAGCCAGCACCGGTTGATTATGACCCGATCGCCGCGACCCTCGACAGTCTTGTAAACCTGAATTATATCCAGCGGTTAAGTTTTGCTTCTGGAGGCACCCAGCAGAACAGTTTTCAGCCTTATGAAATTCCTTCTTACTCGGATGAAGTCTATGCCAAGCGGATCTCAAAAATTCAGAGTCCGATGGCCTTGGTTTATAACCAGCAGGTGCGGGAATACATAGACATGTATGCGCTGCGCAAACGCGGACTTACTGAACGGGTCATGGGATTGGCCCAGCTCTATTTTCCTTTGTTCGAACAAACGCTTGATCAGAACGAACTTCCCCTGGAATTTAAATACCTCAGCATTGTTGAGTCGGCGTTAAATCCTGTCGCTAAATCCAGGGTGGGAGCTACGGGCTTGTGGCAATTCATGCTTCAGACCGGAAAGCTTTACAACCTTAAAGTGAATTCCTACATTGATGAGCGCAGGGACCCGGTGAAGAGCACCCAGGCAGCATGTGATTATTTCAAGAACATGTATGCCATCTACCACGACTGGCTGCTGGTGATTGCATCTTACAACTGTGGTGCGGGGAATGTGAACAAAGCGATTGCACGAAGCGGCGGCAAAACAAATTTCTGGGAGATCAGCAAATACTTGCCCAAGGAAACACGCGGTTATGTACCTGCTTTTATAGCCGTCACGTACCTGATGAATTATTCAACGGAACACAACCTTTCTGCCGTTCCACCTGTGATTTCATTTTATGAAGCCGACACCGTTCTCGTTGACCAGCAGGTTTCTTTACGCGATGTTGCAGAGGTGCTTGATGTGCCGCTGGATTTGCTTACCTACCTGAACCCGCTTTACAAGCGCGGCGTGATTCCTGAAGCCGATGAGCTCCAGGTGCTGCGCCTGCCGACGAACAAGATCAACACCTACCTCGCCAACCTGGATAAATTATTTACCCCGGACACAGCGCCTGATTATACGGCGAGCACGGAGTCCCCGCTTACTGATTATATCACAAGGCAGGTCAAGAAATATCACATCGTAAAAAGAGGAGAACATCTTTATTCCATTGCTGATAAATACAACTGCTCGATCAATGACATCAAGCGGTGGAATAAATTCAAAGGTACTCGCGTGTATAAAGGACAGCGACTGCTTGTGTATGTGGCCGTAAAGGAAAAAGCTCTTCATGCTGAAGTTGCAAAAAAGCCGGTGCAAACACCGGAGGATAAGACCAGCGACACTGCTTTGGCTTCTGCAAAAACAACTGCGACGTCCACAGCTGCTGATACGAGCACAAAGATTTCAGAATCCGGGAAGTCTGCCAGCGATACAGCTTCAGGCAAATACGTATGGCACGTAGTTCAAAAAGGCGATACGCTTTACAGCATTGCAAAACGATATGAAGGTGTAACGGTGGATGAAATCAAATCCATGAACAACCTGAATACGAACGAACTTAAACCTGGAACCAAGCTTCGCGTAAAAGTAAGCGGGTAATTTTCTTAACAACTCCTCGGGCAGATTGGAATTAATGCCAAGCCAATTTTAACAACTTTAGGAACAATTATATTTCCTGCAGGGTTGACTGGTTCTGCCTACTGGTTTAAGCAGCCGTCAACGGTCATTAAGTCATTAGTCATTGAGTAAGAGCCATTGTCAGAACTAGAATTCTTTGCCTACTGTCTACTGCCTATTGCTTACTGCCTACTCCTCTAATACGCGCGTTCGTTTATTCCTTGAATATAATTTACGAAAGCGCGGCTCACCACTTTATTTCCACCGGGAGTAGGGTAGTTGCCGCTGAAATACCAGTCGCCGCGGTGGTTCGGACAGGCACTGTGTAAATCTTCGATCTTCTGAAAAATAATCTGCAAATCTGATTTGCAGTCTTCCGGTTTTACAAGCTGCGCAATCTTCGCTGAGATCTGCTCAGCGCTGAATGGCTGGTAGATCATCCGGACAAAATTCTTCATTTCATTTACGCCGAGCTCCAATTGTTCCTTGCACCGCTCGAAGACTTCGTCAATGATGTGCTCCATATTATTTTCTTCCAGCAGCTGGATGGCGGCTTTGAATGCAACGAGGTCGCCGATCTTGGCCATGTCAATGCCGTAACAATCAGGATAACGGATTTGCGGAGCCGAAGAAACAATCACAATCTTTTTCGGAGAAAGACGGTCCAGCATTTTAATGATGGAATTCTTCAGCGTGGTGCCACGCACGATGCTGTCGTCAATCACTACTAAGTTGTCAATCCCTTTGCGGATGGTTCCATAAGTGACGTCATATACGTGAGCCACCATGTCGCTGCGGTCAGAATCGTTGGTGATGAAGGTGCGCATCTTTGCATCCTTGATGGCGATTTTCTCCGCGCGCGGGCGAATGGAAAGAATTTCATTCAGCTTATCGTCTGTGATATTATTCCCGAGCGCTTTGATCTTCCGTTTCTTCACTTCCTTAAGGTATTCTTCCATGCCCTGCATCATGCCATAGAAAGCCACTTCAGCGGTATTCGGGATGAATGAGAAAACGGTGTTGCGCAAATCATGGTCTACGGCCTGCAGGATTCCCTGGCATAAAAGACGGCCGAGCTCTTTGCGCTCTTTGTAAATATCTGCATCGCTGCCGCGTGAAAAATAAATCCGTTCAAAGGAGCAGCTCAATCGTTGCGTCGGCTCCTTAATCATCTCCTCTTTTATTTTTCCATTCTTCTTAATGATCAATGCATGCCCGGGCTTAATTTCATGGATGCTTTCCAGCGGAACATTGAAGGCCGTTTGAATGGCAGGCCGCTCGCTGGTGACGATGACCACTTCATCATCTTTGTAAAAATATGCAGGACGGATCCCTGCAGGATCACGCAGCACAAATGCATCTCCATGCCCGAGGATGCCTGCAATTGCATATCCACCATCCCAGCTTTTGCTGGACCTTCGAAGGATATTCCCGACGTCAATGTGTTCTGCGATGAGTGGCGAAATTTCCTGTTTGCTGTTGCCCAATGCTTTAAATTTCTGGTAAAGGATTTCATTTTCTTCATCCAGGAAATGACCGATGTTTTCCATCACCGTCACCGTGTCGGCTTTTTCTTTAGGGCTTTGTCCGAGGCGGATCAAATCGTCAAAAAGCTCATCCACGTTGGTCATGTTGAAATTCCCGGCCACTACCAGGTTCCGCGACATCCAGTTGTTCTGGCGGAGGAAAGGATGACAGGCTTCAATGCTGTTTACACCATAGGTGCCGTACCGGAGATGCCCCAAAAACAATTCCCCGCTGAAGGCCACATTTTTCTTCAGCCAGTACGGATCGTCCAGCAGCTTCGGGTCCTTCTTTTTTACCTCTTCGAATTTGTGGTGGATACGTGAGAAAATATCTGCGATGGCCTGCTTTTCAATCGAGCGGTAGCGGCTGATGTATTTCGTGCCCGGCTCCACGTCGAATTTGATGTTTACCACGCCGGCGCCATCCTGTCCGCGGTTGTGCTGTTTCTCCATCAGGAGGTACAGCTTGTTCAGCCCGTAAATGGAGGTACCGTATTTCTTATGGTAGTAGGAAAGCGGCTTCAGCAGCCGTACCATGGCGATTCCGCATTCGTGATGAAGGTGGTCTGACATTCAGCCGCAAAGATACGAATTGAAGGGGGAGTAGGGAAACGGTTGACTCTTATTTTCTGCGTGTTTTATAAAGAAAACCTCAGTCCCGCAGTGACCGGAACCGCAACGCCTCTCATGGTATGCAGTCCCGGAAAAGAAAGGTAGTTGATGCCCGGCTGGACTCCAAAAGTGAAATGAATCTTTTTCCAGAACGGGTGATTCCTGCTATGCAGGTTTATGTTCATCTCAAGGGGCACATACACTGAGCAGCTCAGGCCGTCCTTATTTGCATGCTCTTCTTTAATTTGTGCATTGCCGTCATGATAAATAAGGTTGCCGGGCATGTGATGCTTCACGAAAACTGTATCCGTATAATGCTGATACCCGATGGTTGTATGTGAATTAAAAATCAAGCCGGCGGCAAATCCGATTCCAACCCCAAAGGAGAGGTTTCGTTTTTGTCGCAAGGTGTACATCAATGAAACGTCAACGTTCAATTGTTTCCATTCATGACGGAAGCTGAATATGTTTGTTGAAACAGAGTCCAGGTAAATGAAGGTAGTATCAGTGTAAAACGAATCGTAGGTATTTGTTTCAGCCTTGTAAAGTTCGGAGGAGTAATAGCAATTTGAAAAATAGGACAATCCTGTCCTTACCGTGGCATTGCTGTACTGCTGTTTCTTTTTGTTTAGAAAATTTAAACCCAGTTTCACAGACAGCATTCCGCCTCCATCCGGGATGAACCCATACTCATTGAAGTTATACACCAGCTCACTTTGCTCGTAGTAACCGCTCAGGTCATTTTGCAATAGTGCCGATCCCGGCGCCAGGGCTTTGAAACCGGGAAATGTCCAGTCATATCCCTGGAAATAAATTCCTCCCTGCCCGGTTATGTCACTGATTTTGACAGCAGGTAAAAAATTGTTCGTAGTATCTTGCGAATAAGAAATTTCATGGGAGAAAAGAATCGCAATCAAATACACTATTTTTTTCATGGCTCTTGTAATGCAGAGGTATGACGAAGATAAGTAAAGTTTTAATTGGCGTTTAAGGAAGGAGCGTATGAATGACAGAAATTAATAAGGAAGCATGGATAATATCCATTCGATAATTTCAGAGCTTGCTTTTTCATTTGTTTTCGGACAATAATAAAGTCCAAAACTGATCTTCTCTTTTTTACGATATGAATTAATGAATGCGATGGCGTAACCTCCGGCATCAGCATAATCGTTGAATGGAATATAGGAGGACAATGGACTGACAAAGCAGCTGCATTTGGTTTTTGAGTGAATCAAATAGAGCAAATCATTTACATCTTTTGGCTTCACCCAGTCAGCAGGAAAATCGTCGAACATGGTTAATTCCATACCGCTCTTTTTATAGCATTCTTTGGCTTCCTTAATAAATGAGAGGGGTGTGAGCTTTACCGGAGATAAATAAAATGCAGTGTCGGATTGCGAATGGCAGGAAAGTGTGAACGTAAAAAACAAAAAGAGGAAGAAAACAATTTGCCCCGAATGTTTTATTTCTACCCCATTCATTTACACAAATCTACTCAATCATTTCTATTGGTCAGGTGCCGGCTCTCCAGATCTTAGTTTAGAATTTGCAGCCACTCTAAAATAGCCCCGATCGAAGAGCGGGACGGGATACCAGGGAGAACGGAGACAAGTGCTTCAAAGATATTCCCACTATAATTAAGGAGATTGCTTCGTTCCTCGCAATGACTACACGTATTTGCGGCTGCTTCCGGCTGTTCCCAATGACAAATGACTTAATGACGGCTGTTATCCCCCTCCGGGGGCCAGGGGGCCGGCTGTTCACCTTCTCGCCACGATCCACCCTTCAGGGTCCATCTTGTTGCTGCCTTTCCAGATTTCCAAATGCACTTCTGATTTTCCTTCGTCGTCAGTTTGCACCGTGCCGATTGCCTGCTTGGTGGAAACAAGATCACCGGATTTTACGGAGACGTCCTGCAGGTTTGAATACACGGTAAAATATTCTCCGTGTTGTACGATGACAGCATATTTGTTCATGATCACGATGATGCGCGTTACCTTTCCTTCAAATACGCAGCGCACCCTGGCGCCTTTGGACGAGTTGATGTCCACGCCGCTGTTGTTAACCACGACGTCTTTCCAGACGGGATGTGCATGCCGTCCGTAGGAACTGCTGATGAAGCCCTGCTCCACGGGCCATGGAAGACGTCCGCGGTTGTTTTCAAAATCATTGCTGAGCCTGATGGATTCAGGAGTGGCAGAAAGAACGTAAGGAGTTGTTTCCACCTTTGTCTTTTTGGACGTGCTTGCTGTCAGGGTGCTTGCAGCTCTTTTCTTTGCCGCGAGCTGGGCCGCTTCAATTTCTTTGCGGATGGCATTTTCAATCAACCGGTTCAGCTTTGCTTCAAGTTTCTGTTTATCCTTGAGGTCGGACCTTAGCTTTTTTTCTTTAGAAGCGAGGTCATTCACCATGGCGATCTGTTCATTCTTTTCCTTGCTCAGATTATTTTTTTCTTTCTGCTGGGCGGTGAGGAGCTGCGTCTTGTCTTTTTTCACGCCTGCCAGTTCACCCTTCTTTTCTGTAAGCGAATCTGCAAGCTGCCTGATCAGGTCGCGCTGGTGCAGGCGGTATGCGCTGAGCTGCTGGAGGTATTTCACACGCTGGTAGGCCTGGTTGAAGTCTGAAGCAGAAAAAATAAATGACAGTTTTGAAAACGCTCCCTGGTTTTTGTATGCGAAATAGAGAAGGTCGGCGTAATGTTTTTTCAACTCTTCCATTCTTCCGAGGATGGAATCAATTTGCGCACCGGTGTAATTGATCTGACCTTCCACACTGCTGATCTCGGTATGAATGGTACCGATCAGCTCCGAACGGTAGCTGATCTGTTTGTTCAGGGTGATCAACTGGCTGAGTGATGCGGTCTTACTTTTCCGCGTCTGGCTGAGCAGCTTGTTGGTGTACTCGATGTCTTTGTGAATCTGCTCCTTCTTTTTCTCCAGGTCTTTTTTGGATTGGGCAAGTGTAGAAGACGGGAAAAAGAAATTGGAAAATAGTAACAGCCAGGACAAAGCAAAACAAGAATGCTTTATTGAACGTAAAAATACGCCTGAATTATTGAGAACCATTACTGCAGCCGGTTTGAGACTCACAATAAACGAAAGTTAATCAAAAAAGTTGTGATTTTTAAAGCGGACTGTGATTCAGAAAAACCATTGGCTGTTGATTGCCTACTGCCAACTGCCGCCTTCCTACTTCCTCTCATATTTCTCCGGCACTGTAAACGGAGTTGATTGCGGCTCCCCACTTACAACCTTGGAATATTTTACCCTGATCCGGAGCGGCGAAGTCGTTAAAACTGAAACGAGGATGGTTTGCGGAAAACGCATTTGTCCAACGTCAGAAAAATTGCTGTATTCAGCCTGCAGTGTTCTGTTGAGGCGGTCGTCTGTAATTTTGGATTTGTTGATTTTATAATAATCGTCGATCCAGAAGTCCTGGATGATGGGCTTCGTCGGGTCCTTTTCTTCCATGATGCGTTTCGTCTGCCGTTTGTTAAGCGTGCTCAGGATAACAAATGTAGAATCTTCATACACCGATTTCAGTTTTTCGTTCTTCAGGTAGGGAAAATAGTTTCCCACCAGCACAGCCTGCATGATTTCAAAATTGATATGGGTCTTCAGCATGTCATCCAGGAAACTGAGGTCGCGGGCAGTATATGTTTTGCGAAGCCTGTTCATGATCTTCATGCTGTCAGGTGTGATCACCACGCGCACCGCTTCAATGCCCAGCAGTGGCGTGACAGAAATCCAGATGACGCTGTCTTTTTTTACGCGGATGTTTACATCAAAAGATTCCGGGCTGTTTTCCCTGTCAGTATATTCCACTTCAGCCTTGGCCGACAACCACTCAAAATCGAACTGGTGAGCCTGGAGAGAATCGAACAAAGTAATCACATTCGCCCCCTTCAGCTTCAAAGGGTGTGGCGTATCAATGATTTTTTTTGTGGGGTGGCAGGATGCAAAAAGCAGGATGGCAAAGCATGAAACAAGACTGTATTGAAAAAATAATTTCACCACGCTTTATCTTTTTGCAGTCTATAAAAAATACAAGCCAACTATTCGATCAGCTTCCTGCTCTCGAGTTTTTTATCCAGGAATTCAGAGGCGCCCTCGCCCGCATTTTTTGCCTTTTGCCAGTATTCAAATGCTTTGGTAAGGTCTCCCAGCTTGTATATGATGTCCCCGTAATGCTCGAGCACCGTAGCGCTTTTATCGCTTCCATGAGAAAGGGATTTTTCAGTCCACGATTTTGCCTCGCCGTATTTCCCCTGTTTGTACATGATCCAGCCGTAGGTATCTTCATAGGAACCCTGGTTGGGCTCGAGGTTATTTGATTCCTTCGACATCTGTTCAGCTTTGTCCATTTTCTCCCCGCGCATGGATAAGAAGTAAGCGTAGTTATTCAGCACGTTCGCATCTTTGGGGTTCAGCTCCAGGGCCTTGTCATAATTTTCATCGCTCTTGATATAATCTTTCAGCTCATTGTAGGCCTCACCGAGGCTTGAATAGAACTGGCCTTCGAGGTTTTTATTGTCAACGATCAGTTTCACCCCGCTGTTGAGCGACTTCACAGCCTCTGCATATTTTTTCTTCTGTGAATTCGCAAGCCCGTTAAAAAAATATCCCAGCGGCTGATCGGGGTAGTTGTTGATGGCGTCCTGGCTTTCTGTTTCCAATGAATCCCATTGCTGCAATTGCGATTCCAGGAACATGAGTTGTTGCGTGACGCTGTACTCTTTTGCGCCCAGTTTTTTTGCGAGGAGGTATTCTCCCAACGCATCAGAATACTGTTTGTCCTGGTAAAGGAAATCCCCGTACACTGCGTGAGAGCGCGGCTCTTCAGGGTTTGCTTCAATCAGGAGTTTGCACATGGAGATGGCCTGTTCACGCATCTCCGGATGCTGATCAACGATTGTATAATAAGAGCCGAGGATCTGGATCTTGGTATCAACATCAAGTTTCTTGTTGGAGAATGCTTTCTTTAATTCCTCAATGGATTTGTCTTTATCGCCGTTGCTCCTGTAATAGTCCGCCAGCGAAAGGTGGATGTAGGGATTCTCAGGATCAATTTCCAGTACCTTGTTATAAACCTCCAGCGCTTTTTCTTTTTGCCCGATATTCTGGTAAAGTTCTGCCAGCATTCCGTATGCCTGCGCATCTTTCGGATCTGCATCAATCAGCTTCTGGATTTCCGCAATGGCCTTGTCGGTTTTTCCCAGCTGCATGTAGAGGCGCTGCTTCTGCATCACCACGTCCTTGTTCACTCCCACCTGTACTTCTACCTTATCGAGCACCTTGATG
>Ga0134121_10002238_pt1 | contig 16965 bp, 11 predicted proteins | sample KB301_FD_96463 | JGI IMG/M metagenome (GOLD analysis project Ga0134121, IMG submission 96463) | Terrestrial soil microbial communities without Nitrogen fertilizer from Kellogg Biological Station, Michigan, USA - KB3-0-1 | ecosystem: Environmental > Terrestrial > Soil > Unclassified ... | reverse complement strand
GCAGGATTGAATGCGCTTCAATGCCTGCGATCGAACCGGATCACCGTTTGGACAACCCTGCCGCGCGCCGAACCCACCTTACGAACCATTCAAGAAAACCGTCGGGAAACGGATCGCCGCGCAGCACCTGGTGGTATCGGGCCACCGTGTCAACCGGAAGCAACAGCAGGATTGCGTAGTCAAGCCAGCCGGCGCCCGCGCCAAGAAACAGATCCACGATTCCCGAATGCAAATAAAAAACCAGCACGCCCTGGCCGAGGAACAATCCAAACGCCAGGTAAAGCGACGCGCCGGTGAGCGAGACCGGGTTGAAGCCGAAGCGCTCAAGCTTCCGGTCTTTGAACCTCGACCAGAGGAAGCCCAGGAGCGGATACAGTGGCAGCAAAAAAGTCCGCCCGAACTCGCTGATTTCGTCGGCCTTGTCCACCGCGTCCCGGCGGGCGACGTAGGCCTCGTCATATTGGATCGCCAGTTTCGATTCCTCGAACAGGCCCGCCGGCCACGGCGCGAGTTCGTAGCAGAATGCGAACGGCGGCTCGCCACGCGCCTTCCGCAGCAGATAATATTTCGCGCCGCGAAAATAAATGGGAATCCGGCAGAACTCCCGTATCTGCCAGTCGGTCATTGCGCGCGGCGTGTAAATCAGCACCGCGTCCTCGAGACAGACAACCCGGTCCGGGCCGATGCGGAATTCCTCCGGTCCCGTGTATTCCGGTGCGGTCATCAGCGCCTCCTTCAAAGATCGAGAGTGACCGCGGAAATCGCGATGGCGACGCCGAAAAGGCAGAAGCCGATTGGGTTCATGGATTTGAGAGTCTTCGGGTTTCGACGTGGCCCGTCAAGAACGCAGGTTCATACGGCGATTTGCCGCTGCGGCATCTGTTCAAATTTTGACGAGGTGGGCGTCGAAACGCACAGTTGCGCTTCTCAACGGGAATCACTATTCTCCGTCAAAGCCCAGTCAACTGCGCAAAAATATGAAAGACCCAACGTCCTGCCCGATTGATAGAACTCCCCGCCTCAAAGGCTTCACATTGATCGAACTGCTGGTGGTCATCGCCATCATCGCGATTCTCGCGGCGCTGCTGTTGCCGGCACTGGCCAAAGCGAAGACGAAGGCCCAGGGCATCATGTGCCTGAGCAACAACAAACAGCTCGTGCTTGCCTGGCACCTCTACTCCGGAGACTACAATGACGCGTGCGCGAATAATTTCACCATCCCGGACACGATTGCGGCGATTCAAACTCAGAAGTTCAACAACTGGGTCAACAATGTCATGACTTGGGGTACGGGAGGCATCGATGGACAAAGCGTGACGAACGAGGCGTGGGTTAAGAACGGAATCCTTGCAAATTACACGGCGGCTGCGATCGGCGTTTACAAGTGTCCTGCGGACATCTTTGTCAGTCCGGCACAGAGGAGTAAGGGTTGGACCAGACGCCTGCGAAGCAACGCGATGAACGCTTTGTTTGGACGGTCGGATAACCTGGCAACTTCGACGTCCGGGCGGAGTTGGGCGGATAACGGCATGTGGAGACAGTTTCTCAAGCAACCCGATGTTCCGAATCCGGCAGGAACGTGGCTCACCCTTGACGAAAACCCGGACGGCAGTAACGACGGCTTTTTCATAGCTTCAAGTTCGAGAAACAATACAGCGTGGGGGGATGCTCCTGCTTCGTATCACAATGGCGCATGCGGTTTTTCCTTCGCGGACGGGCACGCGGAAATCAAGAAATGGCACGATGGATTGTCGAACCTTGGAAAAAGACCGCCCTATTACGATTGGAATCGCATTCCTGCGGTCTATCTTGCGATAAGGAGCGCGGCAGAGAAAGCGGATTGGGCATGGTACTGGGAGAGAACTCAGTATATTCCGTACCGGTGACAGTCAAAAAAACGGAGGTATTTCAGTGCCCAAGGAATTTTGCCTTGGGCATTTTTATTTCGTTCGAGACGTTGATCGCGGTCTTTTGAATCGATTCTGTTTGCCCATCCGGCCAGCTGATTTCAGCTTTTTCAATCCGGTCGGCTGTTCCCAGGCCGAAGTGAATGGAATTTGAGCGCTGCGAGCGATAGCCGTCTCCATTGATGATCTGTTGAATGGACGTGTGGTTGGCGTATTGAATCCTGATCGTCGCTCCAACGGGTGATCTTCCACCGGCTTGTTCGGGAAAGTGCCACGCGATCCAGTTGCCGCCCCCGGTCAAAAGGTTTTTGTAAATCCGAAGGGTTTGTTTTTTCTTCGGCCAGATTTCCAGCGTGGTGACGAGGAGATCAACGCGACCGTCGGCATCGAGGTCTTCAGCAATGACGCTTCGGCAATCTTCTTCGACGGCCACGCCGAACAGGTAGGCTGCTTCCAGAAAGGATCGGCCGCCCTGATTGAAATAGAGGCGATTCTTTTCGTAGCCGCCATAGGAATACTCGCGCCCCCGAGTGCGGGCGAATTTGGTTTTGAAGTAAAGCCCGGCCGCATCGTGATTGGTTGCGTTCGCAATGAATTGATCGTGGAGCCAGTATTCGGCGTCGTAATCGCGTACGGATTGGTTGCTTTCCAAACCGTTGGCGATGTAAACGTCCGGAAATCCGTCGTTGTCGAAATCAGCCGCGCCACACCCCCAGGCCCAGCCGGCATGCGCGATGGAATCGCTGAGACTGCTGTGTTCGAAAGGCGGCGTTTTGCCGGTGGCTGAGTAAAGGCGATTCCCGAACGTCATCCGCGCGCGCATCGAGCGGTCTTCCTGCACGTCCGGCCGCCACAAGCCGAGATGTTCGAGCCGGTTCGCGGCGGGCGAAGTCATGCCGATCATCAGCAAGTCCAGGCGGCCATCGCTGTTGAAATCGGCCAGGGTGTGCGCCATGCCGAAGGCGTGCGGATCCGGAACCCAGGTTGCGATGACATCCGTGAATCTGCCTTTGCCGTCGTTTTGGTACAAATCCAGACCCGCAAAGTCACTGACGACGATGAGGTCGAGATCGCCGTCGTCGTCCAGATCCGCGAACGAAGCGCTGTAGGAGCGGCGCAAGCGCTTTTTCTCCAGGCCCGAGCCGGCGGTCGCATCGTTGAAATTGCCATGACCGTCATTCAGCAGAAGGTAGGAGGGGTTGCCGTCGTTGGCGTCGTAAAAGGGGGCGGGCATGGCTCCATTGGAGTAAGGTTCTTCGTATTGGGCGAGGAAAACGTCCAAGTCGCCGTCCGCGTCGATGTCGCCGCAGGTCATGACCATGGCGTTTTTCACCGAGGGTTTCCCGACGATCCTCGCGGGTTGATCGAAACGCCCTTGAGGGGAGCCTTTGAACAGATAGAGACCCTCATACTTGTCACAGAGCAAATCGACAAAGCCGTCACCGTCAAAGTCGGCGAGCAGCGCAGTCCAGATGTATGGCGTCGGAAACTTGCAAAGTTGTTCCGGACGATACGCGCCATCGCTCTGTCGCCGATACAGGAGGTTTTTTGCGACCAGAAGAATTTCCGGGAATCCATCCTGGTCGAGATCGTAAACGATGAGCGGATCAATCAGGTTCGAGTTTTCGGGAGGGGTAATTTCTTCGTGAAGAATTGATTTGAAAGGCGGATCGCCTTCGCGGGTCTTGATCGTCAGGTGGGTGGCGTCGATCCGTTTTATCGGGACGAGCAATTCGTCGTTTTCCTTCTCGCCCCAATCCACCAGCAAATCGCCTTCGATCGCCGCTCGTTCAGGAACGTTCGGGTTGACCAGGTGAGCGGAAAAATAAAAACGGCTTCGCTTCGTGTTTTTTGATGGATCGGCGTCGAACTGGTTGTGCCGAAACTCGATTTGTTCCAGTTGCCAGCCGCGGCTTTGATACCGCGCGATAAGATCTTTCCACGCGGACTTGAGGAGAACGTCACCCGGGCGGTCGGGCTCGAGGAGTTCGATGCCGTGCACGAGCAATCTGGGCGGTTTCCATTTGGGGAATTGGAGTTTGCCAGGTTGAAATTGCGCAAGGATATCGAGCTTGTTCGTCGCGGCATTGATTGAATCCCAGAGGGTCTCGAAAGTGCGGCCGCATTCCTGAGCCAGGATTTCCGGGGCCCAGACCGTCTCGTTCATCAGCTGTTCCCTGGCTTCGATGGCTGATAATTGGGCGGCAGCCTCGTGAGAGGGGTGGTGGCGCGAGTCCGGCTGAACGGGGTTCGAAGGCCCGCGCCGGCCATTGATCAGAACGAGCGCCACTCCGCCTATTGCAAAGCCAGCGAACAGGGCGAAAACGAATGTCTTGGAGGTAATGCTCACGGCTGAGAACGTCGGCTACCTCGACCGTCCCTCCGCCCGGTCGGTGGTCGTTTACTTCCCCGCCGCCCACTTCAGGCTGTTCCGGAGGATTGCCTTAAAAGCAGGGAGTTCGTGCGCTTTCGCGTCGTGGCCGAGAGTGATGCAAACGATGCGCGCGTTCGGATGCTTCGTGATCCAGACGACCGGATAGGTCTTGCCGTCGGTGAGATTTTTTCCCGTGGCCAGGACTTCCATGGCGGTGCCTTCCTTGTCAGGCACGAAGTGATAGAGCTCGTCGCTGATTTTGAATGAATCGGGCACGCCGGCCATGATCGGGTGTCGCGGCGCGGTTATGTTCACCTCGAACTCGCCGTATCGGTCGTGGCTCTTCGCGCCGCCGCCCACCAGCGCGCGATTGTATTCCGGCCAGTCATTCCAGTTATACCAGAGCGCGGGATGCACGAGCAGCAGGCCCTTGCCGGATTCCGCAAACTCGAAGATGCCTTTGTGCGCGGCCGCGGGGATCGGCTGATTGTTGCTCAGGTAAAGCACGTCGAGATTCTTCAACGCGGGCAGAATTTCGTCCGGCTTGTCGGTGTATTTCACTGACGCGAGGCCGCCGTCGCTCAATGTCTTCACGTCCTCCTGATTGAACCAGCGATTGAAATCGTGCGAGCTCCCGCCGCCGACAATCAACACGCGCGCCATTCCCGCGGGCCCGTTACCGTCACCCAGACCTCCTGCGGTGAGTGCCGTCGCGGAACCCCCTCCGGCCTTTTCCGCGGACGGAGAGGAAGTCACGGACGTGGAAGCGGCGCCATCCACGAGTTCGGCAGTGATGCCGACGAAGGTCGGCGCCACTTCGTTGTTGTAGCTCTCGAGCGTGAGCCGCTCGATGACGCCGCGGCCTTTCACGTCCTTGCTGAACCATCGCACCTGACCGCGCGAAACCAAATCCGGCACCTCCTTCGACCCGGGCACGTCGAATTGGCCGATGTAATCAGCGATCTCGACGCCGTTCTTCAGAACGATCTCTTCGGTGTCTCCGCCGGCGAAATGCAGCGTGATCTTCGCGACGGGTTTGTCCTTCAGGCGGTCGCTGTCGTACGGATACGCCCAGCCGCCGACTCCGCCAAGGAAGTGCAACCGGCGGGCGGCCACACCCACCTTGACCTCGACCTTCTGCGCCAGGGTGCGCGCGAAACCGGCGCCGCCCTTGAGGACGATGACGTTGTTGCCGGTTGGGCTTTTCTGCGGGCTCACGATGTCGAAAGGAACGTCGCCCACCTTGATGGTGCCGAACTTCCTGAACCGGAGTGATTCATCCCGAGCCTGCTCGCTGTTGTAAATGCCGCGCGAAGTGTTCGCCGTGAATGCCGGGGTCAGATCAAGGATGCGGAATTTGCCTTCGTCCGCGCACAGGTAGCCGATCAAATCGCGCAACCCCTCTTCCCCGAGCGCTTCAAATCCACTGGGCATCAGCGAAAGTCCCGTGCTGCGCCGGCTCTTGATGTTGTTTTTTCGGACTTCGACTTCGCCGGTCTGGTTGCGGACAAACACCGCCGCGTTGTTTTCCCGCGTGACAATGCCGTCGTAACTCAGGTCGTCCTTGGTCTCAATGCTCGTGGCGATGAAGTTCGGTTCGACAACGCGGTTCGGGTCAAGAATGTGGACGAGCAAATCCTCCGGGCCGTGCGCGCCCATCCCGGTGAGGTTCGGCGCCAGGTCGCTCCCCTCCTCTTTCAATTTGTGGCAAACGGCGCAATTTTGCGTGAACAGTTTGTGCCCGTTCTCGACGTTGCCCGGCTTCACGACCTCGGGCCGAAACTTTGCAATCAGCGCGTCCTTTTCCTTCTGCTCGGGTCCGCGCAGGGCGTCGATGACTTCGCTGGCTCGTGAAGCCACGGCCTTGTCGCTGTGTGTGCGCAGCCGGTGAAGATTGGCCGGTCCGATCATCATCGGATCAATCTTGTGGTCCGCCAGCGCTTGCACCAGCGCGAGGGACCAGTCCGCGCGTTTCACGATCGCGCCGAACGCCGGTTCCCGCAGTTCGAGACTGACCCGCGCGTAAGCCGCGATCAATTCGTTGCCGACGCCCGCATCCGCCGTGTTGCCGAGCGCTTCAATCACGCGCCGCTGCAAGTCGGCCGAAGCGGACGAGCCCAGAAGTTTCGCAACCCCCGGAACGATGGCGGGGTCAAGATTGCGGACGCCCAGCAGATTCACTGCAACCTGGCCGCGCTGGTCGTCGGCCAGCGAGTTGTCCTGAAGCTTCGCGTTGAGCTGCGTGATGACCGGTTTCAAATCCGCCGCGAGCGCTCCACTCTTGTCCCAGCGCGCAATCAGCGGCAGCGCGGCGCCGGGCAGGCCGGGCCGTGGTGAAGCCAGCATGGATTTGAACGCGGCCTGCAACTCCGCGTTCCAGGCCGGGGCGGCGTCCGGCCGCAAAACCGTGGCAAGAGCTTCGATCGCGATCTGCTTGAGGCCGTCCGTGGCCGCGGGTTGCTTTGCCACGAGCGCGATCAGTTTTGCGGCGAGCGCGGCGTCCTGGCGATTGCCCAGTTGCCGGACGACGTATCCGACGAATGGAGCCAGAAACTCCGGATCCTTCGCGCCGAATGCCGCCTCGACGAACAGCAGCGGGTCTTTGGCGGCCACGCCAACAGCCGCCGATTCAAGGTATTTGTCTTTCAGATCCGGATAAACTCCGACGACGGCCCTGGCAATGTCTCCGCTCGCGGGAAAAGATTGCAACGCGATCAGCGCTTCGAGTCGCGTCCGTGCATCGGTGTCTTTGAGGCGGTCGGCCACGGCGGTTTTTTCTTTCTCATTCCCCCGCGGTTCGGATTCCGCCACGACGTGCAGCCCGTTTTTGCGGAGGATCGGGTCAGTGTCATTCACCGCCGCGAGCAGGACGGCGTCGTCGAGTTTGCCCAGATCGTTGAGAGTCCAAAGCGCGTTGATGCGCGCATAAGGCGTCGAGCCGGACCTGGCCATCTTCGCGAGCGCAGGCACGGCTTTGTTCCCCGCGCCTTCGCTCAGCAGCCGTTGCGCCGTGCCGCGCGCCCAGCCATTCGGACTTTCGAGGGCCTTGACCAGGTCCGTGGGCTTCTTCGGATCGAGCTTCACCGGCGGCAGTTTTTTCGCCTGCTTGTGCTGCACGCGCCAGATGCGGGCGAAGTGGTGATCTCGGTCGGGACGCGTCGCGGCGTTGTGCGCTCCGTGGGCGGGGCCGCGCGTGTCGTTGTGGATGGCGGCCTGATTGTAAAAGTCCACGACGTAAAGCGCGCCGTCGGGGCCGACGCGGGTGTGGATGGGGCGGAACCAGAGATCCGTCCCGGCGATGAACTCGGTGTCTTCGCGGCCCGGCTCCTTGCTGGCGACGTAGGTGACGCCGGTGGGCCGGAGGATTTCGTTGTGAACGAGGCTCATGGTCGCTTCGGAGCAGAAATGCTGGCCGTTCCATTTGTCAGGCCAGGCCCCGCCGTTGTAGATGCAGCAACCGGCGGCGGCGGTGAACATGCCCACCCAGTCAATCTGCACGTAGGCCGGCCGGGTATGATGCACGGCCGGGGCGATCTTCTGGTGGTCGGGCACGACCCACGACGCGCGCAGTCCGCCGATATTGCCGCGCGCGAGAACCTTTTCCGGCATCACGACGTGGAGGAAATGCTCGCCGCACGTGGCCGTGGTGTAAAACGCTTCGCCGTCCGGCCCAAAATCGAATCCCCAGGTGTTGCACGAGCCGGAAGCGTATTGCTCCAGCGCGCTGCCGTCGGGCTTGAAGCGGATGATGCCCGCGGTGACGCGGCCGAAATCCTTCCCCGTGATCGGGGATCGCGGCTGGCCGGCGCTGTAGCCGATGGCGCTGTAGATCCAGCCGTCCATGCCCCAGCGCATGTTGTTGATCACGGCGTGGGTGTCGAACACGCCGAACCCGGTGTAAAGTTTCTCCACCTTGTCGCATACGCCGTCGCCGTTCGTGTCACGGAGCCAGAGAATGTCCGGCGCCTGCGTGACGATCACGCCGTCCTTGTAAAACACGAGGGAAGTGACGCGCTCCAGCCCGCCCGGCACGCCGTGCTGGTAATCGGCGAAGATGTGTTTCCGGTCCATGCGACCGTCGCCATTCGTATCCTCGAGCCAGGAGACGCGGTCTTTGGCGGGGCGGTTTTCCTTGTCGCCGGCCTGCACGGCTTCGGGATTCTCCATCGCCCAGAGCGCGACCATCTTGTCGTTCTTGTCGATCGTGCGGCCGCCGGGATACTCGGGCGTTTCGGCGACCCAGAGCCGGCCGCTGGGGTCCCACTCGACCGACATGACTTTTTCCACGAGCGGTTCGGACGCGACGAGGTTGACGTCGAAGTCAGGATGAACGTTCAACTTCGCCGCCGCCTTCTCCGGCGCGGTGGGCCCGCCCTGCGGATACCTGAGCGACGCCAGTTCCTCCTTCGAGCAGAGGGAATCCACGTTCTTCCGTTTGCCCGCCCAGGCAACGCCCCGCAGCAGAATCGCGCGATAGTGCGGCGTTTGAAACGACGTGTATTCGTGACCCGGAATGCTGACGAAGGCGCGATAGGGCGCGGCGCCGCCTTCCCAGGTTTTTTCGTAGGTCCACATTTGCGGCGCGATGACGAACACGCTGTGGAAACTGGTGGCCAGCACCTTCACGTCCGGCGCCATGTCCATGTCGTAATAGATCTCGTCCTTCCAATCGAAATTCGAAGCGCCCTCCACGATGGGATGCTCCGGGTTCACGAAGTAAATGCCGACCTCGCTTTCGAGCCACTTGGTTTTCTTGTCGCCGTCCCAGCGCCACGCGCCGCCCTGGACCTTCTTCGCCCATTCGTTCTGATCGCCGCTGACCACGCCGTCATGAATCACGACCAGGCCGCCGCCGCGCCGGAGGAATTTTTCGAAGTAAGCCCGCTGGTCGCCGACGATTTTCATGCCGTCGGCGGCGTAGATGACGAGCACGTCGGTGTTGTCCAGTTGTTCGGCGGTGGGAAATTCCATCGCGCCGTCGGCTTTGGCGCCGCGCTGGTTGAGCAGGGTTTTCCATTCCGCGAGGAAGCGCGGGTGGTCGTGCTGTCCGGGGCCGTGCGTTTTGACGCCGCCGCGAATGAAGACCCGGAGCGGCCGGTCCGACTGCGCTGAAGCCGTGACCGCCCCGAGGAGCAAGGAAAGAAGAAGCGCGAATTTGAGTTTCATGATGGTCAACAATGGTTCGGACGAAATCTACCCGCTGTGGTCGTCACGCCAACCAAAATTTATCCGCCCGGCGGTCCGTCGGGAAGGCGATTTCCTCGGCGGCACAGGTTCAACGTGCGACTGGAACACGCAAAGCCTGCCAGCGTTTCGCGGCGTCCGCCATCCTTGAAACCCACGACCATCTATTTGGAACGCACATCGGCGTCGCGGTTGATTCGGCGCAGGAGTTGGTATTTCAGCAGCGTTTCGCGGGCGCAAAACATGGCGATGCGCCATCCCTGTTTTCCGTCGAGAAACCCGCGACGGAGCAAGTAGCCGCGAAACCAGCGAAACAACGCGTGGAGATACGGCGCGATCGCGTTCGTGTTCCGGCCCGCCTCGTGTTGTGTTTCGGCCCAAAGCCGCGCGTAGGTCTGGCAGCGCGTCCAGTGATCGGCGGCGTCCTTGAACGAGTGATGATACAACTCGCCCTGTAACGGCACGATCCGGCCCTCCACCTCGAGCCGTTCGTGCACCTTGCCGCCCGCGAATTTCGCCCGGTCGCGCCGGAACAGGCGCACCAACCTGTCCGGATACCAGTCGCCATGGCGGATCCAGCGGCCCTGATAAAGCACGCAACGCGGCACGCTGAATCCGCCGCGATCATCGGCGGGTTCGATTTCCTTGAGCAGCTTGATTTCTTCGCCGAGCTCGGGCGAAAGCTCTTCGTCCGCATCAAGGCTGAAAACCCAGGGATGGCTGGCGAGCGAGAGGGTCTTGTTTTTCTGGCCGACGAAGCCGAGCCAGTGCTGGCGCTCGAAACGCGCGCCGAACTGCCGGGCGATTTTTTCCGTGCCGTCGCGGCTGCCGGAATCGAGCACGAGGATTTCATCGGCGAGGCCGGCGCAGCTTTTCAAACAGCGCGGCAGGTTTTGCTCCTCGTTCAGCGTGATGAGACAAAACGAGATTCTCATGCTCCTCTTTCCTTTGCGGCCAATTCCAGGACGGCCAGCGTCTCGGAGACGTTGCGCTCGAGACTCAAGTCCGCCGCGTGCAACGGCGGCGTGCAGAACCGGCGCGCCCACCAGTCCGCAATCGCTTCCACGACGCTTCTCGTGTCGGACGGGTCGTCAACGACCGTTCCGTTCACGCCTTCTTCGATCAATTCGCTGGCGCCGTTCCGGGCGGATGTTATCACCGGCAGACCGGCGGCCAGCGCTTCGAACACGACGTTCGCCGACGGCTCGTAGATGGGGAGAAAGACAAACAGGTCCGCCGCCGCGCAGGCGTTCTCGACGTCGTTCATCGGACCGGCGAACATCACGTTCGACGGGAGGTGCAGTGGTTTCCTGCCTTTTCCCACGACCAGCAGTTTGATCTTGTCGGCCGGGATCGTTGCCGGTTCGCGCGACGGTGGCTTGGCGGCGGCGTGCGGGCCGAGGATCGTGCTCCGGATCCGCGCCGTCACGCGGCGGGAAGCCTCCTGGAACTGCCGGGCGCCCGCCAGCCATTCGCGTTTGGTGGTTTCCCGCTGCAACGCGCCCAACGCCGCGAGCAGATACCTTAGGCCTTTGCGCTCCCACCCGGAGCCGACAAACAGGAGCAACAACTCGTCGGCGTGCACGCCAAAACGCTGGCGCGTGGCCGCCCGGTCGCCCGCCTGAAAACGCACCACTTCCACCCCGTTGCGAACCAGATGAATGCGCTCCGCCGGAAACGGAAAGTGCGCCAGAATTTCCTGCCGGACCATCTCCGAGTTGACGATCACGTGCCGTGTGTTTCGCGGGTCGAACGTTTCAGTCTCGAGCCGCAGAATGTTGCGATGGAAACCGCCCATTCCAATGAAGGGCTTCTTCCACGCCGGCGCGAATTGCCGTCGCCGCTCCAGCCAGACGCGGTGCACGCCGTCGCCGGCGCGATAGACATCCTGTTGACGCGTCCGTTCCAGGCTGAACACACAGTCGAAACGGTGTTTCGCCAGTTCGTTCTGTGCCGCGTCGGCAAAAAGCACGCAACGCTCCGCTCGTGTGCCACCCACGGAGAGCCTGTGAACCTGCACGTCTGGCGGCGTTTCGCACCACGATTCCGTGATCAAATGCGTTTCGTGCCCGCGCTCCGCCAGCGCGCCGAGTAGCCGTTGGAGATACAACTCCGCGCCGCCCGTGGCAGAAAATTGCCGGCGAATGAGGGCCAGTTTCATGCGGAGAGATAACGCTGATACAACGCGTCCAGGGTTTCAATCATCCCATCCAGACCGTGGCGCGCTTCGACCATGGCGCGTCCGCGCTCACACAGGGCGCGCGTCGCCTCCGGCTCGTCCAGCGTTTGCCGAATGACGTGCGCCAGCGCTTTGGCGTCGCCCGACGGAAAGAGTCTTCCGGTTTCGCCGGGACGAATAATTTCGGGAGTGCCCCCAACGTCGCTCCCGACCACCGGCGTCTTCGTTGCCAGCGCTTGAAGGCCGATCTGGGGAACTCCCTCGTGACGGGTAGAGGCGATAACCAGAACTCCCAAGGCGCGCAGGATTTCCGGGACGTCTTCACGATGTCCGATGAGGGTGACGCGATTCTCCAGGCGCAATTCGCGAATCTCGTCCTCGATCAGGGCGCGTATCGGCCCTTCGCCAACAATCACGAAGCGGCCGTTGAATCCGTTTGACCGCAGCAGGTCGGCAGCCTGGAGAAAAATCGAGTGGCCTTTCCAGGAGCGGAGGACGGAAATCATGCCGATGACAGGCAGGGCGTGGCCGTCCGAAAGGTCCGCTTTGGGACCTGCGGGAGAAAAGCGATTCAGATCAATTCCAGTCGGGACGGTGGATATGCGTTCGTCCGGAAGTCCGAACATCTCCTGAAAATGGGTGGTAATCTTCCGACTTGTGGTGAGGACGTGGTCGGTGAGCGTCGTAAACGCGTGACGGCTGAGCCACCGGTTGGGATACGACACGTCAATGTGCCGCGTGCGCAGGACCAGGGGAACACGGGCGAGCCGGCTGGCCAGACCGACCAGCCAGCCATCGCGCGAACTGTGTGTGTTGACAACGTCCACGCGTTGCTTCTTCAGCCAGCGCGCGATACGAACCATCTCGACCGGAAACCACCACCTCCCGGGGCGCAATGGCAATGCGTCCACGTTTGATTCACTTGCGCGACGGAAAATCAGGCTCCCGGCCGGGGCGATCAACCAGACCCGGCTGCCGCGGCGTTGGAATCCGTTCAGCTCAGCCATGACGCGGTGTTCCTGGCCGCCCCACCCGGTGGAACTTTCGGAATGGACGATTCGCCAGACGCGTGTTGGTTTGTCGGTCATGAAAGCCGGTGCAAATCTTCCGCCGTGGGTTCCGCGCGTTCAACAAAATTAGGCTTTTCGCCGCGCGGCGGCGCAGAAAACTCTCGCCAGCGCCCGTCAAATATTGGGCGGCGCGGCAGATTCGTCCGGTCTATCGTCCGCGAGGGATCATGCGCCGAGTTCGCTAATGCGTCGGTTCCTTCGACGCGGCTGCCGGCGTCGGGGCCGGCGGGTTGAGCCCTTTGGATTTGCGGGCCAGTCGTTCATATTCGTGGCAGTTGAGGCCTTCGATGAGGCGCCACCAGGAACGCCAGTCAGTCACCCCGCGCAGCCGGCAATACTCCTTCAGAAATCGCGCCCGGTCGGAACGGGAGATCCTTGCCGAGAGCAGCGCTTTCCGGGAGAACCGCGCGACGTCGTCCATGGCCCGGGGTTCCGGCACGTGACGAATGTAACGCATCGTATCGAGATCGACGAAGAGGAGTCGGCGGTTCCGGTCGAACAGGATATTCGTGGGATTCAGATCGCGATGAACGAATCCTTCGCGGTGAAGCCGGGCGAGCAGCGAGGCAACTTCCACCGCCGCTGGAATTCTCCCTCGGCATTGCTCGAGCGTCGTTGCGTTCGGAATGTTCTCCGTCACCAGATAACTCCTGAGCAACACCCGGACAGAGCGTTTATTCGTCACTGCAAGCGCGCGCGGCGTTAGAATGCCCGCCTGTTCCAAATGATTCGCCAGACAGAAGGCACGTTGCGCGGGCGCGATCCGGAAGATGCTCTTGAACATTTTGGTCGGACGCGCGCGATTGAAGCGCTTGAGGAAAAAATTCGAAACGTGGGCAACGCTCGTTGAGGGTCGCTCGCGGGGCGCGAGACTTGTCAGGTCCGGGAGGTAACTATCCGGCTTCTCAAGCACGCGGAGCAGATCGTCGTCGAGTGATGTTTCTCGGACCCACCACGTGTAACCGCCGGCCTTCACGCGCTGGAACTCGGGATCGCGTCGGAGTGAACGTGCCGGTTTCTTGAACACTTCGGCACTGTAAGGGCCGGTGTGTTTGACCGTCAACAACGGCCCGGTTCGAAACCGACCTCGGCATTTCCTGGCATGCCCGCGGCCCGCGACGGGATTTATCGCTGGCCTCCGGTTTTGAGTGAGGTAACCATATCGCGATGGCAAAGTTCGGGGTCAAGAGCTACGACGATTACTGGAAGACACGCAAGGCGACAGGCAAGACGACGTTCACTTTGACGCACCAAAGGATCGTCGAACTCATCCGACAATACGTTCCCGCCGGCGGCAAGGTCCTCGATTGCGGCGTCGGCCCGGCGCAATCCTACAAACTGCTGGCGCCCGACTACGAAATGTATGGCGTGGAGATTTCGCCGGAAGCAATCGCTCTGTATGACTTCGACACCGCGCGGATCAAACAGGCCAACCTGAACGACGGGATTCCGGATTTCGGCGTCAGGTTCGGCGCGATCATCGCCAGCATGATTATTCATCATCTGGAAGACCCGTTGAAGTTTCTCAATCAGGTCAAAGAGCGGCTGGCTCCGAATGGCGTGTTCCTGGCCGTTCACCCGAACATCAGCTATTACAAGTTCCGGGTGAACTATCTGCTGAAGGGAACTTTCCCCGCGATCAGTTCGGCGCACCGGATTTTCCTGCCGCCGCATGAATTTCGCGCGCTGCTTGAGACTGCCGGGTTTGACATCGTGGAAACGACCTCGTCCAAACGCAAACTGCGCGCTCGACTTTGGCCCCAATTGTTTTCGCAGGATTTGTTCTGCGTCTGCCGCTTTCGGGAAAGGGGCGGATGCAGTTGACACCCTCAGCCTTTATCGTGGGAGTGGTTGACAGTTTACTGGTTCGTCTTTATGGGCGCAGACCGGCAGAAGATGCGCGAGCCGGTGTCCAGCCGTTTCGCTTCGTCATCAAGCTTCCCTGAACTTCCATGCGGCTGTTGTTTGTCAAACTCAAGCACATCGGGGATTCACTGTTATTGACGCCTGCGCTGACGGCTGTTCGCGGCAGCTATCCGGGGGCTGAAATCTGGGTGGTGGTCCGCAAGGGTTGTGAAGGGATTATGACCGGCTGTCCTGCCATCGACAAACTTCTGACCGGTGCCGCGCCCGAAACGACGAAACGCTCGCCGATGAACTGGTGGCGGGAATTTCAAATGATTTTCAACCTGCGACGGCGACGTTTCGACTACGCTTTCGAGCTCAGTGACGGTGGCCGCGGGCGTTGGATCAGTTGCTTGAGCAAGGCGAAGATTCGGTGCACCAATGGGACGGCGCGCCCATTGAACTGGTGGTGGCGCCGGCAGTTCAATTTTGTGTCGCAATTTGACGGGCGCGATTGCCATCGGGCCGAAAAGGACTTTTTTACAGTCAACGACTGCCTGCCGATCGGCAAACAGGTGCCGCCTCTGGCATTCGACCGCACGCGCACGGAGATTTGGGCTTCGACGCCGGCATCCGGTGACTACGCCGTGATGCACCCGGGCACACGATGGGTCCGCAAACAATGGCCGGAGGCCAAGTGGCTGGACGTCGGCCAACAATTGTTGGCACGTGTCCGACATCTCGTCATCAGTGTCGGGCCCGATCCTGCGGAGACCGGACTCGCTGCGGCTCTGGCAGCGAGCCTCGGCCCGCGTGCAATCAGTACGGACGGGAAACTTTCCTGGGCGCAACTGGCGAGTGTGCTTTATGGCGCGAAACTGTTTGTTGGTGTCGACACCGCGGCGATGCACCTTGCCGCCGCCTGTCAATGTCCCACTGTGGCGATCTTTGGTCCTTCGCGTGTCTCGGCCTGGCGTCCGTTTCGCGTTCCACACCGCGTGTTGACGCCGCCGGGCGCCGAAGCGGCAACCGATGATTCAAGTCGTGCGCGCCTCGAAACGGCGCGTGTCGGTGTTGACGAGGTCGTCGCGGCGTGCCTGGAACTGCTCGCGGTTCCGCGAAGCTGCGGATAGTATTACAACCATCATGAAATGGAACGTCGCTGATATCTTGTACGCTTGTCGCAAGCTGTTGCCGAGCCTGAAGCTGCGACCGTCCAAACTGACAACGGAATTCGTCCACGACTACCTCCGGGCGTTGGGCGAGTTGCGACAGAAGAAGCGCGATTGGCGCGTTTTCCGGGAATTGCATTTTAACGCGGGAGAACATCCGGCGGAGTATCGCGACTACGAATGCGCTTTCGCCGCCGAATACATCGGACGCTTCGCACCCCGGTCCTTGTTGGATGTCGGCTCTTACCGGCACTTCCTGATCGGTTTGATGGCGGATCGCGAGGTGACAACGCTGGATGTGCGTCCGCGCGTAGCGCTTCTTCCGAACGAAAGAGTGGTGACCGCGGACGCCAGGGATCCCAGGCTGCCACCGAACAGCTTCGACCTCGTGTTGTCCCTCAGCACACTGGAGCATTTCGGTCTCGGCCGTTACGGAGACGCCATCGACTTCGACGCGGACCGCGTCGCGTTTGAGCGTCTGGCCGGACTGATGCGGCCGGGCGGGCATTTCGTGTATTCCACTTTCATAACCCGGTGCGCGCAAACCGTCGTTTTCAACGCGCACCGTATTTACACGCGAGAGGTCTTGCGCAGTTATGCGGCCGGATTGCGGTCGATTGAGGAGCGTTACTACAGCAACCGCTTGCGACGGTGGTGCGCTTTCGAGGAGGTTACCACGCAGCCGAAACGCTGGGACGTGATTTGCGCCTGTTGGCAGAAGCCGGAATGAGCGCACAGTTCACCCGACGAAGCTGAGGATCCAATCCGTCTGCGGACGGGGAGCGTCGCGTTCCAGAACGATACTTCCGTCGAAAGGCCGGAGGATTGACGGCTCGCGGAACACCCGCAACCAATCCGACAGCACTTGACCGTGCATATCGAGCCGACACAGTGTCGTTTCACCGGGCTCCATCCTTTGGGGGGGCACGATGCAGGTAGTCGGTGGCCCCAGTGCGTTGGCAGCAAAATGGGAAAAGCTCGAAAGTGGCGTGGCAACGATAACCTCACAACATGCCAGCGCGAACAAATCCGCGGCAGGGTGCGTGGACGCACGGTGTCCCGGGTCTGACGGCGCGTAGGGGTTGGCCAGCGGAAGCTGGATCAAGTCGAAATTGCGCCGCAGGCGGGCGGATTCGTCTTCCGCACAGGACGCCGAGACGAAAAACGCGCAATCTGGCCAGAATTTCAAGCACTGCTGCATCGCAGCCTCGATCCACTCAATGGGCACCGCCGG
>Ga0134121_10002237_pt1 | contig 16967 bp, 14 predicted proteins | sample KB301_FD_96463 | JGI IMG/M metagenome (GOLD analysis project Ga0134121, IMG submission 96463) | Terrestrial soil microbial communities without Nitrogen fertilizer from Kellogg Biological Station, Michigan, USA - KB3-0-1 | ecosystem: Environmental > Terrestrial > Soil > Unclassified ... | reverse complement strand
GTGCTGTCGGCCGTCTCGAGCACCATCGCGCAGCAGCAGAGCGCACGGACACGGGATGCGGCGAGTACCGAGCAGGCCGTGCAACAGCAGGATCAGGAGCGGATTCGCGCGCAGATCGCTGCCGACCCCATCGCGCTTCGCCGCATCTATGCCGATGACTTTCTCGGCATCGGACCGACCGGGGTCGTGCGTAACAAGGCAGAGGTCATCGCTGACTTCACAACACATGCGCTGACGTACCAATCCATCACCACCGCCGAGGTTCGCGTGCGCGTGTATGGAAATACCGCGGTGGAAACCGGTCGCTCCACGATGGTCGGACAGGACAAGGGCAAGGACGTCCCGCGCGAAAACCGTTTCACGCGCGTCTGGGTCATGACGGACGGGAGGTGGCAGCTGGTGGCGAATCACTATTCGCTGATGACCACGCAATAGGAATCATGCGGTTCTGGCAGATCGTTCGGCAGACCTAAGGAGGCAATGGAACATGAATGGCTTCCGGCTTGGCAGTCTGACCATAGGGCTCCTCCTTCTGTCCATGACTGGATCCCTGGTTCAGTCTGGGCAGGAGCCCTCGCCTCCCAAACCGTCACCAGTGCACAAGCGTGCCGGGCCAGGCCTCTCGAAAGAGACCGCGATCGACGTGTGTACGCCACGCGGCGAAAATGAGTATCTGGATCGGTTGCGGTGCGCCGACGGACAGCCAGCGCTCTACGAACGCCAGGGATCTGTTGGGTTCCGAACTGAACCAAAGACACCCGAGGACGAGAAGGCTGTGGGAGATCAGATGGGGAACGCCAATCCAGTGCCGGCAGGGCAGAAGGACTTCCACATGCTCGACGGATACGACGTACGATGCACGGTCCAGAAGATCACGATCTATATGGACATGTATCACTGTCCGGAACCCGCAACTCTCCCAGTTCCGACGGGGTTCACGCTCGCAAAAGCGCGCTAAGGTGCATCCGTCGCGTGTCTCGTTCCGGGCCGGGCTACCGCGTGCACCCTGCGGCGGGCCATCTGAAAAAGAGGAGGAGCCATGCCTGATGTGACGGTCAAGCGTCTCGACGAGATCGATAGCTATCAAGGCCCGGCGGGACCCCCGGGTCAATTCCTGTACGCTGGAAGGAGTCTCGGCGTGACGGCCTGGGGCATGAACGTTCTCAAGCTGCCGCCGAGCTGGGCGGGTTACCCAGAGCATGACCACTCACGCGACGGTCAGGAAGAGGTCTACGTGGTGCTGCGGGGAAGCGCGCGCCTGGAGGCCGCCGGGAAAAGCTGGGAGCTCGAGTCAGGCATGCTCGTCCGGGTTGGCGCCGGCCAGCGGCGCAAGATCGTCCCCGGCGGCGAGGGAGTCACGCTCCTGGCCCTGGGCGGGACCCCGGGGAAAGCCTACGAGCCGCCGTCGCGGGCCCGTCAGGCCTGAGCGTTCGCCGCCGGATATGAAACGCACCTGGACCATCATCGGCGTCAGCGACGTGCCGAGCAGCTTCAAATGGTACCAGTCGCTCTTCGGCCAGCCCGAGACACAACCCCACCATTCCTACTTTGGTCAGATTCTCGATTCTGATGGAACCGTTCTGCTCTGCCTTCACGAGTGGGGCGCGCACGACCATCCGTCGCTGACGAGCCCGGACAACGCGACACCTGGCAACGGGCTTCTCCTGTTCTTCCGCGTCGACGATTTCGATGCGGCGCTGACAAGGGCACGCGCCCTGGTCGCCCGCCTCGAAGAGGAGCCGCACGCGAATCCGAATACTCGAACGCAGGAGTTCTCACTGCGGGATCCGGACGGGTGCTACGTCACGATCAGCGCTTTGCCTTCGTAGATGGCCGGCAAGCGTCCGACGACGATCAGCGGGTATATCCAGGCCGCGCCGCGCGAGGGCCGGCCGTATCTGCGCCGGCTGTATGCGATCCTCAAGAGGGTCGCGCCGGAGGCCGAGGAGACGATCAAGTGGGGAACTCCCTTTTTCGTGGAGCCCCGATTTCTGTTCGCTTTCTCCGCGCACAAGGCGCACCTCAACTTCGCGCCCATGGCGGCGGGGTTGGCGCCATTCCGCAAGGAGCTGGAAAAACACAAGACCACCAAGGGCACCCTTCAGATCCCCTACGACAAGCCCCTGCCGGAGGACCTGATTCGCAGGATCGCCGAGCGCCGTCTCCGGGATGTTCGTGAACGTGAAGACGACGCTTTCTGGTGACTCCGTCCCGGCAGGCACGATTGGAGGATGGCATCCATGGAACGAATGACCGCGCACGACTTCGACCAGGAGCTGCTCACTCTGTTCGACGCCTACGTCCACGGCGCGATCGACCGCCGCGGGTTTCTCGAGAAGGCCGCGAAGTACGCCGTGGGGGGCGTGACGGCCGCCATCCTCCTCCAGCAACTGAGCCCGAGATTCGCCGAGGCTCAGGTGGTCAAGCCCGACGACGCACGGCTCAAGGGGGAGCGGCTCGAATACAACTCGCCCAAGGGCTCCGGCAAGATGCAAGGGTACCTCGTGCGTCAGGCCAAGGAGGCCGGGCGGCTCCCGGGCGTCCTCGTGATCCACGAAAACCGCGGGCTCAACCCTCACATCGAGGACATCGCGCGGCGCGTGGCGCTCGAGGGCTTCGTGGCGTTCGCCCCCGACGCGCTGTTTCCGCTGGGTGGCTACCCGGGCGATGAGGACAAGGCGCGCGAGCTGTTTGCGAAGCTCGAGGGGGCCAGGACGCGCGAGGACTTCGTCGCGGCGGCGGCGTTTCTGAAGAGTCGTCCGGAGTGCACCGGCAAGATCGGCGCCGTCGGCTTCTGCTGGGGAGGCGGCATGGTGAACTACCTCGCCACGCGGCTGAGCGATCTATCCGCCGGCGTGCCCTTCTACGGCTCCGCCCCGGACACGGGAGACGTCGCGAAGATCACATGTCCTCTGCTGATTCAGTCGGCCGAGTCGGATGACCGCATCAACGCGGGCTGGCCGGATTTCGAGCGGGCGCTCAAGGCGGCGCACGTCAAGTACGAGCGCTTCCTCTACCCCGGAACGCAGCACGGCTTCAACAACGACACGACGCCGCGCTACGATGCGGCGGCCGCCAAGCTCGCCTGGGAGCGCACCATCGCTTTTCTCAGGAAGAACGTCCGATAGGGTCGGGATGGGGTCGGGACAGTCCGCCGGGAGAGACGATCCGGGGATTACTTGATCTCCCACGATCTGACGAAGTGATATCCGGCCTCGAGAACGGCGTCGGACGCGAAATCGTGCTGCTCTCCCCCGCTCGTCCAGCTCGCCTCTTCGAATCGTCCGTCGGAGCCGGCGCTGACGACCTGGAAGCCCTCTCCGTGGTGGCAGGTCAAGCGAAACTCGGTCCCCCACGCGTCATGAGTGGGGAGCGCACGGATGTAGGGTGCCAGCGGCTGTCGCAGGTCCTCGAGACTCGTCGCCTCGGGATACCTGCCATGGTCCTTCTTGTACGATTCGAACGCGATGGCGATGCTCCGCATGTCGTGGTACGTCCATCTTGCCCTCTCGGCGTCCGTGGCGTCATAGCGCCTGGCGGAGCTGCCCGCGACCAGCGAGCCGACGGTGACGAGTCCGAGCAACGCCATGGAAAGTCCGGTTGTCCTCATCTTCTGCGCCTCCCGGCGTGGTAAAAAGATAGGCGTCGCGCGTCGCGCGTCAAGATCGGGCCGGGAGGGTCGTCCATGCGTGGGGTCAGACGGCGCGGCGGGCGATCCTGGGCTCGCGTCCCGCCGGCCCGAGCGCGGAGTAGAAGCGGGTCAGCAGCTCGGTCTCCACTTCATCGCCGGCGAGCGCCTCGGAGAAGTGGTGTCCCTGTCCGAGGGCGCAGCCGAGCTTCTTCAGCTCCTTGAGCTGCTCCTCGGTCTCGATCCCCTCGGCGATGATCTCGTGTCCCAGCGCCCCGGCGAGGCTGATGATCGTCGCGACGATCTGGCGGGCCTTCTCGGTCTCGCCCATCCGCGCGACGAAGACCTGGTCCATCTTGAGAACGTCGACCGGCAGGCTCTCGAGCGCGGCCAGGGAGGAATAGCCGGTGCCGAAGTCGTCGATGGCGACCTTGAAGCCGTTGCGCTTCAGCCGGAGGAGCACCTTGGTCACCTGCGCGGGGTGCTCGATGAGGGTGTTCTCGGTGATCTCGAAATGGAGCAGCGCCGGGTCCAGGCCGGCCTGGTTCACCATGTCGGTGACCTCGTCGACCAGCTCCGGGCTGTAGATCTGGCGCAGGGACAGGTTGGTGGCCAGCGTCAGACACTGGAACTTCGGATCCAGATCGTGCCAGTGGCGCAACTGACGGCACGCTTCGGTGAACAGCCAGCGTCCGAGGGGGATGATGAGACCGGTCTCCTCGGCCATCGGGATGAACTTCGCCGGGGGGATCAGGCCGCGCTCGGGATGACGCCATCTCAGCAGCGCTTCGAATCCCCGCAACCGGCCGGACTCCAGCTCTACGATCGGCTGGTAGACCACGTGGAACTCGTCCCCCGGCAGGGCGCGATGCAGGCTGGTCTCGAGACGGAGCTCCTCCTGCACGCGGGCCAGCATCTTCTCGTCGAAGATCTCGCAGCGCGCCCGGCCGCCCGCCTTGGCGCGATACATGGCGGTGTCGGCGTCGCGCATCAGCTCTTCGGGGCGCTCGTACTCTCCGGGCCCCAGGACGACCCCGGTGCTGAGGGTCACGTACAGCTCGCGACCGGCGATCTGCACCGGCTTGCGGAACTGCTCCTCGAGCTGGCCGACCACCTGGGTCGCGTCGCGGATCGACGCGACGTTCTCCAGGAGCACGGTGAACTCGTCGCCACCCATGCGGGCGATGGTCCACTCGATGCCGCGGCGGCGCGTCTGGCGACGCTCCTCCGCGCCCTGCTGCCCCAGCTCGCCGGCCACCCGCTCGACGCAGGATCGGAAGCGATCCGCGACCACCTGGAGCACCTCGTCGCCGACCACGTGCCCGAGGCTGTCGTTGATGTTCTTGAACCGGTCGATGTCGACGAAGACGATCGCCAGGCTCTCGTCCTTCCCCCGCTTGCGGGCCCGGCCGAACGCCTGGGCCAGCCGGTCGAAGAACAGGGTGCGGTTAGGGAGGCGCGTGAGCGGATCGTGGAGCGCCAGGTGCATGAGCTGCTCTTCCATCCGCTTGCGCTCGTCGATGTCGGTCTGCGAGCCGGCGAGACGGTACGGCCTGCCGGTGGCCTCGTCGCGCACCGCCATGCCGCGCGACAGCATCCAGCGGTACGAGCCGTCGGCGTGGCGGATGCGGTATTCCGCGTCCAGATGCGTGGTGCCGCCGCTGAGATGCCCCTGGATCCGCGCCTCGAGACCGGGGCGATCCTCGGCGTGCACCCGATCGAGCCAGACACCCGGCGTGTCCTCACGGCCGTCCTCCGGATCGCCGAGCGCCTTCCGCCACCGCGCCGAGTAATACACCTTCCCGCTCGGCAGGTCCCAGTCCCAGAGCCCGTCGTTGGCGCCGCGCGCCGCCAGCTCGTAGCGCTCCTGGCTGCGCAGCAGGTCCCTCGTGCGCTCCGCCACCAGCTCCTCGAGATGGTTCGAGTGATAGATCAGCCGGTCCTGCAGGCGGCCCACGATCGTCCCGACGACCGCCAGTATCAGGGCGAAGCCGTCCATGAAGAAGTGCACCGGGGTGATCTCGTGCAGGCCGCGGAGGATCGAGAAGCTGATCGGGTCGGGGAGACGCTTGTAGAGGAAGTAGTAATCGACCAGGTACCCGGTGAAGGTCAGCCCGAGGCCGAAGCCGAATCCCAGCCCGCCGCACAGAAGCGCCCTGGAGCGCAGGAGCGAGCCAAGCGTCGTCGGCCGCGACCGCGGCCGCGGATCACGCGGCGTTCCGGTCGGCATCGGGAGGTCGGGCCCCGGCCACGAGGCCCGGGGTGGTGTCGTCGAGCGATCGGGCGGCGGCCGCCCGCCGGCGGCGCCTGTCATGCACCGACCATGCGATGGCGGCGGCCGTGAGAACGAGCCCGCCGGCGAACGCGGCGAATGCCCAGCCGCGCCGCGGCGGCTGCGCGCCGGAGGCGTCGCCCGCCGGCGTGTTCCCGCCGGTCGCGGACGCGTCCCCAGCCTACGCGACGGTCTCCAGCCGGCCGCCCGCGCCCAGGGTCATGCCTGCCGCGGCGAGCGCCTGCTGGTACCGGCCGACTTCCCCATTCAGCCGATCGCGATCGGCCACCGCCTGCATCAGCTCCAGCTTGAGCTGGCGGAAGCGCAGCAGGATCGATTCCTGGTTCGGGTCGCCGGCCAGAAGCCCGATGATGTCGTCGCCCGCGGCGATGCCCATCTTCCGCAGCGCGTCGGTCTCGAGCAGCCGCTGGCTGCGCGCGTAGCTCTCGGTTCGCGACAGGATGGCCCGCTCCTCCGGGTTGACGAGATCGGCGGCGATGATCCGATCCCGCTCCGCCCGCAGGCGCCGCACGACCGAGGTGACCCAATCGGTGTAGTTGCGCACCGTGGAGGTGTCCTTCAGGGGATCCGGCGGGTGGAGCTCCTCGAGCGCCATGGTGCTGAACCGGTCGAGCTTATCGGCGACGCTCTCCAGCCGCTTCAACCGCGTCTCGAGCGGCGGCAGCAGCTCGCGCGCGAAGACTCCCTCGGGATCCCAGCCCGGGCTGCTCTTGATGACGGCATGCAGCCGCGCCAGCGCCGCGTTCGCGGCCGGCAGATCGCCCCGGGTCAGATCCTTCGAAGCACGCGTGTACAGCTCGTGGGGATCGGCCTCCACCGTCGCGGCGCGCAGGCGATTCCCGGCCAGGAGAAGCAGGAGGGCGAGAAAGAGCCCCTTACGGGCAGGCATTCGCGGCCTCGCCCTTGGGAGTGATGAAAATGGGGGGGCCGTTGGCGCGATCGAGACGCAGGCACGACGACTGCGACGATCCAAAGCGCGACAGCCGCCCGTCTTTCACCGGCCGCGCGCCGCCGTCCGCCGCGATCGGGATCGAGCGGTACGACGCCGCGGACGAGCCGGGCTGCGGCGTGATTTCCCAGACGGAGCGGAACCCGTCGGCCACGACGTAGAACCGCCCATAGTGCACCATCAGCTGGACCACGGGCCTGATCTTCGCCGCGGCGGAAATTCCCTCCGCCTTCAGGATCGGCGAGAGATCGATCCGTCCGATGAGCGGCGGGCTCTCCGCGAGGCTGACGCTGCCGTTCGCCTGGACGGTCAGCGGGATCCGCAGCGTGTGCTCTTCGAACGTCAGCGTCGGCTGGGGCTGGCGCTCGGGAGCCGTGGCGCAGCCGGAGACGATCGCGGCGGCCAGGATGGTCCCCTGCAGGAGCAGACACCTCCGGGAGTACGACATGCGATCCAATTCTTATGTTCGGTCGGCGGCCGCGCAAGGAGCGCGCGCCGATTCGCGACATCGGGCGATCGGGAGCGTCTGCCGATACGAATCTGTAAGCGGTCCAACAGGCTCCGCGCCACCATGGACACGCTCTAGGGGCAGGGATCGGCGGTCAGGGGGACCGGGGGCGTGGCGTCCTTGCTCACCGCACCGGACGGGTTGACGGCGGCGACGACGTAGGCGAACACGCTGCCGACGGGCGGGTTGGCCGGGTCGCCGGGAATCCACGCGTGGGCCGTCGTCGTGAAGATGCAGCGATAGCTCCCGCCGGGCGTGCCGCGGTAGACGTGATACGCCGTCACGGGGTGCATGGTGTCGAACGCCAGATCCTCCCAGGTCCATCCCGCGGGCCCGAGCCGGAACGGGACGGCGGCGCCCGGACCCGACACCTCGAGGTCGGGGAACGGCGGCAGGACCCTCAGGACCGTGCCGCCGCGATTGGTCACGTAAATCTCCCCCTCGGCATCGAGCCCGAACGAGGTGAGGCTGTTGATCAGGGTCCCCGCCGGATCGATCTGCGCCGTCACGTCAGACGGGCTGGTCAGCACGCCGCCGGTCATCTTGAACGTGCGGATGAAGGCGGCGCAGAAATCGCCGTAGAAGTAGGTGCCCTGCTCGTTCGGCATCAGGCAGCCGCGGTAGACGTATCCGCCGGTGATCGAGCAGCCGCCGCTGGCGTGCGAGTACTCGAGCACCGGGAGCTTGAGGCTCGGATCGTTGCAGGTCGGCACGCCGGCGCAGACGACCGGCGCCGGGTTGCAGTTCGACTGCGCCGAGGGATTGAAGCAGTGCATCGCCTCCATCGATCGCCAGCCGAAGTTCTGGCCGCCGTTCCCGGCGGCCGCGAGGTAGTCGACCTCCTCCCAGCAGTTCTGCCCGACGTCGGCGATGTAGAGATCGCCGTTCTGCGGATCGAACGCCGAGCGCCAGGGGTTCCTCAGGCCGTACATCCAGATCTCGTCGCAGGGGCCGCCCGGGCCGTTGGCCAGTGGATTCGCCGAGGGAACGCGGTAGGTGCCGGTGGCGCCACCGCAATCGGGCGACAGGCTCGCGGGAGCAATCCCGCGCACGTCGATGCGCAGGATCTTTCCGAGCAGCGTCGTGAGGCTTTGCCCGTTGCCGCAGGTGCCGTGGATGTCTCCGCCCCCGCCGCCGTCGCCGGTGGAGACGTAGAGGTATCCGTCCGGGCCGAACTGGAGCTGCCCGCCGTTGTGGTTGCTCTCCGGCTGGGAGAAACGCAGGACCCGGACTTCGCTGGTCGGGTCGGCCGTGTCCGGATCCGCCGACACTGAGTAGCGGGCGACGACCGTGAACCAGGGCCCGAACACCGGCCCCTCGGTGTAGTTGACGTAGAAGAACCCGGTCGCCGCGTAGTCCGGATCGAACGCCAGACCCAGGAGCCCCATCTCGTTGTTGCTCGACGCGTGCTGAACGATGGCGCTGATGTCGAGGAAGGTTTCGACCACGTCCGGCGGGTCGCCGCGCTTGTGGATCAGGATCGTCCCGTCCTGCGTGACGATGAAGAGCCGGTTCCTGTCACCCGGCGGCGACGCGACGAACAGCGGGCGCCCGTTCAGCCCGATCGCGACCGGCACCGACACGAGCGACGTGTTGGCGGCGGGCGCCGCCGAGCACGCGCCCTGGGCGAGGGCGCGGCCGGTCGCGACGAACAGGGCGGCGGCCGCCGCGGCGGCCAGGACGGCGGCGGACAGGAAGCGGGCGGAGAGGTTCCGGGGAGATCGGGTGATCATGGCGTGGGCCTCCCGAGCGTGGCGAGAGTGGCGGCGAGGCTCGCGATCGATCGCGTCTCGCAGCCGAGATCATCAACCCCCCCGGCCTGGAACCTGAGATCGGCGCCGCTCCCCCAGGCACGGGCGGAGATCAGGCGGTCGCCGTCGAACTCGAACAGATACCGCGAGGGCGCTCCCCCCTGCCCCTGATTCGCGAACAGCGCCAGGGCGAGCGGGGCGGAGACGCCGGCCGCGGACCCGCCCCCGGCGGCGCCGCCCGCGACGGCGGACCCGCCCGCGGCGGCCGCTCCGCCGTCGCCGGGCGCGAGCGGCAGGTCGATCCCGCCCGCGGCGACGATCCGATCCCAGAGGGCGCGCATCGCGACGGCGTCGGCGCCGACCAGCCGGATCGAGCCGCCGCGCCCCGGCCCGAGCCGCAGCTCGATCGCCATCGACCCCGGTCCGGTCTCGATGGCGGCGCCGCCCGGCATCGCGGGCAGGAGGAGCCGCGCGCTCGCGGGCGCTCCCGATGGGAAGAGGCCGGGGTCGCCCGCGACGACGACCGACCATCTCGTCGCGGGCGTCGTCGGCAGCGCGGACGTCATCGGCGGCGCGGGCGTCACCGGCTGCGAAGGCGCCGGTCGCGGGGACGCAGACGCCGATGACGCCTGGCGCGAGGACAGCGGCCGCAGGATCGTCGCGAGGGCGCGCTCGCCGCAGACGCCGAAGCCGTTCGGCAGCGTCGCGACGGCGCCGTCGGGTTCGGTCACCTGGACGTCGTACGGTCCGGGCGTGAACCCGGCGACGATCGTCTGCGCGATGGTCGCCGGCGGGGCGACGGTGGCGGGCGGGAGCGGCGGATTCGGGCGGACGACGCGCAGCCCGCCTTCCGCGTCGGCGACGTACGCGAATCCGTCCGCGAAGGTGATGTCGAGGGCGGTGCCCGGCGTGTCGTAGACGCCGATCGCGATGGGCGCCGCCGGATGGCTCACGTCGAACTCCAGGACGCCGGCGTATCCATCCGCGACGTACAGCCGATCGCCATCGAGCGCGACCGCGGTGGCGGCGCCGTCGGTGCTGATGTTCCGGATCAGGACCGGCGTCTGCGGCCGGCCGACGTCGATCACCTCGACGCCGCGGTTCAGGTCCGCGACGTAGGCGACACCCGTGTCGCCGACGGCCACGCCCATCGCCCGCCCCGGCGTGTCGTACCTCCCCGCGAGGAGCGGCGCCGCGGGCGCGCGCAGGTCGACGATCTCGAGGCCGGAGAAGTCGTCCGCCACGTAGGCGTAGCCCGCGCGCAGCGCGACGCCGCGCGCGTTCCCCGGCGTGTCGAGCGCGCTCAAGGGCGCGGGGGCGTCCGGGTCGGCGAGATCGAAGACGGCGAGGCCGCGCGATCCGTCGGCCACGACCAGCCGGCCGTCGGCGATCGCCAGGCCCTGCGCCTCGCCCGGCGTATCGACGCCGCCGGCCGAACGGGGCGCCGCGGGATCGGAGACGTCGGCGATCTGCACGCCGGCGGTCCCCTCGGCCAGGTAGGCGCGACCCCGATCGAGCGCCACGGCATGCTGCCCCGCCGTCGCCGGAAGCGCTCCGAGCATCGCCGGATGCGCGGGATCGGAGAGATCGATCGAACGCAGGCCGCCCGCCGCCGTCGCGACGAACGCGGTGCTCCCCGCGACGGCGACCGCCTGGGCCGAGCCGGGGAGGTCGAGGCCTCCGGCGAGCGGCGGCGCCTCGGGCAGCGCCACGTCGAGCACCTGGACGCCGTTGATCAGGTCGGCGACCAGAGCGCGCGTTCCGGACACCCCCACGACGAGGAAGTAGCCGGAGTTGCCGAGGAGCCCGTGGCTGCCGACGATGCGCGGCCGCGCCGGGTCGGAGACGTCGACCACCTGGAGCCCGCTGTAGCCGCCGGCGACGTAGGCATGGCGCCCCTGGACCGCCACTCCGACCGCGCCGTCGGCGATCGCGACTTTCCCCAGAAGCCGCGGGTGGCGCGGATCACCGACATCGAGGACGAGGAGCCCCGCGAGGGTGTCGGCGGCGTACAGCCGGCCTTCCGCGAACGCGATGCCCACGACCGCGGTCGCGTCGGGGGCTCCGAAGCCCGCCAGCGGCGCCGGGGCGGACGGGTCGCTCACGTCGACCACCTCGATGCCCGCCTCGCCGTCGGCGACGTACGCCACCGCTCCGTCGACCACGACACCGTGCGCCGTCCCCGGCGTGTCCCACGACCCGGCGCGCGACGGGGCCGCGGGATCGGCCGCGTCGACGACGACGAGACCGTCCGCGCCGTCGGCGACGAAAAGACGCGTCCCCGCGACCGCGATCCCCTGCGGATCGACCAGACCATCGAACGTCCCGACCCGGCGCGGGCTCTCGGGGCTCGTGACGTCGACGACGTGCACGCCGCCCTCGAAGGTGTAGGGATTGAGGAAGGCGACGTACGCGAGACCGCCCGCGACCTGGACCGCGGTGCCGCTGTCCCCCGTCTCGAAGGCGCCGACGAGCTCCGGCGTCCCGCCGCCCGCCAGGTCGAGGATCTCGATTCCTCCGAGCTTCGCCTGGTGGTTGTAGAACGCGGCGCAGGCGTAGTCGCCGTTCACCTCGAGCGAGCGCGCTCCGTCCGGCATCGGGTAGGTGCCGATCAGGCGCGGTCCTCCCGACAGGAGCGACACCCTGCTTCCCGGCTCGAAGCCGTCGCCGGTCAGGCGGATTTCGGTCGCCGACTCCGCGGCGCCGCGCGCCGGGTCGACGGCGTCGAGGCGAGGCGTTCCCGCGCCCCGCGCCCCGCCGCGCCAGGCGGAAGAGGCCAGGAGAAGCGCCAGGACCGCCGCCCCGCGCGCGGCGGTCTTCAGGGAAGGATCCCCAGCTCGGTGAGGCCGAGCGACGAGTAGCCCGGGAAGGTCTGGTCGACCGTCGCGGGATCGGCCCCCATGTGCTTGCGCAGGATCTCCCAGAAGACCGCCCGATAGTCGGTCCGCATCAGCAGATAGCGGCCGGAGTTTCCGAACATCACGCCCGCCGGCCAGGTCGATGCGTCGCAGTTGTAGACCCCGCCGTTCACGCCGCCGCCCGCGACGAACAGGCAGGACGCCGCGGCGTGATCGGTGCCGAAGCTGCCGTTCTCCTTCGAGGTGCGGCCGAACTCGGAGAGGGTCGCGACCACCGTGTCGCTCCAGATCGAGGCGTAGCCGCGCGGATCGACCGCGGCGCCCGAGAGCACGACGTGCAGCGATCGGAACCCGTACGCCAGCCAGGAGAAGAGCTGCGCCTGCGTGCCGGTCGCGGCCCCCTGGCTGGTGTGGGTGTCGAAGCTGCTCAGCTCGGTCCCCGCCACCCGCGTGCCGTCGAGATTCACCGCGTCGCTCTCCAGCATCGACAGGGCGCAGATCTTGAGCGACTTGAAGAAGCCGTACGACGAGGTGGCGAACTTCTTGCCGTTCGGTCCGCTCGGATCGGGCGGGTTGGTGGCGTCGCTCACCGGAAAGAGCGAATAGAGCGTGACCGGATCCTTCGGGTCCCAGTGCGTCTGGTCCCACGAGCGGTACTGGTCGAGCGTGTCGACCAGCTTGACCTCGGTGTCGGTCAGCGCCGGGCGGAACGGCTCGAGACCGGTCAGACCGGTGTACTCGCCGCGCCAGGCGTTGGAGAGCTTGGAGCGCTTCGGGTCGGCGTAGATGTAGTCGAAGGTGTCGGGGTTGGCGATGTTCACGAACGAGGTGTCGCCCCGCAGGATGACCGGCGGGGCGGCCTGGGCGCTGAGCGCCGGGAGCTTGACCCCCTGCTCGACGGCGTTCTCCGTGATGTACCGGTAGAGCCAGCCCTCGAACGACTTCGAGTCGGCCGGGTCGCCGTTCTCCCAGACCCGCTGGTCGTCGAAATGGGAGCGGCTGTTGTTGGGGAATCCGATGCGGTGCAGGACCGCCAGGTCGCCGGCGTTGTAGACCTCCATCATGTCGCCGAGCGCCGGATGCAGCCGGGCGAATCCGTTCAGATCGATCGACGAAGCCGGCGGGACGTAGAGGGTCGGACGGTTCAGGGTGCTGTAGTCGGGGTCGCCGCCCGGGATCACGGCGTTCAACCCGTCGTTGCCGCCGCGCAGGAAGATGAAGATGAGGCGCCGGTTGCTGAACGGTCCCGCCGCCATGGCGTGGCGGATCCAGGGACCCGGGAAGAGGGAGCCGATGCTGAAGCCTGCCAGGGTCAGGCCGGCTCCCTTCAGGAAGGAACGACGCCCGCAGTCGCAGTCCTCGTGGCTCATCGTCCCCTCCTATTGCTCGGCGAACTGGGCATAGCCCAGCAGGATGCCGGCGGTCTCGCGGATCCGGGTGTCGGTGTAGTTGCTGGTGACGCCGTTGTCGTCGGTGTTGAGGTAGTTGATCGCCGCCTGGCGCTCGGCGGAGGTCAAAGCGCCGCCGAACAGCACGCCGGAAAGGTAATCGACGATCGCCGGGGCGTTGTTCGGGGTGGCGGCGGTCGACACGCCGTTGGCGTTCAGCAGGCCGATCACGTCGGCCCCCCAGTTGGTGCTGGTCCGGCTCGCCATGTCGAGGCCGAAGTTCTGGCGGTTCAAGAGGCCGTTGGTGTCCAGCCAGTCGCCGCCCAGCTCGGAGTAGCCGGTCGGCACCGAGTTCACGTGAAACAGCTCCTGCATGAGGCTGATGTAGTTGCGCACCCCGGTCGTGCCGTCGGTCTTGCCGCGCAGCGCGCGCAGGGCGCTGACCACGTGCTCGAACGGGTCCTTGAGCTTGTTGCCGAAGGAGTCGGGGCTCAGGAACTCCTGCTGCGCCAGGACGGCCCGCAGGACTTCGCGCAGGTCGCCGATGCCTTGCGGATTGCCCGGGTTGTTCCAGGCCGCCACCACCGCGTCGATCATCGCCTGCGAAGGGTTCTCGTCCACGAAGCGCTGCAACAGCTCTTTCGCGATGAACTTCGCCGTCGAAGGGTGCGCGACGATGGCGTCGAACGCCAGACCGGCGTCGTTGAGGCCGTTGGACGGGTTCGCGGCGGTGCTCGGGATGATCGCCTGGTACGGCGTCCCCGCGAACAAGGTCTTCTGTCCGGTGTCGTGCTGGCTGACGCGGAAGTTGGAGACCCACTGGCCGGGCGGCTCGGTCGCCGTCCCATACGTGTTGGACGGGATGCAGGCGGCGAGCGGATCGCCGGCCACCGTGTCGTCCTTCTTGCAGACGTTCCAGCCGGTGAAGACGCGCGCCAGCTCCACGACGTCCTGCTGCGTGTATCCGCCGTCGACGCCCATGGTGTGCAGCTCGAGCAGCTCGCGCGCGAAGTTCTCGTTGGGGGCGTTCTTCAGGTTGGTGGCGGTGTCGAGGAAGATGATCATCGCCGGCCCCAGCGACGAGGCCTCGACCATGTCGCGGAAGGTGCCGTTGAACGCCAGGTCGCGGAACTTGTTCTGCGCGTCGTAGTGCACCTTGGTCGCCTGCTGCTTCTGGATGTCCGGGAAGAGCGCCGCGTAGAACTGGAAGGCGCCGGTGGACTTGTTGTAGTCGGTGTCGAAGTGGTTGTCCCAGAACAGGGTCGCCTGCTGCTCGAGCTGCCGCCGGGTGTAGACCGCGTTCACCAGGTCGAGGCCCTGGAAGGCATTGATCGTCTGCGGCGGCACCAGCGGCGGACGCCGGTTGTTCAGCTCGGTGTTGGTCGTCTCGTCGATCGACGCCGGGTTGAGCTGCTCGTTGATGTACCCCTGGACGCCGAGCGCCGCGATCCGGTCGCGGGTCCACTCGTCCCAGCCGTAGCCGGTGCGGTCCAGCACGTGGTCGCGCACCACCGCGTCGCAAAGGCCCCGCAGCGGCCGCCGGTTTCCGAGCGAGTCGTTGCCCGGCGTCCCCTCGCCGTTGAGGCTCGACTCCGCGGTGACCAGGTAGAAATAACCCTGGCCGACGGGCGGGTTGGCGGGCGTGCTGAAGGTGAGCGCGGTGATCTCGTCGCCATGGCACATCGCTCCCGCGCCCGGCTTGAGCCACGCGATGAGACCGCGATAGACGTTGTAGTCGTCGGCGCCCGCGACCGGGGTCCAGGTCAGGACCGAGGAGGCGCTCATCAATGATGTCGCGACCTCCCCGGGCGGCGCGGCCAGCGCCGCGCCGGCATGCAGCGCCGTGGCGGCGGCGACCACGGCGGCGACGAGCGGGACGGAGAGTCGACGGGTGCTGGGCGGCATGCTCCACTCCTTTGCCCCGGAGGCGTGCCGGGGCATGAACGGTCGCGTGCGTCAATCCCGAAGTGAAGGCAGTGAGTCTTGTACTCCCTAAAAGGTTTATCGACCAGCGGAATTTCTTCGCCGCGCCGGCGGCGCTACGTACTTTTCCGGAGGCACGGCGTCGCCCGGCACCCCCGGCGCGCGCCCGGCGCCCCCGGCCGTGCGTCCGGCGCCCGCGCCGCCGGGTGCTATAATCCCGCCTCCTCCATGAGCACATCGAAAATCATCATTGTCGGCGGCGGGCTGGCCGGCAGCGAGGCGGCCTGGCAGGCGGCGCGGCGCGGTCTCACGGTCGAGCTGCACGAGATGCGGCCGGTGCGCCCGACGCCGGTGCACCAGACCTCCGACCTGGCGGAGCTGGTCTGCTCGAACTCGCTCAAGTCGAACCTGCTCGACACCGCTTCTGGCCTGCTCAAGGAGGAGATGCGCCGGCTCGACTCGCTCATCGTCCAGGTCGCCGACCGCGTCAAGGTGCCGGCCGGCGGGGCGCTGGCGGTCGACCGCGAGGCGTTCGCGCGCGGCGTGACCGACGCGATCGCGGCGCAGCCGAACATCCGCCTGGTGCGCGGCGAGGTCACCGCCATCCCCGACCAGGGCCCGTGCATCCTGGCGACGGGGCCGCTGGCGTCGGACGCCATCGCGGCCGCCATCGGCGCCTTCACCGGCACGGAGTACCTCTACTTCTTCGACGCCATCTCGCCGATCATCGAAGCCGACACCATCGACCGCTCGAAAGTGTTCGGGGCGTCGCGCTACGGCAAGGGCGGCGACGACTACCTGAACTGCCCGATGACCGAGCCCGAGTACGACCGCTTCTACCAGGCGCTCATCGGCGCCGCCGAGGTGCCGTCGCACGATTTCGAGAAGCGGCCGCCGGCCGGCGGCGTGCTGCGGCCCTGTGGGATCGCGGGGGCCGGCGACGCAGTGGGGGCCGGCGACGTTCCGTACTTCGAGGGCTGCCTGCCGATCGAGGAGATGGCGCGGCGCGGGCGGGAGACGCTGCTGTTCGGGCCGATGAAGCCGGTCGGGCTCGTCGACCCGCGCACCGGGCGGCAGCCGTTCGGCGTCGTGCAGCTCCGGCAGGACACGCTGGCGGCCGACTTCTATTCCATGGTCGGCTTCCAGAACCATCTCAAGTTCGGCGAGCAGACGCGCATCTTCCGGATGATCCCCGGGCTCGAGCAGGCGGAGTTCCCGCGTCTCGGGCAGGTGCACCGCAACTCGTACATCAACGCGCCGGCGGTGCTGCTGCCGACCTTCCAGGCGCGACGCCGCCGCGACCTGTTCTTCGCGGGTCAGATCTCGGGCGTGGAGGGGTACCTCGAATCGGCCGCCTCGGGGCTGATCGCCGGGATCAACGCCGCGCGGCTCGCGGACGGCGGGCCGGCGGTCATCTTCCCCGCCACCACGGCGCTCGGCGCCCTGGCGCGCTACATCTCGTCGTCCGAGTCGGCGAACTACCAGCCGACCAACATCGCCTTCGGCCTCATGCCGCCGCTGGAGAACGACATCCGCGACAAGCGCCGCCGCAAGGAGGCGATGGTCCGCCGCGCCCTCGGCGATCTGGAAGCGTTCGCGGCGGCCCAGCTCGGCACGCTCGTACCGGCGCGCTAGCCGGTCGCGGTTCGCGGCCGACGCCGCGCGGGCG
>Ga0134121_10002236_pt1 | contig 16971 bp, 18 predicted proteins | sample KB301_FD_96463 | JGI IMG/M metagenome (GOLD analysis project Ga0134121, IMG submission 96463) | Terrestrial soil microbial communities without Nitrogen fertilizer from Kellogg Biological Station, Michigan, USA - KB3-0-1 | ecosystem: Environmental > Terrestrial > Soil > Unclassified ... | reverse complement strand
TCAGTTTACCTTTATGACGCGCAACCAAGCCGCGCAGCCGCCGAACATTATAGTGGACACCAAAAGTGGGGGAAACTCTGCGCCAGATTTGGTGTCTAAATCCGTAGTTGCGTTTCAAGCAAAGATTCAAATTAGGACACTACCTCGTAACCCGACCCCGGGTGGCTTACTCGCTAAATTAATCCAAGCGACTTGCTTTTCTTGTCTTGCTTTCACAAAATCAGCGCGCAAGGAGCTTCACCTCGTCTCGTTCGTGCATAGCAAGCTTTAGTCGACGTCTCGCATGGAGAGGTGGAGGGAACACATGCTGCAGATGAAATTTCGTTTAGTAATCATATCGAGTCTGACGGCCGTTTGCGCTCTGGCTTTTAGCGCAGCCGGCGCGCGCGCCCAGGAAACCGGCGGCGATCTGGTGGGCGGCGCGGGAATTTTTCGTCCCAAGAATCCGGAGGCAAAACGCAGCGGCAACGCGAATCGCCCGCCCCGTCCGCGCCTGACGCCTGCTGAGATTGAAGAAAGATTTCAGGATGCGATCTCAGATGGAAACGACGCCCGCGACGCGCGCAAGTTCGACGCCGCCGAAGCTTCGTATCGCGCCGCGCTCAAGTTGAAGCCGAACGATGCGCGCGGATTTCAGGGCCTGGGAAACGTCTTTGTCGATCAGCAGCGCTGGGAAGATGCTGAGAATGCTTACCGTAAAGCTGTGGATTACGCCGCGACGAATCCTGATGCGTTGATGGCGCTGAGCTTTGTTTTAGTGCAGCCGCGCACGGGCTCACTAAACGCCAAGAGATTCGCCGATGCCGAGTACTTCGCCAAACGGGCGACCCAGTTGCAACCGACCAACGCGACGGCTTTCGATCGTTTGGGCGCGGCGATGATCGCGCGCGGCATCTTTAACGCGGACACGGAAGCCGCGGTGCGGCGCGCCGTCGAACTCGATCCAAATCTTTTGGTCGCGCAGATTCGGCTCGCGCGGGTGCTGCGACAGCTGCACCGGGACAGCGAAGCGGATCCGATTTACAAGTCCGCGATCGATAAGGCACAGGACGCGCCGACCCTCGTGTTAATCGCTGACGCCATGCAAGCGGAGCGGCGCTGGACTGATTCCGAACCGGTGCTGCGGCGCGCGCTCCAGATGGATCCGCGAAACCCCGGTGCGCTCTTTTTGATGGGGCGATTGCTTTCCGTCAGTCGCAAATACGCTGAGGCCGAACCCGTTTTGAAGACCGCAGTCGAAGTCAATCCGAAATTTTTCCTGGCGCGCAGTGTTCTTGGCCGGTGCTACCTGGCGCTCGATCGGTTTGATGATGCATATAAAGCGTATGAAGGCGCGGCACCGTTGGCGTCCGATTCTGATCGCCGGGAAATAGCCGGGATGTTTGGTTTCGCGGGCGTCGGCGATGGCTTCATGAAAGCCGGCGATGCGAAAGATGCTGTGCGCGCGTACGAGCGCGGGCTGCAACTCGATCCCACGAACGCTGATTTGCAAACGAAGTTGGCGGCGGCGCGCGCTAAAGTCACTCCTTAACCATTGAGAAACTTAAAATGAGACGGTGTCCCAAATGTGGTCGCACGTTTGATAACGACAGACAGAAATTCTGCACGCTCGACGGCACGGGGTTGTTGGATGTCGAAGTCCTGAATGAGGCCGAGTCGCAACGAGTTGAGCAGGGCGAGACGATCCGGATCGATTCCGCGGGCTTGAATTCAGCGGAACTCAACGACGAGATGACGAAGATCATCTCGCGTGAACCGCCGGCGCAGTCACTACCGAGTTTCGATCCATACAAGACCGCGGTGTCCGCGTCGAGTTCGACTTCAAGCGCGCCACCAGCAGCGCCGCCCGCGGCTGAGCCGCCAACTCCACCACCAGCACCGCCCGTGGTTGAACCGCCGCCTCCGCCGCCTGTGGCTGCGCCGCCGACACCTCCACCCGCAGCGACGCCTCCGCCGCCGCCGCAAGAGAGCCCTGAGTTGATGAGAACGATGGCCTCAATGCCTCCGCCACAGGTTCATTCTGCTTCGCTTCCGCCGCCGCCAATTCAATCAATGCAACCGCCGGTTGCCGAACCACCTGCGGCGCAACCTCAGCCGCAGCCAACGCCGATTCATGCGGCTGCTCCACGCCCGAAGAGGTCAAAGGTTCCTTTGGTGCTCGGCATTCTTGCGGTGCTGTTCATCTTTGCAATCGTGGCCGCGGGAGCCGGTTACTGGTTCGTCCTGAGGCCGATGCTGGCGAAGCGCGCCGCCCTGGTTAATGAACCCGAACAGCCAACTGAGACGCCCACGCCACGGGCGATGTCCGGGGCTGCCACTCCGACGCCAAAGGAAGTTGCCGCAGTTCCCCCGTACTCGGCGCCGGCCGATGCGGTTCAGTTCGTGAATTCGAAAGACAACCTCGATGGTAAATTAGCCGAGCACTATGTGGACTTCTCGTTCTACTACCCTGAGCGTTGGCAGAAAGATCCGAAGGCGGGAGTCCCGGGGGCGAGCAACTTCGCGAAAGTCGAACGACGCTTGCCACCGGATTTCACGCAAGAGAATTTTGCCGTTGGTTGGTACGCGTCGGCTGGCTCAACAGAAGGTGATCGGGCGACCTTTCCGACACTTGCCAGGAATTTGAGCGATCAGTTCGCGAGCAACTTCAGCGAATACCGCAAAGTCTCAGAAGGCCCAACCAAAGTCGGTAGCTATGACGGATACGAATTTCGGTTCGAGAGCGCGTCGCGCAACACTGCCAAGGGAGATATCAATATTTGGGGTCGTGTGATATTCCTTCCGCCCGTCGATGGCGGAAAAGATGGCGTGACGTTGCTGATGCTGACCACATCGCTCGCGACTGAACTGAAGAGCGTCAAGGACGTCGGCGTCAAAGGCGAGCTGCCGATGCTGCTGGAATCATTTCGGTTTGGAAAGTAGCGCAAGTTGTTAACTTGTGATCTCAACAATCGTATTAAATTACGCAAGTTAACAACTTGCGCCACTCACTCATGAAGATCGTACTCGCAGAGGATCGTCAGGGTCAGTTGCATGGTGAACGCGCGTTCACCAGCGACCGAGTCGTGGTCGGACGCGATCCGGCAGTCTGTCATTACTTCGTGGCGCAGGAACAGTGGCCGATGGTCTCGCGCAAGCACGCTGAGTTTCGGCTGGAGGAAGGGCGCTGCACGGTCGCGGATGCCAACTCGCGCTTCGGCACGTTCGTTAATGGACAGAAGATCTCTGCGCCGGTTGAAGTGCGGGTCGGAAGTAATATTCAACTGGGCCAGGGTGGCCCAGTTCTGCGCATAGTCAGTCTCGAACAAGATGCCGCGGAAGTTGAGCCGCCTCCATCGCATATTCGCCGCATGGACACTGTGCGAGATGGAGTTGCGGTAGCGCCTTCACCCGCGGCCCCCACGCCCGTTCCAGCGAAGTCTCAACCACCGGCTGCGCCTAAGCCGCCGCCGGTACAGCAGCCGCCGAAACCGCAACCGCCAAAGAGCGGGCCGGCGTTTGTCAATCTCACCGATTCGCGCACCGGACATACGAAACGTATTGAGCTGACCAAGGAAGTCACCCGGATCGGCCGCGATCCCGAAGGTGAAGTTGTGATCGATACCGACGCCGCAGTCGTGTCTCGCCGGCATGCGGAGATTCATAAAGGCGCGGAACAATTTACGATTACCGACCTAAAGAGCTTCAACGGCACGCTGGTCAACGATGCGCGCATCACCGATTCAGTTCCGCTGTTTGACGGTGACGAAATTCAGCTCGGAGTCGGCGGTCCAGTCCTCAAGCTGGTCGATCCTTCGCATCCGGCGCCTGCGCGACGAGTGATTCAGCCCGGCGCACCAACGCCAAGTCAGCAAAATATTCCTTCGGCCTTTGGACAGATCGCCGCGATGGCCCAGCGGCAAACGATCGTTTCGACTTCGGGAACGTTGCAGCCGCCGGCAGCGGCCCAAGCTGGACAGCCACAGTTGCTCGCGCGACTTTCGTTTGAAACGAAGCCGCAACTCAGCGTTGGCCGCGCGCAGGACAACGACCTTCGGCTTGACGGCCTGCAAATCTCCAATCACCACGCGCGATTTGCGCGCACTAACGGCAGCGTCACCGTTGAAGATGCTGGGTCGACGAACGGCGTTTACGTCAACGGCGAGCGCATCAGTGGCCGCCGCCCCGTCCAACTTTCCGACGTAATTCAGATTGGCCCGTTCGTTTTGCAGGCTGATTCCGCGCAGGGCGTCGCCGTTTACGACACGCGATCGAAAACGCGCATCGACTGCATCAACATCACCAAGATCGTCAAGAACCGATCAGGCGGCGGCACGATCAAGTTGCTCGATGATGTCGGCATCACGATTCAGCCTAACGAGTTTGTGGGCTTGCTTGGCCCGTCAGGAGCAGGGAAGTCGACTTTGATGGACGCGCTGAATGGCATGCGGCCGGCCTCGAGCGGTTACGTGCTCGTCAACAATCTCGATCTCTATCGCCATCTCGATTCGCTGAAGCAGTCGATCGGCTATGTTCCTCAGGACGACATCATCCATCGCGAACTGACGGTCTATCGCACGCTCTACTACGTGGCACGCTTGCGTCTGTCGCAAGACGTGTCGCGGCGTGAAATCGATCAGATTGTCAATGAAGTGATGGATGTGACGGGCCTGTCTGAAAGGCGCGATGTCGCTATCTCGCAACTGTCCGGCGGCCAGCGCAAGCGCGTTTCGATTGCGGTCGAGCTGATCACCAAGCCTTCAGTGATTTTTCTTGATGAGCCGACCTCAGGTCTCGATCCCTCAACCGAAGAAAAGATCATGAAGCTCTTCCGGCAAATCGCCGAGAGCGGCCGCACGGTGATTCTCACGACGCACGCAATGGAGAACGTCAAGCTCTTCGACAAAATCGTCGTGCTGATGCGGGGCAAGCTGGTTTTTTACGGGCCGCCGCAGGAAGCGCTCGCGCACATCAAAGCCGACAGCTTCAAAGATCTCTACGACAAGCTTGAGGCGCCCATCGATCAGCAAGTTGCAGCCATTCCGCCTGAGGTCAAATCCCAGAAGGGCGCGCTCAAAAAATATCGGGAGCAGATTTCGGAACATGTCGCTGACGAATGGAAGAAGAAGTTTCAGCAGACGGACCAATACCGCCGGTTCGTGGTTGAGCCGCTGAGTGCGCTGCCCCGCGATGGCCGGCAATCAGCGCCATCCAAGCAGCGCATGGGTATCTTCGCCACGATTCGTCAGTGGGGAACGCTGACCCGCCGCTACATCGAAGTCCTGACGCGCGATAAATTCAATTTGCTGATCCTGTTTGGACAGGCGCCGATCATTGCTTTTCTCACCTATCTGGTGGTGCCCGACAAATCGCCCCGCGATTTTCCTTATTTCGTCCTGGCTTTGGTGGCGATCTGGTTCGGCACGTCCGTGGCTTCGCGCGAAATCATCCGCGAACGCGCCGTGTACACGCGCGAGCGAATGGTGAACATGCGGTTGTTCCCATATGTGGGCTCGAAACTTTTTGTCCTGTCGATGATCGTGTCCTTGCAGTGCTTGCTGCTCTACGGCTCGCTGAAATTCATGCACTACGCCGGACTCATGAGCGTGCCGGGCTGGGCTCTACCCCAAATCGTGATCGTTTTGATCACCGCGGGGGTAGGCATCGCGTTGGGCTTGTTCATCTCGGCGATCGTGAAGACCTCCGAGATGGCCACCAGCATGGTCCCGTTGATTCTGATTCCGCAGATTCTGTTTTCGGGTTTGGTGGGCGTGCCGCAAAACACCGCGCGCGTGATCAGCACCGTGATCCCGGCGACCTGGGCATTCGATGGCATCAAGCGTTTTTCTACGCTCGACACTTTGGATGAAGAAGGATCCGATCCTGACGGTGACAACAAAGGGCGCGGGCTCTACAAGCATGTCGAAGACGTCAACGACCAGAACATCTCAAAAGCCCGGACCGACATCGACAATTACAAGAAACACAGCGAAGACAAGTTGAAGGATTACGAGAAGGACATGAAGGACTATATCGCCGGGGTGCAACGCGGTGAGTCACGCGATCAACCCGCGGTGCCGAAACTCGATAAGGCTCCCGATGTTCCTGCGGCCGAGAAGATTCCTGAGGACCTGAGCAACTACATCAACTTCAAACATCCCTGGGGCAACATCATCATCGATCCCTTCGTCCTGATCTTCATGTTCTTTGGCCTGGTCATCGCCACGATCATCGCCCTCAAGTCTCAGGATATTTTGTAACCACTAGGGATTCGCCGGCGGCGCCTTCTTATAAATCATCACATAAAGCTGGTTCGCCATTCCCGTGTTCAGAGGCTGGAGAGTTTTGTATTCCGCATCGGCCTCTTTTTTCTTGCCGCTCATTAAATACGCCACACCCAGGTTGAAGTGCGCGCCCGCGTAACTTGGATTAAGGCGAATCGCTTCCTGGTGAGCAGGAATCGCTTCTTTCCACTTGCCAAGGTTCCCGTACGCAAAACCGAGATTGTTTTGCGCAGCCGGCCAGTCAGGCTTTAGCTGCGTGGCCTTCTGAAATTCTGTCAGAGCTTCATTCTTCTGACCAAGCCGGCTGTAAGTGATGCCGATGTTGAAATGACCTTCAGGTAAATCCGGTTTGAGCTGGATCGATTTCTTTAGCGGCTCAAGCGAGTTCTGGTACTGACCGAGATTGTTGTAGGCCCAACCCAGGTTGCTATAAGCCTCGGCATAATCCGGCTTCAATTCGATAGCGCGCTTGAACGCCACGACCGCGGCCGACCATTGCTTGCTTTTGCCCAGCGCGTACCCGAGATTGTTTTGCGTCTCCGCGTCGCCGCCATTCGGCGCTAAACGGGCGACTTGTTTGTAAGCCTCGGCCGCGTCGACGTACTTTCCAATCTTGTCGTCAACTTCGGAAAGGTGACGATACGTATCGATCAGATCAGGCTTGATCGAGACGGCGTGTTTATATGCATCGGCCGCTTCGGTGAACTTGTCCTGTCGGCGATACGAGTCTCCAAGGTTGTCGTACGCTTCGTAGTTTTGCGGGTTGACCGCCACGGCCTGCTGATAGGCAGCAATCGCCTCGTTGTATTTGTTCGCGTTGTAAGCGGCGACGCCCTGATCGTAGTAGATGAGACTCAAAGCGTTGCGCGTTTCGGCGTCGTTAGGATCAAGATCGTGCGCTTTCTTGAACGCATCGAGGGCCTCGGATGATCGCGACGTTTTCAAATAAGCAGTGCCCAAAGCGCGATAAGCATCTCCATAATCCGGTTTCAACTTTATCGCTTGCTGGGCGGCAGTGATCGCTTCGTCGTAGCGGCCGAGGTTGTAATATGTCTCACTGAGATTCACATACGCATCCTCGTAATCGGGACGTGCCTTAACGGCTTTCTGATATGACGCGGCTGCTTTGTCGAATTGGCCGGCGTCGAAAGAGTCGTCACCCTGCTTGTTGAAAGCTTCCGCGTCCAGCGAGCCACCTACGCGCCGCGCTGGGCCTCCGAGCGGCCCACCTGAGACATTGTCATTCGTCTGACGGTTGTTGCCACTCGAATTATTGCCGCTCGTGTTTGTGTTCGTGTTGGTCTCGCGATTGTTCGCGGTGGTCTGGCGCGTTGCATGCGCTGCTCGAACTGAACGCGCTACCGTTTTCTTTTCCAGGCTCTTGGTCGCGTGCGTTTTGTTTTGAGCCGGGGTGAAGATGCCTTTGCCCAGCTTGGCTTCGACGTCGGCGCTGGCGAGCAGAACTCCCGCGCCGCCGCTGATGTCCTGCGCAATCAAAGCCGCGTAGGCAACTGCGAATAACAACGCGATGGCGGCCAGGCGTGAAAGGATTGAAGGCTGCGTCATTTCTTGTGCTCCACTGTACTCTTAAGCTTAAGAACGATGTGCCGCGACGTGCTTGCGATCCCGGCTGCGATCCTCCGCAAAAGTTTAATGGCAGGTGCGCTTGACCACAAGTAGGCGGTCACGTAGCGTTAGATGCCGCAATCCAGAATTGCAGCGGGGAAATTCGTTTGATGGTAGCCGGAGTCTTACTTTCATTTCTGGCGGTTTTTGCGGCATTACCGGCCAGATTCAGCCAGATCCCGGAATTCTTTCCGGCGCCGCCGGCTGATCATAGTTTGATTTACGTCCTTGATCCGCAGAACAAATTGACAGCTTTGCCGTTTGAGAACGCAGAGACGCCTATCAAGTCCGATCAGGTTGCCAGGAGTACCAGCACCAGCTATATCGAACTAAAGGGCGAACGCTCAAGCACGGTTCTGAAAGCGGACCAGCGAATTTTTGTCTTTACGATGGAGCGGCCGGGCGTGCATCCGCCCTTCATTGTCTTGCTGACGCCCAGGCGTGGCAATCGCCGCGCGACAGCGATCCTGCAGCGCGGCCTGACTGGTTTTGCGATTTCATCCGATCAGATTATCAGGCCTTCGGTGCTGGGTCTCTGGAAGAGCGGCGATGAAGTTTTCATGCAAATGCGTCCGCGCGTTTCGCTAGCGCCGGGCGAATATGCCATTATTGGCGCTGACCTAACGCGCGTCGCGACGTTTCGGGTAGAAGGAAATTGAGGTAACAAATGGCTGCTGGTTCGCCAAACGACAACGTAACGAAGAAGGGATTCTGGACGCCGGGCCGGATTGTGATCACGCTCGTTGCAGTGGGACTGATTAGTGCGTTTGGTCTGTCGAGTTGTAACTCGAACGAAACGCCGGTCACCAACGCCCCGACTAATCGAGTGGTGATTACCAGCGCGCCCACGAATCGTGCGAACCCTGTAACCGCGCCTCCCGGTGCCTCTGTGGCGGTGCCGCCCAACGTTCGCGATACCACGTTCAAGACTTTGAACGGAGAGTCAGCCAAGCTGTCTGATTATTCGAACAAAGTTGTCGTCGTGAACATGTGGGCCACGTGGTGCGGTCCCTGTCGCCTGGAGATTCCCGAACTGGTGAAGATGAGTAATGAGTACAAGTCGCGGGGGTTGGTGGTGTTGGGATTGGCCACCACTTACAACGAACAGAACGAGCAGACCATGTCAAAGAATTTGTGAAGACGCAGAATATTCCCTATCAGATCGTCTGGGATGACGGCACGTTGGCCGCGCCGCTGGTTCAGGCAGTCCAGGGACGATCAGTCATTCCGCAGAGCTTCGTGATTTCGCGCGATGGGCGCATCGTCAAGCACTTCTCAGGATTCAGTCCTTATTCAACGCCACAGTTGATGCGTCAGGCAATCGAAGATGCGTTGAATGACAAGAGCAAGGCGTGAGAGGTAAGAGTAGGTTCCCTCTCCCAAAGGGAGAAGGGAGACAGAATTATGACGGTTGAAGTCAAACAAAAGCTACAGGCTGAGCTCGATGAACTCGAGTCAGAGCTGCGCGTTCACTTGCCGAAAGAAATCAAGCGTGCGCGCGAATTTGGTGACCTGCGCGAGAACTCGGAATATCAAACCGCTTTGCAGCGACAGACGATGGTCAAGGCTCGCATTCGCGAATTGCGCCAGCGCATGAGCGAAGTCGCTTCGATCGATCTCTCGCGGATTCCCCACGACAAGGCCGGTTATGGATCGACGCTCGTTTTGTATGACGCCGAGCGGGAAGAAGAAGTAACTTATCGGTTAGTTACGCCGGAAGAGACTGACCCTCCTGCCGGTTTGATTTCGACTGTGTCGCCGATTGGCCGCAGCCTGATGGGCAAAGAGGAAGGCGACGAAGTGGTGGTGAGTATTCCTTCCGGCTCGCGCCGTTTTGAAATCCGCAAGTTAACCACCCTTCACGATCATCCCAGCGAGTAACGTATGGCGGACCTGACTGAAGCAGAATTCTCTCGTCATCTCAACACGGATTTTGATCTCTCATTTGGAGAAGAACAACTCCAGGTAAGACTGGTTGCGGTCAAGGCGTATCTCCCCCAAGCGCACGAGCAGAGTGGCATGGAACGGTTCTCACTCTTCTTTGACGGAGCCCTCGATCGCTACTTGCCCCAGCGCATGTACCACCTCACCCATGAAGCGATGGGCGAAATGGACATCTTCCTGGTGCCGATTGAGAAGAAAGAGAACGCCTTTCGCTACGAAGCAGTGTTCAATTACTACAAGTAATCCAGGGGCAGTAAGCAGACGACAGGAGCAGGAAGATGACCGACTCTCAAGGCTTCCGAGATCTGAAGGCGTATCAGATGGCGTTTGACCTGGCTATGGAGAGTTTTGAGGAATCAAAAAAAGTTTCCACCCGAAGAGAAATATTCACTCACAGATCAAATCCGCCGCTCATCGCGAAGCGTCGCCGCAAACATTGGCGAGGGTTATCGAAAGAAACGATATCCGAAAATGTTTGTTAGTAAGATGGCTGATGCTGACGGCGAGGCTACTGAGACTCAAGTCTGGATCGATTTCGCTACAGAGTGTGGTTACCTTGCCACTATTCGACAAGCACAGCTAAGGAAAGGTTATGAAGAGGTGGGACGAATGTTAGGCGGCATGATTGCTCATCCGGAGCGCTTCAGCCGTTGAGACCGCTGCGCCTGCTGTCTGCCTCCTGCTCCCCTTTCCACTCCATGTGACGGTAAGCTCCCAGGTCTTCGATCATTTCAAATCCTAAGCGCTCGTAGAATCGATGGGCATTGCTATTCAGCATGAAGACCATGTGTCTTAAAGGCTTGTCGGCGAGTCGTGCTCGCTCGATCAACTCGCGGAGAAGCAAGTTGCCGATGCCTCGATTCTGAAACTCGGGGAGCAGCGCGATATCGAGTAACCGGATTTCGGTTTCGTTCTCGCCAACCCAAACACGTCCCGCCGGCTGATTATCGACTTCGATGACCCTGTATTCGGCGTCGGGAAATCGCGCTTCGTATTGCTCGCGCTGCGTTTCGAATTGCCATCTCACGAACGCTTCTCTCTGTCCGTCCGCCCAGGTTGCCTGGTCCAATTCCGCCTCGCGCGTGCTCGCATAGACTGACAGCAGGAATTCTTCATCCTCAGCGGTGACTTTTTTCAAAAATAGAGTGCCGCCATCACTTAAGGTAAATTGCTGAGTCTGTAGATTCATAGTGAAGTTTGATAGCGATTAGACATTTAATAAGCGTTGATTGACGAGCAAAAAGATAATAGACTGCCCAAGCCTTATCCAGCCAGTGGTCCTCAACCCACTCCTCTGTACCAAGGTATTCCAGGGAGGTTACCCGATGTCAGATTCGCGACGTAAGTTTCTCAAATTAGGAGCGCTCGCGACGCTCTTTGCCGCTGTACCTTTTAAGACTTTATTGGCCCAGGGATGGAAAGATCGTGACGGCAATCCCGACAACACGCCCGCGGCGCAGACTGATCCGTTGGCGAATTATACCGAATCCACATTTCGCAGTTATTTGAATTCGATCTTTCAACTCCACACGACCCAGGGCATTGTCGAAGTGACTCTGTTGCAGGTTGACGATATGACCGCCTCGAAGGGTGGCGAATGCTTCACTCTGCTATTCCGGGGTGGAGCACGCGCCCAGCGCCAGGATACTTATACTCTGGTGCATCCGTCGCTCGGCACATTTCAACTGTTATTAGTGCCAACTGGAACTGATCGAAATGGCGCACAGGGTTATGTCGCGACGATTAACCGACTCTCGTTTGCCGACGCAGCCAACATGTCGCCGCCGACAAAGCGGAGCGGAAGAAGCCAGCCGGCTTCGACCACGTCTACACCCACGAGTGCGACACCAGCGCCCGTGACGCCCAGTGTCACCCCGGGTACGCAACCAACTGCGCCAGTCGTTTCGCCGCCGGCGCCAGCGCCGAAGAAACCACAGCCATCGAAAGGACGCAAGCCGTCCTGGAGGGATCTGGACGAGAGTCCCACCCTCGACAACGATTGGTTGAATTTGTAATTGTGCTTGCGGCCTTTCCTGCGGTAGACGGCGGGGATTAATTTCCCCGTCTAAGCCACTGTATGTCTACTTGTCTAGTTCGACTTGCAAAAATCAGCGCTCACTTCCGGCAAAAATTTTGCTTGCAATACGCGACAGTTGCGATTAGAATCCGCGCCGCTTCAACTTGCTGTCGTAGCATTAGGGGTCTTCAAACCAGGTTGCTGAATCATCCGTAACCAGCCAGTTTCTTTCCGGCTTCGCACTACCGAAGACACTTCGCGGTTACTAACTCGACGGAGTAAACGACTATGGCCGAACCATTTCTCTCTGAAATCAGAATCTTCAGTTTTGGCTTTGCGCCCAAGGGATGGGCGCTGTGCAATGGACAACTTTTGCCGATTAACCAAAACCAGGCGTTGTTCAGCTTGCTCGGCACCACCTTCGGTGGCGATGGCCGCGTGAATTTCGGTCTGCCCGACTTGCAAAGTAGGGTGCCGATTCACATGGGCAGCGGACACACCCTTGGTGAACGCGGAGGCGAACAGGCGCACACGCTTTCCATCGCTGAAATCCCTACGCATACGCACGTTTTCAATGGCTCGCCCAGCGATGCTAGTGCGCCGGTGCCGGCCAGTAACCTATTAGCCAAAGCTGCTCCGGCCAATCCATATATTGGCGCAGCCAACTTGGGGACGTTCAATCCAGCATCGATTGCCAACGTCGGTGGAAGTCAGGCGCACTTGAACATGCAACCGTTTCTGGTGCTCAATTTCAGTATTGCGCTTCAGGGCATTTTCCCGTCGCAGACCTAAGGAGAACTTTCGATGGCACAACCATACGTAGGCGAAATCAGAATGTTTGCCGGAAACTTTGCGCCGGCTGGATGGATGTTCTGTGAGGGACAGTTATTGCCGATTTCTGAATACGAGACCCTGTTCAATTTGATCGGGACCACCTACGGAGGCGATGGTCAATCCACTTTTGCTTTGCCGGATCTGCGAGGTCGAGTACCGCTTCATTTCGGCAATGGTTTCACGCTGGCGGAAACCGGGGGAGTTGAAACGGTCACGCTCACGGTCTCGCAGATCCCGGCGCATTCACATCCTTTACTTTGCGCAAATGTGGTAGCCAACGATCCTAACCCCGCCAATAATCTTTGCGGCGAATCGTCGGCCATCAGCTTGTATCAAAGCGCGGCGCCGAACGTGCCGATGGCGGCGCAAATCGTTAGTGGCGTGGGTGGCAGCCAACCGCATAACAATTTTCAACCGTATCTTTGCGTTGACTTCATCATTTCACTGTTTGGAATTTTCCCGAGCCAGACATGATGCGCAAAGTGCGAAGAGCCAAATGCGAAGAGCAAAGCGCACTCGTTTCGATTGCTCCCTTCCCAGATTAAGGAGATTACTCATGGATCCTTTTGTAGCTGAAATTAGAATCTTTCCCTTTAACTTTGCGCCGAAGGGTTGGGCTTTCTGTGATGGTCAGTTGATGCCGCTTTCCCAGAACACTGCGCTCTTTTCACTGCTGGGGACGACGTATGGGGGTGATGGCAAGTCGACTTTCGCTCTGCCGAACATGCAAGGCAACGCGCCGATGCACCCTGGCCAGGGTCCCGGTCTTTCACTGCATGATCTGGGTGAGATGGGCGGTAGCGAGGTTGTGTCACTGCTGGAATCTGAAATTCCGTCACACAGCCATGGCGTCTTAGGGTCAAATGCTACAGGAAACAGGACAAACCCAGTTGGTAATGCCCTCGGGCGTGCGTCAGGGGGGAATACCTACATACCTGGGAGTCCCGCGCCTGCACTTGCCGCAATGTCCGATCAATCCTTAGCGCCGGCAGGAGGCGATCAGCCGCACAACAACATGCAACCGTATCTCACGCTGAATTTCTGCCTCGCTCTGCAAGGCGTCTATCCGCCGCGAACATAGGTCAGAACCGCCTGCGGTAGCGGGCGGGCAAGGCAATTAGGCCGCCGGTGCGATCGTAAGGATCGCGCCGGCGGTTTTGTTTTTGGCGGGAGAATCAGACGCGGATTTACGCGGATGCACGGATAAGCACGGAAACTGATTATGGAGTCAGGATGACGTCCATTTTTGCCTGTGCTTTGATCCGCGTCTATCCGCATTCATCCGCGGCCAATTCATCGCTCATGGCCGTCTCTACGCCGCGGGTGGCACTGACCAACTCCTCATGGCATCATAACGATCATGAAATCATTTCTGGTCATCGCGTCCTTATTGATTGTCGCGTCTATTGCTTGCACTGCGAACACGTCCGTTGGTTCACAGCCAGCCGCCAAAGCTACGACTGAACCTCTGCCGGTGGCGCAGGCTTCAACTACGGCTCCTCAGGAAAAGGTCCCGTGCACGCTAACACTGGTCGGAGCGCCTACGATTGATGGGTTGCGGTTGGGCATGACATCTGATGAAGTCCTGGCCCTGTTTTCAGGCAGCAAGGATGATCCGGAAGTGCAGAGATTGTTGACTCGGCCGCCAGATCAATTCGGTGATGCGGAGCTAATCATCAGGCCTGCAAAGTACCAGCCAAAAGATGAACCTGTCCGGGTGAAGCAGATCAGCTTCAGCCTGTTGAAAGGCAAAGTCTATGATTTCAACATAGGCTATAACGGACCTGAGTTTTCGCACGTCGATCGTTTTGTTGAAAAGATTGCCAAGGACACCGGTTTGCCTCCGCTTGAACAATGGCAGGCTTATGTGGGCATGGATAACCAACTGAAAATTCTGTCGTGCAAAGAATTCGAAGTGAGAGTTTTCGCCGGCGGGCCGGGCGGCAATCTAAATTACGTAATCGTCAAGGACTTGGTCTCAGAAAAGAAGTTGGACGAAGCCCGGGCGAAGGCTCAGCCGTAAGCGAGCTCGACAACGGGGAAGCAGTAAGCAGTACGCAGTAAGCAGAAGGCAGAAGGCAGAACGTAGAAGGCAGAAGGCAGTGCTTTAGATGACCGCCCAGTTCATTACTGAAGATTCAAATCTCCGCTCAGGCATACTCACATCGCCGGCGGATGCAATGCTGGGCCGCGCGATCCGCGAAACGCTCAAGGCACCGGCGGCTGACCGCGCACGGCTCTTCGAAAAATTTGTCCGCGAGATAGAGAACTTTATGCTGGCGCATCCGGCCGAACGTCCCTGGACTTGCACGGTCTATTCGGGCGCCGACGGCTCCCGAATATTTCGCGGCGGAATAGGCCACTCGCTGGTCATCGATCCGGATGGCCGGTTGTGGCGGGCGCGGAGCTACGAAGACTTCGAGACCACCTACGCTTTCACCGAAAGTACATGCACGATCGCCACGCTCACGCCCATTTTCGAGCAGATGCGCGAATACGGTAGTAGATAGTAGACAGTAGACAGTAGACATGAGGCTGTAGGCGGCCCGAGCGGCGACGGTCAGAACCGCCTGCGGTAGCGGGCGGTCCTTCGTACTTCGACAGGTCGTGCGGATGGGGACACGGAGCCCGCCCGCTACCGCAGGCGGTTCTGACCAGGTCTTCAACACGGCAAACCAAATCTGCGATGGGACCTGAGCGAGCGATTGCGACTTTAGCTGGCCCAGTTGCGACGTCATTCACCACAACCACGACTCAGATCGCCGCGATTCCGACTTATATCATCACCATTGCAACACTGACTCCCGCAGTTCGAGTTCCGATCACAGCCAGTAGCATTCTAAACGGAGCGATCGCGACTCACATTGCCGCAAGTGCGACTTAGATCGCCGCGATTGCACTTTATATCGTCGCAATGCTGACTCAGATCGGCGCAGTTGCAACTCACATTGCAGCAAGTGCGACTTTGATCGGCGCGATTGCGACTTAAGTTGGCGTAATTGCCACTCAGATCGCGGCGATTTAGGTCCGACTAAGCGAAAACAACCACGGAAATCCCAGAAAATAGCGGTTTACCGTGGAGTTCGATAAAAACCTTGCCAATTAGACAGGTTTTGTACTAGGCTGACGCCAATTCAGTCGCCCACAAACGTTTCAAACCCCGGGGTGCTCACGCCCTAAGTACTCCACAAGCCCGAAAGGAGATAGTCATGCCCCGAATTCGTCTCAACCTGCACAGGCTCTCAGTCATAGAAAAAGTAACAAAGGCGGAACAGATCGTCACCGCATTAACCGGCAATGCGAGCTTTCCTACTCCGTCGCCAGCCCTCGCAGCTATAACGACCGCAGCCAATGACCTGAAGACTGCTAACGACGATGTGCTGACGACCCGTCAAACCGCGAAAGAGAAGACTGCCATCCAGAACCAGAAGGAAGATGCACTCGATCAATTGCTCACGCAGTGCGCGGCGTATGTGGAAAGCGTCGGTGGTAACAACGAGGCGCTAATCCTCAGTGCGGGAATGGACATGCGCGCCTCGGCCGTGATTACAACTGAGGTTCCGGGCCAGCCACAGGCACTTACGGCCACGGCGGAGACCACGACGGCGAGATCGATTTAAGTTGGGACACGGTCGCTGGGGCAAAGAGTTATGTGATTGAGAGGAGTCCGGATCCGGTAACTCCGACGACATAGGTACATGCCGGTGTGAGTACGCGTTCGACGTTCGCGATGCAAAATCTCACCAGCGGTACGCGTTATTGGTTTCGCGTCGCGGCTCTCAACGGTAAGGGTCAGAGCGGTTGGAGCGATCCGGCAATGAAGATCGCGCCTTAAGAGGAGTGGAAGTCAGGAGCCGGGGGAGTCGGTACCACCCGCGGTAGCGGGTGATTAATATGCGATCTTCACAAACGCTCAGCGTTAACTACCCGCTACCGCGGGTGGTACCGACTTGTTGTTCTTCATTCCCTGGCTTCAGGCGCCACGTCTTTCATGAGCCATTGGCTCATGAGCAGCAGGCGCGTTTTCGGTCAGAGGGACACCCGAAGTCAGGGCGACTGAAAGTGTCCCGCGTGCGCGCGAGGCGCGCCTGCAATTACCGCCTTATTGCAATTCAATACCAATTTCTCACCTTTTTCGTTGACCTATTCCGTGCTCCGTATTACTCTTGTCGCTCATCGAAATGGCTTTTGCTTTTATCCAACCACGTTCCAAATCAACTGACTGAAACCGTTCGCACGACCAAATAGGGAGTCCACCCGTGAATACATTAACCTCCATTACGCCTC
>Ga0134121_10002235_pt1 | contig 16982 bp, 19 predicted proteins | sample KB301_FD_96463 | JGI IMG/M metagenome (GOLD analysis project Ga0134121, IMG submission 96463) | Terrestrial soil microbial communities without Nitrogen fertilizer from Kellogg Biological Station, Michigan, USA - KB3-0-1 | ecosystem: Environmental > Terrestrial > Soil > Unclassified ... | reverse complement strand
CGGGCCAATATATTTGCGCAGTCTCTCCCGCATAGCTTTAACCGCAGAATTGGTAAAGGTTAAACACAAAACGCTGTCCGCTTTGGTATCGGTCTCGAGCAGGATGTTGCCTATTCGGATCGCTAAAACTTGTGTTTTACCCGTCCCCGGACCTGCGACGACCATCACCGGACCATCCAAAGCATCTACCGCCTCCTTTTGCGCGGCATTTAGTTTTTTGTATTCGTTTTTAAATTCAGCAGTTGTTTTATAACTCATCTTTATGCAACAACTTTATTACTAAGAGCTATTTTTGATTTAAAAAAGAAAAATCCGATAATTAAAAAAGTGGCAAGTGGAGAGACATATTCTGGAATATGGAAACCGAAACTGTGCAAGATCATGATTAGGCCCAGGACCAGAATTGAGTACATCGCGCCATTTTTTAAATACATATATTTTTTTATATGTTCTATGTTGCGTATTGTTAAATCTCGCACAAAAAAAGCGCCCAGACCATTGCCGAGCAAAATCAACGGCACGGACAAAGTAAAAGCGAAGGCGCCCAAGACTCCATCAATCGAAAAAGTCGTATCGATTATCTCTAGAAATAAAAGTTTGCTAAGGTCGGAGCGAGTGCTGTTTAAGAGCCTCTTCTCCCCTTCTTCAGCATTTTGTTTAAAACCATGAGTAATGAAAAATAAACTTGAGCCGACCACTGCCCCAAAACCCATCAAATTATTTTTTTGAAGCGCAAACCAAGAAATGATCGCAAGCAAGACAGAAGCTATTGCGTAAAACCAGACCCCCTTTGACATAAAAAATTTCTCCGCTCTGGGCAGTCCCAAATGTTTGTCTTCCAGAAAAAGCCAATGTAAAAATAAAAATAAAAGAAATATTCCCCCGGCGATAAGCAAAATCGGAGCCGATTTCTCTATTGATCTTAAAACTGATGGGTCGTTGGACCAAGTAGCAGACAAAATCTGCCACGGGGTTAACGACTTATTAAAAACCCAAATTATGATAAAAGGCAAAAAGCCGCGAACCAGAAAAACAGCAGACAACATTCCCCAAGTCAGAAACCAGCGCCTGGCCTTAGAACTCATCGTAAAGAGCACTTCGGCGTTGATAATAGCGTTATCCACAGACGAAACTGTCTCAAAAAGAGAAAGACCAACAATAGTAATAAGGGCAGAAAACAGCATTACCATATTCTACTCCACTTGGCCCCAGTTGCCAATTTTGGTCCTTTTTATTGAAAATGCCAGAGCTGGAATACCCACCCGTTTTCCCAAAGAATCGGCGATCCCTCGCACATACGTCCCACTGCCGCATTTAATGTAAAAATCAGCTACAAAAAAATTATCAGGGGTTCTTTTCTCAACCTCCTGCCGCCATATTTTTAAAATTTCTGTCTGCCTAAAATCCCCCCGCACTTTCGCAATTCTCCGCTCAATGTTTTGCAAAAATTTTGGCGCGCTTATTTTTTTTATGCCAAAAAATTTCAAACTCTTAACACTTACTAGATGCTCTCTGTCTCCGACTTTTTTCCCCGCTCTGGCGTAGCTAAAAAGCGGCTTGCCGGCAAAAGTTTTTGAAGAATACATCGGGTATTTTTGTTTAAATTTTCCGGTAAAAAATTTTAAATTATCTTTTATCTTTTTCTCCAAATAAACTTTGTCGTAGATATCCAGACCTTTGGTATTTTTAATCACTTTGCCCAAAATATCGTGGGTGTCCGTGGCAAAACCAAAAAGAACCCTAAATGCATACTCTTTTGATAATCCTAAATATTTTTCTTTCTGCATCCTGGCATCTCCGGCAAGCAACAAGAGAAGGCCAGAGACCAATGGATCCAGCCGGCCGGCATAAGTTATCGGTACGTTTTTATAAGCCTTGTGTTTTAGGCGAAAATTCTCCAGGGCTTCAAGCGGAGTCTCACCCTCTTTCTTTTTCAGAAGTATAATTTTTTTCATATTTCCGAGGCATCATCGTGACCTCTACGAACTTGAGTCTTTTGAATGTGCGACACTAATTACTTTTTCGTAACGACATCGGCTGCAGATGCGCCGCAATGCCTATGGCGGTAGCGATAATCACCAGATTTTTTATAATATATTGGCCTTCTAGTGTGGGCACCATAAAACTGCTCCAGGTTACTTCGGGTAAAAGGAACAAAGGCATGAATGTGGTTATCATGTGCAAAAACAGCATTGGTATGACCACGCGTTCCATGCCCCGAATGACAAAAAGAATTCCGATTAAACATTCAAACAGACCAAAAAGAACGATAAAAGTTTCAAAAGACATAAAACCTATAGTCCGTTCAAATAGACTCTGCACCAATGGACTGGCGGGAGATACACCCAGGACTTTCAGAATGCCGAACCAAAAGAAAACAACAAATAATCCAAAACGAGCCACGGGCATCGAAATTCGAGTAAAAAAATTGATCAATCTTACGTCTATTTTCCTAATTGATTCTGGCATACAAGAAGTATACCAAAATAGACTGTAATTTACTATTACATTTGGAAAGGGTGGGGTTTAGAAAATTTCTAAATCTAGAGACTCAAGTCAGTACAAGCGGTATAGACGTTTATTTCCGCCGCTGATTTGTGTACGTTAATTGCTAGCGGTAACTCTGTTTTCAGCTGCGCCAAAGAGACGTTGAGTGTTGTTTCTGATTTGCCATTAACCACAGAATTTAGGGGATATTTGACTGCTCCAACATTTGGGCAACTGCCGAGGTGTATGTGGGCTGGTTGTGCGGTACTGAGCAATCCCAAAAGACTGCTGGTTAATTTTAAGGTAACTTTGACTTTACCATCTCCCCCGGAAAGAGTCGCGGTGCCCGAAAGCCCAGAATTGTTTTGAGCGCTAAAATTGAACACCAAATCATTGTTGGTTTCTGAGTTGCCCTCGTCCTTGTTTTCATTTTGGTCATTATACTCGCCTTGAATATCGTCATTCTCATCTATACTGAGGTTGCCTTTTAATTCGAAATTGGATTTAACGTCTCCTTTTTCATCCATACCGAAATCTTCATCATTTTCATGCCTACCGCCGGTGATCACCACTTCATCGTCTGATTTTAATTCAACCTTTGTATCATTTTGCTTCTTAACTTTTATAACCGGAGCAAAAATGAATTTACCCTTGCCCGTTACGTGCAACGACTTGTCCGTTAGAAAATCAAAGACCACACTGGAAGTTTTATCAGCATTGACGACAACACTACCGACTAATTTTAGTTCTCCGGAAGGAAGTTTTGCTTCTTGGCTTACGCCATTTTTTGTCACTACAACTTTGCTAATCATAAGTCTGACTTGATCATAAGTACCGACGTCAAGATTCGCATTGGCAAGCAGAGATACCGCTCCGGATTGCTTCAAAAGTAGAAGATCGTAGTCTTTTGTTGTAGTAGAAACTGTAACCCAACCATTCGCGGCACTGTGCACTTCAACCTTATCAACCGTAACAACGACCGAACTTACACCCTGCATATCTCCTGCCGCATCGGCAACCCCGAAGACGACTTTGCCTTGAGTCTGTGGATTGTAGTTCGATGTCGAGATTTTCTCGGGAGGATTTGAATTATTAAAAAAATAGGCACCAAGACCAATAACAACAACCAAAATTGCAAATATAGTTATATTTTTACTTGTCATATATTTTATTATTTTTAATTAATAATATAGATCGACACCCACTATTATTATACTCCTCTATATGGGGGTCCTAATATTGGCTATGTGGATAAATACCAAGGAGAAAATATAGGCTTTGTTTATATGGGGGCGCGGACTAGTCAACGAAGTGGGAACGACAGCTTAACTGAACGCAAATTCTTTCTGAAAATTCTTTGAAATATATTCAGGCACAATTCCCAAATCTAAATACCTTTTTTGAATATCTCGCGGTAAATATTTAAAATCACGAATACGCCCACGACAATCTTTACTGTCACACTGACAATCCATTTCCCAATCATCTTCGTCCATTGTTGTTGAATAGTCCCAAGTAATTTCGTCGCCTCTCTTTATATTACTTATCGCGGTTAAGAAAATTTTTTTAGCATCGATCTTTAATCCGGTATTCGGAGCACATGAGTGATTAAAAAAATCATCTACATGGCCAGATGGCCCCATATACAAGTTTTTGTCTATTTGAACATAATGATCCTCAACCTCATCGTACGGAGTAGGCAATTCTTCGAAAGTGAAAAATTTTCCATGAAATTCAAAAATATTTTCACCTTTCGTGAAATTCTTTTTTGCAAAAACACCCTTTCCGTTTTTCGTATTTTTTACAGTAAGAAATTTTTCACTTTCCATAACTTTTTTTATCACAAAATTTTTTGCGGTGTCTGAGGGTTCAGTACCAATGAGTACAACCCTTGTAAGGATATTCTAGCACGGTTCAGCGATCCAACTTGATGCCTCCGAGTCACTAGCCATATTTCACGGATAAGACAAATAAGACATTTTAAAGGGGTGTTTCTCATCCTGTCTCATTTAACCAACTTCAAGAGATCCTCTTCTTTCTCATATGCTCTTAAACGTCCATTTAGCATACCTAAACGATAATTCACGCCCTCAGACATCAATCGCCAATTGGTACTCTCTAGTGTCTTTTTTATGAGTTTTTGCAGATCTTGGCATGAAGCTCTCTCTTCTCTATCTTGTTTTGTGTCGTGTATGGTAAACGATACTGTGACATCTCTTGTAACTTCCGGATCCTTAAACTGGAGTTTAGTATAATTTTTATTTTCAAGAGTTGAAATAAGAAGTTGTTCCAGCTCAATGATTTTTAACCTTTTTATTTTTGCAACTTTATCATACAACTCTTTGTTATTTTCTTTTTCTTTATTCTTTTCTAAAAAGTCGTGTACATCTTTAGCGGTTCTCATCCACTCCACATATTTCTCACCATCTTTTTCAGAACAAAATCTTGCTCTATCTTTTCCATAATTGGGATCAACTACTTCTTCGGTTTTCTTTTTTATCTCACTAACTTCTATATGACCACAGTTGGGACAAGTAGAAGTGGATTTCCATATTTCTTCTGTATCGTTATCAATCCTGTCAACTTCAGTATTACATTTAACACAACGTGGCTTCTGATATTTCCACTCTTCTCCATTGTCATAAAATACCCGTCTTGGAATATGATTTAAGGTGCAGTCATACATAAACATAACTCTATCAGGTTTATTTAAACGAACTTCAAGATGTTTATTGGTTACAAACATATCTCTACTACAAGTCCAACATTTTATATCTTTAGGAGCTTCGGCATTTTCAAAATATCTATCGTGGTCCTCGTCTTCTTTCATCCATTTGTTTATGGTCTCTTCTTTTTTTGAGTGTCTTTCACCCATCATGAAGTACAGGTGCAACTTATTGAATGCTATCGCTGTTCTCACTAATTCGCTTTCACTTTTACCTTCTTCCACATGCTTTTTTACAACATCAGCAGTAATGGTAGTTTCCGCCCACCTACATTGTTCGACAGTGACCTTATCGTAACTATCGATATAATATTGTTTATCTTTAAGATGTTTTTCCATATAAAAATAATATATTACTTATATACAGGTTGGCAACCTAGCCCTTTTATTTAAAATGTTATAAAATAAAAGAGTACATTCAAAAACCAATACCCGCTTTCTATCAGCTCTATATATGGAGAAGGGCGACGAAGTGTTTACACTTCATGAGTCAAAAGCACAGGCCGGATAGGTTTTTATCTATCGTTTACCAGTTTGACGGAAGCAATATTACAACTTTTATTAGTTGTTGTTATTGCGTCCGTCTAGTCCTCGAACACAAAAACACCAACTTTTTAAGTTGGTGTTTTTGTTGTACACATTATTAATTTAATAAAACAAAGAATATGGAAGAAAAAACGATGGTTGACGAAAGAACAGAGAGGGATAAACAGGCTCTCCTCGAAATATTAAGGGAGATGCCAATTATCCAAATAGCATGTAAGCGATCCGGCACCAGTCGAGCCACTTATTATCGTTGGCGGAAAGATGATAAGGATTTTCTGGAGAAAAGTGAAGAGGCGCTGAAACAAGGCAATGAATATATAACAGACATGAGCGAAGGCCAATTAATCAGTTTGATCCGAGAAAAAAGTTGGCCCGCCATATCGTTTTGGTTGCGTAAGTGTAGTCCCAAATTCAAGGATCGCATAGAAGTCAGCGGTAAAATCGAAGCCCCGAAAAATGAGCTGACTCCGGAGCAACAAGCGATAGTAACCGAAGCCCTGAGGCTCGCTTCCCTCAATGTCGACGAGGAAGCGGAAGAAATTAATAATAACGAAAATAAAAAAGATGAAAAATAACATACCTGGTAATTTATTCAACAAGATGTTTAACGATCGCGACATTCGTGTTGCCATTACCAGAGAAAGTCATTTGTATTTCTTTAACTTCTATTTTGCCCACTACGTGAAGTACGAAACTGCACCGTTCCAAAAAGAAATTTTTAGCCTGACTGAAAACAAAAATGTTAAAAATCTTTTTGTGGTTGCTTTCCGCGGTTCTGGTAAATCCACTCTACTGACCATGTCCTATCCTATTTGGGCGATTCTCGGCGTAAAAGAGAAGAAATTCGTGCTGATTCTTTGTCAGACCCGCAGTCAGGCAAAACAACACATGATGAATTTGAAACGCGAACTGGAAAGTAATGAGCTTCTCCGAAACGATCTAGGGCCGTTCCAGGAAGAAACCGACGAATGGGGTGCATCGTCTTTGGTTTTCTCCAATATGAACGCCAGGGTCACGGCCGCCTCAAGCGAGCAGAGCATCCGTGGAATCAGGCATCATCAATACCGTCCGGATCTGATAGTCTGCGATGACATAGAAGATATGGCTTCGGTGAAAACCAGAGAGAGTCGCGACAAGACCCACGCTTGGCTTCGTGGCGAAGTCATCCCGGCCGGAGACAGAAATACGCAACTGATAGTAGTCGGAAATCTGCTCCACGAAGACAGTTTGATGATGCGTCTAAAACAAGATGTGGAAGAAAAGTTACTGGATGCGGAATTCAGAGCCTATCCGCTTATTAATAGCGAAGGTAAAATCGCCTGGCCCGGAAAATATCCGAACGAAGGATATATTGAAATGGAAAAACGCAAAGTTGGAAATGAAATCGCTTGGCAGAGAGAATATCTTCTCCGAATCGTGTCCGATGCCGGACGAGCCGTGCAACCGGAATGGCTACAATATTACGACGAGATTCCATACGATGAAAGTTCGTTTGTGGGCTACTGGATCGGTGTAGATTTGGCCATTTCCCAGAATGAAACAGCGGACTATACGGCAATGGTAGTGTTGAAAGTTTATTCCATAGGAAACGAACGCAAGGCATTTGTTGTGCCATACCCGATCAACCAACGCCTTACCTTTCCGGAACAGATTCAACAAATAAAAGTGTTTGCCAACAGTTTTAAATCAGATAGAACTCCGCGAATTTATATCGAGAAAGTTTCTTACCAGGAAGCATTGATCCAGCAATTGAAGAGTGACGGATTATGGGTGGAGGGAATAACGCCACACGGCGACAAGCGTGAGCGATTGATAATGACAAGCATGGCTATTCAAAATGGTCATATCTTGTTCCCCAGAAAAGGATGTGAGGAATTAATCGGACAACTTACAGGTTTCGGAGTCGAAAAGCACGACGACTTGGCGGATGCTTTTTCCCTCGTGACCAATCAATTTATTCTCTTTATGAACTTGCCTACGCCCGGGATATCTTTTCTTTAGTTTTTACTTATAGTCGTAAACGGTCATCGTAAAACTACCAAGCACATTGGCGTCAATATAATATTCTCCTTTTCCGGCCATAGAACTATAGATGATGGTTTCATCCTTCGTTGCTTTTCCGCTATTCATAATTGATTGAGGTAAAGTACTGCCGACTTTGAATACAAAAGCGGTACAAAGAGTTGCACTTGGATCTCCTTTACAATCATAAGCAATTTTGAATCTATCGCCGGTAATGGTAAACGGTTCTGATTTCTTTGCTCCGTTTCCGCTAAAATTAAAAATTTCTTGATATTGCTTTTGTGTTGCTTGGGTTTGTGTTTCCGGAGTAGGAGTTGTAGAAACTACGTTGGCTTGTTCTTTAGTTCCATTCACCGCACTTACAACAATAATCAAACAGATGACAATAAGAGTAATACCATACCAGGTTTTATAAAACTTCTTCTTTTCTTTTACTTCTTCATTCATAAATTATCTTATTGCGTTTTATTGATAAGTCCCGGATAAGACGCAAAAAGCCCATCACGGGTAGAGACCGAAGCCTCTCGTATAAGTTTCCCTATACGGCACGTAATGCGACCCCATGACGGGTTCTTTATGCATTACGTGACTTTATTCACCATGCCTTTGTTTTCAAAGGTTTAGGCTACTTTTCTTATTAACTTGTCAAAGAATTATACCTCTTTTTTTGAGGCCTTGCCATACTAGCTTGGATCAAAGAGTTTGTGTAGTCGAGTTACCAACAGCTACTTTATTTTCTTAAGCTCGGGGATCATTTTCTGAAGAAGTGAATCGAGCTGATTTGGGTTAAAATACGACAAAGCAGAATATCCTCCTTCAAGGTTAATTTTACGCATCATCAATCTTACTTTGGCCTCTTTTTGTTTTGAGAACAGTGCATGATTCTTTACAACAAAGTTAAGTACGGAATGACGTATGGCGGCACTTCTTCCTTGAGCACCGGGAAGTAAGTGAGTCGTATAGTCCAACATCGAGAACACTTCTCTGGTAAAAACATAAGGGTCTTTCGATCCATCTATTCTTGTTAGAAAAACTACCCACCAAAGTCTTGATATATCATTATTCATCAGTGATGCAGGACTCATCGGGTCCACGAACCAATGATCGAGAATATATTTACCACGTTTGTCTTCTTTCTGTGCCGATACATTTGTTCTCTCTTTCATATAATCAAAAAAATCCGAATGCGTAAGGTAAGCCCAAAAACGTTCGTCTGATGCATCTTCAGGTTTTAGTGAGTTATATGCTTCAAAAATTTTAATTGCGTTTTCAACCAAATCTCTCTTACCCCCACCCGACTTATTGTGCGGTTCTTTGAGTGAAACTGCTTTTACGGGAACTTTAAGCGACGACTGAACGGTATCGGATGGTGAAATTGTAAATTTTCCATTCAAATATTTTTCAACACCCCTGCCATTACGAAGATCTTCCTTGAGTTTAATGAGGGCCGAGCTTGTAAATATTGATCTTGTATTTTTTGAGGTCATATAATAAGAAATTATTCCATTAATTTTTTTTCCACAATTTCATTCAGATCTCTCAGTGAGTGGGTAAGAGGATAATCAAACATTTTTTGTACCAATTCTGGAATGTTTTCGACGGAAACACCTATTTGCTGCATTTGATCTTCCTTAAGTATGTCGGTCAGTTTTTTATGCCATTTTCTGAGATTGTACGTTGAACTTCTTTCGGATAAAAATTCGCTTACCACCCAAAGCATTGCAGGATATACATACAGGGAAATAAATACTCTTTTCAGGTCTTCGCTTTTTTTGATCTTTCTTATATTCTCATAATCTTCCTCGGGGAGTTTTATTAAAATGGGATCCGAACCCAACTCGTATTTTACGTCTTTGCCGGAATGTTTCCAAAACATAAAAAAGGAACCCTTGGCTCCAGGTGCTTCCCATTCCTTGTCAACCTCAAAAGAATCACTACCACTATATCCAAGTATTTCACCTTCTTGTACGTTGAAGGTGCGTCCTGAAAAAAAGTCGCTGGTATAAATATTCTCGTATTTCGATATATCCTGTATGGCGATGATCAGACAAGTAACTACAACGGTATCTCTGACATCTCTGGGGTCTATTTTGATTTGCCCCGAACCGTCTCCGCTGAGTCCAACTCCTTTTCTGTACATTGTTGAAGAACAGGAAATATCGGCGAAGAACGAGGCTTTGCCGGATGCAATCAATTTCTGAATACAATCATTGTGAAGTATTTGGGAAATATTCAAGGTAATTTCCTCTTTATTGATCGTAAGTCCGATGTGGGTTTCAAATCGTCCGACAATTTCGCCGCCATCTTTACGCAATATTGGATGTGGTAATGATATTGTGTCTAATCTCATAATGATTTTTTGGTTATCTCAAAAGCATTGAGTCTGAGAGAGTATTTCCCCGATTCGGTAAATTTAATTTTTAATATTCTTTCACCTTTTTTATCCAAAACAAGGTTACGAACCTCGTTCTCGATAAAGCTGGGTTTGTTGTCGACTGTCTGGTCTGCCGATACAGTTTGCAGAAGAAGTTTCTCGGATGTGTCATCGCCTCCGGCAATTATCTGTATAATATCTATTTTCTTTTCCGGCTCTCCTTTTATCTGAATATGGTGCACGACATTTTTGTCGGAATCGGAATCCGCAAATGAAAGAAACGAAATACCCGCTAGAGGGTGCGGCGCGTCTCCCTTTTTTTCAATCTTCTTTTTTTTACCTTTCTTTTTTTCCGGTCGGGGAATATAAATTCCTGGTACAACCTGTTCCGGACGTTCTTTGATACTTAGGGCTTTCTTTTTTACTTTCAAATCCAAACTTCTTCCTGCTTCGATGGTTGTTTCATCACCATATTCCTTATTATTTTTTTCTTCTTCGTTTCCCTGAATACCGGAACCCTCGTCGGTATCCATAGATATAAAATCTTCCAAACCCTCGATTGAAAGATACCTCTCTTCCTTTGAAGTACTGAGTTTTTGTAATTCATCTTTTATAAAAGATTCCATTTCCAAATATGCCCTTCTTGCTTTGTCTCTATTTTCTTCGGTTTTGGCATTTTCCCACTTCCACTCGTTGTGTTCCTGATTTTCCATCTCTCTGAGTAGCGGATTTCCTTTCTCGTTGTCGCAAATAAACACCGCGGAATATCGGTTCATGGAATTCTTTTTGATACAATCCACGACCATACCGGGTTTCCTGATCAGAGCAACCCGATTTGGATAACCGTCCGCCGGTAAAAGAAAAAGTTTAACCTTACCCAAATATTTCAGTTCAGCCTCGATAGGTGTAGCTCTGAGAAAAGCATAATATAAGGGCAGTGGATTCGGTGGTTCGGTGTTTCCCCATTCAAAAGGTAATTTACTGAAATGTTTGTGAAGAAGATGTTCTATGGTGGTCGAATTAATAATCGCTTCTTCCTGCACCTTAATAATTAGTTTTCCCATGATTATAGGCAACCAAAAATAACGTAAAATGGATTGAACCAATTCGGATTCCCAATTATCGTCACCGATAAAATCTGGAATGAGGAAATCAGTTCCTGGTTTACTCCTACCAAAAACACCTGGGAAACTTTCTGCAAAATTTACCGGAATTGCAGTTCGATCATGTATGGGTTTTTGATCACCTATACCGTATGTACCATTATTTTGTTTTAATTTCCCTTTATATTCGAATGTAGTGACGATCGATTTTCCCGCAAAGATATATGAATCCACACCAGCGATGCTGGAAATAAACAGGGAAAGAAATCCTGACGAAACATAATAGGCACCTTTTCCGAGACCAAATGAACCACCACTGCCGGACTGTTTGTTGCTAAACCCAACCGAATCGGCAAATCTAAACCAGTTTTCCTTTGTCATTCCCACCGTATTGTAGTCGCTGATTCTGAGAACTTTTATTGGCTCGTTCTTGGAGATCTTTTTTGCCCCCTTTTCAAATTCTACTGCCGTATCGATAGAACCTTTTTCTCTTAAATATAAAGCACACTGAGAAAGTATCTCTTCAAGGCGTTCATATCCAGGTAAATTTTTTGCCGGTATGGTAATAACACTAAATTCAGCTTCCGCAGGCTTAGCCGAACTTTCGTCGTGTGCATCCATTATGTTTTGTAATGCTTCTCGCGCAATATAGTACGAGGGATTACCTCTGAATTCTACGGTTGGCCCGGCATTCGGACCACTGGCCATGCCACCACCGAGGTCTCCGAAGATCCATTCTGGTTTTTGTAAATCTTCCATATACTTTACAGTTTAAATTCCTTATTTTTTGGTAAATGAAATTTCCCCCTTGCTTCTCTTATCGCCTGATCGATTTCGGAAAAAATCTTACGAAAATCGCTATCTGTATAGGAATAATTACCACGATTACCACAGTTACCTAGTATTCGGAGATCACGTAGAATCGAGCGAACCCTTCTTTCGGCTACTCTCTTAAATCTCTCTTCTTTTGACTCTTTTTTATCTTTTTCCATATTTTGTAAGTGTTTTTTGATTTTTTACCACTTGTTATACGATTTCTAATGTTTATATACTCCTATTATATTCGTAATAAGATATATGTCAAGTGGATAACCCATTGACATATAAAATCATTATCTAGTGTAATAGAACTATCTCAAGCTTTTTTTTATTATATTTTTTATGTATTCAGGATTATTCTTTATTTTTGATCCATAAAACCTTAAAACCGTATATCCGGCTTTGCGTAATTTCCTACTTTGGGACTTGTCTCTTTTCATGTTAGCTGTAATTTTCATACGCCAAAAATCAGGAATCCCTGATTTCCATTTTTTGAAATTTTTACCGTGCCAAAAATCTCCGTCGGCAAAAATAGCTATCTTATTCTTCGGAAATACAATGTCGGGTTTTCCGAGTAATGTTTTGACATTTTTTCTGTATCTTTCTTTTTTCCAAAATGGTTTTACAATATTACCCAGCTGTTTTTCGATATCGGTATTTTTCGTACCGATTTTTGCCATTAGGGCACTGCGTTCTTTTTTGGTTAACCTGTCCATTTTATTTTACTTTTCACCGACAAATGACCTAAAGGAGTTTTATAATTTCTTTTCCTATCGCTCGAATTACGTTTACCGCCACACTATTACCCAACTGCTTGAACGATTGGTTTGAGGTTACGGTATCCGGGAAACGGAAACCCTTCGGAAAGCCCATCATTATTTTCGCTTCTTCAACCGTCAAAATATGTTTCTTGTTTTCCAGAATATAGGTATCCCAACTTCTTCTGTCGATAAACCATTTGCCGTTTCCGATCGGGTATACGGGGGAACCTCTTCCCCCGACACGAATAGTTCTACCTACACGATCCGGCCATTTTTCGTCTTTGAAAAATTTTCTCAAGGTCGTTCCTTCTGGTGTGGTTGGTTTCGGGAATTTGAATTTTCCGGCACCAAAAGTTTTTTTTCTGAAAGCCACAAGATAGAACCTTGATCTCGCGGTCGGTAATCCGAACTCGCTGGCCTTAAAGATATTCCAGGAATCGTCACGTTCCTTATTCACGTAATATCCCGCCTTGTCCAATCTGTCCAAAATTGATGCGAAGGTTCGGCCTTCATCGTGAGCTATTATATTTCTCACGTTTTCCAAAAAAACGACTTTGGGCTGTCTTGCATAAATTATTCTTTCTATGTCGCCGAAAAGTGTGCCTCTGTCGTCATTAAAACCACGCTTTTGTCCGATTCTACTGAATGGCTGACATGGAAATCCTGCGCATAAAATATCGAAGCGAGGTATTATTTTTCTGATTTGTTTATACCAAACAGCCACTGGCTGATTGGTATCGGATAGCGTTATATCCTTTATGCTTTTCCAAAAATACGGTTCTCTGAATTTATCCAAAAAAAGATCGGGGTCTTTTTGCAAAAAATAGTGTTCGTATGTTTTTCGTGCATTGTCGTCAAATTCGTTCACAAAAACACATTTTCCACCCAAATCGTTAAGTGCCAAATGAAAACCGCCGATGCCCGCGAAAAGATCAATGAAGGTAAATTTTTTTTTATTGTCTCTTACTACTTTATTCCTCACAATTATTTTTTAATTAAATTAAAAACACATTTTAAATCCCAAACTCCTGAGAGTATAACATTTTGGGCTTACTTTTTAAAGCTTTTTTGGGGCATTAGTTACCAACAGTACCGTCCGAGACGCCCTAGACATATGGAACGAGTTGCGGCATTGATTGGGTATGAGCAATACAATGCAAATGCCGGCCGGGGTAACGGTAAAACAAACAACTCCCGTAAAGGTAAAATACTGCCTTTACGCTAGAAAAAGCACAGAATCGGAGGAGAGACAAGTTCTCTCTATTGATAGCCAAATCAAAGAGATGTTACAACTGGCGGATCGTGAGGGACTTGAGGTAATAACAATGAAGCGTGAATCCCATTCCGCAAAAGAGACAGGGCAACGACCGGTATTCAATGAAATTGTTGAAGAACTCAAACAAGGAAAATTCAACGGAATACTAACTTGGGCGCCGGATCGTATTTCCAGGAATGCCGGCGACTTGGGAAAAATTGTGGACTTAATGGATGCAAATTTATTGCAGGACATCCGAACGTTCGGCCAGCGATTTATGAATTCTCCGAATGATAAATTTATGCTGATGATTCTTTGCGGGCAAGCGAAGTTGGAAAATGATAATCGAGGCATCAACGTAAAACGAGGATTGAGAACCAGGGTAGAGATGGGATTGTGGCCGGGCATAGCACCAACTGGATATCTTAATCAAAAACTGATGGATAAAAAATGCCAAGTGATTATTGATAATGAACGGGCGTCGATAATAAAGAAAATGTTTGAAAAAGTGGCCTATGATAAATGGTCTGGAAGAAAGGTATATCACTGGTTGAAGTTCGAGCTTAACTTTAAGACGGTAGGAAACAAAAATATGGCCTTAGGGAATATCTATAGGACATTGATGAATCCTTTTTACTATGGAACATTCGAATACCCTAGAAAATCCGGCAACTGGTATGCGGGCAAACATGAGCCAATAATTACAAAAGAATTATTCGATCAGGTTCAACAACAACTCACCAGAGATCACATTGTAAGACAAAGTCATGAGTTCGCCTTTACCAAACTGATGACTTGTGGCTTATGCGGCTCCGGAATATCGGCTGAAGAAAAATACAAACAATTGAAAGATGGCACGGTGGCAAAATATATTTACTACGGATGCGGTAGATCAAGAGACCGGCACTGCAAGAATCCGTACATGAGAGAGGAGGAATTAATTGAACAGCTTCTCGTGAGCTTGGATAAAGTAGATCTTAACCAAATCGGCATACAGCACAAATTTGAAGAGGAATTGAAACGACACAACAGGTTTCAGAAGGGAGTACTTGGGGTGCAAAATTCAAAAACCAAACACGAAGATATTGATCTTAAGACTTATGCAAAATACCTTCTTAAGGATGGCACTAATGAAGAGAAGCGAGAGCTGATGGGGTGCTTTAAATCAAAGATTAAGGTCACTAAAAAGCTTGTATTTATTGAATAATAGATAAATAGTATTATTCCCCCTTGCATTATTTATACTATCATGTATACTTATTATACCATGCAAGATTACCTAAGTGACAAAGACAAAAAAGCCTTCGCCCTTATAAGAAACATGGCAATACACCAGGGTAGTGTTCCTACCCTACGAAAGATCAATGAGGTTACGGGAGGCAAGTCGCCTCGTTCTGCAAGTCTCGTCATTGGTCGTCTCGTGAAAGCTGGTTTGATTCAAAAATACGGACGGAACTTTAGAATAATACCTTCTGCGATTCAATCAACATCAGTTTCAACAATCAATGTTCCTTTAGTTGGTTCCGTATCATGTGGCACACCCACACTGGCAGAGGAAAACATTGAAGCGTACATTCCGATTTCAACTGCTCTTGCAAAAAAGGGATCAAATTATTTCTTACTTCGCGCCAGTGGTGATTCAATGAATCAAGCTGGTATCAATGATAAAGATATTCTTTTGATTCGTCAGCAGGAGACGGCAGAAAATGGAGAAAAAATTGTTGCTCTCATAAATGATGAAGCAACAGTAAAATTTTTCGAAAAGACTGACAGTGCAGTGATACTAAGACCTCGGTCTACAAATCCAACGCATATGCCAATCGTATTAGCAGATAATTTTCAGATTCAGGGTGTTGTTGTTGCAGTACTTCCTTCTGATCTGTATTAAAACTATATGAAACTAGGACAACATACAAAAACTATAAAAGGTCTTCTTCGCAAGGAACGATCCGATTCTTCTATGGATAAACTCCGAAAAGAATATCCGGTGCTTAGAAAATTAAATGGAAATATAAAAACTTTAGGTGGTGCAGAAAGGGCGCTTGGTGTCGAATCGCTCTCACAAGTATTAAAAGTAGCACGAAAAATTAAATAATATGAATGACCCAAGAGCATTTATTAGTTTTGATTTTGATCATAACGAAACAGAAAAACATTTATTCGTTGGTCAATCAAAACATTCAAAGACACCATTTAATATTGAAGATTGGTCTTCTAAAACAGCATTACCACAAAGCCAGTGGGAGAGATTAATTGAAGAAAAAATCAATAAATCGAATATGCTTATTGTTTTAGTTGGTAGGAGTATGGGAACAGCGACCGGCGTTGTAAAAGAAATTAGCTTTGCTGGCAAAAATAATATTCCAGTATTTGGTGTATATATAGATGGTGCAAATACTTCTACTACACTACCGACTGGACTTCAACGTAATAGAGTCATAAGTTGGGAATGGAATTCAATTGCATCTGCTATTACCCAAATGATGGGAGAAGGTAAAAATAAAAGATAATTTATGAAAAAAGCTCTCGTAGTTGGTATTGATAGTTATCCATCTGCTCCTTTAAAAGGATGTGTAAACGATGCATCAGCATTTGCTAATACAATTGAAAAAAATGGTGACGGCTCGCCAAATTTTGGTGTTAAATTAGCAACAAATGTTGCGACAAAATCAGAGTTGAAATCTTTGATAGTAGATTTGTTTTCAGGAGATAGTGATATAGCTCTTTTGTATTTTTCTGGTCACGGATTTCTAAATGAAATTGGAGGTTATATTGTGACTCCTGATTATAAACAATACGATGAAGGAGTTTCAATGGATGAAATTCTTAAAATTGCTAATGATTCAAAAGCAAAAGATAAAATTATAATTTTGGACTGTTGTCATTCAGG
>Ga0134121_10002234_pt1 | contig 16989 bp, 11 predicted proteins | sample KB301_FD_96463 | JGI IMG/M metagenome (GOLD analysis project Ga0134121, IMG submission 96463) | Terrestrial soil microbial communities without Nitrogen fertilizer from Kellogg Biological Station, Michigan, USA - KB3-0-1 | ecosystem: Environmental > Terrestrial > Soil > Unclassified ... | reverse complement strand
TAGAGCACGCCGCCCTTGCCGAACGCGAGAATGTCGCGGTCCTTCGGTAGCTGCACACGCTCGACGACCTCACCCTTTGGATTCACGACGTCGTACAGGATGCCGTCTTTTGCCCCCAGCGAAGTCGTGGGCATGATCCAGATGTTGCCGTCGAGATCCGGCTTGGGCGCGTTGGCGCGAACGGGCGGGATGTAGTCGGGAATCTCGGAGGGGGCGGGTAGCTGCACCGCGACCGGGATCCAGTGACAGTCGAGGTTCGTTGCGGGATCGTCGGGCGCGCCTCCACCGCCGCCCGCGCGGCCGACCGCGACAGCGCCGCCGCCAGCGTCACCGCCGCGACCGCCGCCTCCACCACCACCTGCTCCACCGGCGCCCGCCGCGCCCGCCGCGGGGGGCACGAAGCCGAGATACATCTCGCTCACCCTGCTGCCACACACTCGTGCTTTGTAGCCGCCCAGCGTGGTGAGGGAGTCGATCACTTTTCGCGCAGAATCCAGCTTCTTCTGCTTGTCGTCGTCGGTAAGGCGGCGCCAGTCGAACGGCATCTTCGGGCCGACGAAATGCTTGCCGTCGGCGTAGACGAACTCCATGTGGTAATCGGCGCCACGGACGATCGCGAGCACCCCCGTCGACGTCATCGTCCACGTGTCGACCGACGGCAGCATGGGATTGATCGAAAACCTGATCGCAGTAATTCTGCACTCCGCGTCGCGCACTTGTTCGGGAGGCCGAACCACTGCATTGCGGCTGCGCGCAACGGTATCCATGGTGCGCGTCACGAAATCCGCGCGCACGATCACCGCGGAGTCGTTTGCGGGCGGCGCGGGAGGTGCCGCCGGCGTGTTGGGAACGCACGGCGCCGGAGGCGTGATTCCCCCCAAGCCGCCGTACACCACTCGACCTTTGCTATCGATACCGCCGCCCTGCCCAAACCCGACGAACTGCGCCGTCGGCGTGGCCAGCACGCGCCCGCTTTCGCCCGTGGGCCCGAGGAGCAGCAACGACCTGCTCTGCATGTCCAGCAGCAACGTCGAATCGCCGGGGTAGAGCACGATCCGGGGTGCGAAGGGCGGATAATCCATTTTTCCGTTGCCACCCGTATCCGCGATGACCGTCGCTTTGGTCAGCGCCGCATCGTAGATCAGCAGCTGCCGGTCGAGGCCCGCGTTCACCAGGTACCGGCCATCTGTGAGCTCGCGCGAGCCGCCGTCAGGAATCACTTTCAGCGGAGTTGTCGTGGCGGCAAGCGGCGAGCTCACGGTCCGAATGGGAATGTGTTTCGAGGACGCCTGCGCGTAGGCGATCGTGGAGCACGACAGCGCACCGATGACGACGACGAGGTTTCTCATGAGTCGATTGATGGAAGCGGTCTCAAGCTTGAGACGGGGCGTCGGGCGCGACGGTTGCAGATAGCATGGGGTCCGTCCCTGGAAAGTCCAGTAACCGGAGTGCCGGCCTCCTGCCGTACCGCCGCGGTGACCATCTCGAGGTATTCCTCGTGCACCCAGGCGGACCGTTTTTCACGCGCAAGGACGATGGTGCGTGGACCGTGGCGAAGGGCGAGTACGATGGCGCCGAAGACCCCCTCGACGCGGCGATCCGCGAGTTCGGCGAAGAGACCGGATTCGCCGCCACCGGGCCGTTCCTTCCCCTGGGGGAGATCACGCAGCGCGGTGGCAAGGTCGTGACGGCGTGGGCGTTTGCGGGAGAGTTCGACCCGTCCCGTCTCACAAGCAACACGTTCACGATGGAATGGCCGCGCGGATCGGGCACAGTGCGCGAATTCCCCGAAGTCGATCGCGGCGGATGGTTCACGCTTTCCGCCGCGCGCGAGAAATTGCTCAAGTCTCAGCAGCCATTTCTTGACAGGCTCCAGATCGCGCTGCTGACCCCGTAAGAACTGCTGAACCTCACAGGAAAAAACAATGCGCCAATCGATCATCGCAGTATTGCTCATTCCGTCGCTGACGTATGCGCAGGCAGGTGGGGGCGCCGGGAGAGGTGGAGGCGGCGGGCAGGTTGGCACGACGTGGACCGAGCAGCAACTGCTCGCCACGGTCGCGCCGTCGCGCGCGGGAAAGAAGCTCACGCCGAAAGTCTGGCCCAATAATTCCCGCGTCGCGGTGTGCATGAGCTTTGACGTCGACAACGAGTCGTATCTCCTCGCCACGGGAACAACGTCGCCCACGACGCTGTCCGCGGCGGACTTCGGTGCGCAGGAAGGCCTGCCGCGCATTCTTGCGATGCTCGACAAGTATCAAATCCCGGCGTCGTTCTTCATTCCGGCGGTGAGCGCGCTGCTTCACCCCGAGATGATTCCGGCCATCATGAAGTCCGGCCGTCACGAGATTGGCGTCCACGGGTGGATTCACGAGAATCCTCCGGCCCTCGGTCCGGGCGAGGAAGAGCGGCTGCTCGATCAGGCCATCGATTACATCACCAAAGCCACGGGCAAGCGTCCCGTCGGCTATCGCGCGCCCTCATGGGCATTCAGCGAAAACACGCTCGCCCTCATTCGCAAAAAGAATTTCTTCTACGATTCGAGCTTGCAGGCGATGGATGAGCCGTACGAAATCGTCTCGAACGGCGAGAACACCGGACTCGTCGAGCTCGGCATCGACTGGACCCTCACCGAATCGCCGTATCTCGGCCGCACCGGGACCATGCCGCAACCGGAGTTGCTGTACCAGCTCTATCGGGATGAATTCGACGGGGCGTACGACATGCACACCATGTTCGTGCTCACGCTGCACCCGCACATCAGCGGCCACCGTGCGCCCATGAAGTACCTGGACCAGTTCGTGGCGTACATGAAAGCAAAGCCCGGCGTGTGGTTTGCGACGTGCGAGCAGATCGCTCGCTACGTGAAAGCACAGTAGAACGGAGACAGCAAAACGCGATTCAACGCCGGAACACGTCAGGTGCCACGCAGCGATTCGATGGGATCGACGTTCGACGCCCGGCGCGCCGGCAGGTAGCTCGCAACGAGGCCGACCACGAGCATCGCCGCTGACATCGCGATGAACGTCGAGACGTCGATGGCGGCTACGCCGAAGAGCAGGTTGCCGAGTGCCTTCGTTGACACGAGCGCGACCACCACGCCGATCGTGACGCCGACCAGGACGACGCGCGTCCCCTGCATCACGACCATCCGGCGCACCTGCACCGCCTTGGCGCCGAGCGCCATGCGTACGCCGATTTCACGCGTCCGTTCGGCGACGACGTAGGAGAGCACGCCGTAGAGTCCAACAGCGCCGAGTACGAGCGCGAGCGCCGATGCAACCGCGAGCGTCAGCATGATGAACGACAACTGCACCATTGATTTCGCGGCAAGTCCCGCCATGGTGTACACGCGATACATCGGTGCCTCGGGCGCCATCTGCTTCACCACCGCGCGCACGTCGGCTGCGATGACTTCGGCGCGGGGACTCTTCACCACGTACGCAGGCGACGAGATGGCCCAGCTGCCGGGCCGTGGTCCCACGAGCGGCAGATACACGAGCGGCATCGGCTTTTCGCGGAACGAGTTCTGGAGAACGTCTTCAACGACACCGATCACCGTAAACCACGCGTCGCCGGCGGCGTCCTGCTTGAATCGCTTGCCGATGGGATCTTCGCCGGGCCAGAGGAGATTTGCCGCCGTCGTGCTCAGGATGGCGTGGCCGCGCCATTCCCGCTGGTCGGCGTCCTCGAACACGGTCCCCTTGAGCACGCTGATGTCCATGGCCTTGAAGTAATCACCGGCCGTGAAGGTATAGCGCACGAGCGGGCCGCCCTTCGGGTCGTCGACCTTCTCCGACTGCCGCACGCCCATGCCCTGCACATTTTCGTCGAGGGGAACGTTTTCAACGAGCCCGACGGCTTGTACGCCCGGGAGAGCTCGCAGCCGTTCCATGAAGTCGAGGTCGAACTGCGCGAACGTCGGACCGTCCGTGAGATTCGCGCGCTCCGGCGCGATCTGGAATGTGAAAATGTTCTTTGTCGTGTAACCCGGATCGACGTTCCGCATCTGCATGTAACTGCGGATGAGCAGCCCCGATCCGATGAGCAACACGAGCGCGAGAGCGGTCTGGCCTGCCACGAGCCCGTCGCGTCCGAAATGCCGGTGACGCGTGGAACCGCGGCCTCCTTCACGCAGCCTGGCCAGGTCCGGCGCGGATGCGTGGATCGCCGGAACGGCGCCACACGCGAGGCCCGCAAAGACCGCGGCCCCGAGCGTGAACAGGATTGTCGCCGGTCCAACGGACGCCTGAGCGAGCCGGGGAATCCCCGCAGGCGCTGCGTGCAGGAACCACGGCAACGTCACGACCGCGAGGACGACCGCGAGCACGCCTGCCAGCCCGGCAACCACGGCCGCCTCGGACATCTGAAAGCGGATGAGCTGCCCGCGCGCGGCGCCGATCGCGCGCCGTACCGCGAGATCGCGCTGGCGGCCCTCGGTGCGGACCATGAACAGGTTGGCGACGTTCGCGCACGCAATGAGGAGCACGATCCCGACGGCGCCGAGGAGCACCCACAACGGGCGAGCGACGGACCCGAGCAGTTGCTGATCGAGCGGGCGAACGACCGCTCGATGCTGGTCGATGAGCTTCGCGTAGCGCGGCGTGCCGCCGAAGCGTTCCGGGAGGCGTTTCGCCAGCTCGTTGAGCTCGCGCGTGAGTGCTTCCGGCGTCGTGCCGGGCTTGACGCGCGCCACAAGCGGAGGACCGAAGCGGCCGACCTGCACGTCTTTCGGCTCGATCTCACCGGCGATCCACAGCATGGTTTCGTCCGTCGGGAACCGAAAGGCGGGGCCCATCACGCCCACGATCGTGCGCTTGACCGACGAAATGTCGTAGGCGCGGCCGATGATCGCCGAATCGAGGCCGAACCACGTGCGCCACATCGCATAGCTGATGACGACTTCTCCGTCCGGATTCTTCCCGCTCGGCAGCCGTCCGAGCACGGGCTGCGCGCCGAGTGTCGCAAAGAGCGAGTTGGTCGCGGACGACATGCGTATGCGCTCCACGCGATCGGCGGTGCGCATGGTCGACGTGTACGTCGTGTACAGGGCGACCGACTCGATCAGCTTCGATTCCCGATACTGGAGATAGAACTCGTTCGACACGCCGAATTCCGCCGGCATATCGGACCCCGGCGCCGACGCGGTGATGCTCATGAGGCGGTCCGTGTGCGCGTACGGCAGCGGATGCAGCAGCACCGTGTTGACGACGCTGAACATGCCGGCGTTGACGCCGATCGCGAGGGCAAGGGTGCCCACGGCCATCGCGGTGAAGGCGGGCGTGCGACGCAGTGAACGCGCCGCGCGGCGGATATCGGTTCCCCATTCGCTGAGCATATCGGTGAATCCGGAAGCAGTGTGCGGTGTGTAGGGAGCGACCCACGAGGGTCGTGCGTGTTCGCGTGCGGCGGTCCAGCACAGATCGATGGCGGTCGTTGCAACGAACGACGCGGTGCCGATGACGCCGCGGGCACGCGCGCTCTCGTAGTCGAGCGCGATCTGCTCGCGCATCTCGTCGCCGAATTGCCGGCGAAACGGCGCCGGGAAGAGCCGCACGATTGCGAGCAGGAGGCGCTTCATGAGCGTCCCCGCGCGATGCCCAGCCGTTTTTCGGCGATGGCCGCGGTGTGCTTGAGCCGGTACGCTTCAGCCGCGAGGGCGCGCTTCCCTGAGGCCGTCAGCTTGTAGTAGCGTCGCGCGAGCCCCGGATGAGGCTCCTCCGCGCCACCGGCGTCGGTTTCGGTGACGAGGCCCGACGTCATCAGCCGGGCAAGGACGCGATAGAGCGACCCCGCGCGCGGCGCGAGCGATCCGCCGGATTCGTTGGCGATGGCATCCTTGATGGCGTATCCGTAGAGCGGGCCACCGGCCAGCGCGAGCAGCACGTGGTACTCCAGGCGCTCAAATGCTCCGAAAGAGTAATTGGGCATGCGGGTGAGACAACGGTGGGAGCGAAAGGGTTGCGCTTATGGGCAAAGGGCCACGGGCAACGGGCTACGCGCTACAGGCTACGGGCTACGGGCAACGGGCCACGGGGCCCGGGGTGTGCGGCGTTGCCCGCGTTCCCCTACTTCAACCCCTTGATCCGATCGGGGTGCGTGTACACGTTCGCGCTCTCACCTCTGAGCAGCCCTACGAGACAGATGCCGGCCTGCTCCGATATGCTGATCGCGAGGCCGGTGGGGCGGGAGACTGCGCCGAGCAGCGGCACGCCGAACACGGCGGCCTTCTGCACGAGCTCGAAGCTCGCGCGGCTGGTCACGACCAGGAATCCCTCGGCCGGATTCCGGCCTGCGCGGACGAGCGCGCCCAGTACCTTGTCGAGCGCGTTGTGGCGGCCGACATCTTCGCGGACGAACTGCACCGCCCCGTCGGCCGTGGCCCACGCCGCCGCGTGAATGGCGTGGGTGCCTTCATTGAGTACCTGTTTCCTGCCGAGCTCCTCCGCGGCGCGCCAGAGCGCTGCGTGCTCGAACGTCAGCGAGGACGTCACACGAACGGGAGCACGAACGGCATCTTCGATTGCCTCGACGCCGCAGAGCCCGCAACCGGTGCGCACCGCGAGCGATCGCGCGCGGTCCGCAAGCTTCGCAACCACGTCGGCGGGGATATCGACCGCGACATCGATCCCGCGCGCGTGATGCTGCACGCGAATGTCAGCGATGCTCTCCAGGCCCGAAACGATCTGCTCGCTCAAGGTGAACCCGACGGCGAGATCTTCGAGGTCGGCGGGCGTTGCCATCACGACCGCATGGGGGCGAGTGCGGTAAACGATCGCGACCGGCACTTCCTCGGCCACGGGGCCGCGTTCTTCGGAGGCCGATGCGGGAGTGAGCCGGTGAAACGAAGCCGCGGAAACAGGTGGCCGCTCTTTCATGTCGTTCCCTCCAGCCCTCTAGCCCTCCGGCCGTCTCGCCCTGCTGTTCACGAACTTCCACCCGAATCTGCCCTTGATGCAGAGATTGCCAAGCGTGACGCTGTTATCGAGCGGCGACGTTGCCTTGACGATCTCGCCGTCCTGCACGTGGAGTGTGAGGGTGCAGCCCACACCGCAGTAGGGGCAGATCGTATCGGTCCGGGTCTGTGTCTCCTCGGCCCACGCGCCCGTCAGGCGCAATTCGTATTCGCGCGACGCCATCAGCGCGCCTGTGGGACACACGGCAATGCAGTTTCCGCAATACACACATGCCGATTCCGGAAGCGGCACGGCGAACTCGGTCGAGATGCGCGCGTCGAACCCGCGTCCCGCAACGGCGATCGCGAACGTGTTCTGATGATCCGGACCGCACGCCTCGACGCACTTGTAACACAGCACGCACTTTGCGTAATCGCGGATGTAGAGCTCGTTGTCGTTCTTGACCGGCTGCGCCACCGTCGCGGCATAACGCACGTCGGGCGGCTCGTGATGTCCCGGAATTGCCAGATCGCGAGTCTCGGACGGCGGAGCGGGGGGGCCGTACCGCTCGGGCTTGCAATCGTATTCCTCGAGCAGCTCGGCCATGCCGGGCGCCGTCGAGAGATCGACCGACGACGCCAGAAACTCCAGCACCATCTTTCGTGCATGCACAACGCGGGGCGATCTCGTGTGCACGACCATGTTCGGTTCCACCGCCCGCGAACAGCTCGGCACGAGCACGCGCGCGCCCTCGACTTCAACGACGCACAACCGGCACACGTTCACGGGCCGCAGCGTTTCGAGGAAACACAGCGTCGGAATCTCGATGCCGATCGATGCGCACGCGCCGAGGATCGTGGTCCCTTCGGTGGCGGTGACGGACTGGCCGTCGATCGTGAGGGTGATCCGGGCCTTGGGCGCGCGCGGCGGGCGCTGAATCGGGACGAGCGTTTGCACGGCGGTCATGTCTTCACGTCCTCGTAGAGCCTGAGGCGCTTGATGGCGGACTCCACGGCCGAATACGCGGTCTGGCCAAGTCCGCAAATCGACGCATCCCGCATCCCGACACCGATCTCCTCGAGCAGCGCGAGCTCGCCCCCGTTTGCCCGTGGCCCGTTGCCCTTTGCCGCCGCCAGCCGGTACAGCGCTTCTTCCTGTCTCACCGTTCCTACCCGACACGGAACGCACTGTCCGCATGATTCGTCGCGGAAGAACGCAGCGATACGCCGCACGATGTCCTTCATGTCGATCGTGTCGTCGAACACCATGATCACACCCGAGCCGAGCGTCGTGTTCGCGGCGCGAGTGTCTTCGTGCGTGAGCTTGAGATCGAGCTCATCGGGGCGCACGAACGTGCCCGCCGCGCCGCCGAGCAGCACCGCCTGAATGCTGCGCCCGGATGTCACGCCGCCCGCCATGTCGATCACCGATCGCAACGTCACCCCTGCCGGTGCCTCGTACACGCCGGGTTGCTGCACGTTACCGCAGAGACAGAACAGTCGCGTGCCCGTCGATTGTGGCGTGCCGATCGCGGCGTAGGCAGCTCCTCCATCGAGCACGATGCCCGGAATGTTCGCGAGCGTTTCGACATTGTTCACGACCGTGGGCTTGCCGAACAATCCGTGCTGCACGGGAAACGGCGGCTTGTTGCGGGGCTCCCCGCGCTTGCCCTCGATGGATTCAAAGAGCGCCGTCTCTTCACCGCAGATGTACGCTCCGCCGCCGCGCCTTACTTCGATGTCGAACGCAAAGCCCGCTCCGAGCACGTTCGCGCCGAGGTAGTTCTTCGCGCGCGCCTCGTCGATCGCGTGCTGGAGGCGCTGGGCGGCGAGGGGATACTCGCCTCTGATATAGATGAAGCCCTGCTCGCACTTCGTCGCGAACGCGCCAATCGTCATGGCTTCGATGATCGCGAATGGATCCTGCTCCATGAGCACGCGGTCCTTGAAGGTGCCTGGCTCGGATTCGTCGGCGTTGCAGATGAAGTAGTGCGGGAGCGCGGGCTGTTTTGCGACGGCGTCCCACTTTCTGCCGGTCGGGAACGCGGCGCCGCCGCGGCCCATCAATTTCGAGGCGCTGATCTCCGCGATCACGGCGTCGCCGCCGAGCTCGATTGCCTTCCTGAGCGCGCCGTATCCTCCGGCCATCTCATACTCGGCAAGCTCCGTACAACCCGTGCCGGCCGTTCTGGCCAGGAGACGTGCGTCTGGCTTCGACTGCAACTGCTGCGATGCAGCGGATGCACCGGATTTCTCTTGCGGTGGCTTCCCTTCAAGGATGTGCGTGATTTCGCTCGCGGTCACGTTGCCCAGCAGCGTCTCTCGCGGCGCTTCTCCCGCTTCGGTTACCAGAGCCGCCGGCGCCTGGTCGCACATTCCGAGGCACGGGGAGTGCATCCAGATGGCGCCGCTGTCGCTGATGGTGACGTGCTCGCCAACGGGTGCGTGGGCGTGTCCCGGCCCCGCGCTCTTTTCGAGCGTCGCGATAAGCGCATCGGCACCGCGGCATTTGCACGCGATGTCGTCGCACACGTGCACGACGCGTCGTGGCCGCGGGGACGTTGCGAGGAGGGCATAGAATGTTGCGACCGCCCACGCGTCGGCCGGCGGTACGTTGAGACGGTCACACACGTAGCCGAGTCCGCCCTCACTGATCCAGCCAACGCGCGACTGCAGCGCCTGAAGCGCGGGGAGGAGCAGGTGCCGGAGCGCACGCGACTCCTTCCCCCCGACGTGCGCCGTGTGCGCGTCGCGTACGCTGCCCCGCGCGCCACCTTCCCATGACGACGCCGGCGTGCCGAGCAGCGCGTCGACGGCGTCGCGCTCGTCGTGGGTCGGCGGGGAGTCGATGGACCGAATATCCATGCTCTCCAAAGCTACAACTGCGTCACGACTTGGTGTCACGCCGCGAGCCACTCCCCTTCCGCGTGCCCGCTGCGGCGAATACGATGACGGAATGCGCGTATCCGACTCCCCCGCGGCCGCCTTTGGCCACCGCTGCCTGATCTACGAGGGCACCAAGTCCGCTCAGCTTCCGGTCGTTCTCCCGCTGCTGATCGACAGCCTGCGCGACAACTGGAAGTGCCTCTACCTCGGTGACGACGAGAGTCTCGCCATGATCGACCGCTCGCTGGGTGAGCGCGGCGTGGAGACTGCGCGGGAGCGGTCGCGCGGTTCGCTCACGCTGACGTCGGACCGGATGCACCTCAAGGACGGCAAGTTCGAGCCGAAGGAGATGATCGGTGCGCTGACGACGGCGATCGACGAAGCCGTGAGCGAGGGATACCGGGGCCTCTGCGCCACGGGCGACATGCGGTGGGAGCTCGGCGCGGACGAGAATTTCGAGCGACTGTCCGAGTACGAAGCGCTGCTGGAACAGGTTTTTCGGACCAAGTCGCTCCGCGGTATTTGTCAGTACCACCGCGACGCCGTTCCGGCGCACGCGTTGCGCACGGCGCTGCTGGCGCATCAGAGCACGTACATGGGCGAAATGCTCAATCGCGAGAACGTCTTCTATATGCCGCCCGAGCTCATTCTGGGCGGGCTCGACGCCAGCACGCAGGGTGAGTGGATGTGCGGCCAGCTGGTGCGCATGCTGGAGGCCGAGGTGGACCGGGACAAAGCCGTCACCGCGCTGCGGGCGAGCGAGGCGCGCCTCGCGCAGGCGAACCGGGATCTCGAACGGCGCGTCGCCGAGCGCACCGCGGAGCTCGAAGCCGCCAACCGGGAGCTCGAGTCGTTCTCGTACTCGGTCTCGCACGATCTCCGCGCGCCGCTCCGGGCGATGTCGGGATTCAGCGTGGCGCTGGAGGAGGATTACGCGGCGTCGCTCGACGAGGAAGCTCGTGATTATCTGCGGCGCATTCGTGAAGGCGCCGGGCGCATGGACGCCCTGGTCAACGGGTTGCTCGAGGTGTCTCGGGTGCTCCGGGCCGAGATCGCGAGAGAGCGCGTGGACGTGTCGGCCATGTGCCGCGAGATCGTTGAAGACCTTCAGGCCGGAGATCCGCAGCGTGCCGTCGACGTCACGGTGGCCAGCGGACTTTCCGTCAACGGCGACCGCACCCTGCTGCGCGCCGTATTCGCGAATCTGATCAGCAATGCGTGGAAGTTCACGTCGAAGCGCGCCAATGCGCGCATCGGAGTCGGCTGCCGGCCGGGGGATCGGCGCGATGAAGTGTTTTTTGTCCGCGACAACGGCGCCGGATTCGACATGAAGCATGTCGACAAGCTGTTCGGCGTGTTTCAGCGCCTGCACGCCAACGACGAATTCCAGGGCACGGGCGTGGGACTCGCGACGGTGCATCGCATCGTATCGCGGCACGGGGGAAGGGTCTGGGCCGAAGCCGCGCCGGGCGCAGGGGCGACGTTCTTCATCGCGTTGCCAGCACTAACCGCGCAGCGTTAAGCGCTTAGCGCTTCGCGGGCCATGCCTGCGTCGTTCGCTCATCGCATTCCTCGCTGTATCTTTGTCTCCCATGTCCGCCCCCGACCGTCTCGCCACGGCCCTTGGTGATCGTTACGTAATTCAGCGCGAGATCGGATCCGGCGGCATGGCCACGGTCCATCTCGCGCGCGACGTCAAGCACGATCGCGAGGTTGCGCTCAAGGTGCTCCGGCCGGATCTGAGCGCGGTGATCGGCGCCGAGCGGTTTCTGGCTGAAGTTCGGATCACGGCGCGGCTCGATCATCCGCACATCCTGACGCTCATCGATTCGGGGGTCGCGGACGGGCTCCTCTACTACGTGCTGCCGTACGTGCGCGGCGAATCGCTGCGCGCCAGGCTCTCGCGGGAAAAGCAGCTCGGCCTGGACGAAGCGCTTTCGATCACGCGCCAGGTCGCCAGCGCACTCGAGTACGCGCACAAGCAGGGCGTGGTGCACCGCGACATCAAGCCGGAAAACATTCTCCTCCACGAAGGCGAGGCTGTACTCACCGACTTCGGCATCGCGTTGGCGGTGAAGGAGGCCGGCGGCAACCGGCTCACCGAGACGGGGCTCTCGCTCGGAACGCCGCAGTACATGAGTCCGGAGCAAGCCACCGGCGACCGCACGCTGGACGCGCGGAGCGACGTGTACTCCCTCGGCGCCGTTCTGTATGAAATGCTCGCGGGCGAGCCGCCCGTCACCGGTGCAACCGCGCAGGCGGTCATTGCGAAGCTGCTCACGGAACGCCCTACGCGACTTCGCGTTGTTCGCGACACGGTTCCCGACGGTGTGGAGCGCGCGGTGGAGAAAGCACTCGCCAAAGTGCCGGCGGACCGATTCAGCTCCGCTGGCGAGTTCGCGCGCGCGCTGGATATCGCCATGACCTCGGCGCACGCGGCCGCGCATGTGGGTGCGCACGCGCCGGCATCGCGGAAGGCGTTCTGGATCGTGGCGGGGGCGGCGGCGGTGGCAGCATTCAGCGCGACGCTGTGGATTGCCTCGCGGTCGAGCCGTTCGGGTCCGGTCGCGACGCTGCGCGATCGCACGCAGATCACGTTCACCGGCCACGCGCGGCTTCCCGCCATTTCGGGTGATGGCAAACTGCTCGCAACCGTGGCGACCAATTGCCGGCCCGGTGGATGCACATATGGTATCGATCTGCAGGACGTGGGTGGACCGTCGTCGCGCCGCCTGTACGACGGAGCCTCAGCCATCTACCACGTGGCGTGGGCCCCCGACCGGCGCAACGTGCTGTTCAGGGGCTCGGTTGGCGGCCTGTATGGAGAGTTCCTGCTTTCCACACTTGGAGGCGAGCCGCGACGGGTTGCGTCGCAGGAAGCCGGCTTCATCTCCAACGGAGACTCACTCGTGGTGCGCAACGTGTCCGGACGCGCGTACGAGTGGATTGGCATCGCCGGGCTCGACGGGGTGGTCCGCGACAGCATTCATCTTGCTCGGCCCTTCGAGCGCATCATCGGAGTGCACGGCGCGATCGGATCGCCATGGATTTTCGTCGGGCTCAGCACCGGACCCAAGACCGAATGGCGCGTCGTTGACCGCCGCGGTCACCTCGCGTCGCGCATTGTCGCCGACCCCGGCGGGCTTGTGCCGGCGAAGGACGCGGTCTGGATCATCACCTCAGCACCAGGGGCGTCGCAGGTTTCACTGGTGCGTTACGGGTTTGACGCCGCACGCGGGAAACTCGCAGCCAGGGCGGACACGCTCTATTCCGGCAACCCGACAGGCGTCAGCGTGACGGACGACGGCGCCACCCTCGTCATAGACGAAGGGACGAACGAATACAGCAGTTGGGTGCTGGACTTCGACAGTGCGCTTCGGGGAACGTTTCCCGATCAGGCCCGATTGCAACGCGGCACCGGACTCGTGGGCGTGCACCTCTCGCCCGACGGCAGGCGCGTCGTCGGGTTCCGGACGGCATCGAACGGCGAGCGGCAGTGGTTCGCGTTGCCACCGAATGCGACCACGGAGGTGCCGCTCACTTTCGATGGATTACCGCTCAACGTCTATTGGTCGGACTCCGCCACACTCGCGTTCGTCGAGCGCAAAGGCACGAGCGTGCAGCTGGGCTTGTTCGACTTTGCGACCCGAACACGTCGCAACGTGTACGCCATTCCCGATTCCATGATCAACGATTTTTCGGCGCTCCCGAACGCGGCGGGCTGGGCGTGGATCGGATCGAACGACAGGGTGCTGAACGTACGCCGCGGGTCCGAGACCCGTACGTATCCCGCGCCGGCATGGTATTCGTCCATCCGCGGCGTCGACGTGTCCCCGGACGGCAAGCGCGCGGCGATCACGGGATGGAAAGCGCCCGCCGAGGAATCGCGTGGCATGAGCGTCATGTCGCTCGAAGACGGGCACAGCGAACTGTGGATCGACCGATTCGCCGAATCCGGCGGCGTGCGATTCACCAATGCCGGCGTGCTCGTGAATCTGACCGAGGCGCAGGACATCGTGTCCGTGTACCTCGTGACGGGCCCGCAGAAATACGAGCGCCTCGGCGTGATTCCGCGCCCTGTCATTGGCTACAGCCTGAGCGACGACCGCAACCGCATCGCGCTCGACACGCGCGACTACAAGGGCGATGCGTGGATGAGCAGGGTAAGCGCTCAGCGTTAAGCGCTCAGCGTTAAGCGCTAAGCGCTCAGCGCTGCGCGGACCATGCCTGCGTCGTCTTCTCTACTAGCACCGCGCACGCCTTGAACTCCGCCGTGCCCGACTTCGGGTCCGACGCGTCGATGGTGAGCAGGTTCGTCGCCACCTGGTCGGGGAAGTGCAGCGTCATGAACACCATGCCGGCACGGAGCGACGGGTCGATGCGGACGGGCGCCACGACGCTGCCGCGACGCGAGCTCACACGCACGGGCTCTTCATCGGTGATGCCGAGCCTCGCCGCGTCCTCGGGCGACATGTCGAGCGTTTCGCCGAAATGAAGCGGTGAGGTGTAGCCGCCGGTTTGTACGCCCGTGTTGTACGACTCGAGGCGCCGCCCGGTCGTGAGCAGAAACGGATAGTCGGCGTCCGGCATTTCGACGGGCAGCTCGTGCACAACGACGCTGAATGGCGCCGCCCGCCCGGCGCGCGGCACCTGCCACAGGCGCCCGTGCAGGAACCGCTCACCGGGATGTTCGAGATCCGGGCACGGCCAGTGAATCCCGCCGAGCTTCTCGAGACGTTCGTAGCTCATGCCGCCGGCGAAATGCGGCGCGATCGTGCGGAATTCATTCCACGCGTCTTCGGCCGTCGGATTGCCCCAATCGTGGCCAAGGCGTTTCGCAATCTGCGAAATGATCCAGATCTCGTCGCGCGCGTCGAACGGCGGCTCGACGGCCTTCCGGCAGCGCTGCACGCGGCGCTCGCTGTTCGTCACGGTGCCCTCGCCCTCACACCACGACGCGGTGCCCGGGAGCAGCACGTGCGCGAGTTTCGCGGTGTTCGTCATCACGATTTCCTGGACCACGAGGTGATCGAGCCCCTCGAGCCCGTCGACGACGTGGTGCTTGTCGGCGTCCGAGTCCGCGGGGTTTTCTCCGATCACGAAGAGCGCCGTCAGCTCGCGCCGCGACATGGCGTGAATCATCTGCGTGAGGTTCATGCCGTACTTCGGCTGCAGTTTCACGCCCCAGTGCCTCTCGAGACGCGCGCGCGCGTCGTGATCCTCCTCGACATCCTGGAAGCCCGGGAACTTGTTGGGGATGGCGCCCATGTCGCCGCCGCCCTGAACGTTGTTCTGTCCCCGAAGCGGATTGCAGCCGCACCCCCACCGCCCGACTTTGCCGGTGAGCAGCGACAGGTTGATGAGCGAGAGGACGTTGTCGACCGCGTTGTGGTGCTCCGTGATGCCGAGCGTCCAGCAGATCATGCCCGTGTTCGCTTTCGCGTACGTGACCGCGGCTTCGCGGATCACGTCGGCAGGGACGCCGGTCTCGCGCGCGCCCCGCTCGAGCGTCCACGGCTCGACCGACGCCTTGTACTCCTCGAAGCCCACGGTCGCGTTCCTGATGAACGCGTCGTGCGTGAGCCCTTCATGGATGATCACGCGCGCCATTGTGTTCGACAGCGCGATGTCCGTGCCCACGTTGAGTCCGAGCCACACGTCGGCCCACTGCGCGGACGTCGTGCGGCGCGGATCCATCACGTACAGCCGCGTGCCGTTCCTGATTCCCTTGAGCAGATGGTGGAACCAGATGGGATGCGCTTCGCGCGCGTTGGATCCCCAGAGGAATACAACGTCGGTTTCTTCAACTTCGTGGTACGAGCTTGTTCCGCCGCCCGCACCGAACACCGTCGCCAGACCGACGACGCTAGGAGCGTGTCAGGTTCGGTTACAACTGTCGATGTTGTGCGTGCCGAACGCGACGCGGGCGAGTTTCTGCGCCATGAAGTTCACTTCGTTCGTGGACTTCGAGCACGAGAAAATGCCGAGCGCGTTGGGTCCGTTGCGATCGATGTTGCGACGGAAGCCTTCGGCCGCGGCGTCGAGCGCGTCGTCCCATGATGCGGGGCGGAGCACGCCGTTCACGCGAATGAAGGGCTCGGTGAGGCGGGAAGACGCGGAGGGTGAGGCACTGCTGATCATGAGTTCTCCAGAGGCCGAGTCCCTATAGATACACGGAGGAGGGGTCGAGGGAAAACCTCCTTGCGTTTGCTTACTGCGACCGTACGTTGCACGTCATGCCCAGGCGCACCGCGGTCACGCTCGTATTGGTCCTCGCGGTGACGCGAATGCCGGCGGGCGCGCAGAGCGTCGCCGACAAGATCAAGGCGGCAGCTCAGGCGGCGAAGGACTCTCTCGCGAAGGCCGGTACGAACGCGCTCGGAGCGCAAACCGCGAAACTGCTCGACGCGACGCTCGCCGTGACGCCGGACGGCACGTTCCACGGCACGCTCGCGCCGTGGACGGACGGAACGAAGGATGTCGCCTCGTCGCGCTTTGCCGGATCAGCCGTCGCGATTCCCGTCGGCTCGTCGCTGCGCGTTCAGCTGTGTGACGCCACCGGCCAGCGTCCGTGGACGGCCATGCTCGTGATTCCGGCCGCCGGCGCAGCGGGTCACCCGGTCGCGGCGGAGAAGGCGTACTCCGTTCCGGCGCCGGGCGTGCTGATCAACGTGTTTGCGCCGACGGGAGTGACGGGCCTGGCCACCTCCGGCTCGCTCACGATCGGCGGTGCAAGCGAGACCGCTGTGGGCGGCTCGGGGAAGATCAAGTTTGCGCGCGCGATGGTGCCGGGACAGCGCGCGGCCCGCGCGGTGGATTTCGATGTTGTGTTCAAGGCACGCGTGCTCGCCGCGGGACAGCAGCCGCCGGCGTGCACGCCGGGCGCGGTCGCGTCGCAGCCCGCCGCATCCGCGCCGCCAGCCGCAACGCCGCCGCCCGCTTCGCCGCCGCCGGCGAAATCGGACAAGGATCAGAAAGATCAATCAGTCGCGAGCAAGATTCAGGGCGTCGTGAATGCTGCCGCAGCATCGGCGCTCCCACAGGGCACCGTCCTGCACCCGAAGAAGGACGGAACGAAAATGCTGGCCGAGCCGCGCGACGGTGCTCCCACGCTCGCCACGCTGAATGAGAAGGACAACGTGACCTATGCAGGCCGGGAAGAGAATGGGTTCCTCAGCGTGCAGCGCGGCGGCACGGCCGGCTGGGTG
>Ga0134121_10002233_pt1 | contig 16990 bp, 15 predicted proteins | sample KB301_FD_96463 | JGI IMG/M metagenome (GOLD analysis project Ga0134121, IMG submission 96463) | Terrestrial soil microbial communities without Nitrogen fertilizer from Kellogg Biological Station, Michigan, USA - KB3-0-1 | ecosystem: Environmental > Terrestrial > Soil > Unclassified ... | reverse complement strand
GGAAGCGCTTCCGCTCCTGATAATTGGTGGCCAGGTTGTACCAGTGGCCGGAGCTGGCCTGCGTGTCCCCTGCCTTCTCCGCCAGGTGAAGAGCGCGCAGGAAGTACTTCTCCGAGTCCTCATATTTGCCGGCACTTTGTTCGGAGGTCCCCAGGTTGTTGAGGACGCGCATCGTCGTGTAGTCGTCGCCGATCTCTTCCGCCAGCCGCAGGGCCCGCTGGAAGTAGATCGCTCCGAGGTCTTCGTTGTCTTGAGCGGAGATGATTCCCAGATTGTTGAGCGCGTAGGCGATCTCTGACCGGTCGTCAGTCCCGGTGAGCAGCGCCTCCTGGCAGTAGTGAAGGGCCTTGCCGTAGTCCGCCTGGTCGAGGTACGTGGCACCGATCGAGTTCAGCAGCCCTCCCGTAAGCCTGCGGTTGGAGAACGTGCGGGCGAGCGCCAGGCTCGCCTCGTAGTGGCGCAGGGCCTCCTGCGGATGTCCCTGCACGCCGTCGACGTCACCCAGGCCGCGTTCCGCGATCGCCACGACCGGCTTGAACCCGATCGCCTGGGCCAACTGAAGGGCGGCGCGGTAGTGGGCTCCGGCTTGCGACAACTGATTCCGGTGGAGGTCGACGTTGCCGAGAGACTTGAGCGACCGCGCCTCCATCTTCCGGTCTCCGCCGCGCCGGGCCGCGGCAAGAGCGTGCGCGAAGTGCTCCCCGGCCGGTGCCAGCTCCCCGCGGCCGAGAGCGCGGTCGCCTTGACGAAACGCGAGATGGGCCCGGACGGCCTCGGCCTGGGCTCCCTGTGCCAGAGCCAGGGCTCGAGCCAAAGCGGCCAAGGCCGGTTTGCCATCGGTTTGCGGAGGATCGGCGTCTCCCAGGCCGATCAGGGCGGCGACCGTCCCGGCGCGGTCTCCCGCCTTCTCAGCCTGTGAGCGCGCGCGTGAAAAAACCTCCCAGGCCCGCTGATTCTCGCCTGCGGCCAGCCGGCGCTCGCCTTCGGCGAGGAGATCCGGGAGGCTGGCGGAAGGTTCTGGGGAGGCGCTTGGACGTGCTGCCGGAGCCGTTCCACGCTGGGCGGGCTTGAAGGTCTGGAGGCCGGCAAGGAGGGCCGCCGCGACCAGGGCCAGCATGGCCAAGGCTCCATTGCGCAACCACCGCTCTCGGGTCGGGTCGGGCCTCGATCTCATCGCGATGGCAGCCGGCGGACGAATGGTTTCAACGTTCCGTGAAGTCTACTGCAAAGACTCCGGCCGGGCGGCGCGGAAGGCGCGGCACTGGCCGGCAAACGCGGAGAGACTGCGCCGGTTAGGGATCGACGGACATCGAGGAGCAGAAGTCGATGTCCGCCGCCGGGCACCCGCCCATCGGGAACTGACCCACCTCGCTGCGCACCCGGAAGGAGCCGAACGTGGTGGTATGGCCCGGCGAGCAGCCCGTCGAGTCGTAGCAGGTCACGGTGTCCTGGCACTGGTACACGCAAACGCCGTTGGGCTTCTGCCGGACGAAGCTGACGCCGGTGTACTGGGTGCTGCAATTGTCGAAGCTCGGCTCGCAGCAGTTCGGTGGCTGCAGGCCCTGCGTGCAGATCACGGTCTGGAAGAGGGCCTGAGCCAACGGGCTGAGGAGCGGGGGATTGGCCGGGGAGAGATTCGCCGGCTCCGCTGCGGCCAACGGGATTGCGAGCAAAGCACCGAGGAGGGCTAACCGGAACACTCTACACATGAACCGTTCTCCTTTCGCCAAAATCGCGTCCCCTGGATAGGGAGCACAGAGGTGAAGAGGGAGAAGGGATGCGGATATTACCGGCCGGTTCAGAAAGGCACAGAAGGAACGTTGAATCTTCCAGAGCGTTATGTCCTAATAACATCTCCTAGCGGTAGTTCCCTGCGGTGACCGCGAGGGAGTTTGAAGCTCTGCCGTCTGTCTGCTGGTCTGACGCCCCGACGAGGGCAGGAGAGTCGATCATGCTCCTGGACCCCCCAGGGATCCTGCATCTCGATCCCCTGCTCTTTTCCTATGTTCAGACGCCGGAAGCCGGAGCCGAGGCGGCCCTCGTCGGCCTTCTCGTCAGTCAAGCCCTGCCGGTGATTCAAGCGATCCTGCGCCGGCGCCTGGCCTGCCCCGACAACGCCGATCTGGAAGGCGAGGTCCTCGTGCATCTGATCGAGCGGCTGCAGCGGCTCCGGCGCGACCCGGCGGGAGCCGGGATTCGGGACTTTCGGGGCTACGTCGCCGTGGTGACCTACAACGTCGTCTCCAGGCAGGCCCGCCAGCGGGAGATCGATCGCTCGAGGGTGAAGGGTGAGGACGTCGACGAGATTTCCCGCTTGACCGATCCGGCGCCGGATGCCGCGCTGGCTTTCGAGCGGCGCTCCTACCTGTCCCGTCTCTGGCAGGAGATCCGCCAACTCCCCCCGCGGCAGGCCGCCGCCCTGATCCTTCATCTTCGTGACAGCCGCGGGCGTGACGCGGCCTCGTTGCTACCTCTCACCGGCACCGCCAGCCTGCGGGATATCTCCCGCGCCGTGGGCTTGGCACCGGAAAAGCTGGCGGAGATCTGGAACCGCCTGCCGCTGGAGGACGCGACGATCGCCGGCCTCCTCCAGGTTACCCGGCAACAGGTGATCAATCTGCGCAAATCCGCCCGCGAGCGCCTGGCGCGGCGGATGCGGGCCCGTTGAGCGCCTCCTGGGAACTGACTCACCCGTGGCATACTCAAGGGCCATCGATTACCTGACGTCCAAAGGATCACGATGAAGAAACCAGGCTTTCTCGCCGCCGGCGTTTTGGTTGCCCTGCAAGTTGCGCTGCTCGCCGGAGGAGCTGAACGCTCTTTCGCGGCGGAAATCGCTTCCGGCTCGTCTCTCGGCGCTCTTCCGGCGACCCGCAAAGAGCCGGTCGTGGATCGGTACCACGGCGTCGAAGTCGTGGACGACTACCGCTGGCTGGAGAGCTGGGACGATCCGGCGGTGAAGACCTGGAGCGAGGCGCAGAACGCCTATGCCCGCTCCGTTCTCGACCGGCTGCCGGGCGTCGACACGATCCGCCAGCAGGTGACGGCGATCCGGAAGATCCAGGTCCCGCGCTACGGCCGGCTGACGTTCGCCGGCGGCAGGCTCTTCGCGCTCAAGGTCGAGCCTCCGAAACAGCAGGCCGTCCTCGTTGTCATGCCCTCGGAAGACGCTCCGGCGTCCGGCCGCGTGGTGGTCGATCCCGCGACGATCGACCCGAAGGGCGGGGCTTCCGTGGATTGGTATGTGCCGTCGCCCGACGGCTCGCGGGTGGCGGTATCGCTTTCGACGGGCGGCTCCGAGCGGGGCGACGTGCACGTCTACGAAACCGCCAGCGGTGCCGAGCCTGGAGAGGTGGTCCATCGCGTCAACAATGGAACGGCTGGCGGCAGCGTTGCCTGGGACCGCGAAGGCCGCGGCTTTTTCTACACCCGGTACCCGCGCGAAGGGGAACGCCCGCCGGCGGATCTGGACTCCTTCGTTCAGGTCTACTATCACCGCCTCGGGACGCCGGAGTCCGCGGATCGCTATGAGATCGGTAAGGACTTCCCTCGCCTCGCCGAGATCGTCCTCCGGCGCAGCCCGGACGGCCGGTACATTCTCGCGAACGTTCAGAACGGCGACAGCGGCGAGTTCGAGCAGCATCTGCGGGGTCCCGGTGGGAAGTGGCTGAGGCTCACGCACTTCGGCGACAAGATCGTCGACGGATTCTACGGTCCGAAGGATTCGCTCTACGTGCTATCCCGCGCCGGTGCGCCGCGGGGCAAGCTGCTGAAAGCCTCCCTGAAGAAAATGGTCCAGCAAGGGCATCTCGATCCTGCCGGCGCGAAGGTGGTGGTGCCGCAGAGCGACGCCGTCGTCGAGTATGACTTTTCGAACGCACAGACCGCGATCGCCTTGACGGAGTCACGCCTGTTCGTCGTCGAGGGAATCGGCGGCCCGCATCGCGTGCGGAGTTTCGATCTGGCCGGCAAGCCCCTTGGAACGCTGCCCCTGCCGCCGTCGAGCGCCGTATCCCAGGTGCTGAGAATCGAGGGCCGCGACGCCGTCCTGTACCGCTCGGAAACGTACACCGAGCCCGCGGCCTGGTACCGCTGGACGCCGGCCGGCGGGAGCGCGGTCAAGACGGCGCTCTCGGTGCCTTTCCCGGTCGACTTCAGCGACGTCGAGGTGGTCCGCGACTGGGCGGTCTCGAAGGACGGCACTCGCGTTCCGATGACGATCCTTTACCGCAAGGGGCTGAAGCGGGACGGCAACAATCCGGCCCTGCTGATCGGCTACGGCGGTTACGGTGTCAGCCTGACTCCTAACTTCAGCCCGGGCATGAGGCTCTGGCTGGACCGCGGTGGAGTCCAGGCGATCGCCAATCTGCGCGGCGGCGGCGAGTTTGGCGAGGAGTGGCACCAGGCGGGAAACCTCACCCGCAAACAGAACGTTTTCGACGACTTCATCGCCTGTGCCGAGCATCTCGTCCAGGCCGGCTACACCAACAAGAACCGGCTGGCCATCGAGGGCGGCAGCAACGGCGGGTTGCTCATGGGGGCGGCGCTCACTCAGGCTCCCGAGCTGTTCAAGGCCGTCGTTTCCCACGTGGGGATCTACGACATGCTGCGTGTCGAGCTCGATCCCAACGGTGTGTTCAACGTGCCGGAGGTCGGCTCGGTGAAGGTTCCGGAGCAGTTCCGCGCCCTGCTCGGCTACTCGCCCTACCACCGCGTGCGCGATGGCGCCGGGTATCCCGCAGTCCTGCTGTTGACGGGCGCCAACGATCCACGGGTGAACCCGATGCACTCGCGCAAGATGGCCGCCCGGCTGCAAGCCGCCGGCGCGCCGACGGTGCTGCTGCGGACGAGCTCGACCAGCGGCCACGGCTTCGGCACCCGCCTCGACGAGCGCATCGAGCAGGAGGTCGACGTCCTCGCCTTCCTCTTCGACCAATTGCAGATGGCGCCTTAGACGGCGTTGGACGGCGTTAGGAGAGTTTTACTGTTACGGCCAGCCCCGCCCGGGCATAAATACCCGGGCTACCAGGGGCGCCGGATGAATCCGGCTTCAAAGCCCCCTTCAGGGGGCGCAGCTCATAGCCCTGGCATTTATGCCCGGGCGGAGGTGGCCGTCGCTCCCCTGCGATAGACTCGCCGCATGCGCCGCCTCCGATCTTTCCGCTCCTGGCTCGTCCTTCTGATGGTCCTCGGCTCGCCGCTCAGCGACTCCGCGTGGGGGCAAGTCCGGGGGCCGCTCGGCGCCTCGCTCGACCGCTACCTGAAGGCGCTTGTCGGCTACGGCTACTCCGGCGCGGTGCTGGTGGCGAAAAACGGCGAGGTCGTTCTCAACCAGGGCTACGGCCTTGCGGACCGCGCCCAGAACAAGCCGTTCACCGCCGACACCCTCTTCGATCTCGCTTCGATCAGCAAGCAGTTCACGGCCGCCGCGATCCTCAAGTTGGAGATGCAGGGCAAGCTGAAGGTCGAGGACAAGCTGGCCCATTTCTTTCCCTCGGCCCCACCCGACAAGGGCGTGATCACCCTTCATCAACTGATGACCCACACCTCGGGGCTCCCGGACAGCATCGGCGACGAGTACGACGTAATGACCCGGGAAGCCTTTCTCAAGGGTGTGTTCGCCACGCCTTTGGTGCATCCGCCCGGAGGCCGCTTCGTGTACTCGGACGCCGGCTATTCCGTGCTGGCGGCGGTGGTGGAGGTCGTTGCGGGCCGTCCCTTGGGCGACTTCCTCCACGACCAGATCTTCGAGCCGGCGGGAATGCACCACACCGGCCTGCTGCCGACTCCGGAGGACCGCGCGCGCCTGTCGCACGGTCACAGCATGCAAGGTGACTGGGGCACGCCGCTCGATCATCCCTATGCACCGGACGGCCCGTGGTGGAACCTGCGCGGCAACGGCGGAGTCCTGACCACCACGGGCGACCTCTTTCTCTGGAACAAGGCGCTCCTGGGTGACGCCGTGCTGTCGCGAGCCGAACGTGAGAAGTTCCAGCGCCCCTACGTCCGCGAGACGGGCGCCCCCGAGCCCAAGTACGCCTATGGCTGGTCGGTGACGACCGGCCCGACCGGTCATACCCGGCTTGCCCACGTCGGCGGCAACGGCGCCTTTGGCTCCGACCTCCGCCGCTATCCGGAGGATGGCGTGGTGATTGCCGTCGACGCCAACACGGTCGCCTACTCGGCGATCATGATCGCCGACCAGATCGAGCGGCGCGTGTTCGGCAAGCCCGTCGTCGAGCCTCCGAAGGTGGTGGCGGCACAGGACAAAGAGCTGCAACGTTGTGCGGGAAACTACAAGCTGGGCGCGGACGAGCACTTGAAGGTTGCCGCGGAAGGGGGCCGCCTGACCGTCACCCCGGACGGCGGCGAGGGGCTGGCGCACATCTTCGGTACCGTGGGCAAAGAGCGCCTGAAGCGCTTCGCGGCACGGGACCGCAGGGTGGAGGCGGTGCTCGCAGCCGCGTTGCACGGGAAATTCGAACCTCTCGGCGATCTCCTCGCCTTGAATGCCGAACGGGGCGCCAAGCGCTGGCGGGCCGCCGTGAAATCGAGCGAGGCGGAGCTCGGAGCCTGGAAGGGAGCCGAGGTGCTCGGCACCACGAGCAACGACGGCGTCGTCATGACCTACGCCCGGCTCACCTTCCAGAAAGGTACGCGCGTGCTCAACGTCGCCTGGGCGGGTCCCGAGGCCGAGAGCCTCTCGGTGAGCCATACCCTGCGGCCGGCCTACTACCTTCCTGAAGGCCCGGCCCGCTTCGCGACCTTCGACATCGGCACCGAGTCGGCCGTGCATCTGAGCTGTACCAGTACGGGCGCCCTCCGTCTCGAGACTGCGGGCGGTGCCGTCGAAGCCCGGCGAGTGGCTCCGTAGATCAAAAACCTGACTCTTCCGAAAGGTCAACCGATGAAAAACCTCACCGTTATCGCTCTGCTGACGTTGGCATTCACGGCCGCGGCCTTTGGCCAGGCGGCACAGCCCGACAAGGGCGCGCTCAAGGAGACTCTGACCCAGATCGAGAAACAGTCCTGGGAGGCTTGGAAAAACCGCGACGGCAAATTCTTTCAGGGTTTTCTAGCGGACGATCACGTTGACGTCGGCGCGGGCGGCCTGACGGACAAAAAGAACGTCGTCGCTTTCGTCGGCAGTCCCGTCTGCATGGTCAAGAGCTACACGGTCGACAACTTCTCGCTCACCGAGTTCGGTCCGGACACGGCGCTTCTCACCTATCATGCGACGCAGGACACCGCCTGCAACGGCAAACCGGTGCCCAGCCCGGTCTGGGTCAGCTCGCTCTACGTCAAGCGTGATGGACATTGGCTCAACGCCCTGTTCCAACAGACCCCAACCGGCAAGTGACGATCTGAACCGGATGCCTGATCAGGAGCCCGCAACTAGCGATCTGCGGATCCTCGCCATCTCGGGTAGCCTGCGGGCGGTCTCGTCGAACACGGCTCTGTTGCATGCCGCCGCCTTGCTGGCGCCGCCGGGCGTGGAAGTCTCGATTTACGCGGGTCTCGGCGATCTGCCGCATTTCAACCCCGATCTCGAAGGCAGCGAGCCGCCTGCCGTGATCGATTTCCTCGCCCGGGTGCGGGCGGCCGGCGGTTTGCTGATCTCGAGCCCCGAGTACGCGCACGGCGTGCCCGGAGCGATGAAGAACGCGCTCGATTGGTTGGTCAGTGACGAAGAGTTCATGGGCAAACCAGTCGCGCTGTTCAACGCGTCGCCGTACGCAACCTACGCTCAGGCGTCCCTGCTGGAAACGCTCACGGTGATGTCGGCGCGCGTCGTGGCTGCCGCCGCCATCGCCGTACCGGTCAGCGGCAAGAAGCTCGACGCGGCCGGGATCGTGGCCCACCCCGAAATTTCGAGCGCGGTTCGCGGCGCCCTGGAGGCTTTCGTCCAGGCCATCGAAAGCCGCGATGACTCTGCCGCTCAGGGCATGTAAGATCCGCTTTCATGAACGGCGGCCGCGCTTTCCTGGCAGCACGCGATTTCCTGCTTGCCCATCGCGACGACTACGCCGCGGCCTGGCGGCGCTGGTGCGCCACGGGGTCACGACCCTCTGCGCGCCGCCCACGGTTTGGCGCATGCTGATCCTCGAGGACCTCAAGGCCTATCCCGTGAAGCTCCGCGAGCTGGTGAGCGCGGGCGAGCCGCTCAATCCGGAGGTGATCGCCCAGGTGCGCGAGGCGTGGGGACTCACCGTTCGCGACGGCTACGGCCAGACGGAGACCACCTGCCAGATCGGCAACCCACCCGGCGAGGAGGTGAAGGTGGGCGGCATGGGCAAGCCGCTGCCCGGCTACCGCATCGACCTTCTCGACCCGGAGGGAAATACCGGCGATGAGGGGGACGAAGGGGAGATTGCGATCCGCCTCGATCCCCGTCCGCTCTCCCTGATGGCGGGGTACCTCGACAACCCCGAAGGCAGTGCGATGCTCCTTGGCGGCAGCCACTACCGCACCTCGGACGTGGCGACGCGCGACGCCGGCGGCACCTTCTGGTACGTAGGCCGGGCGGACGACGTGTTCAAGAGCTCCGACTACCGGATCAGCCCGTTCGAGCTCGAAAGCGCGTTGATCGAGCACGAGAGCGTGGCCGAGGCCGCGGTCGTCCCGTCTCCCGATCCCATCCGCCTCAGCGTGCCCAAGGCGTACGTGGTGCTGAAGCCGGGAGTGGCGCCTTCGCCGGCGGCGGCGCAGGCGCTGTTCCGCTTCTCGCGGCAGCGCCTGGCGCCGTTTGCCCGCATCCGCCGCATCGAGTTTGCGGAATTGCCCAAGACGATCTCGGGGAAGATCCGCCGCGTGCAGCTCCGGGCGATGGAGAAGGAGCGCCACGCCCGCAACGTCCGGGGCGAGCACGAGTACTGGGAAGACGACTTCGTCGATTTGGATTGAGCCGGGGCGTGTCCTTCGAGCCCGGTTGGCTGTATGCTGTAGCCACGTGTTCCTCTTCACGAAACTGTGGACGAGTCTGCGGCCGGAACGACCGCCAAAAGGATGAGACCGTTGGCCAAACCGAACTATCAGCACGAAAAGCGTCAGAAGGATCTGGCAAAGAAAAAGAAGAAGGAAGAAAAGATGCGGCGCAAGGCCGAGAAGGCCAATTCTCCCAACAAGGAGGAGAATCCCGAGGTCTCGCCGTCTGAGGGAGAGATCCCCTCACCATAGGTTGGGCCGTGATGAAATGGGTTCTGGGAGTTTTCTTCGTAGCGGCCGGGGCTGTGCACTTCGTGCGGCCCGACGTCTACATGAGGATCATGCCCCCCTACCTGCCCTGGCACCGGGGGCTCGTCTATTTGAGCGGCTTTTGCGAGGTCGCTCTCGGCGTCCTGGTCCTGGTTCCCCGCTTCACCATCCCGGCGGCCTGGGGGCTGATCGCGCTGCTGATCGCCGTGTTCCCCGCCAACGTCCACATGGCGATCAACTCGCGGCTCTATTCCGCGATCAGCCCCTTCCTCCTGTGGCTTCGTCTGCCGCTCCAAGGCGTGCTCATCGCCTGGGCGTATACGTATACCTGAAGGCCCGCCTCTTCAATTTGCCGCTTTCTTGACGTCCAGCGTCAGCGGTTCGCACTTCAAAGCCATGGGCTGCTGCTGGTCCCGGGGCCGCGGAACCGCGGCAGCGTCGTTCGCCACGTCCAATAGGTTCCCTGTCACCTTGACCTGATATTGGCCGGGCTGCTTCACGTCGTAGGCCTCGGCAAGGTCGAGCGAGACGTTGAGCGAGTCCTGAGGGGTGATCTCCACGTACTCCTCCCGTCCCGGATCGCCCCGCTTCACCATGGGACCTTGGTAGGGAAGCTCGGTCCCCTGGAAGGTCACGGTGAAAAGCGTCCCTCTCCAGCCCTCGATGGGCGTGTTCCAGCGCAGCACCCAGAGCGGTCCGGCCGTCCGGTTGACCAGCCGGAAGCGCAGCGCGACGGGTCCGCCTGCCACCAGCGGATGGACAGCTTCCATTCGGCACTCCAGGGGCTGGACAGGGGCGGCGGCTTTCATGCAGTGAGCGGATAGGATCGCCAGGCAGGCGATCGGGAGAAGGCAGAGCCGGAGCATCTCGGGATTATGTCTCGACTTCTAGGGGAGAAGATCGGCGACGGCGATCAACGCCTTTGGAATGGCGAGGGGAGACACGGAATCCCCGATCCGCAAGGTGGTTCGTGAACGGTAGGCGCCTTCTTGGGGATCTTGCAGAATTTCGAGGCAGGCCCCCGCGCGGTTCAGAATCCAGTAGTCGGGAATGCCGGCGCGTGCGTAGAGGCTGGCCTTGCGCTCGCGGTCATGGAGGAGGGTGGTTTCGGCGACCTCCACCACGAGCACAGCCGTGTCAGGATGGCGATCACGGTAGTTGCGCCAGTGTCCGGCAACTACGGCGAGGTCAGGCTCCGGCTCGGAGTCGAAGCCCAGGGCCAGAGGCATCTGGATGCGCAGGCTGTAGCCCTTGCCGAAGACGGAGAGGAGCGCTTCCTGAAGCGCCTGGATGGCGGCTGCGTGCCAACTGTTCTGGGGAGTCATCTCGAAGATGAGCCCATCCACGAGCTCCAGTCTTTCCCCCGGTTGGAAAAAACCCTCCGAGACCAGTCGCTCATATTCCTCCCGAGTCCAGTGGCGAGTTTCCGCAGCCAGCGTTGCCATACTTGGAATTCTAACTCAGGTCCCGATTTCCCGGCCGAGACCCCGTGCCCGCAGAGGAGTCTGCTCGCGGTTGGACCGTAGAGCTGTAGAGACGTTCCCAGCCCGTTCACGACACCGCCCGCAGGCCATGAATGGCGGGACGTCTCCGAGGCGGCGATAACCGGCGCGATCATTCCTACCCTGCCGTCGTAACGTCACCACCACCGGTGTTTTGCGAACGCCGCAAACCTTCTTGTCGCCCCGTCCAGAAGTTTGGGTGGATCGGGGCAATGGCGCCGCCGCGAGACGTCCCGACGTCTTCGCGGCGTGGAAATCATCGTGAACGGGCTGGGACGTCTCTACTTGAGGAGGTCCAAGGCGAATCGAGACGGTGTCGCCTTTCGAGACCCCTCAGACGAGCTCCGGGTGCCGCAGCAACTCGCCCAGCAGCAACTGGATCTTGGCCGCGGCGCCTTGACCCGCGGCGAGGACGTCCTCGTGTTTCACCGGCTCCGGCGTCAGGCCCGCTCCGGGGTTGCTCACCATGGAGATGCAAAGGCACCGCATGCCCATCGGGTGGACAGCGAGGATCTCCAGGACGGTGGACATGCCGGCGACGTCGCCGCCGAGAAGCTGGAGCATGCGCACCTCCGCCGGCGTCTCGTAGCTGGGGCCGGCGAGCCCCATGTAGACACCCTCGCTCAAGGGAACGCCGAGCTCGGAGGCGAGGCGTATCGTCAGACTTCGTAGGCGCGGGTCGTAGGCGGCGGTCATGTCGGGAAAACGCGGCCCCCACTCCGGCGGGAGCTGGCCGCGCAGTGGGTTGAGGCCCGTGAGGTTGACCTGGTCGCGGATGAGCACCAGGTCGCCGGCGCGATGGTGGGGCTGAAGACCGCCGGTGGCATTGGTCATCACCAGAACCTTCGATCCCAAGAGAGCAGCCAGCCGGACGGGAAAGACCGTGTCGTTGGCGCTGTAGCCCTGGTAGGAGTGGAGGCGGCCCCGGTAATAGAGGACATGGCGGCCTGGCAGGGGCTCGAACATTTCGACCAGGTGCTGGTGCCCCTCGACCGGATGAGCCGGAAAGGGGAGGAGGAAGTCGAGCTGGACCGGCCCGTGCGTCCTCTCGCCGAGGTCGATGCCGAGGCCGGAGCCCGAAACCACCGTCACCTCGGGCCGGGGCCAGCCGAGAAGGTCGAACCGCTCAACCGCGGACTTGTGCTGCTCGATCAAAGTCTCCAGGCCGTCCGGACTCTCGTCCAGGGAGCGGTTGACCAGTCCTTCCAGGGCGTTGACGTCTTCCATGGCTCCGTATCCTAGCAGGCAGACCGGCCGGCCCCGAACCTGGAGCGATGGGAGGCTTGGTGTGCAGGCCGAGCCCGGATACGTTATCGTTCCCCCTCTGCGGAGGGGAGCGTTCGAAGACCATGTCCGAGCTCGACGATCAGATTCAAAACCGGCGTGAAAAGCGCCAGCGGCTGGCGGACGCGGGAGTCGCGCCCTACCCCCATCGATTCGATTGGGACCTGGAGCCCACCGGCATCCGGGCCGCCCATGGCGAGAAGACGGCCGAGGAGTTGGAGGCAGCCGGCCTGCGGCTGCGGGTGCCCGGACGGGTGCTCTCCATCCGCGGCCATGGCAAAAGCACCTTCGTCGACCTTCACGACGGCAGGGAGAAGCTGCAGCTCTTCATCAAGCGGGACAACCTGCCGGAGACCGGGAGGCTGGTGCTCGACAACCTCGACCTCGGCGACGTCTTGGGGGCCGAGGGGAAGCTGATCCGCACCCGCACGGGCGAGCTGTCGCTGATGGCGGACGGCCTGACGTTGCTCGCCAAGGCCCTGCGCCCCCTGCCCGAGAAGTGGCACGGCCTCGCCGACGTCGAGACCCGCTACCGCCAGCGCTATCTCGACCTCGCCACCAACCCGGAGTCGCGCCAGGTGTTCGAGGTGCGCGCCGCGCTGGTCAAGGGGATCCGCGAGTTCCTCGACGCCCGCGGCTTTCTCGAGGTGGAAACGCCCATGATGCAGGTCATCCCGGGCGGGGCGGCGGCACGGCCGTTCAAAACCCACCACAACACCCTCGACATGGAGCTCTACCTTCGCATCGCGCCCGAGCTGTTCCTCAAGCGGCTGCTGGTGGGCGGAATTCCCCGCGTCTACGAGATCAACCGCAACTTCCGCAACGAGGGGATCTCCACCCGCCACAACCCCGAGTTCACCATGCTGGAGTTCTATTGGGCCTACGCCGATTACCGGCAGATGATGGACCTGACCGAGGAGCTGTTGACCGGGCTCGCCGCGACCGCCTGCCGCCTCCAGGGCAAGGAGGAGATCACCTGGGACGGCAAGCCGGTGAATCTGGCCCGGCCATGGGCCCGTTTCACCATGCGCGAGTCCATCATCCATTTCGCGGGCGTGCCGGCGGAGCGCCTGGAGACTCGGGAGTCCGTACAGGCCGTGCTGGTGGAGAAGGGGCTGCCGATCCCGCCGGGCGGCACCTGGGGCCACCTGCTCATGGGGCTCTTCGAGCACACGGTGGAGGAGCACCTGTTCGACCCGACTTTCATCACCGACCATCCCACCGACGTCTCGCCGCTCTCCAAGCAGCGGGAGGACGATCCCCGCGTCACCGAGCGCTTCGAGCTCTTCATCGCCGGCTCCGAGATCGCCAACGGCTTTTCGGAGCTCAACGATCCGGACGTGCAGGCCGAGCGCTTCCGCCAGCAGGTGGCGGCGAGGGAAACCGGCGGCGACGCCGAGGCCCACCTCTATGACGCCGACTACGTTCGGGCGCTGGAGCATGCCATGCCGCCCGCCGCGGGCATCGGCGTCGGCATCGACCGGTTGACGATGCTGATGGCCGACCGGCAGTCGATCCGCGACGTGATCCTCTTCCCGCTGATGCGTCCCGAAGCGGAGCCGGGCGGCTAGGTGACCTCTCTTCTCCTGCGCAACCTCCCCTTCCCCGCGGTGATCGCCCTGCGCTACCTGCGCAGCACCCGGCGGGACGCTTTCGCCAGCTTCCTCTCTCTGGTGGCCGCCGGCGGGCTGGCCCTGGGTGTGGCAGCGCTCGTCCTGTCGCTGGCGGTCATTTCGGGCTTCCAGACCGCTCTGCGCTCGGAGCTTCTGGGCCGGACGCCGCAGATCGAGGTGGAGCTGCCTTCCGGCGCCGATGCCCAGCGGGCTCGCGACGACGTGCGCCAGGTCGCCGGCGTGACCTCGGCCCAGATCCTGGTGCAGGGCGGCGGTTGGCTGGTGGACCAGGGAAAAGTTCAGCCGGTGGAGATGGTGGGTTTCGACGGCCGCGTGCCGCGCTCCTTCCCCGGAGCGGCAGGAAAAATCGAAGGGCTCTACGTTCCAGCCTCTCTCGCCGCCCGTTGGGGTTTGCGAGCGGGCCAGGTGCTCGATCTGGTCTCGCCGAAGCCGACGTTGACGCCCCTGGGACCCCAGCCCCGGGTGCGCAGCATCACCTTGACCGGCACCTATGAAACCGGGCGCGCCCAGGAGGACCGCGAGCGGGCCGCTCTGCCCCGGGCGGTGGCCGAGACCCTGTTGGGCGCTGCCGATCGCCGGCTCGACGTGGAAACCGGCGATCTCGATGCCGCGCTGGACGTGGCCGCCCGGCTGCCGGCGGCGCTGCCCAAAGGCAGCGTGGTGCGCACCTGGAAGGACCTCAACCGGCCGCTGCTCTTCGCCCTGCGCCTGGAGAAGCTGATGATGTTCGTCTCCGTTTCGCTCATCGTGCTGGTGGCCTCCTTGGCGCTGGTCGCTGACCTGGCGCTCATCATCTCCAGCAAGCGCCCGGAGATCGGCATGCTGGGCACTCTGGGGGCCACTCCCGCGACGCTGCGTCAAGCCTTCGTCCTGCTCGGCGGGCTGGTGGCCGGCCTCGGTATGCTCGTGGGAACGGTGCTGGGGGTGGGCGGCGCCTGGGTGATGAACCGCTACAAGCTCCTGCCGGTGCCGGGCCGGGTCTACTTTCTCGATTACGTTCCCTTCCGCGTCGAGCCTCGGGACCTGATCGTGGTGCTGCTGCTGACCTTCGCGCTCGCTCTCGCCTCCTCCCTCTACGCCGCGCAGCGCGCCGCCGCCCTCGATCCGGTGGAGGCCCTGCGGCGGTGAGCGTCTCCGTCCGCGCCAGCGGTGTCACCAAGACCTACCAGGACGGCCTCCGGCGGGTCGAGGTGCTGCGGGGGATCGATCTCGCGGTGGAGGAGGGCGAGATGGTCGCCATCGTCGGCCCGTCAGGGTCGGGCAAGTCGACCTTGCTGCACCTGCTGGGCGCCCTCGACCGGCCGAATATGGGCACGGTCGAGATCGGCGGCCAATTACTTAGCGCCCTCTCGGGGGCGAAGATCGCCGCCTTCAGAAATCGTACCCTCGGCTTCGTCTTCCAGTTCCACCAGCTCCTCCCGGATTTCACGGCGCTCGAAAATGTGATGCTTCCGGGACGGATTGCAGGCATCGACCCGCGCCAGGTGCTGGCGAGCGCCCGCCGGTTACTCGAAGAGGTCGGCCTTGCCGAGCGGCTGGAGCATTTTCCTAATCAGCTTTCCGGCGGCGAGCGCCAGCGGGTGGCCCTCTGCCGGGCGCTGGCGCTGGAGCCGCCCCTGCTGCTGGCCGACGAGCCCACGGGCAACCTCGATCCGGCCAGCGGCGACGCCGTCTTTCAATTGCTGCTCGACCTCCAGGCCCGCCACCGGACGACCGGCATCCTCGTCACCCACAACCCCGAGATCGCCAAGCGTTGCACCCGCATCCTCCGACTGGATGGGGGAGTGCTACAGCCGTACTGAAAACCGGACACCCTTTCTTTGCTGGCAGAGAGTACCCAGGAGTAAGGAGGTCGGGCGGGAATTTTGCAGTCCGTGGCTACCTTGACCGGGAAAGGAGAAGAGAGCCGTCAGCGTGGCAGTCTACCAAGGTCCCCGAGGGGTACGGCGTGCTAGAATCCGAGAGATAGCGATGGATGACGGCCGCTCCAAATCACCTCGATGCGGGTGACGTGTAGCGCGAAGACGACTTGAGGAAAGGTCGAACCCAATGTTTGAGAAGTACAACGAGAAGGCCCGCAGAGCACTGTTTTTCGCCCGCTACGAAGCCAGCAAGCTGGGCAGCCGGGTCATCGAGTCCGAGCACATCCTGCTGGGAATCCTGCGGGAGGGAGAAGAGACGGTCAGCGAGATCTTCCGGCGCTTCCAGGTCAAACCCGAAGACATCCGGCGCGAAATCGAAGGTGAGCGGATCTTCGTCGAACGCATCTCATCAACTGCCGAATTACCCCTGTCGGAAGAGTCCAAGAAAATCCTCGCCTATGCCTCGCACGAAGCCGAGAGCATGCTGCACGCAACCGTCGGCTCCGAGCACCTGCTGATCGGCATCCTGCGGGTCGAGGGGTGCACGGCGATGCGCATCCTGGCCCAGCACGGGTTCGACGTCTACACGGTGCGCGAGGAAGTGCTGGCCATCGCCAAGGAGCGCGAGGCGTCGCAGCAGAAGAAGGAGCTGCCCTTCCTCTCAGAGTATGGACGCGACCTGACGGCCCTCGCCGCCGAGCAGTCGTTCGATCCGCTCATCGGCCGCGACGAGGAAGTGGACCGCATCATCCAGATCCTCTCCCGCCGCACCAAGAACAACCCCATCCTGCTGGGCGAGCCGGGCGTCGGCAAGACCGCCATCGTCGAGGGCCTGGCGCAACGGATCATCGAGGGCCGGGTGCCGATCTTCCTGGCCAACAAGCGGATCATGGCGCTCGACCTGTCGCTCATCGTCGCCGGCACCAAGTACCGCGGCCAGTTCGAGGAGCGGCTGAAAGGCATCCTCAAGGAGCTCAAGGAGAGCCGCGAGCTCATCGTCTTCATCGACGAGATCCACTCGCTCATCGGCGCCGGCTCGGCCGAGGGCTCGCTCGACGCCGCCAATATCCTGAAACCTGCCCTGTCGCGCGGCGAGATCTCCTGCATCGGCGCGACGACGCTCAAGGAATACCGCAAATACATCGAAAAGGACCGCTCGCTGCTGCGCCGCTTTCAGGCCATCCAGGTCAATCCGCCGACCCCGGAGCAGACCCAGGAGATCCTCGAGGGGGTCAAGGACCGCTACGAGTCGTTCCACAAGGTGCGCTACCGCGCCGAGGCGCTGCGCACGGCGATCTACCAGTCGAGCCGTTACATTCCGGACCGCCACCTGCCGGACAAGGCCATCGACGTCATCGACGAGGCCGGTGCGCGAGTGAAGCTGCGCCGGGTGCGCGACACCCAGAACCTGCGCCGGCTGGAGCAGGAGATCCGCCAGGTGGTCAAGGAGATGAAGGTCGCCATCTCCGACAAGGACTTCGAGCGCGCCGTCTACCTGCGGGAGCGGGAGATC
>Ga0134121_10002232_pt1 | contig 16993 bp, 11 predicted proteins | sample KB301_FD_96463 | JGI IMG/M metagenome (GOLD analysis project Ga0134121, IMG submission 96463) | Terrestrial soil microbial communities without Nitrogen fertilizer from Kellogg Biological Station, Michigan, USA - KB3-0-1 | ecosystem: Environmental > Terrestrial > Soil > Unclassified ... | reverse complement strand
TCGTTTGTATGCGTATCAGCATGACGACGGCGGTTGGGGTTGGTGGAAGGACGACAAGAGCGATCCGTTTATGACGGCTTATGTCGTCGATGGGCTGACGATGGCGAGTCGCGCCGGATTTCAAGTCGATGGCTGGCGGCACGCTCAAGGGCGGCAGAAATTGCAGGCGGTGCTCACCGCCGGCAAGAACGACAACGGCAATCCGATTGATGAAGAAACCAGGGGCTACATGATCTACGCGTTCACCGAAAGCGGTGACGGCGACACGCATTTTCTTGAAGAGCTGTACGGCAAACGCAACAACCTTGGACCTTACGGCCGCGCCTTGTTAGCCCTCGCTTTGCAGGAACGCAAAGATGGACGGGCGAGCGAAGTTGCGAAACTGATCGAAAGCTCAGCGCAATCGTCCGAGTTCGAAGCGCATTGGCAGACGGCGCGCGTGAACGATTATGGCCGCGACGTTTATCTGGATCCGGAAGCGACTTCGCTTTCGTTGAAGGCGCTGGCGCAAATCAATCCCGGCTCGAATCTGCTGCCAAAGGTCGCGCGTTGGCTGGTGAACAACCGCCGCAACGGTTACTACTGGCTGTCGACAAAAGAGACGGCGTTCGCGATCTACGGACTGTCGGATTATCTGAAAGTAAGCAAAGAGCTGGCGCCGGACTACTCGTTCGAGGTCTATTTGAACGGCGAGAAAGTCGCGGGCCAACATGTCGGCGCCGGCGAAGCCTCGAACGCGCAAACCTTCACGATTGCGAAGAAAGGCAACGAAGTTGGCGGCACAAACCAGATTCGAATCGTGAAGCACGGCAAGGGGGCTCTGTATGTTTCGAGCGCGCTTGAATACTTCACGGCTGACGATAACGTGCCGGCGAATTCGTCGGGCGGTTTGAAAATTACGCGCGAGTATCAACGGCTGCGGGTCACGGAAGACGAGAACGGCAAAGCCAGCTGGAAGGTCGAACCTTTAAGCGGCGAGCTGCGCTCAGGCGACATGATCGTCGTGCGCCTGCACATCACCGGCCCGCGCGCGCAATACCTGATGATCGAGGATCCGATTCCCGCGGGAGCCGAACAGGTCGGGCGGGTCAGCGGAATCTATCTGAACTATTCGCTCGGCAATTGGAGTGACTGGTACAGCAACCGCGAATTCCGCGATAACCGCACAGCGATCTTTATGAACTACTTTGATGGTGACGCGACGCAACAATACGCCATGCGAGTTGAAGTGCCGGGCGAGTTCAAGATTGCTCCGGCGCGCGTCGAGTTGATGTATCAGCCGACCGTGCAGGCGAATACTTCGAACGATCGTTTGCGGATTTTGGACAAGAAGTAATGAATCAACCACAGAGGACACAGAGAAATTCATAAACACATGAAGAATTCTCCGTGCTCCTCTGTGATTCCTCCGTGTTCTCTGTGGTTAAAATGATCGAGAGACAGCGATGACTACAACCCTTAAACTTTGGCTCAACACGATGGCGACGGCGTTTACGAACATCGGCGCGCTGATCGTTTTCGCGATCATCTACCTCTTGTTGCTGCTCGCGTCATACTTTTTTATCTCGACGCGCGAGGCGACAGTCGGGCAAGTCTTCGTGACTTACGCGCTGATGATTGTGATTCCTGCGGTGTTCTTCATCTATCAGGCGGCGATCATCGATCGCGTTCGCGATGGGAAGTTCCGTTGGCGCGCGATTGTCCTGGACGCCGTGAGGTTCTTTCTCGCGACGATCCCGCTCGTCCTGATCGCGTGGCTGCTTTACTACCTGCTCAACAAGGTGGCGGTTCGCTATCCCGCGCCCGTGATTTCGTTGCTGCCACAGACGCAGGGCTCGCCCAAGCCGGCGCCACTTCACTGGCCATCACTGATTTTCGCTTCCGCAAAATTCGTGTTGCTCGGCGTGGCCTTACCGTTGGCCGCGATCCACCTTTGGGTTGAAGTAGCTTCCTGCAACCTGCGCGAGTCGCTTCGAGGTGGAGCAAAGTTAGTTATCAGTCGGCTGGGCCGACGTTTTGCCTGTGCCTTTGGCTCAGAGTCGGTTTTGATTTACGCACTGGGGCTCGTTTTCTTTTTCGTCTTGCCATACACAGTGCTGTTTGTACCGTTCGCGCCGAAAGGCAACAAAACCGATTTCGCTGTGTTCATTCTGCGATTGCTGCTGGCTTACATCTTTAGTTTGATCGGCTGGGTCGTGACGGTCAGCGCACTGGCCAGAGTAAATCCTGAACCTGCCCCGGCGGTGGCCGTCGCCACAGCTCAGCCAGTTGAGGCTGCGGCGTGACGTTTGTTAGTTTCGGCATTCGAACATTCGATCGCGTGCGTCGTGAGCATGCGCTTCTCCTGACCTGTGTCTGCGCCGCGCTCCTGCTTTTCAATCTTCCTCAGGCTCAGCTCAGCGGCGGCGCGTTAACTTTCTTTTCAAACAACTCTGATCAGAACGAATCTGAAGTTGATACAGCGTTGCAGGAGGAGGCGACGTCCGCGCTCGCCGGACGTGAAGGCACCGTCATCATCATGGATGCGCAGACGGGGCGCGTGCGCGCGATCGTGAATGCGGAAGGAGCCTACGCGCAGGCGTTGATGCCTGGGTCGGCAATCAAGCCGTTCACCGCGCTCGCCGCTCTACGCGCGGGATTGATCGATGAAGATTCGCGCACCGCTTGTCCGGGACGATTCACGGGCCTAAGTTTTTCGCTTCCGTGTGTTCACGCCGATCACTTGCCGCCGTTCACGCCGGCTCAAGCGATCGCCTACTCGTGCAACTACTACTTCGCGACGCTGGGCCAACGATTGGGTCGCGACCGTTTGATTTCTACTCTGCACGAGTTTGATTTCGCGCAGCCGACCGGCATTGCAACTGCAGAAAGCGCCGGGGTTGTGCGTCCGTGCGAGAGTGGAAATCAGACGCGCGTGGCCGAGAGCAATCACGTTTCGGAAGAGGCCGATTGCGCTGCGCGTGAAGGAATCGGCGAAAGCAATCACATCCAGGTCACGCCGATTCAGTTGCTGACTGCTTACACAGCGCTCGTCAACGGCGGCCATCTTTATCAGCCACAGATTGGACATGCCGAAACTTTCTCGCCAGTCGAGCGCACTAACATCAACATTGCTTCTGCGCATCGAGCAATAATTACGGAAGGAATGGCTGGTGCGGTTCGCTTCGGCACCGCCCGCAGTGCCAGGCTCGATCGACTGCCGCTGACGATTCTCGGCAAGACCGGCACGGCGAATCCGCCGAAAGGCTTTCGCACGAATGGATGGTTCATCGGATTTGCCGGAGCATTTCAAAGCAATCGGCAACTTAATCCTTCGGAAGTGAAGCTCGCCGTGCTGGTGCTTTTGGCGCGCGCGCATGGATCACAAGCCGCCGAAGTTGCGCGGCCGATCTTTGAAACGTACGCGAATCTAAGCAGCCACAAAGGCACAGAGGCCCAGAGTCGAAACGAATCAGCCGGAATTGAAGTCGACGCGGATTCAATCTCCGCATCGCGTCTCCCTCTCTCCCCGTTAGCGAAAGTCAAAGTCCATCTCGTTCACGACAACGTCACGGAAGAACTCTCGCTCGAAGACTACGTGCTCGGCGTGATGCGCGCGGAAGGCACGACGGAAGATCAGCCGGAGGCTTTGAAGGCGCTGGCGATTGCGATTCGCACCTACGCTTTGAAGAATATCGGCCGTCACGCGAAGGATGGTTACGATTTCTGCTCGACCACGCACTGCCAGAGGTTCGTCGGAGCGCCGACGGTCAGGGAGAGTGCTTTCGTGCAACCGGAGATTGGCACCCTCCCTAACGGTCGGATTTCCGCATTAGTAGCCGCGGTTCGTGCGACTGAGAGCCAGATCCTGATCGACGATCGCGGTGAGCCGATCGATTCCTACTTTGGCGCATCCTGCGGCGGCGAGACTGCGAACCTCGGAGAGCTTTGGGGCGTCACGCCACCTGCATATCTTCGCGGCGTCCGCGACGAATACTGCGACGCCGGTCCGCACGCGAAATGGATTGACACGATCAGTCGCGCTGAGCTGCTCCGCGCGTTGAAATCAGATGTGCGCACCGATGTCGGCAATCGTCTCGATCAAGTCGTCGTGAATAAGCGCGACGAAACCGGCCGCGCGGAGTTCATCACGCTCGCAGGCGAGCAGCACAAGGTCGTCCGGGGATGGGATTTCAAGATCATTGTTGGTCGCGTGCTCGGATGGAGCGTCTTGAAGAGTTCGCGGTTCGAAGTCGCGCGTTCAGGCTCGAATTTCGTTTTTCGCGGCAGCGGCTTTGGTCATGGCCTGGGCCTTTGTCAGGAAGGCGCGCACGTGATGGCGCAGCGCGGCGCGAGTTTTCAAAAGATTCTCGAGAAGTATTTTCCGGGGACGGCGGTAAAGAAGGACGGGGGGAAAGAGAGACGGGGAGAAGCGGAGAATGGCGAGTCATGGAAATCGGATTTGTTCTTGCAAACTGCGCCGCTTTTTCTCTCCGTGTCTCCGAATCTCCGGGTCTCCCCTTCTCGAATGCTGACCATCTCCTCCGAACATTTTCGCGTGACGTATCCGGCGGATGTTGATCGTCGCGATGCTAATCAGGTTTTGAACACACTCGAATCCGCGCATGCTGATTACTCGCGTCGCGCGTCGGCGGCATCGATCGCGGTGAATATTCCGACGCTTGAGATTCGCCTGAACGAGAGCACCGGCGACTTCACCGCGCGGACGGGCCAGCCGTGGTGGGCGGCAGCGGCGACCAAAGGAAATCGCATCGAGTTGCAGCCGGTGGCGCTCTTAAAGAAGCGCGGGGTTCTGTTTACTACCTTGCGTCATGAACTAGCTCACGTCGCTATCAACTCGATCGGCAGTCGCGCGCCGCGTTGGTTGGAAGAAGGATTCGCGCTGTACCTGGCTGGGGAAGGCTCGACGATTTTCCGCTACGTGATGCGCGGTCTGCTTTTGGATGAAGAATTGGAGAGACGAATGCAGCATCCGCGGACGCAGGAGGAAATGCGAAGCCTGTACGCCCAGGCATATATCACCGTGGCCGAGATGGTTCGCAATCAAGGCGAAGCGAGTGTCTGGAAGAAGTTGGCGAACTATTAACCACAGAGGACACAGAGAAGAGTAAGAAGAACCAGCCGCGAAAATGCACAAAAGGCACAAAAGCGACAAGAGAATACGAGTGTTCAGCCAAGTTCCTTTTGTGCTTATTGTGCCTTCTTGTGGCACTCATCGTTCTCCCTCTGTGTCCTCTGTGGTTCATCTTCGTTTGCTCACGAACGGATTGTCTTTCACCCAAAATCTCCAGGGCTTATCCTTCCACGTCTCAGCATAGTCAATTCCAATGCGCGGGCCGCGAGCAATTTGTCGCGGCGAGATCGAAACACAATCTTCAATCCAAACACGCTCGCCGAGCAGATCGGCTTTATCTAATCCACGATCGATTCCCATCGCAATACACAAACGACCGGGCCCACTCGTCAATTCGTATTCCGATCGTCCCTGCCTCCGACGGCGCATAACGTCGAGACCTTCGATTGGCTCAACTGCGCGCACCAGCACCGCATGCGGAGTGTTCTCGACATTGGTGACGACATTGAATTGGTTGTACATGCCGTAGACGAAATAGACGTAAGCCGTGCCGCCGATGCCGTACATCGTTTCAGTTCGGTTCGTCCGCCGGCCGTTCCAGGCATGCGAAGCGCGATCTTCGGGGCCGCGATAAGCTTCGGTCTCGACGATGATGCCCGCGACGCGCTTGCCGCTGCGATTGGGAACGACGAGTTTCTTCCCCAGCAGATCGCGAGCGACTTCAAGGACATTCGAGCGGGTGTAGAATTCGCGAGGAAGCTTCATGACTCCAAGGAAAAACTAAACACAGAGGACACAGAGAAGAAAAGATCAGCCACGAAAATGCACAAAGTTACAAAACAAGAAAGAGAACGCGACTGTTCAACCAACTTCCTCTTAGGCCTTTTTGTGGCACTCATCGTTCTTCCTCCGTGTCCTCTGTGGTTCATCTCTTCACCTCATCCGCCACAGCATCACCACCGTGATCACTAATCCGATAGTCACGATGGCGCGCCTGATGAATGTCTGACCGACGCGTTGCGCGGTGCGGGCGCCGAAATATCCGCCGAGCGATGCCGCGACCGCCATAAGCAACGCTCGGGGCCACACCACCAGGTGCGTGATCGAAAAGGCCAACACCGCCACACTGTTGATGCAGATGCCCAGAAAATTCTTGATGCCGTTCGCGCGGTGAATATCCTTCAGGCCAAGCAGACCCATGGCCGCCAGCATCCAAATCCCGTTGCCTGCTCCAAAGTATCCGCCATACATCGAAGAGAAGAATTGGACGATGATCGCGATCGTCCACCAGCTTGTTTGCGATCCGGTTGTCGGCGAAGGCAGTCGCAACCAACGCGTGATCGGCACTTGCAGCATAAAGAGAATCGTCGCGAACAAGATCAAGAATGGCACGAGCCGCGCAAAAGTAAGCGAAGGCGTAAGGATCAAAAGCCATGCTCCAAGCCCGCCGCCAACGACGCTGGTCGCGCCGAGCCGCATGAGGATCATCGAACTGTTGTCCATCTCGCGGCGATAACCAAACAATCCACCGAACAATCCCGGCCAAAGCGCGACTGTGCTTGTGGCGTTGGCTACTTTTGGATCGAGGCCCAGCCAGATTAGAACCGGAAATGTGAGCAATGTGCCGCCGCCGGCGATTGAATTGACCACGCCCGCAAAGAACGCGGCGAGGAACATCGCGGCAGCATGGATGAATTGCATCGCGCGCTAGGATAAAGTGCAAAGCGCAAAGCGCAAAGGGGTAAGCGAAACTCGAATGGAGCGCGGGCATCTTTGCCCGCATGAGCGCGCAGCGCAAACAATTTCCCAGAGCGCTTGACCTGCTTTGCGGGCAGGGATGCCCGCGCTCCATCAACCCGTCTTTGCCCTTAGCCTTTGGCTGACGCATAATTCGTCACACGCTATTCATCACCGATTCTTCAGGGGGAAAGAGAAATGGCAGACGTATCAATTCGTCCGAAACCAAATGGTCCGTACTTAATCGAAGGGCAAGTCGACGTTTATGACACCGCCGGAAACAGAATTCCGACCGACGATCGGCCGCGCATCGCGCTCTGCCGCTGTGGCGCTTCGTCTAACAAACCGTTCTGCGATGGCACGCATAGTAAGATCGGCTTTCAGGCGGCGGAGACCATCAACCCGGAAAGTGCTGAACCGCAGTCTTAATTCTTTCAATTCCCTCTCCCTGTGAGAGAGGGTACGGGTGAGGGTTTATCGCACCGTAACTTCGTCCCTCACCCCGACCCTCTCCCAGAGGGAGAGGGAGAACGCATCGATTTGTGAACAGTTTCAAACGGCTATCGGTCGCACTTCTTCTCGCGCTGTCGCTCGTTTCATTTTCGGAACATTCGGCAGCGCGAGTTGCTTCTTCATCATTTGCCGCCACCAAAAAGATCCGCGTGATGACCTACAACATTCATGTAGGCGTCGGCATGGACAAAAAGCTCGACCTCGCGCGCATCGCTGGAGTCATTAATCAACAGCATCCTGATCTCGTGGGTTTGCAGGAAGTCGATCGCGGCGTCGAGCGCACGCAACGCATTGACGAGATTGCGGAACTCGCGAAGCTGACGAAGATGGAGTACGCCTTCGCCTTCAATCTGAAATATCAGGGTGGGCAGTATGGCGTCGCGATTCTTTCGAAGTCACCGATCCTGGCGACGGATCATCATCTCTATCTGAATACTCGCGAAGCTGAGCGCCGCGGCTTCATTCGCGCCGAGGTGCGCATCGGCGGCCGACTCATCAATTTCGTGACGACGCATTTGGATTATCAATACGAAGATGGGCGCGCTTTCGAAACCGAGCAGTTGCTGGCCGCTCTCAAAGACATCAACGATCCGCTAATCGTAGTAGGTGATTTCAATGAAGTTCCAACCGGCGAAGCTTATGAATTAATGCGGTCTTATTTTGTCGATGGCTGGATTCAAAGTCGGGCTAAGAATGATGAGGGATTAAGCTACCCAGCGGACAAACCAGCGAAGCGTATAGATTACATTTTCTTTCGCTCTTTGGTTCGCGCAAAGCGCATTTGGGTCGTTAACACGCTGGCTTCAGATCATGTGCCGGTGGTGGCCGAGTTAGAGGTTAGCTGACCGAAGGGCCATTCGCGGCGCACGCGCGCCCGAATGAAGTAGACGATTAGACCCACGACGACGAGGACGGCCGCATAGCGAACCTCTTTCATAAAATTCTTTCGCGAAATCAGCACGTAGATAAATCCTGCCAATGCGAGCAGAGCGGGTAGCGGATATACCCACATCCGAAATGGCCTCGGTAAATCGGGTCGCCTCACTCGCAAAACAATCACGCCAACAATCTGCGCGAGGAACTGGACAAGGATTCTGATCACGACCAGCGCCGCGATCACATCGGCCAGCCGGAAAAAGCAGAAGAGCGTCGCGATGCCGCCCATCACCAGTAGCGAAACGTAAGGAAAGCGATGTCGCGGATGGACCCTGGCGAACACGCGAAAGTAATTGCCGTCGCGCGCGGCGGCGAATGGCACGCGCGAGTAACCGAGCAACAGGGAGAAGACCGACGCGAATGCCGTCCACATGATTAGCGCGGTGACCACGACGCCGGCTTTGGTTCCGTACAGTCTCTCCATGAACGAAGAGATCACGTAGCGCTGCGCCGGCGTATTAGCCGTGCCCGCGAACTCGCGCCAGGGAATCACGCCCAGGATGGAAATGTTCATCACGATGTAGATGATCGCGACGAACAGAATAGAGAGCAGCACCGCGCGGGGAATGTTGCGGCCGGGATCCTTCACCTCACCGCCGAAGAAGCAGACGTTGTAATAACCCCAGTAATCGTAAACCGATACGAGCAAGGCCGCGCCCAGACCGGTGAAAAATTCCGGACGAAGCGTGAATGCTCCCGCGGGAAAATCAAATGCGAGTTTTGGATTGAAGTGCGAAACGCCCGCGAAGATCACCCAGGCGATGGTCAGCATCACTCCCACCCAGAGAAACTTTGAAAGCCGTTCGATCAGAGTAATGCGCCGGTAGAGCAGGAAGACTGCGACGGCGAGAGCGGCGATCGCCACCATTGCTACCGGAATCGCATTGATCTCGATATCGCCTAACACCGGCAGCGTCACTTTGGTCGCATTGCCGAGTCCGGGAAAGATGTACGTTGCGTATTGGGCCAGACCAATACTGCCTGAGGCGATCGACAGAGGCGCGCTGAACGTAAGCTGCCAGATGAAGAGGAAGGACATCAGGTGGCCCAGTTTTCGCGGGCCATAGATTTCCGTGAGATAGCGATAAGAACCGCCCGAACCGGGCAGGGCCGCGCCCAGTTCCGCCCATACCAGACCGTCACAAACGACGAGCACTGCTCCCAGAATCCAGCCGAGCATCGCTTGCGGTCCACCCATCGCGGCGATGATGAGCGGGATCGTGATGAACGGCCCGACACCGATCATGTCAATCATGTTCAGCGTCGTTGCGCCCCACAGACCGACGCCGCGGATCAGGTCTTGTTCATCTCCGTTCGCACCCGGGGTCGCGTCTACCTGTTTGGACATTGGCAGAGTGTTTACGTGAAAAATGGGCGGTTGTCGAGTTGTGAATTCGGTCGTCTCCGCGTGACCTCGCCGTTCTCTGCGAGTAAACTTAGTTCGCAAAAGCCATGAGCCAAAAAATCGCCCGAACTCTATTAGCTTTCCTTTTGGTGAGCCTGCTTGTCACGCTGCACCAGGCACAACAACCATCGCTCGCATCGAGTCAATTAATCGATCCGCTTGTTGCGACTCGTGTTTCCGACACATCGGAAGATCGCATCGCCCTCTATCAGGCGCTGCTCGACCTTCAGAATCCGTGGACGGTGATGTGCGTCGCGGCCCATCCTGACGATGAAGACGGCACGTCGCTCGTCGTGATGCGACACAAATATGGAGCGCATACGGTCAGCCTGTTCTCGACGTTCGGCGAAGGCGGCCAGAATGCGATTGGGCCGGAGTTGTACGAGGAGATGGGAGCGATTCGCGCGCGCGAGACGATGGCTGCCGCGGAGATTCAAGGCTCGGAGCCGCACTTTCTGGGACTGAAGGATTTCGGGTTTTCAAAGACGCGCGATGAAGCGTTCAAGTTCTGGGGACACGAAGAAGCCCTGCGGCGGATGGTGCTCGAAATTCGCAAACTGCGCCCGGATGTGATCATCACCAATCATTCGACGACCAGTAACGATCATGGGCAGCATCAGGCTACGGCTCTCATGGTTGTGGAAGCCTTCGACGCCGCTGCCGATCCAAACAAGTTCCCCGAACAGTTGAGAGATGGCCTGACGACCTGGCAGGTGCAGCGGCTGTTCGTGCGCGCGCGCGGTAATCAACAGCAAGCCGCCAATACGTCGATCGTCACGATCGATCCGAACGAAAAGGATCCCGTTCGCGGAGTTGTCTATGCGGAAGAAGCTCTGCGCGCTCTGCAACAACACGCGACCCAGGGGCCGTGGCCGAAGTCATTCGCTGAATATGCAAATCGGTTTCGCGCCTTCAGCGGACAACCAGCTGGAACACCCGGTCAATTGCCCATGATCAGGTACGCGCTGGTGAAATCAGCGAATGGCGCGGCCGGCGTTCCCGCTCAGGCGTCGCACAATTTTCTCGACGGTCTGCAGTTGCCGCCCGCAGTCGCGCAGCAGTTGCCGCTCCCTGACCTGACGACCCCGGATGACGCGTTAAAAGATCCATCGCGAACCAGAGAAGCTATCGTCGAAACTTATCGCAAGGGCAATTACGGTTCTGCGTCGAGCAGTTTCGCCGATCCACAGCGCCACGAATTGATGCGCAGAAAGATGGAAGTTGCGGCAGCCCTCATTTCGGGATTGCGTATCGATGCTCAATTGCCGGCCAAGACCGTCATTGCCAATTCGAACCTTAGTGTTCCGATCAAGATCGCGAATGGCGGCACCGAGCGGGTTACGTTGACAAACTGTGGCTCGGGCGCGGCGAGTGAACTTGCGGAGAATCGTGCCAGCGACGTGAGGGTTAATCACTCGCGCTTGACGACCGAGCGTCCGCTGTCACCCGGCGCTTCTTTCACGGTTACCGATAAGGTCCAGATTCCCAGCGATGCGAAAATCAATGTGCCGCTGGCTGAACATCTATACGAGCCAACAGCTTTGGGGCTGAACCTAAACCTGCGATGTGAATACGAGATCGACCAGACAAAACTCGGGATCGATCTGCCCGTACGCGTCGATGTTGCACCGCCGGTGGAGATCGCCAGGGTAAGCGCCAATCCTTTTGTAATCCGGCGCGACTTTGATCGACTCACTGAGGCCCCGTCCGCTTTGACGGTTGAGCTGATTAATCATCGTAACGAACCCTTTCGGGGAACCCTGGGAGCCTTCGTCGGTGACGAAGGCGAAGGTTTGCCGATTAATCTGCCGCCGCTGGGAAATGAGTCGATCAAAATTACTGCTGCACGACTCTTGTCCTTCAGAGGACAGGGCGCAAAGCCGCCCAAAAGGATCAACCTGAGGGTGAGGAATGGTGGGACTTCTGTCGTCAGCGAGAGTATTCCATTCGTTCTTGTTGAGGCTCGCGTGAATCCCAATCTTCGGGTGGGCTACATCCGCGGCTTTGATTTCAGTTTACCCAACGCGCTCAATGCGCTGGGCGTTGAATCGAAAGAGTTGAGTGTTGACGATGTGAAGATGACTGACTTGTCTAAGTTCACTTCGGTCATCGTCGACAATCGCGTCTATGAATCAAAGCCGGAGTTGATCGCGGTGAATCAGAAGCTGCTCGACTATGCGAACGCCGGCGGCACGCTGATCGTTTTTTATCACAAGTCGGATGAATGGAATCCTGATGAGCGCCGCAACCGGCCGCAGCTCGCGCCTTACAAATTAATTCTTGGCGGTGAGCGAGTCACGGATGAGAATGCGCCGATCACTTTCATCGAGCCTGATCATCCGCTGCTGAATACCCCGAACAAGATGGGCCAGGATGATTTCAAGGATTGGATTCAGGAACGCGGCCTTTATTATCCGCGCGATTGGGACCCGCAGTTTCACGCGCTGCTGCAATCAAACGATCCAGGCGAGCAGCCTTTGAAAGGCGGATTGCTGGTGGCAGATTACGGCAAAGGCCACTACATCTACACGAGCATGGTCTGGTATCGCGAGCTGCGCGGAGGAATTCCCGGCGCTTATCGGATGCTGGCGAACATGATTAGCTACGGAAGAAGTTAGCCACAGAGACACGGAGGCACAGAGAAACAGCAACAGTTAGCCCCGGATGAGTGCAAATGATGACGCTGATAGATTTCAGGTAGATCATAAAGTCTGGTTTTATTCTCTGCGCCTCTGTGTCTTTGTGGCCGATTGTTGCTCCAGCTTTTCTTTCACTCGCTCCAAAAAGTTTTCGATGGCCTCGTTGATGCGACGCTGCAAAGCGTTGCTCAGCCTCGCCTCTCCCATCAATCCCACGCCGGGGTGCAATTCCCATGCGCGCTTCCGACGCAGCTCAACCTGCTGAGAAACATCAACCAGGGTACCTCCGTTTTGCTCTTCCAGTCTCAACGAGTATCTGAGCAGGTTTTGATCTTCATTCAGCGCCGGCGACCATTCGATGGTCTGGGGATTAGGAGAAGTTTCGCGGACCGGAAAACTAAAACGTACGTTGCCGACGGGCGTGTCGGTGGCAATCGTCCAACGCATTACGCCAGCAGTTTCGCGGCGAATGCTCTCGACACCGGGCAGCATGTCTGCGAAGTTTGTGAGCTGGGAAAAGAAATTTCGCACGACTGGTAACGGAGCCCTGATTTCGATTTTGTCTTTGAATGAGGACTTGATGCGAAACATGGAATAGAGGTTAGAGGCTAGAGGCTGGAAATTAGTAGTTAGTAGTTAGTAGTCAGTGGTTAGTAGTCAGTGGTTAGTGGTTATTTTTTACTTGTCAGTAGTCACTCATCACTGATCATCCTATGCCCAATTCTATTTCACGCGTCTTGCGGCTGACCCGAAGTCTCTTCATACCAGCAGCGTGTACACCAGCGATGACGCGCCTGGCGTTCTGGTAAAGAATAATCGGCCGACGCGGGAAGTCGCTTTACAACTTCGCGATCGTCACCGCTCAACTCATTCCATGAACGAAGTTTGCTCGTGCCGCAACGTGGACATTGATTAGTCATTTCCATATCAACTCTTTTTGTCGCTTATGATTCGTTCGTACGCGCGATGAATGCTGCTCATCTGTTTGGCCAATTCTGAAGACAGATTCTCTGCGCCGGCACAGCCAAGTCTCCGCGCAATGTCCGCAAAGGCTGACTGTTCGGGCAATGGTAGCGCTGCCGATCTGCCCACGACCAGGCGCGCCTGATGATCGACGGAACGAAGGTAACGATAGCCATCGCTCAAATCACCGAATGTTGCTTCGTCCAGCGACCCGGCATCGCGTAAACTTTTTAGGCTCTGTGCCGTGCTCCGATCGTTCTCATCATCAGGCACGTTGTCTCGCAACTGCAAATAACGAGTTGCGAAGTAAACATCCAGCATGCCGCCCTGGCCATGCTTGATGCTAATGCCCGCATTCGGGCGCAGGGCTCTCTCTTTTTCCAGGCGCTCGCGCACCCGACGCGTCTCGGCCCGCAGCTGGTTGGCGTCAGTCTGGCCGCCCAATTCGTGAATGCGAGATCGAACCTGAGATTCAATCGCGCGGCCGAATTCCAAATCGCCGGCCACCGCGCGGAGCTTCACATACGCGAGCCATTCCCAAATGCCTGCACGCTTTTCCACATAACTCGTGAACGCTTGAGCGCTCGACGCGAGCGGCCCTTTCTGTCCGTCGGGCCGCAGACGCAAATCAACCCGGTATAGATATCCTTCGCGGGTGACGCTCGAGAGCGCAGCGACAAACAATTCCACGAAGCGAACGTAGCTTTCAGTGTGAGTCAGTCCGGGAACCGGCGACGGCGCCTCGCCATCAAACACGACGACTATGTCCAAATCGGAGCCATAATCCATGCCGCGGCTGCCCAGCCGCCCGAGACCCAGGACCGCCACGCGAAACTCGCCCACATCCTGATGACGACGCATCATCTCGTGCTCGGCAATTGTCAAAGCGGAATTCATGCTGGCGATCGCCAGGTCAGTTAAAGAGCGATTCACTTCGGGCAGAGACACTTCATTAGCTGCATCATTCGCGCCGATTTCAATCAGCAGATGCGACCAGGCACGCCGAAGCGAGTCCAGACTCGAAGGGAACGAGTCGCTATCGTGAATCGCCGACTCCAGCTCAGAACTGTAGTCGCGCGGCGGGTGTGCCTCATTGACGGGCAAAGAATGAATTAGTGACGGACGGTTAGCGATCATCTCGCCGAACATCTCTGACACGCCGCACAAACGCACGAGCGCGCAAGCCTCAGGCTGTGAAAGCCCGTGCGGAGGTTCTTCCTTTTTCAACGAGACGGCGATCCGCGCGAGAGAGGCCGCCGCGCGCTGCGCGTTGCCAGACCTGGTGATCTCATCGCGAATGAGCGGGGCCAACCTTGCGCTGGACTCGTCGCCGGCCGCGACATGTTTCGCCAGCAGCGAGGCTGCGGAACTGGCCAAATCGCGCTCTTGCGAGACATCGATCTTTGCCAGTGGGACAGTTGGAGACTCAACCGCGAATACTCGATCGAATGCGGTTCGCACATCGTCAGCGTGCTTGCTTAACGCAGCGTCAAACTGTGCCAGCGCATCACCACCTGAGAAGTTCATGCGACGCGCCACCAGTTCACGACGCACCGGGTCGTTGGGCAGCGTGTGCGTTTGCAGCCCGTGCTCCATTTGCAACCGGTGTTCGAGCGCTCGCAGAAAATGATACGCGTCCGAGAGTTGGGAATGCTCCTCTTTCGAAATCAAAGAGCGTTCGGCCACGCGGCCGAGCGTGATCAAAGTATGGGCGCTTCGCAACCAGGGGTCTCGCCCACCATGCGCAATTTCCAAAGCCTGGGCGACGAACTCAATTTCACGGATGCCGCCCCGGCCGAGCTTTACATTGAACCCTTTCTCATCGTGTTCGCGCTGTTCGTCGATTGCTTCTTTAGCCGTGCGAACACTCGCCAGTGCATCGTCAACGCCGACGTCGCGGTAAATCAGATCGCGAACGATTTCCATCAGCGTCGCGTACACGCGCGTCGAGCCTGCCGAGGTTCGCGATCGAATCAACGTCTGCATTTCCCAATCACGCGCCTCGTTCTGGTAGTACGCGATGGCTTCGTTCAGCGAGCACGCCAGCGCGCTGACGCGACCATGCGGGCGCAGGCGCACGTCGATGCGATATGCGGCGCCCTCGCCGGTTTGGGCGGACACAAACCGCATCAGCCTCTCGCCAAGCTTTACAAAGTATTCGCGATTAGTGAGCGGGCCGTCGGCGCCTCCGGCTGCCGTCAATCCGTTTGCGGAATAGAGAAATACGAGATCGATGTCGGATGAATAGTTCAATTCAAACGAACCGAGTTTGCCCAGCGCCATAATGCAGAATTCGGCGGGGATAATGCGCCCTCCGGCGTCTGTCGCCTGCGGCGCGCCGAAACGATTATCGAGTTGTTGTCTGGAGAGTTTGAGCGCGTAGTCCAGAATCGCATCCGCCAAATTCGATAACTCTTCAGTCGTCTCAACAATCGTGCGCGTGCGGCGAATGTCGTGCAGATAAGTGCGCAGCAACTCGCGCCGCCGAAAGCGCGACAGCATCACGTGCGAATCAAGCGTGGAATTTATCAGCGCAAACCGCGCGAGTGATTCGCTGAGTTCTTCACAACTGCGAACCCGAGGGTCGACGCGCTCGCGCTGCAACCAGGTGACGTAATCCGGATTGTTCTCGATCGTTGTTCCGAGCAGCGGGCTCCAGGCCGCGAGCGTGAGCACATCTGAGAGCAAAGCTCCGTCTCGCTGGAACGTGCGCTCGAGCGATGGCCGGGTTTGGAGAAGTTTGTCGAACAGAAGTTCCGCCGTGCGCCGTTCGGGAAGTTGATGGAGGAGCCGCTCGACCGTTTCGCGCAGAGACATCGCGACTATATTAGGCGACGGCGTGATCGAATCGCGAGCGCACGCAGAGTAAATAGAAGGAAATAACCGCAGAGGGAGCAGAGTTGGCGCAGAGGGCACAGAGAAGACCTTTCGGTGTTCCTCTGCGATCTCCTCCGCGTCCTCTGCGGTTGAATCCGAGACGATTGATGAACGCTAAACGTCGTAATACATCGAGAATTCAAGCGGATGCGGCCGCAGGCGCAGCACCTGAATCTCACGTTCACGCTTGTATTCGACCCAGCGATCGATCATGCGCTGGCTAAATACATCGCCTTTGAGCAGGAACTCATGATCGTTTTCCAGGGCCTGCAAAGATTCATCGAGCGAGCCTGGCAGACTGGGCACGTCCTTCAATTCTTCCGGCGAGAGATCGTAGATGTCCTTGTCGAGGGGCGGTCCCGGATCGATCCGATTTTGAATGCCATCCAGTCCGGCCATCAGCATCGCTGAAAACGCGAGGTACGGATTGCACGAAGGATCGGGCGGACGAAATTCGAGGCGCTTTAACTTCGGATTCGTCGAGAACATCGGAATGCGAATCGCCGCTGATCGATTGCGCGCGGAATAAGCGAGATTCACCGGGGCTTCAAATCCGGGCACGAGTCGTTTGTAACTGTTTGTCGTCGGCGCAGCGAACGCGGCAATCGCCGGCGCGTGCTTTAACAAGCCGCCGATGTAATGCAGCGCGGTTTCAGATAATCCAGCATAACCGTCGCCCGCAAAGGTTGGCTTATCGCCCTTCCACAAAGACTGATGACAGTGCATTCCCGAACCGTTATCGCCGAACAAAGGCTTCGGCATAAACGTCGCGGTCTTGCCGTTCTTGCGCGCGGTGTTCTTCACCACGTACTTGAAAATTTGCAGATTGTCGGCCGTAGCCAGCAGATT
>Ga0134121_10002229_pt1 | contig 17001 bp, 14 predicted proteins | sample KB301_FD_96463 | JGI IMG/M metagenome (GOLD analysis project Ga0134121, IMG submission 96463) | Terrestrial soil microbial communities without Nitrogen fertilizer from Kellogg Biological Station, Michigan, USA - KB3-0-1 | ecosystem: Environmental > Terrestrial > Soil > Unclassified ... | reverse complement strand
TCGCCGATGTAAGCGATGACTTGAATATTCGATCGGGCCTGCCGCTCGAACTCTTCTTCGACAAACAGCAACTCAGGCGCGACCAGCTCGAATATCCGTTTCGCGCTCAGCCGCACGTCGTCGAGAGTTGCCGGTTGGATAGTAGGACTCATCTATTTACGATTCACGATTTAATTCACTAGTTCGTTCGATAGTTCGTAAATTGCATGTTGATGCCAAAGTCTTTCGCCTTCAATCCGGCGATAACCTGTTGCAGCGTATCGCGGTCTTTACCCGACACGCGCACGGTGTCGCCCTGAATCGATGCCTGCACTTTTGCCTTCGAGTCTTTGATGGACTTGACGATTTCTTTAGCTTTCTCTTGCGGAATGCCCTGCTGAATCTGCACGCGCTGGCGAACTGTGCCACCCGCCGCGGGTTCGACGGTGCCGTACGACAGAGCCTTCAAAGGCACGCCGCGACGCACCAATTTCTGTTGAAAGATATCGTTCATATTGCGAAGCTTGGTCTCGTCTTCCGCCGAGAGAACGAGATCGTTCTCTTCAAGCGCCACATTGGCATTGCTGCCTTTGAAGTCGAAGCGCTGGCGGACCTCTTTGACGGTTTGATGAATCGCGTTCGTGACTTCCGCGCGATCAACCTGCGATACGATGTCGAATGAATTTTGCTGGGCCATGTATGACTGGTATGTGCTGAGGATAACATCAAATCGCGGGCATGTGAAAGTGTTCTCTTGAATGTGAGAGCGCGTACATTTGGAGTGCGCCGGCAGAACGAAGTGGCGACGGCGCTTGGGATTGCCTGACTTACGTGTCTAGATCCAGAGCGGTGTCGCGCTAGGCTTGCCACCGCACTCCAAATAGGTTTGTGAAGTTGTCAGTCGTTATTCTTCCGATTTCATCGAGAGATCGTTCATGAATTCCGGCGAGAACCTTTGCCGTTTCGACCACCCGGGCCGGCTCGTTGCGCTGGCCGCGAAATGGAACCGGCGTTAAATACGGACAGTCCGTCTCAATCAGCAGCCGCTCGAGCGGAAGCTGTCTGGCGATCTGCCGCAAATCTTCGGCTTTCTTAAATGTCAGCGTCCCCGCGAAAGAGATGTAGAACCCGAGTTCAATCGCGTCCAGGGCCATCTGCAATGTTCCGCCGAAGCAATGGAGAACACCGGTGGCACGCGCATCCTGCGCGTGGCTCACGGACGGGACGCCCGTGCCATTCAGTTTCTCGCGAAGGATTTGAATCGTATCTTCATTGGCTTCGCGTGAATGAATGACCACCGGCAGGCGCAGTGAACGCGCGATGCGCAACTGCCGGCGAAACACTTCGCGCTGTGTCTCGCGCGGTGAATGATCGTAATGATAATCGAGTCCAATCTCACCCCAGGCAATTACCCGTGAGTTGCCCTTGGCGAGATCGACTAAGCGCTGTTCCGCGCGATCATCGAACAGCTTTGCGTCGTGCGGATGGACCCCAATAGAGCAAAACACTTCCGAATGTTTTTGCGAGAGTTCGACTGCACGTTCGAATGCGCCACTGTGTGGGTCGCCCGTCCCGACGTTGAGCATCGCCGTTACTCCCGCATCGAGCGCCCGCGTAATCACGTCTTCGCGATCAGCATCGAATTCCGGACCGTCTATGTGGCAGTGAGAATCAATGAATTGAGTCATTGGATCAATGAATCACTGAGTCAATGATTCAATCACTTTAGGCGCGCGCCATTCGGAACGTCTTCCGCGAACGTGGCGATCACAGGTTTACCTTCATCGCCAACCGACGCCGCCAACAACATCCCCTGCGATTCGTAGCCGCGCAGCTTGCGAGGTTTAAGGTTTGCCACGACAACGATCTTCCGTCCGATCAGTTTTTCCGGCTCGTAGTACTGCGCAATGCCGGCGAGAATCTGGCGTGGCTTCTCTTCACCGATATCGACAGTAATCAGCAGCAGTTTGTCCGCTTTTGGAATTCTTTCGGCAGTCTTCACTTCACCAACGCGCAGATCAATCTTCGCAAAGTCAGTGATGTCGATGTGCGCGACGCCCGGAACGGCATCCGCTTCGGTTGCATGTTGGCCCGAGTGCTGAACGGCCAGGTTACTCGGCGCGCCAGATTCAAGCACGCTCCCTGATGGTCGGGTTTCCGCCGCCTCCGGCTCCTGACTCCCGGCTCCTGTCTCCTGACTCTTGATTTCTTCCATCGTTTTCGCCTTATCGATCCTGGGAAATAGCGGTTTGATTTCTCTGGTTTGCGTTCCTTCGGCTAACCCGCCCCACTGCAAATCCGCCGGCCGCGTTAGGGCCGCGTCATCGGACAAACCCAGCTGATGGTAAATGTCGCGCGTGGCGCCCGGCATCACCGGGTACAGCAGCACCGACAGCCACCGCAACGATTCTGCCGCCCGATAAAGAACTGCGTTGAGCGTCTCGCGTTGTTTTGCATCTTTCGCCAGGTCCCACGGTTTCGCCGCAGAAATCATCTTGTCAATCCGCGCCACAATCCCCCAGGCCTCTTCGAGGGCGCGGCTGAATGCGAATTCGTCAAAGTAACGTAGAAATTCGTCGCGCGCGTGCGACACGAAATCCGAGATCGCGGACTCGTCCTCAACTCCGGCGCGCTTGGCGGCGAGACGAGATTCGTCGGAGATCGTTCCTGAAGGAATGCGTCCTTCGCAGTAACGCTGAATCATGGTCAGGGTGCGACTGGAGAGATTTCCCAGACCGCTCGCAAGATCACTATTTGTACGATCGATCAGCGATTCGTATCCGAAACGACCGTCAGCTCCAAACACCATTTCGCGCAGGCAGAAATAACGAATCGCGTCCGTCGGGAAATATTTGCTCAGCACATCAAGATCGACCGCGTTGCCCAGCGTCTTGGACATCTTCCGGCCATTCGGGTCCAGCCACATACCATGCGCATAAATTCCGCGTGGCTGCTCGACTCCTGCGGCCATCAGGAACGCGGGCCAATAGACCGCGTGGAAACGCAGAATGTCCTTGCCCACCAGGTGCAGAGCCGGCCAGAACTTCTCGAAACCAATTGCGCGCTGCTGCTGTTCGTTGCCAAAGCCGATCGCCGTAATGTAATTCGTTAACGCGTCGAACCAAACATACATCGTGTGATTCGGATCGTCGGGAACAGGAACGCCCCAACTGACCGACGACTTCAAACGACTAACGGAGAGATCCTGAAGACCACCGGCAACGAAACTCTTCACTTCATTGCGCCGGGCGTCAGGTCTGACGAACTCGGGCCGTGACTCATATAGGTTCAGCAGCGCTTCGTCGTAATCCGACAAGCGAAAGAAGTAACTCTCTTCCGAGATGCGATCGAGTTTCGTGTCATGAATCAAACACGTCGGCGGCTCGCCCGGAGTTTCCGGAGGAGCATACTCATCTTCGCTCTTGTATCCCGCGCACGCAGCACAAAACCAACCTTCGTAGTGTCCTTTGTAAAGCGCGTCGTTTCCCTTCGGCGTCCTGGCTTTCGCGACGCGTCGCCAAAGTTCGCTGGCGCCCTCGTAATGAAACGGATTCGTGGTGCGCATGAAGATGTCATAGCCGCCATGCGCGGTATCCAATCCAAACGCCGCCGTCATCTTCGTAAAATAACTGACGACGTAATCCGCTTGTTCCTTCGGCGTGCGATTATTTTTCTGGGCAGCGCGTTCGATGTTGATGCCGTGTTCGTCCGTGCCGGTGACAAAGAAAGTCTCGATCCCCTGCTGCCGTTTCGATCGCGCAATCGTATCCGCGACGACCATGGTGTACAGATGCCCGAGGTGCGGCAGGCTGTTGGCGTAGTAGATGGGGGTGGTTACGTAGAAAGTCATCAGTAAATCGTGAATCGTAAATCGTAAATCGATTTACTAATTCTTTTGCCGTACATGGCCCCCAAGTCCAGTCAGCATCCGGCCGATCTCATCGAGCGCAGAATGCAAAGGTGAATATTGAGCGATCGAAAGATAATCGAGACGATGAGAAATCAGCAGCTCCGTTTCAACCTCACTTGTTGAGCCCTGCGCGTTTGATAGGAAATAGCCGAATTCCTTGTCCGACTTCCGAGCTGCGCCCTCAGCTATTTTCGCTGGTATCGACACTGCAGCTCTCCTTAACTGCGATGTCAGGCCGAACTTCTCATCTTTCGGAAAGTTTTCAGTTGCCTTGTAAAGCGCGACTACAAAATCAATTGATTTCTTCCATACATCGAGTTTCTCGTGAGGCCTCATAGTTCTTTCTCCTTGTGAGCGATTGATAAAGCCAAAGCCCTATTCACGATTTACGATTCACAATTTACTTCTTCTTCGCGAACTCATCATTCGGGTTGAACTTCGGCAGCGTCGGCAGATTCGCGACGCGCTTGCCGATCTCCATGGCAAAATCCGCTTCCTGAATCATGCCTGCGAAATTCCAATCGTCGCCGTACTCATCCGAAGGCTGGTGATAGTGCGCGTCGTTGTATTCCTTGAACTTCTTCTCACCCCATTCTTTCGGATGGCCGATGTAATCGCTTCCTTCCTTCAAACTAATCGACGGCACGCCGACTTTCGCGAAAGGAAAATGATCCGAGCGATAGAACGAGCCTTGCTCCGGTCGCGAATCAGGCGAGATGCGCAGACCACGCTCGCGCGCAATCTGATCCACCACCGCTTTCAGCGATGATCGTTCTGCGCCGAGCGGCACAAAGTCGGCCGTCGGTCCCAGAATATTCATTGAGTCAAGGTTGATATCGGCCGCGGTTTTGTTCAGCGGAACCACCGGATGAAGCGAATACCATTCGGAACCGATCAAGCCCTGTTCTTCTCCGGTCGTGATCAAAAACAGGAACGACCGCAGCGGACGCTGGGCCATGGGAAGCTGGGAAAACACACGGGCGATTTCCAGAACGGAAGCTACCCCGGTAGCATTATCCAGCGCGCCGTTGTAAATCGTGTCACCACTTTTATCGGGAGCGCCGATACCGAAGTGGTCCCAATGCGCGGAATAGACCACATACTCATCACGCAGCTTCGGATCGCGCCCGGGCAGGACAGCCACCACATTAGGGGCCTGGACGCGCTTCAATTCGCTTTGCAAATTGATTGCAGCCGTCAAGTTCATCTTCACCGGCTTGAAATCGCGAGACGCCGCCTGCTTGCGCAACTCATCCAGGTTCAAACCAGCAAGTTGCATCATCCGATGGCCCGCCTCGTCGGTCATCCATGAACGAATTGCCAGGTAAGGCGTCTGGTCGCTCGCCGTGCGCGCGATATCAAACCGCCACGATCCGTTCGACGTGCGCACCACGCTCCACGGATAACCAGCCGATTCGCTGGTATGCAGCAGAATCGCTCCCACCGCGCCCCGTCGCGCAGCCTCTTCATACTTGTAAGTCCAGCGGCCGTAGTAAGTGAGTCTGCGTCCGCCGAAAAGATCCGGTTCCGCCGGAGTCGCCGGGGGATCGTTTACCAGCATCACCAGAATCTTGCCGCGATAATCCGCCGCAGGCAGTTTGTAGTCGTTCCACTTTTGTTCGGGAGCATCAATCCCATATCCGACAAACACCAGCTCAGTATTTACGTCGACGTGCTCAGTTTGAGCGCCAGTGAACGCGACGAAGTCGTCAGCGAACTTGAAGGTCTCGCTTCCCTTTGCGCCGTTGATGTGAAGTTCAGTTTTCGGATCAGCCTTAACCCCCACCAGCGACACCGGTTGCCAGAAGCTTCCTTTCGTACCCGCGCCTTTCAGACCCATCGCTTCAAACTGCTGTGCGATGTAGAGGGCTGCCAGCTCGCCACCGCGCGCGCCGGTGCCACGTCCTTCGAGACGATCGTCAGACAGGAATTTGATATGCGCGCGAAGCGCATTCTCGCTGATGGGACTTGAAGTGTTTCTCGCATTTCGTTGCGAACTGGCCGTAAGCGCAGTCAGAGAAAATAGTAATGACAGCACAGTGAACTTGATTACTTTCATTTCGACCCTCTGTTTGAGTCCGCTGTGCGGACGAATGAAAATAGCCCAGCGATTCATCGCTGGGTAGACTCCAAGAGATGATAACCAAGTCCGCGAAGCGGACGGCAGACATCTAAACGAAATATTTGCTCCAAGCTTATTGGTTAAGGCGTTTGAACCCGCGTGCCAATGAGATCGCCTCGGAATCGGTACATGCCCCGATGATTACACCTGCCCCGCCGGCAAATCAGATAGAACACGGCTTTATCGTTATCATCCGTCTCTACATTTGGCGCATCGAAGTCAACCAGATTTAGTGAGCCGCAGGCCGTGCATTTCATTTCCCATGGAACTGGCGCGTGCTTAGTACTCATATTATTACTTACCTCGCTTTATTATCTGTCGCCCGTTTCACGGGCTTACTCTTTCACCGTCACCTGATGCCAGCACCGAGGTGCTGGGCTATTTTCGACCGTCCGCTTTGCGGACTCAAATCTATTTCGTATTTCCCGTTATCAGCGACATTGCTTCAGCGCGGGTGCGCGGGTCTTTGCGGAAGCCGCCGAGCACGGCAGACGTCACTGTCTGCGCTCCGGGTTTCTTCACTCCGCGCAGGGTCATGCAGGCGTGCTCAGCTTCAATCACGACCATCACGCCCAATGGCTTCAGCTTTTCATACAGAGTATTCGCGATCTGCGACGTCAGCTGTTCCTGCAACTGCAAACGGCGCGCGAACGTTTCCGCCAGCCGCGCCAGTTTCGACACTCCCAGTATGTTTCCGTTTTTCGGGATGTAGGCGATGTGACACTTGCCCACAAACGGCGCCAGGTGATGCTCGCAGAGCGAAGCAATGGTGATGTCTTTAACGATCACCATCTCATCGTGCTTGTTGCCGGACAGCGGCACGATGTGTTGTGACGGATCTTCACGCATGCCGGCCGTAAGTTCCGCGTACATTTCCGCGACGCGTTTCGGCGTGTCACGCAATCCTTCCCGATCTGGATCTTCGCCGATGCCTTCAAGAATCAGACGCACGCCGCTGGCGATGCGATCCAGATCAACTGCTTTTGTACGAGCAGGCTTTGCGCGCCTGCTCTTAATTGAAGTGACCTTGTTACTCATAACAGTTATTGCTCTGGCTTCTGGGCCAGGTAAGCCGCACGGGCCGCATCCTGAACTTCGCGCACAGCGACGCCGGATTCCTGCGCGACGGCACGACATTGTTCGAACTCAGGCATCGCTTTTACGTCGCCGTTCGAATGCACGACTTTAACATCGATCGCGCCGAATTTCGTCTGCACGCGCACAGTTTCGCGCGGCAGAGCGCGGCGACTCACTGCATAGCTGCGCGCGCCAATCGTGGTTGTCTCCGTAAACATCATCTGCAAAAACTTCTCGCGTTCATCTGGGCGGCAAAGGATCGAAAGCAGCATGCCCGGCCGGTTCTTCTTCATCTGCACGGGCGTGAAATAACAATCGAGCGCACCGAGTTCGAACGCGCGATCCATGACGTGACCGAACAACTGCGGCGACATATCATCAATATTCGTTTCGATCATCAACAACTGCTCGTCCGCGGCCGCGCTTGTGCTCTCACTTTCACCAACCAGCACCCGCAAAGCATTTGGAAAGCCCTTGGGATCACGTGTTCCTGCTCCGTAGCCCGTCGCACTAATTTGCATCGGTGGTAAGGACTCAAACCGATCGCACACCGTCGAAATGATCGCCGCGCCAGTTGGCGTCACGAACTCACCTTCGATCTCGCCGGCGTAAATTGGTTTGCCCTTCAATAGCTCGGCAACGGCAGGCGGCGGGATCGGAAAGCGCCCGTGCGCCATGTCAGTGATGCCGAATCCAACCCGCAGCGGTGAAGAAATGAACTGTTCAATCCCCAGCAAATCAAAACCAATCGCCGCCCCGCAGACATCGAGGATCGCATCAAGCGCACCCACTTCATGAAAGTGAATCTGCTCAAGTGGCAGGTTATGAACCTGCGCTTCCGCCGCGGCCAAATTCGAAAAGATACGCCCGGCGCGATCCTTCACCTGCTGATTTAATCCTGACTCGTCGATGATCTTCAGAATGTCGCTGAGGTGACGGTGCCCGTGCTCAGGCGCAGTCTCCACTCTCGCGTACGTCGCACTGATGCCAGAGCGATCGACCCGTGCGAAATCGATTTCCCAACCGCCGACTTTCAGCAGCTTTAACTGATCGACGAGAGAGCGCGGGTCAACTCCGGCGCCAACCAACGCGCCGAGAATCATGTCGCCGCTTGCGCCGGCGAAACAGTCGAAAAAAAGGGTCCTCATGAAAGCTCGTTAATAGTAAATCGTAAATGGTAAATAGCCGTGTGGCGGAGAGGCTTCTATTTACGATTCACGATTTACGATTCACTAACATCGGCAGAATCTCTCCCGCCTTTCCCATCAGCACTTCATCGCACAAATCTGACAGCGGCGTGCGTTCGGGATTTACTTCAACCACGTACGCGCCCGCTGCTTTGGCGATTTCCGGAATCGATGCGGCCGGGTAAACAACCGCGGACGTTCCGACGACGAAGCACAGCTCGCAATGACTCGCCGCGGCAGCCGCACGTTCGAAGGCGCCCGGAGGCAACATCTCTCCAAACAAAACCACGTCAGGCCGCATGTGCCCACCGCAGTCGATGCACACCGGCACGTCGTGATCCATCCGAAGTTCGCGCAGTTCGTGACGCGATCCGCATTCGAAGCACCGCGCGCGCCAGATGTTCCCGTGCAACTCAATGACGTTTCTCGAACCCGCTTGCTGATGCAGATTGTCGATGTTCTGCGTCACTAACGCGAAATCATCGAACCCGTTCTGCCACTCCGCAATCGCCTCGTGCGCGGGATTAGGTTTTAGCGACGTCAGGCGCTCACGACGATAATTAAACCATTCCCAAACCGCCGGGAGATCGCGCGCCAGCATGCCGGCCGACGAAATCACTTCAAAGGGCATTCCCTTCCAAACCGTAGACTGGCCACCGCCGCGAAAGGTCGGCACGCCTGACTCGGCCGAAACGCCGGCACCAGTGAGCACGACGACGCGGGCTGCATTCGCGAATCGCTCTCGCAGTTCATCGGAAACGCACGGGGCTGAAACTAGCGGCATGCTGAACCTTGGATGGTAGCAAACGCCGATAGTTAGTCGCAATTTCGCGATTCAGCGTCACTTCAATACAATAGCCGTTTGCTTTTGTTCCCTCTCCCTCCGGGAGAGGGTAAGGGTGAGGGCTTTGGCCGTCAGCTAGTCCCCTCACCCCAGCCCTCTCTCAGAGGGAGAGGGAGTTTTCTTTATCACCGTGAACCTAATCGATCTTCAAGAACAATTGAAAACGCGATTGCGCGATGCGGCGCGTGAGCTGTTTGAGGTCGAGCTGGATCAGATCGCTGCTGAAGTTCCACCACGAACAGAACTCGGCGACCTCGCCTTTCCCGTGGCTTTCGAACTAGCAAAACAACTTAAGCAGAAGACCGGCGAGAAGAAGAATCCTCGCGCGATTGCCGAAGCGATCAAGGCGAAGCTTGAGGCTTTCGATGCAGTCGATCGAGTAGAAGTCGCAGGCGCCGGTTACCTGAATGTCTTTTTCGATCGCGCTCGATTGCTTAATGAATTCTCAACGGTCGCCGCGCTGGATCGCTTCGAGGGCACCTCTCTCGGCGGCGGCGCGCCAACCGATCGCAAGTTGATGGTCGAGCACACGAGCATCAATCCGAACAAGGCGGCGCACATCGGCCACGTCCGCAACTCGGTGATTGGCGATACGTTCGTGCGGATTCTTCAGGCCGCAGGTAATCGCGTCGAAGTGCAAAACTACATCGACAACACGGGCGTGCAGGTAGCCGACGTGGTCATTGGGTTCATTCACCTCGAAAAGATGACGCTCGAAGACATCAAAGCGCTCGATCATTCTCTGTCACCCGGGATGTCTTTCGATTATTACTGCTGGGATTTGTACACGCGCGTTGGCCTGTTCTATCGGGACGGCAATTTGGATGGCGAGCAGAATCCCGAGAAGCTGAAGCTGCGGGCGGAGATACTTCACGCGATCGAAGAAGGAAGCAATCCGATCGCCGATCTCGCCGATTACGTCGCTACTCGAAACGTCGAGCAGATTCTCGACACGATGGAGCGTTTGGGCATTCGTTACGATCTGCTCGCGCGCGAATCGGAGATTCTGCACCTGCACTTCTGGGAACGCGCCTTTGAGCTAATGAAAGAGCGCGGTGTGATTCATTTCTCCAACGAGGGACGCAGCAAGGGCTGTTGGGTCATGCCGTTCGAATCGCACACCGGAACTGATGAGCATGAGTCCGACAAGATCATCGTGCGTTCAAACGGCACCGTTACTTACACCGGCAAAGACATTGCTTATCAGCTTTGGAAATTGGGCCAACTCGGTCTCGATTTCAATTACAAACCGTTTCGGTCCTTTCCCGATGGCCATGCGACCTGGGTGACCACGGTGGACGCCAACGCTACGACGCAACCGGAAGTTCCGCGCCCGAACTTCGGCGGCGGCGCGATTGTCTACAACGTGATCGATTCGCGTCAATCGTACCCGCAGGAGATCGTGAAGAAGGGCGTCGCCGCGATCGTTCCTGAGTTCGGCGAAAAAGCGAGCGTGCACCTGTCTTATGAAATGGTCGCGCTCTCTCCGGGTGCGTGTGAAGAGTTGGGCATCGAACTGTCTGACGAAGATCGCACGCGACCTTATATCGAGATGAGCGGGCGCAAAGGCCTCGGCGTCAAAGCCGACGATCTAATCAATCGACTGGAGACGGACGCTTTGGCAGAGGTGAAGGCGCGGCATGCCGACCTGAGCGAAGACGAACAACGCGAGACGGCACATGCGATCGCAGTCGGAGCGCTGCGATATTTCCTGCTTAAGTTCACGCGCAACTCAGTCATTGCGTTTGATTTCAAAGAGGCGCTGTCGTTTGAAGGCGAAACCGGACCTTACTGTCAGTACGCGGCGGTGCGCGCGAATTCAATCTTTAGAAAGCTGGGCGAGAGTCAGGCAGGGAGCATCAGTACCGCGAGCAATAGCGAGCGGATCGACGACGGTCCTTTAACTCAAGCACGCTCGCTTACTTCAGACCGCGCCGAAGAGATTCGTCAGATCTTCGAAGGTGAGTCAGGCGACGAAATCTGGTCGCTCTTCATGCTGGCCGCACGGTTGGCTGAATCAAACGCGCAAGCAGCCAGCAGCGCGGAACCAGCGGTGCTGGCAAAGTACACTTTCAACCTCGCCAAGGGCTTCAACCTCTTCTACCACCGCCATCGAATTATCGCCGAAGAGGATCAAGTGAAGCGGGCTGTGCTAATCCTGGTTGCCGGATACACGCGCCGGCAGATGACGAGGGCTTTAGCGACGTTGGGCATCACAGTTCCCGAGCGGATGTAGACAGTCGATTTACTATTCACGATTTACCATTTACCATTTACCGCAATGTTAATTGTCATGAAAGCCGACGCCACCGATGCGCAGATCGCGCATGTGTGTGACGTCATTAACGAACTCGGGTTCAAACCACATACGATGCCCGGCGCGACGCGCACTGCTATTGGCGTCACCGGCAACCAGGGCGCGGTCGATCCGACGCGCTTCGAGAATCTGCCGGGCGTAGCCGAAGCTATTCGCGTCAGCAAACCTTACAAGCTGATCACTCTGGATCTTCGACCCGAGAAAACCATTGTGCGGGTGGGCGATGCGACGATTGGCGGAGACGAGTTGGCCATTATTGCCGGCCCATGCGCGATCGAGAGTCATGCGCAAGCGTTCGCAATCGCCGAAGCGGTCCGTCGCAGTGGCGCGCGGTTCTTTCGTGGCGGCGCCTTCAAGCCGCGCACTTCGCCTTACGCGTTCCAGGGATTAGGCGAAGAAGGTTTGAAGATTCTCGCGGAAGTTCGCGAGGCTTATGGCTTGAAAATCGTGACCGAGGCTATGGATGAATCGGGAGTGGATCTCGTCGAAAAGTACGCAGACATGATTCAGATCGGCGCGCGCAATATGCAGAACTTCAGCTTGCTCAGGCGGGCGGGCCGTTCGCGTCTGCCAGTACTACTGAAGCGCGGGCTATCGGCCACGCTCGATGAATGGCTGCTGGCCGCCGAGTACATCATGTCGGAAGGCAACTACAATGTGGTCCTTTGTGAGCGGGGCGTGCGCACCTTCGCGCAGCATACGCGCAACACGCTCGATCTGGCTTCGATTCCGGCGGTTCGCCGCATCTCGCATCTGCCGGTCGTAGTCGATCCGTCACACGGCACCGGGAAAAACTACATGGTCATTCCGCTCGCATGCGCGGGTGTCGCAGTCGGCGCTGACGGTTTGATTGTCGAAGTTCACGATCAGCCTGAGAAAGCTCTGTCGGATGGCGCGCAGGCCCTAACCCCTGAACAGTACGAGCAGCTCATCCGGGAAGTGATGCCGATTCACGAAGTGGTGACGCCCCAATCCGCGGCTGTTCCTTAAGGCTATTCCGTAGTCGTTGACACCTCGATCTCGCGACGATACCATGCGGCACATTCAAGCAGGGTGTTGTGGCTGATCGGCCGAGCCTGCGTTCTCGTTTACTGCATTCTCCGTCACAGCCTTCCTGATTTAACCTACGAGGACGCTCAGCTATGAACTTCTCTTCAGCAAAAAAGAACATTTCGTATCATCTTCTAATTGTGGCGAGCTTGATGTTCTTTGCCGCAATCGGCGCGATAGGTCTTGCTCAGGAACAGGCGTCGCAAACAGAGCGACCCGTGTGGGACGTGCAAATGGCGCGCAACGCCCAGGCTACTAGTACCATCACGATCCAGAATCAATGTCAGCAGACACACACATTCACCGTCACTTCAGAGAAGGCGCCGTTCCTGCAATTGCTTGCCGCTGAAACTGTCGCCGTTTCCGGCCACAGTAATTCGGAATTGCCGGTTCGTTTCAGCACTAATGGAATGAGTGCCGGGCAATATCAGGGAAGGGTCATCGTCAAGTGCCAGACCTGCCGCAAAGAAAAAACGTGCAAGCAGGATCGAGAGATTCTTCCGTTGCGTCTGAACGTGCTTGGCGAGAGTGGCGCGCAACCCGAGAACCCGCAGCCTCAAATTCCGGGGCCACCTCTGCAGGGCGGAGGCGCATCGACCCCGCCGATCATCGCTGGTCCGGGTGGGAATACGGCGACCATCGCGGTCAAAGGTTATGATCCGGAGACGGACAAGGAAATCGGAAGCAGAGAATTCAGCGACGACCAGAATCCCTGCAAGAAGCAAGAGTGCCCCGCAGTGCAGAAGAAGGTGGACAAGGGAAAGCCCACCGGCGATATCTACTGCCCCGCCAAAGACAAATGCGGCGGCAAAAATTGCGATACATCTTCATGCCGGATGTTCTTTGCCTGGAAGGATGCCAAGATCTACAAGGATAAGAACCCAAACGGCACTGACAAGGATCCCGAAAAGTGGAAACTCATGGACGGGGGCGTGGGTGATAACAAAGCCATCACGCCGGACAAGGGACACCTCGTTTATGCGTGCGGATGCAGGTAGAAGGAGCCAACCGCGCGTGAGAGTCGACAGCCTCAGTTCCCAGTAAGAATTTCCAGAAGTTGCTCCGCGAATGCCGATCGAGGCAGCACTCGATCGAAGCCTGCTTCTTTCGCCGTTCGTTGTAGCTCCATCTGAACGTGTGAAAAGAAGCCCAGCGTCGGAATGTCGCGAGTCTTCTCATCAGCTTTCAAGTTTCTTACCAACTCAATCGCGTCTATTTTCTGCGAGTGAAGATCACAGAGGATTAGCGAAGGCTTGTCTCGCCCCGCGCCTTCGATGACCGCGTCGACCGTTCGCGGGAAGCTGGTGGTTACGCCAACCTGCTCCGCTGTGCCCCGAATCTTCGAAGCAAAGAAGAGATCGTCAACGATGGCAATGATGTGTCTGGTCATAATATTCGAAGAGCCCGCCCGCTATCCCAACTGGCCGGGTTCTGACATTTTGCAATCAATTCACGTTCGCGTAATGATGAGCGCGTGACTGCGTCCAACTTCCTTGACCTTCCCAATGGCGGGATCGAATTTGGAAATCAGAGCGCGCCGACAGATTCGACCGAATCTCCCGAACGGCTAATCCTCGCGTCGTACAACATTCGTTACGCAGTCGGCCGCTTCCTGATTGCTTCCGGCCTTGGTCGAAAGCTCGGTGTCAACTTTCCGCGCCCGCGCGCTGAAGCCATAAATCAAAACATCACCACTGCTGCGCGCGTTCTTACTGAAAATATTCTGCTGCCGCCGCCCGACATCTTAGCATTGCAGGAAGCAGACAAGGGCACGGGCCGCGCCGGTGGACAACATGTTGCCGCGCGACTGGCGGAGGCGATGAGTCAGCCGTACGTTCATGTCAGTTCGGGCCTGCCGCGGGGCATTCCGCCAAAGCAGCGCGAGTGGTGGCTGAATTTTGAAGAGCAAGTCACGTTGGATGATGAAGGCGATATGGGGGTAGCGCTGATCAGCCGACTGCCGTTGCAAGATGTCACTCGCATCGATCTGCCCTGGCACGAGTGCCCGTGGCATCCGCGACTCGCCATGGCTGCCACGGTGAACTTTGCGAGCGAACAACTTCGAATCTTCAATGTACACATCGATCCGCACGGGCCGCTCGATAATCAACATCAGCAGACTGAAGCTGTGCTCGAACAAGCGCGACAGCACAACGGCCCAAGCGTAATCCTCGGTGACTTCAACACGCTCTCAAAGCAGAAGGCAGTCGAGATTCGCGGACTAATGGAGCGGCATGGTTACGCAACCCCTTTTCCGACAGACATTCCCACCTGGCGCGGCGCCGGGGTTGTTCGCTTTCACGCCGACTGGATTTTCGTGAAAGGTGTGCGCGTCAGTCGCTGGGGAGTGGTGCAGCCGTTGAACGTCTCGGATCATTGGCCGATCTGGGTCGAGGTTGTCGCCGAATGATCGCCACGGAGACACAGAGGCGCGGAGAAGAGAGCCACAAGAAAGCACAAAATGCACAAAGAAAAGTCAGGCAATAATCGAATGAAGCTCAGTCTGTTTTTGTGCGTCTTGTGCCTTTTTGTGGCTATCCGTTCTTTCTCCGTATCTCCGTGCCTCCGTGACTCTGTGGCAAACTGTTCAAGATGAAGATCACCAGCCGCGACAATTCCCTGCTCCGCGATGTGCGCGAAGTACGCGATGGCAAGGCGCCCGACTCGATCTTTGTCGAAGGGCTGCGACTCTGTGAAGAGGCACTGCGGTCGAATCTGAAGATTGAAGCCATCATTTATTCAGAACACATCGCTAAGAAAGATCGCGCGGCAAATGTGATTCGTGAGTTGGAAAGCCTCGCCGCCAAATCCGCTTCAGTGAGCGAGAAGCTCCTCGAATCGATCTCTTACACGAAAACACCGCAGGGCATCGTGGTGATCGCGGCGCGCCCGCAACTCACTGAAACTCAATTCAAGGCCACGCAACCGGCAAATCCACTGCTGGTCGTTCTGCATGGCATCAACAATCCGGTCAATGTCGGCGCGATCCTGCGGACGGGTGAAGCCGCCGGCGCTACTGGAATCATCGCCACGAAGGGAACTTCCGATCCGTTTTCACCCAAGTCACTGCGCGGTGCGATGGGCGCGACGTTTCGTCTCCCGGTCTGGACCGATGCCGAATTTCAGGAGGTCATCGACTGGTGCCGTTCGCACAGAATTCAAACGGTATCGGCTACTACAAACGCCAGGCGATTCTATGCGGACTTTGACTGGCGAATTCCAACGGCGCTCGTGATGGGCGCTGAATCCGCGGGATTGTCTGAAAAAGAGGTCGCCGCGACGGACAAAAGCGTCGCCATTCCCATGCAAGGCTTAACGGAAAGCCTCAACGTCGCGGTGGCCGCGGGAATTCTTTTATATGAAGCGAACCGGCAGAGATCGAACGCAATAAGGCCACCGTTTGCCTAGACAGCGGAGTCGAATGCAGCCTTCCACGTTCGTTGTGAGTTCCGATTACAAATCTCTTCCACGTAGTGGCGGCGCAACTCCAGAATCTCAGGGGCGACACGATGCGCTCCACGCAATCGTATTAGTGGTTGGCCTTTGGACTTTTGGAAGAGGATTGCTAGTTCGGCCTGGGGTTTCTTAACCAACAAATAGGGAAGAGCTTCACCGAGCACATCCGCGGCCTGTTTGCTGAACACGCTCCAGACCCAGTGATTTTGTCTACGTCGGTGTGAAAGGTCGCGAAATGTTATTTTGCCAAAACCTGAGGTTCGCTGTAGCCAGCGAATTGCGTTTTCATCCGACATTCCGACTCGGAGCCTCAAAGCGTAAGTCGCAATGTCTTCCTTCTTCTTATGGCCAAAACCAATGGTTCCTTCTCCATCGATCAGCCCAGCGATATATGCTAATTCAGTGCTTGTCATTTTCTCTCTCCATTGCTATGACTGCTCTAGCTTACAACGGAGAGCTACTTTCAGCTAAAATAAACCCGTTCATGCACCGTTGCTCTTAACGCCGGTTGAACCAGCCCATTGGCGAATTCGTATCTGAGTTATGCCTGACCAGAGAGATTCAAGCCCCAAGCCAAAGCGCGACACGATTCTGCCTGAGCGTCTGATGCGTCGCGTGCTGGAGGGAGTCGGCGAAGTGGTCGATCGTAAGCTCGGCCGCACGGTCGATCCCAAGAGCGGGCTGACCACCGATCAGATCATCGTGCGCATGAATCAGCGAATCGATGCCAAAGCGAGAATTGAAAAAGGGCAGGGTCGGATTGCACCGCATCATTTGAAATTGAAGGTCGAATGGGGCACGCATTCGGAAACACCTCCCGAAGTAACCAAGCGTCTCGAATCAGAAGTGTTGGCCGCGGCGATCGACCACATCAACGACAATCGCTATCGCACGCTGGCGCCGGTGGAGATTGAAACCGACGTCGACATCTTCACCACCGGCATCGCCGTCGAGCCGACGTTCGGTGAGTTCGAAGAAGAGCTACAGCGACAGGATCTCGAAAAGAAACTTGGTCCGGGCATCAAACCTCCCCAACCTGAAAAGACTGAGGTGCCGATG
>Ga0134121_10002228_pt1 | contig 17006 bp, 17 predicted proteins | sample KB301_FD_96463 | JGI IMG/M metagenome (GOLD analysis project Ga0134121, IMG submission 96463) | Terrestrial soil microbial communities without Nitrogen fertilizer from Kellogg Biological Station, Michigan, USA - KB3-0-1 | ecosystem: Environmental > Terrestrial > Soil > Unclassified ... | reverse complement strand
TCATCGTCATCGATCGAGCCGGTAAGGCAGTTGAGCAATGTCGTCTTGCCCGAACCCGTGCCGCCGGAAATGATGACGTTGCACCGAACCCGCCCGATGATCTCCAGCACCGCTTTAGCCTGTGGCGTGATCGAGCCGAATTTCACAAGCTGCTCGAGTCTCAGGCGATCCTTCTTGAATTTCCGGATGGTCAGCACCGGCCCATCGATAGCGAGCGGCGGCGCGATCACGTTGACGCGCGACCCGTCCGGAAGGCGCGCATCGCATATCGGACTCGACTCATCAACGCGGCGTCCGACCTGGCTGACGATGCGCTGGCAGATATTCATCAGCTGCTGATTGTCGGCGAAGCGAACGCCCGTCTTCTGAACTTTGCCGCCGACTTCGATAAACGTCGCGTTGGCACCGTTGACCATGATGTCGGCGATGTCATCGCGAGCCAGAAGCGGTTCGAGCGGCCCATAGCCCAAGACGTCGTTGCAGATGTCCTCGAGCAGTTCTTCCTGCTCCGAAATCGACATCACGACGTTCTTGATCTGAATGATCTCGCTGACGATGTCGCGGATTTCTTCGCGTGCGGCGACGCTGTCGAGCTTCGCAAGCTGGGTGAGATCGATGGTATCGATCAGCGCGTTGAAGACGGTTGTTTTGACGTCGTAGTATTCTTCCGAATGCTTGCGCTGCGTGTCAACGACGGGCTCCGGCCGCTGAGGTTGCGGGGCAGCCTGCTGCTGTCGCGGCTGGGACGCGGCCTGCGGCTCAGCAGGTGTCATCGTCGCCTGAGGCGCAGGCGATTGCTGCGCGACACGCTTTGGCAGCGAAGGTTCGTTCGAGCGCCTGCCGAACATGATGCGACGTCCTTAACGCTTGAGCTTCAGCTTCTCGAGGAGCGGCGCAAGCGCCGCGAGCGGAGAATTTGCCGATCTCTCGGGCTTGATTTCCTTACGGCGCGTCATCTTGAGCGCGATGTCATGAAACATTTCGACCGCCTTGGCTTTGGCGTTCAGCTCCCCGATCATCTGGCCATTGTTGGCCGCTTGGCTGAACGTTTCGCAATCGTAATCGATGACGGCTAGAACCTTTGCATCGAGCGCCTGCTCGAATTCCTTGAGCGTGATTTCCTGGCGCTTCGGCAGATTTGCCATGTTCAGAATGAGATGCGGTTTGCGGTCGTTCTTTCGCGACGCCCTCAACAGATCGACGATATTTTTTGCGTTCCTGAGGTTCGCGAGATCCGGTACGGCGGTGATGACCACTTCATCGGCCTGCAAAAGAACGCGCTTCGACCACGCCGACCAGCCGTGCGGCAAATCAACGGCAACGAAGGGAACGTTCTGGCGCACGACGTCGATGACCAGCTCGCAAGCATCGGCCGAGATATCGTACTCGCGGTCGAGCACGACCGGAGCGGCGAAGATGGAGAGGTGCTCCGAACACTTCGTCAGCAGACGGTCGAGCAGCTGATCATCGAGCCGTTCCGGAGCCGCGAGCGCTTCCGCGATGCCCTGCACCGGATCCTGATTGAAATCGAGCCCGGTCGTGCCGAAGGCGAGATCGAGATCGGCGATCGTGACATCGGTTTTCAAAACTTCCGACATCGTCCAAGCGACGTTGTGACAAACGGTCGAAGAACCGACGCCGCCCTTCGCACCGATGAAAGCGAAGACATGACCCACAGGATCGGTATCGGGATTGTTATAGAGATTGGAGATGCTCTCCATCAGGCCCATCGGATCGACCGGCGTGACGAGATACTCGGCCACACCCCGCTTTAGGAGCTCACGATAGAGCAGGACGTCGTTGTGCCGTCCGATGACGATCACTTTCGTGCCCGGATCGCAGCTTTCCGCGAGTTGATCGAGTTCGCTGACAATCTGCGATCCCCGGAGCGCGCTGTCGACGATGATCAGGTTCGGCGTCGGACTGTCGGCGTAATGCGAAATGGCGGCCGCAATGCCGCCCATGTGCACGCTGACATGCGTCTTCGCCAGCCGCCGATCGGCCGCGGCGTACTGCAACGCCTCGGCAACGCGGGCGTCGTCGCAAAATGCCTGGATCGAGATCCGCGGTATCGGACGCGCACGATCGCCTGGATGCGTGTCATCCTGTGCGCCATCTTCGAGAAACGCTTCCTCGATCTGGTGGGCGGCTTGAACAGGCTTGGACATATCGTCTCCGAAAATCAATTATTCAGTCTTCCAATAGTCACGACCTCGGGCGCGGCGCCGATCGCATCGCCCTTTCTGTATTTCGCGAAAGCAACGTCGCGGCGATCTGCGTCGCGCTCGGTCATCGTCCTGGGCCCGAGCAGATCGGCCGGATTTGAAACCATCACAGCAAGATTCCGCTGCACCGCGCAGCCGAGATTGGGATACGGAGTGTTTTCATAATTCGCGGCGAGATTCTGCGACCAATCCTGGCCGCAGTCCGGCGCCTCGGCCACGTAGCGACGGTATGAAATGCGCAGTGGCGCGTCTCGGCCGCTGGCCTGGTAAGCACCAATCGCAATTGAAGACTCCGAGTAGCCGCCGTCGAGCAGCAACTGATGCACCTCGTCGGCAGCATCCCTCGCGGCGCCCTCGTTCGCCGAGCCGCCGGGAGCCGAAATGACGAAGCGGCTGTTGCCTGCGTCGCCCGACTTGCTGTTGCTGACAAATTCCATCACGCGCGCTCGCTGCATCGGCGTCAGTCCTTGCGAACCGCGGCCGACATTCAGAGCGAGGTTTTCCGGCTGCCGCGAAACCAAGATCGGATGGCGTTGCGCCGGATCGATCAGCGTCCAGCCTGCAACCTGCGTGGGCTGATCGTGTTGACAGCCCGCCATCGCAGCGGGGAGAATTGCGAGCGCGATGATTTTGGCAATACCCGTTCGGATTTTATGAGGTCCGCGAGCGGCCGTCTTTTCGATCTGCATGATACGTCTCCGCGCTCTTGACCTATTCGACGATGAAGCCGTAGTCGCCCTTTAGACCGCCGGAAGGCGCACCTTCGCCCCTGCCGTAGATCCGATTGAGATGACCGAGAAAGTCCGCTTTGAGGTCGGTCGCCGGAGCCAACCCGTCGGTCGGCGCCGCGAGTTCCTGGCGCGACGTCGGATGCACGAGGTACGGCGTGACGATGACGACGAGCTCAGACTCCTCGTTCTGGAAATCGCGGCTGCGAAAGAGCGTGCCGAGGATTGGAATATCCTTGGCGCCCGGCAGACCGTCGATATTCTGCTGCGTCTTGCTCGAGATGAGCCCCGCAAGCGCGAGAGAGCCACCTGACGGAAGTTCGACAACCGTCTTCGCTTGGCGGGTGTCGAACACCGGATTTTGCCCGATGAATCTCGAGATATCACTGACGCTGGTATCGATCTTGAGGCTGATGCGGCCTTCCGAGAGCACGACCGGCGTGAAGCTCAGCTGGACACCGAATTTCTTGAATGCGACCGAACTCACTCCCGTCTGCGGATCAACGCCCGTGACGTAGGGAACTTCGCCACCGGCGAGGAACTCGGCCGGCTCGCCGGAAATGGCGGTCAAGTTCGGTTCGGCCAGCGTTCTGACCAGGCCGTCGCGCTCGAGCGCGCGAATGGCCGAAAGGACTCTGTTGTTTCCGTTGCCCCAACCGGAAATCAATCCGCTATTGCCGATCGTTCCCCCGAGTCCAGTGCCAAGGCCGCAGACATGTCCCACAGCGCAAGCAGCTGCACTGGCGGCGGTGCCGATACCGAACGACGGAAGCGTCCCGAGCCCCTGTGCAGGCGTCAGCGGGAATGAGTTGTCTGTCAGCAGCGTCGTGGAGAAACTGCCCGACTGCAGCACCGCACCAAGATTGACGCCTAGCTGCTTCAGCGCCGTGCGCTGAACTTCAGCAACGTTGACCTTGAGCATCACCTGCTCTTCGGCTTCGACGACCAGCATATTGATGACGGATTCGTTGCTCGATTTGTCGGCCTTGGCGATGGAGACGCCCTCGGCGTCCGTGGTCTCCTTCACGTCATATTCGACGGAAGCAAACTGCTTGGCGATATCGGAGGCGCGAACGGAATCGATCGGGTTTTTGACGGCGCCCGTAAGAACTATCGTCTGATTCAACATTTCGACTTTAATCGTCGAGCCGGTAATCAGTCGGTTGAGCAGACTTTCGAGACCCGCGGTTTCGCGCTCAACGTAAAGCTCCATCGTGGCGAACTGTGCGCCCGAGCTGTCGAAGAAAAAGGCATTCGCTTCGCCGATCTTGCGTGCCAGCAAGAAGACGCGGTTGGAGCTCAACACCACGGCATCGACGGCCGACGGGTTCGAAACCATGACGTCGCGCACGGGGCGCGGAAATTCGAGCAGCACGGATTTGCCGAGGCCGATCTTGATATTTTTTCGAATCGGCCCACCGGTGTCCTCGATGCGGATGAACGACTGATGTGCAGTGGCCGCAATAAGACTGCCACTTATGCCCTTCAGAGCTTCGCGATTGGGTTGCGACATTGCCGGCACGACGACGGTCAGCGTCCAGGGTACGAATAAGATGAGCGCACAGAAAACCGTGCGGCACAAAGAACCAATATTAATGCGCATGAGGTCCGACCCTAATGACGACCACTGACTAAGATTACTCAGTTCACGCCATACACACGCGACGTCGCTCCGTAACGCATTACCCGAATAGAATTGTTACGCTGTTTATTGAAATCCAGGCCGCCTGCACGCTCGGGATCCGAACTCAGATCGGCGACGCTGCGCAGGGACAGCGTGATTTCGCCCATCGAATTTGCGAGCGCCATCATCTCTGATTGACGCGGAGTGAGCTCCAAGGTTGCCGTCGTCGCCGAGCTGTCGGCGGATTTCTTGCCTTCCTTCGTTTCGAGCTGCTGCCCGATCGCAATGACGCGGACATTGCGGAACAGCGTATCGACGACGGTATCGTCCTGCCCGCGGCCATGGACGCGCCGGATCAAAATGACGTCGACATGATCGTTCGGCAGGATGAGGCTGCCGGCCGCCGTCTCGGCTCTGATCTTTGTTGAGATCGCGCGCATTCCCTGCGGAAGGATGGCGGCAAGAACGCCGCCCTGTCCGGCCTTGATCAACTTCTGAGCAGTGATCGGCTCGCCTGCGAGCAGCGCCGACCGCGCGATCGAGCCCGACAGGTTGCGCATCGTTGCGAGACCGCCATTCTGCTTCGTGATGTAGCCGCGAGACGCCGCTTCAATCGGCCACGAGACCCAACGGAAATTTCCCTCGTTGACGATCTGGCCGACGGCGATATCGGCGCCCGCCACGAGGACTTCCGTGCTGTCGACCTGCTTCTCGACCGTCATCGGCGCGGGCGGCGGCTGCACGAACGAGCTGGCGACGTAGAACGCGACCACCGCCGCGGCGATTGCCACGGAAAATCCGATGAGTTGTGCCCGCTTCATCCCGCTCGTCGTCCTTTCAGGCCAGGTGTAGAATCCTGTGAACGCGATGATCGGCGAGAAACGTCAATGTCCGGTTAATCTCCGTTCGAAAGCAATACAGACGCCAAGGCTTTTGAAACGAAGGTTATCAGGACATGAACGCGAAGGCGCCATGCCGCGGTAGCTCCTGAATCTAAATCGGGAGTATCAGCTTCCGGCGCTCAAAACGCCAACGCGCGGAAGAATGCAGTTTCCGGAAAGAGCAGGAGCCCGCCGGCGGCAATAGCGATGCCGTAGGGAATTCCCTCGCCGGTCTTGTGCAGGCGCCGCGCCCATCCAGGTAGCGGAAACGCGTTGGCCGGAAGGAAACTGCGGTAAGCCAGCATCGCGACCGCCAGAACGCCGCCGAAGGCCGTGACGTAAGCCAGGAACTCGATGATGTGGTCGGGTCCCATCCAAAGCGCACCGGCCGCCATCAGCTTGGCGTCGCCACCGCCGAGCATGTTCATCCAGAACAGCACGAAAGTCGCGGCGAGAACTCCGAGCGCGATAGCCACATGAATGCCAAATGATTCGAGCGGCATCCGCGTCATCACTGCAATCGCAACGAAACCGCCGATGAGCGCTAGCGAGATGCGATTTGGGATTTTCATCGTGAAGAGATCATTCGCGGCGGCAAATGCCATCGCGACCGGAAACGTCATCAGGATGAGATAAGCCAGCACCGCCTCTACTCCGTCGCCAAGTCACTGCACCGCAAGGGTGTGAGCAATTTGGACCATCAGGGTAAATGCATAGCTAACGCGCTGCCGCTTCCGGCACTCGGCGGACGACTTGCATCGGCTCAGTTCCCGGCCGATTGGAAGCCGGTCACGACGCCATTAAGGTCTTGCTGCAGAGAGCCTCTGATAAGAGTGAGGCTCGAAACGATCGCCAAGGCGATGATTGCCGCGATCAAGGCGTATTCGATGGACGTCGCACCTTCGTCGTCAGCCGCGAACGTCATGAGGCTCGATCGAGTCATCTGGGAAAGGCCTGCCGGAAAAGAAACACGTCCGGAGATTCCTCTCCAGACGTGCTCTTGGACCTCTGTGCCGCGATATGATGATCGCGACACCTGAGCTTCGTTCGGAAACTTACTGTACGGCTGTGCCGAGTTCGTCGTTCACCTTGTTGAAGGTGGACTGCAAGCCCGTGCGGACGTTCTTCAGAACCGCGATGATGCCGACGCCGACGATGGCAGCGATAAGGCCATATTCGATAGCCGTGGCACCCGACTCATCCTTCATGAAACGCGAGAAAATGGTCATTGATACTCTCCCAAACTGACTGACTGTACTCTTCCGATCCGTGTCCATCGGGGGACACGTCCTCACCGTTGAACTAGACCAGACCATAACCAGCAAAAATTAAAGTCAGGTAAAACGGAGCGTTTTCGGGGTAAACGGTTACTGATGGAATATTAGCCCAGACCGTCGGCCAATAATAATCTGTATAAATTCTTTGCATTTTTATAATTTAACGAGTTATTCTGTACTTATCCGCTCACACCTGTAAACTTTCCAAGTATAGCTAGGTTAATACTTTGTTTTTACGTGATCAGCTAAAAGGGTTGCGTAGGCAATGGTGGGGATGGAAACGAGATTGGCTTGCCAGCGATTTGAACAAGGCATCGGTGATCTCGGGCTTTTTCAAATGACGACAATCCGGCTGGTCCTATTGCGGGCGAGCATTGGCTTCTAACACCGCCACGATCGGCCCCGAGACCGGGGCGAGCACCGGCAAGGCCGCAGCTCGATCTCAGCATGAACCGCCCATTTCCGGTTCGTTCACCATTTCATGAGGTAATCCCGCGAAGCACCTCTGCAGGATCCGTCAAATGCCCCGTCGAACTCTCGGAACACCAACTTCAGTGGCGAGTTGCGCGGCTTCGGTTGCACTTATCGCGGTGCTTGGGAGCTTTTCCGCTTCGACCGCAACGGCAGCAGACCTCATCGTGCGGTATGATCAGTCTCAGCTTCTGCGCCTGCCTCGCCCGGCAACGGAAGTGATCATCGGCAACCCGTCGATCGCCGATGTGACGCTCCAGGATGGCAATTTGCTGGTCGTGACCGGAAAGACCTTCGGCATTACGAACATCATCGCCTTGGATGCCGAGCACAACATCATCCAGGATCAGCGCGTCATGGTCGAACGCGACGATCGCAGAGTCGTCAACCTGCACAAGGGAAGCACACGCTTTACATATACATGCACGCCGAATTGCGAACCGACGCTGACGATCGGCGATGACAAGTCGTTCTTCGATTCGGTAAGAGATGCGAACACCAACAAAATGAAATTCTCGGAAGGCGCCAGCGACGGTGCCGCCGCAACGAGTAACGGTCAGTAGTGAGCCGGCCGCTCCGGCCTTTGCGCCGGATGGCTCACCTGACCCGGCGGGCCGGAACGCGATTAACGATTCCGAAACCAGTTGGAAAGAAAGACATTCTGCTAAATGCGCCTTTAATCCGCGCGACCTTATCTTATGCGATGAATTTGAAGGCCGTTGCGAGTTCTCCAGCCATGCGTATCACCAGAGTCAAGACGCCGGTCCTTCACCACCGCTTCCGGCTTGGCAGCCTCCAGCGCCTGCAACGCGAGGAAGACGGAGCGACGGCGGTCGAATTCGCGATCGTCGCGACACCATTTCTGATGTTTATTTTTGCGCTGATCGGCTGCGCCTTCTACTTCTTCATGATGAACTCGGTAGAGAAAGGCATGGACCAGTCGGGCCGCCTGATCCGCACCGGCCAAGCCGTATCTACAAAAATGACGGTCAACCAGTTCAAGCAAAAAATCTGCGACGGCGCGGGGCAATGGATCAATTGCAGCAAGCTGCAGATCTTCGTCGACCACTATCCCAATTGGGGGGCCGTCGCATCGCAACCCTGCATCAAAAATAATGTCGTAACCCAAAACCCCGCGCCGGGTAGTGATCTCATCGCAATATATTCGGGCGGTGCCAGCGACATCGTGATCGTGACGGCCTGCTACAAATGGGATTTCACCTCGAAACTTCCCTTTTTCAAAATCGGCAACATGACCGACGGGTCAATGATGATGCAAACCGCCACCGCCTTCCGAAGCGAGCCGTATCCCGGAACTTGAACACAGTTGCTGAACAGTCCTCAAGGAAGAGACTTTGCATGCACCAGCTCTCGATCCTCCTCGCCAAAGCCCGCATCCGCGGTTTCCTAGCTGATGGGTCCGGCATAGCGGCTGTCGAATTTGCCTACATCGCACCTCTGCTGATGCTGATGACGTTCGGTACATTTGAAATCTCGCGCGCCCTGATTGTCCACAAACGCTTTCAGCGAGCCACAGCAATGGTCGGCGATCTCGTCTCGCGCGAGGAGCAACTCGGAGCAACTTATCCTGAGGCGAAAGCGGCACTCGACGGCATTATGCTGTCGGCCCAGCATGTCATGGAGCCCTATACCTCGACGCCCCTCAGAATGGCCATCACACAGCTAAGAGCTTCGAGCAGCGACGCCAAAAAAACGAACGTCGAATGGTCGTACTCTTATAACGGCATGCCCGTCACGAACTGCCCGCTGGCGAAGAACATGCCGGCGTGGGACATGATCACAAAGGGAAATGCGGCGATCGTTGTCGAGGCGCAGTACCAGTACACGCCCCTACTGACGAACATCATTCCGAATCTCATCAAGCAGATGAACTGGTCTGACACGATGGCGTTTTCGCCTCGCTACGGCTCTGTCTTCTATGGGCAGGCAACGCAGAACACCGTTTGCCCAACGTAAAGGCAGAACGCCCGACCGCTCATCAGCCGGGTGTATTAGTACAACGAATAGGCACAATAGTTTTTTTTGGAATTCTTATTCCTATTTACTCACTGCACTGAGTAAATTTTACTGCAGAAGTGCCCGCCGTGTTCAGAATTCGCTCTGAACAAATATTTTCTGGCGGGCGAATTTCCGCCTAGATTTAGGCAAGACGATGCAAAACTTGTTCGATATGTTCAATTATAATGTTTTAAACATTGTGCGGGAAACGGCAGGAATCGATGGGTCGAAGATCCGTTCATTCGCCTGAAGAGCTTCGCCAGCTCATACTGGATGCGTCGCAGACGATTGTTGAACGCAGTGGGATCACCGGGCTTTCGGCGCGAGAAATCGCCCGCATGATCGGCTACTCGCCAGGCACGCTCTACAATATCTTCGAAAATCTGGATGATATCCTGGTGACGCTGCAGGTGCAGCTTCAGGCCCGGACCGTGGAACATCTAAAGCATGTGCCAATGGGCTCGGACGGCGAGAAGAACATCGAGGCGTTGACGCAGGCGTATGTCGACTTTGCGCTTGCCAACCGTCGCATGTGGAACCTGTTTCTGGCGCATAGCCTTCCACCCGGAAGCACGATGCCGGAACCTTTCCACGATAACATCAACAAAATTTTCAGCATCATCCGAACGGCGGTAGCGCCTCTCGCGCCAAATACGCCGCGCGAAAAACTCGAGGCCATGGCGTGGGCACTCTGGACCGGAATTCACGGAATCACCGCCGTTGCTGCGACTGAGAAAGGCGTCTACGTGACGCCCGTTACGGCGCAATCCTACGCCAAGGATCTCGCGATAACGTTCGTCAAGGGGCTGCGGGAGCACTAACTGAGTCGGAGGACCGCGGCTGCTCGCCCGTCTTGCTATCGCCGCCGGCCCGTCCGTGAATGGAACCCGTCACAACACCGGCTCCGCTTTCCTCGTTGCGGCTCGCAAAGTGCGGCGTCTCAACGAGACCGAACCATTTATCGGTCGGCAAAAGCCGTTGCTCGAGGCCGCTCCACATCATTCGCGAGCCGAGACCCTCGACAAACGTCGTCGTTGACGGCGATACCATGATCGCCAAGCCGGTGGCAGCCGCCATAGCGAGCGAAGCCCCGACGTGCCGGCGATCAAAGAGCTTCAGCGCCGTCCCGAACGATGACTTTATCCGCGTATCCATCACGTCGACCGAGTAGATCTCGTCGAGCGTAAGGTGTGTGATGTAGCCTGCGAACATGAACGCGCCAGCGAGCCACGCCACGCCTTCCGGCCGTCCAAGCACGCGATTGAAAATAATCGCCGTCACGACGGCCGAAAAGACGGCCGCAAGAATCGAGTGCCAAATGCCGCGATGCACCGAGACACGATGAAAAAGTGTGTGCAGGCCGTAGCGGACGACGACCAATGTTCCAAGCCACAAAATCCACAGTTCGGCGATCGAAAACTTTGTCGCCGCGTTGAAGAGCACGGCAAACGAAAAGAAAATTGCAAGCCCGGCAAACATCGCCCGGCTGGGCCTCGACTCCTTGAGATCGATATCGGGAAGGACGGAGCCGAGAACACCCGCCAGCGTCACCGCGACGAGGTTTTCAGGGCGCACCACGTCGGCTGCAAGCGTCAGCGTCGCGAGCGCCCCCGACACAACAGTGCCAATCGCGATATGCGTCGTAAAATTGGCCATTGTTTCTCTATCCAGTGTCCGCTGGCTCGAGACGGAGCCCGCGCATCATCAACCCCTGTATTGGAGCACCAGATTCGCCTTGCTGCGGCGAGGGCGCGCCTCTCCAGGCATGTGGATAAGCCCGGTCGCGGCATCTATTGGCGGTGGAGTTTTTCAAATCTGGCGGTTGCCGGCCGAATGTGGCATCCAGGCGCCTAACATTGGCAGATAAGACATTGGCATGGCGACGGAACTACGCGACTTCCAAAGCAAAATCGGCACGATTGCCCGCATAAATATCGCCGTCGCTCTCGCTGTCGTCGTTCTGAAGTATATCGCCTATCAGGTTTCCGGCTCCGTCGCCCTGTTTTCGGACGCCCTCGAAAGCGTCGTCAACGTCGTGACCGCCATCGCGGCTCTTGTCGCAATCCGCGTCAGCGCCAAGCCGGCCGACTCCGATCATCCGTTCGGCCACCACAAGGCCGAATTCCTCGCAGCCATGTTCGTCGGCGCCATGATCGCGGTCGCGGCCGTACTGATCTTGATCAAGGCCTATGGCGGACTTGTGTACGGCGTAACGCTCGAACATCCCAGCCTCGGCATTGCGTTCAACGCCGGCGCCGCTGCTGTGAACGCCGGTTGGGCCTGGTTGCTTGTCAGCCGCGGCACGTCGGGGCGTTCGGCGGCACTCGTTGCCGACGGGCACCATCTCTTTACCGACGTCATCACCTCAGTTGGGGTGATAGTCGGGTTGGTGCTGGCGCTATGGACGGGCTGGCATTTTATCGATCCGCTGATCGCCGCCGTCGTGGCGTTGAACATCCTCTGGATGGGCTACAAGATTGCCATCCAGTCGATGTCCCGGCTTCTGGATCAGGCGGCCAGCCCAGATATCGAACGACGTATCCGCGGCGTCATCGAAACCAACGGCATCGGCGCGCTCGAGGCGCACGACATCAGAACCCGTCAGGCGGGACGCGCGCTTTTTATCGAGTTCCATCTCGTCGTACCCGGCTCGATGACCGTCGAAGAGGCACACGTCATTTGCGATCGCCTGGAAAATTCGATCGAGCGCACCATCGATGGCTCCGAGGTCGTCATTCACGTCGAACCCGAATACAAAGCCAAACCCGATGAATCGGGTGCAGTGGTGCTTTGACCTGGCATGCCGGTGCTAAGCGTCGCCGATTGAGCGCTCGGCCCACAGATCGTATTCATCCGCATTGATGACTTTGGCGCGCACGATGTCGCCGGGTTTGCACCCGTCTTCGCCGTTTAGGAACACGTTGCCGTCGATCTCGGGCGCATCCCATTGCGAGCGGCCGATGGCACCGTCTTCGTCAACCTCATCGATCAGGACCTCGATCACCTTGCCGACCTTGCCCTGAAGCAGATCGCCGCTGACCTGCTTTTGCGCCGCCATGAAGCGATGCCAGCGTTCTTCCTTTACCTCTTCCGGTACGGCACCAGCGAGCGCATTGGCCTTCGCGCCTTCGACGGCCTCGTACTTGAAGCATCCGGCCCGGCTGATCCTGGCTTCACTGAGCCACTCGAGCAGGAATGCGAAATCCTCTTCCGTCTCTCCCGGAAATCCGACGATGAAGGTCGAACGGATCGCGAGATCGGGACAAACATCGCGCCAACGACGGATGCGTTCTGCCGTCTTCTCCTGCGCCGCCGGACGGCGCATCGCTTTCAGCACCGCCGGAGACGCGTGCTGAAACGGAATGTCGAGATACGGCAATATTTTGCCTTCCGCCATCAGCGGGATCACATCGTCGACATGCGGATACGGATAGACGTAGTGCAGGCGCACCCAGGCACCGAGGTCCCCAAGTGCACGCGACAAATCGAGAAAGCGGGCCTTCAGCGGCGCGCCTTTCCACGGGCTCTCCGCATATTTGAGATCGACGCCATAAGCGCTCGTGTCCTGGCTGATGACGAGCAGCTCTTTGACGCCGGCTTCGACGAGGCGTTCGGCCTCGGTCATGACGTGGTTGGCCGGCCGGCTCGCCAGATCGCCGCGCAACGACGGAATGATGCAGAAGGAGCAGCGGTTGTTACAGCCTTCTGAAATCTTCAGATACGCGTAATGCCGCGGCGTCAGCCGCAGGCCTTCCGGCGGCACGAGATCAAGATAGGGATCATGTAGCGGCGGCACGGCGTCGTGGACGGCTTCGACGACCTGCTCGTATTGGTGCGGGCCCGTCACGGCAAGCACGCCCGGATGCGCCCCGCGAATGCGGGCTTCTTCGACGCCGAAGCAGCCCGTGACGATCACGCGGCCGTTGGCGTTCATCGCCTCGCCGATGGCGTCGAGGCTTTCCTGCTTGGCTGAATCGAGAAAGCCGCATGTGTTGACGACGACCACGTCGGCGCCCGAATAGTCGCGGGCGATGGTATAGCCTTCGGACCTGAGCTTGGTGATGATGCGTTCGCTGTCGACGAGCGCTTTCGGACAGCCGAGCGACACGAAGCCGACTTTCGGCACGCGCGCAGCGCCCTCTGCAACGGAGCCTTGCGCCAATCGGCGCACTTTCGGACTTGCGTTGACGTTGATCTTGGCCGAGGGTTTTGTCATTTCCGCGCTTCTAGCCTTGGGGCTCGGTAAGCGCAATCGCGACAGTGTAGCAGCCGCTCAAGATCGAACCCGTGACCGAAGTCCGGCCTTCCAGCGTTGAACCAAAAACCGAAGCGACCTCAACGGAGCCGCGCGCCGCCGCCCGGACTTGGCTCGAGGCCGGACGGCCGATTGCCATTGCGACGGTCATTGATACTTGGGGCTCCGCGCCGGTCCGCACCGGCGGCCAGTTGGCCATTGCCGGTGTCGATGAGTTTCAAGGCTCCGTTTCCGGGGGCTGCGTTGAAGCCGACGTCATCGCAGCCGGTCTGGACGTTATCCAATCCGGCCACCCTGAAACCTTGAACTTCGGGGTCGCCGACGAAACCGCATGGCGGGCGTGTCTGGCGTGCGGCGGAAAAATTCGCGTCCACGTGGCGCGTTTCGATCCCAAATCGGATTTGGCCTTCCTCAAGAGTGTGGATGCTGCAATCGCCGAACGCTCCCCGATCGTCGTCGCCACCCGCCTCGCCGACGGTAACCGGCAGATTATCGATGCGACGGCGGCGACGCGGCCGGAAGTCGCCGAAGCCCTGCGGCGTGGACGAAGCGCCCTCGATGCAACGGGTGAGACGTTCCTGCACGCCATCACACCCGCGCGGCGAGTCATTATTGTCGGCGCGACGCACATTGCGCAGCACTTGGCGTTGATGGCGACCGCGTCCGGATACGATGTCAAAGTCATCGACCCGAGAACCGCATTTACGAGCCCTGCGCGTTTTGAGCCTTCGCAGATCGTCGGCGGATGGCCGGAGGATGGCCTCGCGAAACTCGCCGCCGATCCGTTCACCGCCATCGTCACGCTGACGCACGTCGATGAGATCGATGACGAGGCGCTGACGCTGGCGCTCAAATCTCCCTGCCGCTACATCGGTTCGCTCGGCTCGCGCAAGACGCACGCCAAGCGCGTCGCGCGGCTGAAGTCCGCCGGTTTCTCCGATGCTGATATCGCGCGCATCCACGCGCCGATCGGCCTCGACATCGCCGCCGAGACGCCGGGCGAGATCGCGACATCGATCCTGGCTCAGATTATCGCGACGTTTCGCAAAGCCCCGGTGACGTGACCGTCGCGGCGATCATTCTGGCGGCCGGCCGCTCGACACGTTTTGAGGACGGCCACAAGCTTCTGGCCGAGATCGACGGCTTACCCGTCGTCCGCCGCGTCGCGTCGGCGGTCGCCCAATCTGAGGTTGGCGACATCGTCCTCGTGGTTGGCGCGAATGGACCTGAAGTCGTAAAAGCGGCAGGCCCCGGCCGTTGGCGAGCCATCGAAAACCCGAACGCGAGCGACGGCCTGTCCTCATCGCTCCGCCTCGGCCTTCAGAGTGTCGACAAAACCGCTCGCGGCGTGCTTGTCGCTCTTGGCGACATGCCGGGAATTACTACGGAACTGATAAATTCGCTGCTCACGGTATTTGCCGAAAGCGACGCCGGAGGACTCGTGTTTCCAGTCGCCGCTGATGGCCGGAAGGGCCATCCCGTGATCTGGCCGCGTGCGCTAGTTCCAGCGCTCGAAGCCGTCTCGGGCGACGCCGGGGGGAGAGCCCTCCTCGATGACTATCGCGAACTTTGGCGACCGGTTCCTTCCGCAGGTGCCGGCGCCTTCGCTGATATCGACACGCGCGCCGATCTCGAAGCGTTCCGCAAGGCAAACCCTCACACAACGCGCCGCAAGTGATTGTCGAACGCGATGTCGCGCAGCTCGACTTCCGAAATGATGCTGGCGCGCGGCGTCTCGTAGCGCACCACGCCAAAGCCGTTTGACGCCGCAAAATCTTCGACGCCTTCGGGCGCGATACCGCACACGTCTTTCAACGCGCTCTGCGAAATGACTTTGGCCGTTTGCGAGTCGACGTAAAGAATGTGCCCGGCTTTCGGTGCACTGGCCGCAATGATGCGGCCGTCGGCGCTGACGGCCATTGAGCCGATATAGCCCCTGAGATCAGGCGCACCGGAAGCGGGCGGCGCGATAAGGCGAAGTTCGCGATCACGCCCGGCACTGCCGACAATCTGCGGCGTTTCACTTGGCGCGCCTTCCCATTGCCCGCCAAACCATATGAGCCCCGCGGCGTCCTCGGTGACATGCCGAATGGAAAGCGATTTGAGGTCGCCCGTCATCGCGTGCTTGGCGATCAGCTTGCCGCTTGCCGCGTCGACCAGCGCCAACGACGGTTCCATCGAGTCGAGATTGAGATTTACACGGCCCGCATCAGGCACCGTGTCGAGGCCACCATTGCCAACGGCCAGCGTCTTGCCGTCCGCAAGCAGCAGGATCTCATGCGGACCGACGCCATAGCTCGAGTGTTCACCGATCTTTTTGTAATTGCGCGCCACATCGTAGATGCCGATGACGCCACGCTCTCCCTCGATGTCGTTTTCGGAGGCGTAGAGCAGCCTTCCGTCGCCGGAGAATGCGCCGTGCCCGTAGTAGTGCCGGCCTTCTCTGGCCGTAATAATGTGCGGCGGCGTCGCGCTCCGCAAATCGAATGCTACGGCGAACGTACCGGGGCGACGCGCGAATACGGCGACGCGGCCCGACAGCCGATGAATGGCGATATCGTGTCCGCGCCCCGAGAGCGGCACCTCACGCACCACCGTTCCGTCGGCGCGCAAGAGGAGGACGCAAAAGTCTCCGCCCGCGCGACGGGCAGCCGAAACGAACGCAACTTCGCTGGCGCCTGCCGCGAAGGCTCGACCCAACGGCGCCGATCCGACGAACGCAATCGTGCCGAGCAACAAGGATCTTCGATCAATCGCCATCAAGCTCATTGAACCCCACAGTCAGCCCCGCGGCCACCGACATCTCACCGATGACGAGTTTGCGCAGGCCGTTCATTTTGTCGAAAACTTCACGAAGCGGCGGCGCATCGTTCCTCGGCGCCCTACGCGCGCGACCGCCGACTCCATCGCTTGATTCGATGGCCCGCCATGCGCCCCCGGTCCAATTCTTGATCCAGTCTTTGTCGGGGGCCAGATAGTCCTCAAGATCGAGGGCGTCGTAAAGACTTCTGAGAGACTCGACGCTCGACGCGTAAAAGGCCTTTTGAAGTCCCGATTTTTGAAACGGCGGCACCAGCTTCACGCCCGGCTTGACTTGCGGCTTGAGTTGTAAATCCGCTGTCAACGAAAGCCCGACCAGCAGAGCTTTCACAAACTCGCCTGCGGACTCTTCCGGACTCTTGTACGTGTCGTTGTCGGCGCCGGGATGTAGCATCTTATCTTTCCAACCACCCGGCTTTTCCCAACCGTCGGAAATCTCGTCGGCGACACTTACGATATTCGCGGCTATGGCCTCGGCAAGTTCGCACCGGTAGCGTAACGCCTCGCCCGGACCGAGCGGAAATTCCTTGTCCGTCATCAGCCCTTCGAGCGCCGAAAGCCCCTGAACAGCGACGCTCTGCTTGGCGATCGCACCCGGCTGAACGACGGCCTCATCCTTGTTGAGCAGGATGAGACGCAGCTGCCTGCCGACGAACCCGCGCGGGTCGGGCCAGAACGACAGGCGCTCGCGGCGGCCGCCCTCGAG
>Ga0134121_10002227_pt1 | contig 17007 bp, 12 predicted proteins | sample KB301_FD_96463 | JGI IMG/M metagenome (GOLD analysis project Ga0134121, IMG submission 96463) | Terrestrial soil microbial communities without Nitrogen fertilizer from Kellogg Biological Station, Michigan, USA - KB3-0-1 | ecosystem: Environmental > Terrestrial > Soil > Unclassified ... | reverse complement strand
GCGTGAGACGCGCGGACGGCGGTCCCGGCGTGGGGGGCGGCGTGAGACGCGCGGACGGCGGTCCCGGTGTGGGGGGCGGCGTGAGACGCGCGGACGGTGGTCCCGAGGAGGTCGCGGAACGTATGGCCGACAGTCCGACGGCCGACGCGAGGCGACCGGACTGTGGTCCAGACGAAGGCGGCGGCGTGAGGCGTCCCGACGGAGGTCCGTTGGAAGTCGCCGCGTGCATGGCCGACAGTCCGCCGGCCGATGCGATGCGGCTGGACTGTGGTCCAGACGAAGGCGGCGGCGTAAGGCGCCCCGACGGAGGCCCGTTGGAGGTCGCCGCGTGCATGGCCGACAATCCGCCGGCCGATGCGATGCGGCCGGACTGCGGTCCAGATGAAGGCGGCGGCGTGAGGCGCCCCGACGGAGGCCCGTTGGAGGCCGCCGAGTGCATGGCCGACAGTACGCCGGGCGGCGCGATACTCCCGGACGTAGGGCCAGGTGAAGGGGACGGTGTGAGGCCTCCAGAAGCGGGGCCATGTACAGGGGGCGGCGTGAGGCGCCCCGAGGCAGGGCCAGGGGTAGGAGGCGGCGTGAGACGTCCGGAATTGGATCCAGAAGCAACGGGCGTCGGGATTCGCCCGGTCACAAGTCCCGAGGGCGTCGGGATTCGCCCGGTCACGGGGCCCGAGGGCGTCGGAACTCGCCCGGTCACGGGGCCCGAGGGCGTCGGAACTCGCCCGGTCACAGGGCCCGAGGGCGTTGGAACTCGCCCGGTCACGGGTTCAGAGGGCGTCGGAACTCGCCCGGTCAGGAGTTCAGAGGGCGTCGGTACTCGCCCGGTCACGGGGCCAGCGGGCGTCAGGGTGCGCGAGGTCGCGGGGCCCGCGGGCGTCATGGTACGCGGACGCGCTGCCGAGGTGGGCGTCATGGTACGCGAGGTCACCGGATCGGCGGGCGTGGGCGTTCGTCCGAGCGCTGGTCCCGTGGCCGTCAGGGCGCGTGAGGTCACCGGATCGGCGGGCGTGGGCGTTCGTCCGAGTTCTGGTCCCGCAGGCGTGAATGTCCGTGGGAATGCCGGATCCGACGGCGCCCGGTATCGCGTCGCGGCGTGCGTGTTGATCCCCAGGTCCGGCGCCGCGGCGCTGGAGTACTCCGTCGGCGACATCGCGTTGACGCGCGGCCCGACCGACAAGACGCCGCTCTCCTGCAAGCTCGACACGGCGCGGTCAGGCATGGTGCGATCCGCGTCGAACGGCACCCCCGGCACATCCCCGGACAGTGATGAGGCCGGAAACGAGGCCGAAGACGAGGCCGGAGGCATCGGCGCCGCGGCGTACGCGACGCTGGGCGGCGGCGTCACCGCGCGCGACGAGAAGGTGCACGCGGCGCATGACACCAGCGCATAGATGATGGCGTGCATCGAGCGCGGATCGAGATCGTGATACACGGCCTCGAGTTCGGCGAGGCTGGTGCCGGCCTTGAGCGCCTCGAGCACCGGCTCCATGCTCGGCTCGAACCCGAACCGCGCGAGCTCGTCGAGCGCCTCGGGCTTGATCACGAAGTGCGTGCCGAGGTGGCGGAGATCGTCGAACAGGCGCTGCTCGGATAGGTTCGTGCGCACGCCGAGATAGATCGCGTAGCAGTGATCGACGATGATGTTGGGGAACACCGGCAGCGTGATGAAGTCATCGAGCACGAAGTTGCCGTGCTCGAGCGAGAACGTGCGTGCCGCGCGCTGCGCGATGAGGCGGTGGCGGAGCTTGCCGGCGTGATCCGGTGACAGCTGGAGCGCCTCGGTGAACACCTCGACCTCGTCGCGATTTGGCGACTGCGCGAGGTGGCGCATGACGTCCGCGACCTGCGGGGACGCGATGAAGCGGTGGGAGAGCGCGATCCGGAGGATCGCATCCGCGGGCTGCGGTGATGACGCGGCAACGATCGCGCCATCGTCAAACGCGATGCAGTACCGCTTGCCGTCGCTCTCGATCGTGAGCTGGCCGGTGTGGCGACGCAACGCGATCGCACCCAGGGTTATCCCCCAGGGGCGGTCGGTCACGCTCCCTCGGATCTCGATCACCGCACCGCCACCACGATGGACATGCCTCTATATGACGAGTTTTCGCGCGCGACACAATGCGTCTGTGAGGGACTGTGTCTGCATAGTAACTGGTTGAAATAAATCGCGGAAAATAGTCAGATAGTTCCGGACATCCAGCACGGGATCGGATGGTCTTGGGCCGCGTGCGACGACGGCTTGACGTGCCGCGACGGGAGTGCCACGACCGCAACGTCCCATGCGCGACGCGCTGGGACAACGCTGCGACAGGCAAAGTGTTGCGACCACTAGCTATTTCATCGTTGCTGGCGTGGCGCAATACTGCCCGGCATGAGGAATGTGATCGCGATCGCGATAGTGGGTTTGATGTCGCTCGCGCGAGCGAGTCATGCAGCACCGCTCGACGACATCCTGGCGAGAAACCTTGCCGCGCGCGGTGGGGACGCCAAGCTGCGCGACCTGAAGACGCTACGGCTCACCGGCCGCGCCTTGGCGGGCATGGGCAGCGGCGGTCTCGAGGCCGCGTGGGGGCAGATCCAGAAGCGGCCCGGCCTCGTGCGCAACGAGTTCACACTGCAGGGGCTCACACAGATCTCGGCCTACGATGGCCGGGAAGGCTGGACGGTATCTCCGTTCCAGGGCCGGCGCGACGCTGAGAAGTCCTCTGCCGACGACGCGCGCGAGCTCGCGCAGCAAGCCGAGATCGACGGTCCGCTCGTCGGCTGGCGCGACAAGGGCCATCGCATCGAGTACCTCGGCACCGAGGACACCGATGGTACACCGGCGTTGAAGCTCCGCGTCACCCGCAAGGACGGCGACATTCAGTACGTCTACCTCGATCCGGATTCGTACCTGGAAATCCGGATTACCACGGTGCACAAGGTCCGCGGTGCCGAGGAAATCACCGAGTCCGACCTCGGCGGTTATCAGCAGGTTGCCGGCGTGTGGTTCCCGTTCTTGGTCGAGTCCGGCCCCAAGGGGGGTCCGCGCCGCTTTCGCATCACCATCGAGCGCGCCGAGCCCAACGTTGCGCTCGATGACGTGTTGTTCAAGCTGCCGGAGCCCAAGACGCCGGTCGTGAGCGCCATCATCGCCGGGCCGGCCGATCCGAAGGAGAGCGCCGCACAGGTCGCGCCTCCGGCTCCTACCCAGAAGGCCACGCTCGACGGCGGCACGCTGTCCGGGCTCGGTGCCCGCAACATCGGATCGGCGACGATGAGCGGCCGGATCTCGGCGGTCGCCGGCAAGGTCATCGGCGGCAAGACGCTGCTCTACGTCGGCGCCGCCTCCGGTGGTGTGTGGAAGTCGCAGGACGGCGGCACGACGTTCGAGCCGGTGTTCGACAAGCAGCCGGTCCAGTCGATCGGCGCGATCACCATCGATCCGAGCAACTCCAGCACCGTGTGGGTCGGCACGGGCGAAGCGTGGACGCGCAACTCGGTGTCGGTCGGCAACGGCATCTACAAGTCGACCGACGGCGGCGACACCTGGAACAACGTCGGGCTCCCGGAGTCGGAGCGGATCGTCCGGATCATCGTGCACCCGACCTCGAGCAACATTGTATATGCGTGCGTTCCCGGCAAGCTGTGGAGCGACTCGAACGACCGCGGCCTGTACAAGACCGCCGACGGCGGCAAGACCTGGTCGCTCGTGCTGAAGGGCCCCAATCCGTCGACCGGGTGCTCGAGCGTCACGATGGACCCGGCCAACCCCAACATCTTGATCGCCGGGCTGTGGGACTTCCGGCGCAAGGGCTGGACGTTCCGGTCCGGCGGCGATGGGCCGACGTCGCCGAGCGGCAGCGGGATGTATCGCTCGGTCGACGGCGGCAAGACGTGGACGTCGATCGCCGCGAACAAGGGCCTGCCAGCTGGTCCGTGGGGCCGCGTCGAGGCGGTGTTTGCGCCCTCGGACCCAAAGATCGTCTACGCGCTCGTCGAGTCGAAGGCGTCAGCGCTGTTCCGCTCGGCGGACGGCGGCATGACGTGGGAGCAGCGCGACGCCAGCCAGGCGATGGTGTGGCGACCGTTTTACTTCGCGCGCCTGGTGGTCGATCCGACCAACCCGAACCGGATCTTCAAGCCTGATCTCGGGCTGATCGTCAGCGAGGACGGCGGGCGCAGCTTCGCGGACTCGAGCGGAAGCTCGCATGCCGACTGGCACGATCTCTGGATCGAGCCAACCAACCCCAAGCACGTGATCGGCGGCGACGACGGCGGCCTCTGGATGTCGTACGACGGCGGCAACCGGTGGTGGAAGGCCAACAACCTGCCAGTCTCGCAGTTCTATCACGTGAGCGTCGACGACAAGGATCCGTATCAGGTCTACGGCGGTCTCCAGGACAATAGCTCCTGGGTGGGCGACTCGTCATATCCTGGCGGGGTCACGAACTCGCGGTGGGAGAACATGTACGGCGGTGACGGGTTCTGGATGATCCCCGATCCGACGGATCCCGACTCGGTCTACGCCGAATCGCAGGGCGGCAACATCGGCCGGGTCAACCGCAAGACGCTGACGGCGCGCGCTATCCAGCCCACCGCCGGGTACCACGAGAAGCTGCGGTTCAACTGGAACACGCCGATCTACGCGAGCCCGACGCAGAAGGGCACGATCTACATCGGCGCGCAGTTCCTGTTTCGCTCGCGTGATCGCGGCGACACCTGGGACCGCGTCTCGCCCGACCTCACGACCAACGATCCTGAGAAGCAGAAGCAGGAGCAATCCGGAGGGGTGACGGTCGACAACTCGTCGGCCGAGATGCACACGACCATCTATGCGATCAGCGAGTCGCCGAAGAACGCGAACGTGATCTGGGTCGGCACGGACGACGGCAACGTGCAGCTGTCGCGCGACGGCACGAAGACCTGGACCAACGTCGCCGGCAACATCCCGGAGTTGCCGAAGAACTCGTGGGTCAGCTGGGTCGAGGCGAGCCGGTTCGATGCCGGCACCGCCTACGCCGCCTTTGATCGCCACACGTTCGGTGACATGACGCCATGGGTCTACAAGACCGCCGACTACGGCAAGACCTGGACGCGGATCATCGGGCCCGACAAGGGCGTGCGCGGCTACGCCCACGTGATCAAGGAGGACACGGTCAAGAAGGACCTGCTGTTCGCCGGCACCGAGTTCGGGCTGTGGATTTCGCCCGATGGCGGCGCGACGTGGGCCCAGTTCACCGGTGGCAACTTCCCGAACGTCGCGGTGCGCGAGGTGCAGGTCCACCCGCGCGACAACGATCTGGTGATCGCGACCCATGGCCGCGGCATCTGGATCATCGATGATCTGACGCCGCTGCGCGCGCTCAGCGACGACCTGCTCCAGAAGCCCACCGCGTTCTTGCCGATCCGTCCGGTCCAGCAGCGCCTGCTCGCCGGCGGCGGCTGGGCCGAGGGTGACGCCACGTTCAGCGGTCCGTCCGCGCCCGCCGGGTTGGCCATCACGTACTACCTGCGGTCGCGCCACGTGTACGGCCCGATCAAGCTCGAGATCCTCGACGCCGCCGGCAAGCTGGTCGACACGGTCACCCCGAGCAAGCGGCGCGGGATCAACCGTGCCATCTGGAACATGCGCGTCAAGCCGCCGGCCGTGCCGCGCGCCGCGCAGGTGGCGTTCGGCGCGTCGCGCGGGCCACGGGTCGTGCCCGGCACGTACACGCTGCGCATGACGCGTGGCACGGAGGTCGTCGAGACCAAGCTCGCGATCGGGCTCGATCGCCGCGCGCCGTTCAACGCGGCGGATCGCAAGGCACATTTCGACGCGGTGATGAAGGCCCACGGCTTGTTCGGCGAGATGACCAAGGTCACCAGCCGGATCGAGGCCGCGCGTGACGCCGTGCGAGTTCGCCTCAAGGGCCTGCCCGCCGGCGACGACCTCGCGAACAAGCTGCGGGCATTGCTCGACAAGTTCGACGCGGCCAGGAAGCAGATCGTCGCAACCACCGAGGGCGGCGCGATCACCGGCGAGCAGCGCATCCGCGAGTACCTCGAAGATGTGTACGGATCGATCAACGGCTGGGAGGGCCGGCCGACGAAGTATCAGGTCGATCGGATCGACGTGCTGCGCCGCGAGTTGACCGACGTCGACAAGCTCGTCGAGGGCCTCCTCACCAAGGACGCGCGCGCGCTCGACGACGACCTCAAGCAGCACAAGCTCGAGCCGCTGCCCGCGCTCAGCGTGCTCGAGCGCGCTGGGCACGACGATCTCGACGACGTTACCCTGCAGTGCATGGCGACGCACGGCAAGAACTGCCGCGACGACGACAGCGCTGCCGCCGCGGAGCTCCGCGAGCGCGACTGAGCGAACCCAGGCTAGATCGGGGCGAGATCGCCCGCGACGAGCGCCCGTTAGCTCCGCCCTACTGAACGTGGTGTGAATCTAATCACGCTTCGGCGTGGTCAGACCATGCTGGCGGTGGTCCACGGCTACAGCTTCCCCGTACTATTCCGCGCATGAAGCTCGCCTTTGCTCTGGCCGCGACGATCTCATGGATGGGCTGTGGTCTCGACACGGCGGCTCCCGGGCCAGGCGGTGATGATGGAACAGTGGACCCTGGCACCGGCACCGACCCCGGTACCGGCAGCAATCCCGGCGATCCCGGCGACGGCACCGGCGCGATCACTGAGGTCTCGGGGCACATCACGGCGAACACCACGTGGACGAACACGATCCACGTCATCGGCGCCGTCACCGTCGATCCTCGGGTCACGCTTACCGTGGCGCCCGGAACGACCGTCGACGTGACGACCAGCATGGGCTACGGGATCACCGTACAGGGCACGATTGATATCCAGGGCACGAAGGCGAGCAAGGTCGTGTTCCGATCGGCGACCGTGGGCGAGTACTGGTCGGACATCACGGTGCCCAGAGGCGCCGTGATGACGGCGAGCTACCTCGTGATGACCGGTGGTGGCTTGAACCTCGCCGGCAAGGCGACCATCGTTGATTCCCAGATGTCGCATGTCGGCGGCGACCTCCTGACGATGTCGGGTGGCACCCTCGATATGTCGTACTCGAGCATCGGCCTCGAGACCGGCCACGACACCACCCACTGCAACATGCACGTCAGCGGCAACATCACCATCAAGGTCACGCACTCGAACCTCAGCACCGCGTCGTACGGCATCATGTTCTACGGCGGCGTGGGCGCTGACTTCACGTACAACAACTGGTTCGGGAACACCTACGACGTCGAGACCAAGGCCGCCTATCCGGTGGTCGGCGACTTCAGCTTCGGCTACTTCGCCAAAGGTGCTCCGAGCAACCCAGGCGTGACCGCGGCGAACCTTGCAACGTCGCGCATTGCCGACGCTGGCCCGCGCTGACGGGAAGGCAACCGGCGCTTCGATCCGCGTGCCCGGTTACCCGCGCGCCGGGCTTGTGTGCGCGGTCCTGCAATGATTCGATCGTAAGCTCATGAGCTGCCTGTGCTGTGGGGGGACGCCGGAGCAGGGGGTGTTGTGTCGTTCGTGCGCGCTCGAGGTCGCGCCGTGCGAAGGGCTGATCCCGGATCACATTCGCTCGACGGTCGATCCGGGTGATGCCGAGGCCTGGCTCGTCGATGGGTTCGGCGGTGCGCACGCCATCGCCAGCAAGGCCACGATCGGCCGCAATCCCGACTGCGATCTCGTCGTGCTGGCGAGCTCGGTGTCGCGCGAGCATGCCGGACTCACGCAGACGGAGACGGCCTGGGTGGTGCGCGATCTCGGCAGCCGGAACGGCACGTTCGTCAACGATGTGCGCAGCCACGGTCAGGTCGAGTTGCCGGCGCGCGCACGGCTCAAGGTCGGAGACGTCGCGTTGTGGTTCCTCGCCGAGGTCGCCAGCGAGCCGGCACCCCGGCCTGCGATGCCGACGGGCGGCGCGACCGGCGGGCTCGTGCGCTATCACCTGATCCATGGCCAGGCCGAGCTGTTTGTCGTCACCGGCGACGATGTGACGGCGGGCGGTGCGATGCTGTGGCGTACCGTCGGCACCGAAACCTGGTCCGAGCGCAGTCTCGCGCCGCTCGAGTTCCAGCTGTTGCGCGCGCTGTGTGCCCGGGCGCACGACGAGGCCGCGTCGCCGTCGCCGATCCGCGGCTGTGTGCCGACCAAGCAGCTCGTGCGCGATCTGCCGTTCCAGTCGAAGTTCGCCAACCAGGAGAACGTGCGGCAGGTCGTGCTGCGCATGCGCAACGTGCTCGCCGAGGTCGGCGCCGGTGGCGTCCTCGCCGTCGCTCCTGGCCGCGGATATTACCTCGCGTGCAACGTCACGACCACCAGGCTCCCCAGCTCTGCCAGCGCAACGCTACGGTGACCGAGGGCAACTGATCGCGGACCAACCACACGATCGGGCCTTGTGCATGCGTGCCGGCGGTGGTTCGATCGCAGGGCGATGAGCTGTCTGTGCTGTGGTGCGACGCCGGAGGTTGGAGCGTTGTGCCGTGCCTGCGCGCTCGAGATCGCGCCGTGCGACGGGCTGATCCCGGATCATCTTCGCTCGACGATCGACTCGACCGATGCCGAGGCCTGGGTCGTCGATGGGTTCGGCGGCGCGCACGCCCTTGGTGAGAAGGCCACGATCGGCCGCAACCACGACGGCGATCTCGTCGTGCTGGCGAGCTCGGTGTCGCGCGAGCATGCCGAGCTGCGACGCGATGACACCGGGTGGACCGTGCGTGATCTCGGCAGCCGCAACGGCACGTTCGTCAACGGCGTGCGCTGCCAGGGCCGGACGGCGCTGCCGGCGCGCACGCTGCTCAAGGTCGGAGACGTCGCGCTGTGGTTCCTATCCGAGGTCGTCCACGAGCCGACCCGGATGCCCGTGATGGAGACCGGCGGGGCCGGCGGGCTCGTGCGCTACCAGCTGGTGCACGGCGAGGCCGAGCTATGCCTGGTCGGTGGCGGCGACGCGACCGCCGGCGGTGCGTTGTTGTCGCGCGCGGTCGGCGGGTCGGCCTGGTCCGAGCGCAACCTCGCGCCGCTCGAGTTCCAGCTGTTGCGCACGCTGTGCGCCCGAGCGCACGACGAGGCCGCGTCGCCGTCGGCGGTCCGCGGCTGCGTGGCGACCAAGCAGCTTGCGCGCGAGCTGCCCTTTCAGTCGAAGTACGCCAACGAGGAAAACGTGCGGCAGGTCGTGCGGCGGCTGCGCGGCGTTCTGGCCGAGGTCGGCGCCGACGGCGTCCTCGCGGTCGCGCCCGGCCGTGGCTACTACGTCGCGTGCCAGGTCATGGTCGCCGGTCCCCCCGGCTCGGCCGGCCCCGCCGGCGCAGATCGACGCTGATCACCCTGGCCCCATGGAACCTCTGCGGGGTGAGCGTGGCCCTGTGCGGCGCCGTGCTCGCGCGGCGGTGGGTCAGCGCGTCGAGCGCGACGAGCAGGGCGATCAAGAGCACGCCGACCAGCGGGATAGGCACACCGACTTACTAGCGTCGATGCAGCACGGCTGCGGACCGATTCACGCGGATCTCACGTCCGAGAGCCGAGGTCGACCGTGACGGTCAGGGTCGGCGTGGCGCTCACCGCGGCACCCTCGGCCTGGCTCCGGCGGAACGCGTCCCACCACGCGATCGCGCGCGGCTTGCTCCAGTCGCCCGCGGGTGGCAAGGCGTCCAGCGCCTCGGCGAGCGCGGCGGCCGAGGCGTAGCGATCCGAGGCTGCTTCGCCAGACAGGTCATGAGGATTGCCTCGAATTCCGGCGAGAGCGTGATCCCGGCGACCTCCGAGGGCCGCTTCGGCGGCTGCGTGACGTGCTGGATGCAGACGTCGACCGCGGTCTTGCCTTCGAACAGCCGGCGCCCGGTCACCAGGAAGTAGCCGACCGCGCCCAGCGCATACAGATCGACCGCGTGCGTGATGTGATCCGGATCGGTGACCGCCTCCGGGGCGACGTAGGCCGGCGTGCCGAGGATCACCTGGGTCGACGCCGTGGTGTCGCGCGTGATCTCCTTGACCAGGCCGAAGTCGACGACCTTCGCGACATCGAGCACGGTGCCGCGCTCGCACAGGATGATGTTCGCCGGCTTGATGTCGCGGTGGATCAGCTTCGCGGTGTGGGCCTCGTGGAGCGCGCCCGCGACCTGGATCAGGATCTGGACGACGCGATCCGACGGCTGCGGCCCGAACGTCTTCACCAGGTGCTCGAGGTCGATGCCGCCGAGGTACTCCATCGCGTAATAGAACACGCCGTCGGGGCTGCGCCCGTAGTCGAACACCGCGACGGTGTTGGGGTGCGTGAGCTGGCTCATGTGCTGGACCTCGCGCTCGAACCGATCGAGGTTCTCGGCGCCGACCCGATCAGGCAGGAGGAGCTTGATCGCGGTCGGCCGGCGGAGCAGGGCGTGGTGCGCGCGATACACCGCGCCGTTGCCGCCTTCGCCGATCTTGCGATCCAGCGTGTACTGGCCGAGTTGCATCGCCTCGGAGACCTGCCGGCGCAGGCCGTAGATGATGTCGGAGCCGACCGTCGCGAGCAGGATGGGCACGATGCCGAGCACGAACGCGCCGACGACGAACGCCAGCGGCGGCAGCTCCTGCGTGGTCTCGCTCGCGAGCACGATGCCGGCGCCCCACACCGGCACGAACACGAGCGTCGACATGATCGCGGTGCGCCGGCCGCTGCTCGGGACGACGATCGCGCGCATGAACACGGTGAACGCCGCGTACATCAGCGTCGTGTAGCCGGCCGGGCGCAGATCCTTGGCGAGGATCGCGCTCGCGGCGAACGCGCCGCCGATCCCGGTCGCGTAGACGATGTCGAACCCGTACAGCGTGCGGACCGAGAGCGTCCGGCGGACCAGGAGTCCGCGCCACAGGAACGCCATGATGGCGAGCAGCACCGTCGCGCCCGCAAAGATGATGTCCTCGTTCTTCGGCTCGACGCGCGGATAGATCCGATACATCGCGGTCAGGAACACGAACAGCGCGATGCAGCTCCAGAACATCAGCTTCGAGAACAGCGTCATCCGGGTCTGGAGATAAGCGCGCGCGTCGTCCGCCGATGACCCGGAGCTCCAGTTCGCGGCGCGTGATTGCGCCAGCAGCCGCCCGGATCGTGCGGGGTTTGCCACAATGTTCACGCTAGCCAGGATCTGCCAGGCAGGTCAGGGGATCACGCGGATTTCACGTGATTCGTGAGCGCCATTTCCCGTCGAGAACGCGCGATTGAACGGCATCCATACGCGCGATCTCGCCCGACCTTGCCACGTGGCAGCGTTCGGCGATCACGCGAATCTCACGGCTTCGCGATGGGCACTTCACGTGGTCCGACCTTACAACTGTCGCATGCACCGCCGATTCGCAACGCTGCTCGCGCTCGCTATCGCGTCGCGAAGCGCCGCCGCGGAACCGGATCGCGATGGGCATCCCGCGGACAACGCGGACGAGGCGCCGAAGGCAACCTCCGACGCAGCGCCCGATGCAGCACCGAAGGCGCCGCCCGATGCAACGCCGACCGCAACGCCCGAGGCAACGCCGGCGCCAGCGCCAGCGCCCACGTCCACGCGCGATGCGACGCTCGGTGCGCTGTTCGGCCGGCCGTTTGCGAGCTCGCGGCTGTTCGCGATGCCAATGGCCGACGTCGTCGGTGCCTACGTGCTCAGCCTGTCGGGCGACGCGAGCCTCTTGCAGCAGCCGGGGCTCTTGACCTCGGCCGGCGTCGTCGCGGTCGGCTTCGGTGACATCGCACAGCTCGAGTATCGCCACACCCAGGCGATCGGCCTCACCGGGGTCGAGTCCCCGGTGCCCGCGGTCGGCGTACAGCTGAAGCTGCCGATCCCCGAGCACTCTGGCATCCCCGCGCTCGGGGTCGCGTTCCGGCTCGGCGTGCCGCGCAGCGAGGCGCTCGATGGCATGACGGTCAACGAGACCGTCACCGATCTCTACCTCGTCGGCCGGCTGCGGTTCGCGAGCGTGCCGTGGTTGACGTTGCACGGCGGCACGCGGATCTCGAGCGTGAAGGCCGAGCCGGCCGATCCGCTGCCGGCACAGCAACGCACGCTGTGGCTGCCGACCGCCGGCTACGAGGTCGCGATGAACCCGACGGCGAAGATCATCGGCGAGATCGCGCTCGCGCCACAGTTCCAGTGGACGCCGCCTGCCGGCGGTGAGCCGGGCAAGCTGGCGATCGGGCGCGGCCTGCTCGGCCGGTTCGGCATGCGCTGGCGGATCCTGCCGTCGGTCGTGCTCGATGGCAGCCTCGGATATCAAGTCGACAACGCCACGCCGACCGGCGGGGTCGATGCAGTCGTTACATGGGACATCCGGCTCGGTGCCGAGGTGTTCGTACCCTGGGGCGCGCTGGCCTGCCGCGCCGTCGGGGTGTTCTGCGATTAGCGCGCGGGCGCGCGGAGACAAAGCCATGAAGCAAGCAAGTGGAGTGATATTCGCAACGGTGCTCGCCACCGCGGCGGTCGCACGGGCCCAGCCGGTGCCCGACGATCCGTCTGCTGCCGGCAATCCTGCTGGCAGCGGAAGCAAGCCGAACAGCCCGAACAGCCCGAACAGCCCGAACGGCCCGAACGGCCCGAATGGCAGTTCCACGAATCCCAGCACTGCCACGCCGGATCCGGGGCCGTTGCTCGGCGGGCAGAGCGATACGCCGACCGACCCGTACGCGCCCAAGCCGCACCAGGCCGAACCCGATCGCAAGCCGATCGACTTCCCCGAGGTGCTGACGACCCCGACGGGGTGGCTCCTGCCGGCCGCGGTCCTGTATTCCAAGACCGCGGTCGATACCGGCGGCGGCGTGACCAGTGATAACCGCGTCGGCCTCGGCAACGTCGCCGAGTTCGGCGTCGCGACCACCGATCAGGTGCGCGAGCGCAACACGCCCGACGACAAGGCCGAGCGGATCCAGCCGTACGTCACCGCGTCGTTCCGCCTGGGCGTCGCGGAGAACCGGCTGTTCACCCACCAGCCCGGCATCACCCTCGGGTTCCGCAAGTCGTTCGAGCGTAACCACAACGGGTTCAAGACCCGGATCGCCGAGCTCACGCTGGTCGCGAGCAAGCACCTCGGCGAGCGGGTCGCGCTGCACGCCGGCGGGTCGCTGTGGGATGCGTCGTTGCAATCGAACGCGACGCCGCCTGCGGGCGAGGCTGCGCCGCCGGAGGTCACGCTGCACGGCCACGACTACAAGAACCAGATCCGCGTGTTCGGCGGCTTCGAGGCCCGGCCGCTGCAGAAGTCGGCGATCTTGATCGATCTCGGATGGGCGCCCGAGTTCTGCTACAAGTGCACCAACGACACCGACAAGATCAAGCTGCGGCCCGAGCTGTCGTGGGGCGTGCGCTACGAGGTCGCGAGCTTCATGCACCTCGAGTCGGGAGTCCGCGTGCCGGACATCGGCAACTTCAACCTGCTCGACGCGCAGATCTTCGGACAGATCACGTTCACGTCGTTCGCGCTCTCGAGCGCCGTGGAGAGCTTCAAGTAACCATGCGCGCGATGATCGCAGCGACCGTCGCGGTGCTCGCGGTGGCTCGGCCGGCAGCGGCTGAACCGGCGGGGGCGCGCGTGCTCACCGTACCGACGGCATGGTTGCCGCGGGCCGGCGAGATCGCGACGATGCTGGGGATCGATCATCGCGGCGACGGCGCGGCGGTCGCCGGGCTCGGGCTCGGCGGGCTCGCCGAGGTAGAGCTCGGTAGCGAGACCGACATCCGGGCGTGCACCGATTGCACGGCGCGGCCGGTGCCGGTGCCACTGGGACGCGCCGGCTTCCGGATCGGTGCCCGGCAGGACGCCTGGTTCACCGGCATGCCCGCGATCGTGTTCGGCGTGCGCACGACGTTTGCGGCGCGCGGCCACGACATCCACGAACCACGCGCGAGCGACGCGTACCTCGTCGCGAGCCGTGATCTCGGCATCGTGCGCCTCCACGCGGGCGTCGATGCGCTCAGCGCGAGCGTGTCCGGCCAGCGCTCCGCCGCGCAGCTCCGTCCGCTCGCCGCCTTCGAGCTCCACCCATCGATCTATCCCAGGTCGAGCCTGCTCGGTGACATCGCGTGGGAGCCCACGCTCGATGTCCAGCACGGCCCGACGCTCGGCTGGCTCCTGGGCGTCGGGGTGCGATACCAGGCCTTCCCGTGGGCCTCGGTCGAGCTCGCGGTCCGCGCGCGGCAGGCCGAAGATCTCGGCGCAAGCACTGTCATGATCCGGCTCAACACGACCTTGCTGCGCTAGCTCGCCCGCACGGCAAGGGACTCGGGGACGCGATCGTGATGCACAGGGCTTGAGTGCGTACCCCCGGCCTACTACGCTGCAGGTGATGCACGGGGGCATCGAGTGGTTCGTCGATGGTCACGACTGTGTCCCCGCGAAGCTGCGTGACCGTGCGGCCGTGCTCGGGCTGCTCGATCGCATCGTGGTCGCGATGGATCTGCATGTGATCTCGACCGCGGTGCACGTGTTCCCCGGTGCCGGCGGCATCACCGCGCTCTACCTGCTCGCCGAGTCCCACCTGACGATTCACACGTTTCCTGAGACCGGCGTCGCGACGCTCAATGCATACTGCTGCCGGCCGCGGGTGCCCGCACCGTGGCGCGAGCTGTTCGGCGAGCTGCTCGGCGCTCGCGGCGTGACGGCGACCGAGCACGAGAGGGGTAGGGCATGATCGTCGGCTGTCCGACCTGCGGCGCGGAGGTCGAGTTCCGCTACGATGACTCGTTCGTTCGCGTGTGCGGGCACTGCCGCTCGGCGGTCGTGCGCACCGATCGCGGCGTCGAGACGCTCGGCAGGTTCGCCGATCTGGTGCCGATCCAGTCGCCGCTGAAGCTGTTCGCCGAGGGCAAGCACGGCAAGACCGGGTTCCTGCTGATCGGCATGGCGCAGCTCCGCCACGCGGCGGGCGGCGTCTGGCAGGAGTGGTACGCCAAGCTCGACGGCGGGCAGTGGGCGTGGCTCTCCGAGGCGCAGGGCCGGCTCTACCTCACGTTCGAGCGGCCCGACGTGACGGTGCCGCCGATGGCACAGCTGGCGCCCGGCGCGGCGATCCAGCTCGCGGGGTCGACGTTCACGGTCGCCGAGCTCGGCACGGCGACGTACGTCTCGGCGCAGGGCGAGATCCCGTATCGCCTGGTTCCCGCGTCGTCGTTCCAGTTCGCCGATCTATCCGACGGGCGCGGCGGCTTCGCGACGATCGACTACGGCAACGGCAGCGAGCCGCCGGCGGTCTACCTCGGCTATCAGGTCACGCCCCAGGGGCTCGGGCTGTCCGGCGGTGAGGCCCAGCCGCAGGTCCAGGCGCCCGCACCAGGAGCGCGGCTTGCGTGCCCGAACTGCAACGGCTCGCTCGAGCTGCGGGCGCCGGATCAGACGCTGCGGGTCGCGTGTCCGTATTGCAATAGCCTGGTCAGCGTCGAGGGCGGCACGCTCTCGATCATCGCCAAGCAGGCCAAGAAGCCGGTGCCGGGGATCGCGCTGGGAACCAAGGGCACGTTTGCCGACGGCGAGCTGACGGTGATCGGTTATGTCGGGCGCAGCGCGTACATCGATGGAACGTGGTGGCCGTTCGAGGAGTACCTGCTGTACGCGCCGAGCGTCGGGTTTCGCTGGCTGGTGTGCTCCGATGGGCACTGGAGCTACGTGCAACCGGTCGCTACCGGCGCGGTGGTCGTCGACGTCAACGTCCTCTACGACGGCGTGGTGTTCCGGCGGTTCCAGGTCGCGGAGCTGCGGGTCGACAGCGTGCTCGGTGAATTCTACTGGCGCGTCCAGGCCGGCGAGCGCGTGCGCTCGGAGGACTACATCGCGCCGCCCGCGATGCTGTCGCTCGAGGCCACCAAGTCGGAGCAGAACTGGTCGCTGTCGACCTACCTGACCAGGAGTGACGTCGACAAGGCGTTCGGCAAGCACGTCTTTCTGCCATCGCCGACCGGCGTGGCGCCGAACCAGCCGTACCCGGGGGGGATCGGCAAGGTCACGGCGCTCGTCACCGTGGCGTTCTTCGCGGTCGGCATCGGCAAGTGCGCGACCGCCCCCGCGGCCGAGAAGCTGCGCAAGCACTTCCCCGTGCCGATGACCGCGGGGAAGCCGGCGCCGTCGCCCACGGTCGATCCGGGTCTGGATCCGAGCCTGGCGCTGCCGCCGATCGATCCGACCGATCCGACGGCCACGCCACCGCCCGCCACCACACCGCCGGCCGGCAGCGACGCGTCGCCCGCCGAGCCGCCGGGCGACGTGAAGTTCTCGGAGAAGTTCCAGCTCGACGGCGGCAAGAACGTCGTGTTCGAGCTGTCCTCCGACGTCATCAACAACTGGGTGTACGCCACGCTCGACCTGGTCAACGATGGTACCGGCAGCGTGATCAGCCTCGACAAGACCCTCGAGTACTATACGGGCTTCGATGACGAAGGCTCGTGGTCGGAGGGTTCATCGACCGCGGACGAGGTGATCGGCCCCGTCGACCCCGGCACCTACGTGCTGCGGGTCGAAGCGCAGCATGGAGGGACCGGCAACGTCGATCTCGGCGTCGTGATCCGCCAGGGCGTGTTCCGCTGGGTCTGGTTCTGGGTGTTCTTCGGCGTGCTCGCGATCCCGTTCGGCTTGGTCGGGTGGCACGCGTTCTCGTTCCGCAAGCGGCGGTGGGAGAACAGCAACGTCGGGGCGACCGGCTTCGGCATGGGAGGAGGCTACGATGACGACTGACAAGGCGGGCAGGCCACCGGCCGGGCTCGCCGACCAGCGCCCCGATCATCCGGTGGTGCCGCGTGCCAGGTTCTCGAAGGCGGCGATCGTGCTCGCGGTGTTCGGCACGCTCATCGTCGGCGGCTACTCGGCGTTCGCGTTCACCGACTACGAGCCCGGGGAGCCCGAGCGCGACGAGATTCCGGCGAGCGTGCGTTCCTCGCCGGGCGGCTACCGGTCGTATCACTTCTGGCACAGCGGCTATCACGGAGGTAAGTGATGAAGCTCGAAAAAATCCTCGATGCGGTCGTGTTCGCAGGCATCGGGCTCGCCGTGTTCGCGATCGCGTTCTGGCTC
>Ga0134121_10002226_pt1 | contig 17010 bp, 13 predicted proteins | sample KB301_FD_96463 | JGI IMG/M metagenome (GOLD analysis project Ga0134121, IMG submission 96463) | Terrestrial soil microbial communities without Nitrogen fertilizer from Kellogg Biological Station, Michigan, USA - KB3-0-1 | ecosystem: Environmental > Terrestrial > Soil > Unclassified ... | reverse complement strand
TACTCTTCAGCGTCCTGCGCGAGTCCGTTCTTTCCTATGACTCGTCCCCTGGCTCTAGGAGTCTGCTATAAAGTCAGCCGAGGTTGGGGGCTTGCATCCTTGATGCGGTGCGCTGAAGTGTCTGGTTTAGATAAAGCGAAAAGCGACGATTACTTCCAGTAATGTACGCGATTCGGGTTGACCCTACCACAGCGTTTAAGGTCCGTTCAACCGTGAGAATTGCGTGATTTCTGTGAGAAAAATAACAACGCTGTTGTTAATTAGTGAAATATCGGAAGTTAAGAAAAATCGATACGGTCACATAGACAGAGGTTTGTTTTTGAATTGTAATCAAGCAGATTAAGAAGATTTCCCCCGCAGCGGCGCAACGTCGCAGCGGAAGCTAATCTCCGTTGCGCCGTCGCGCCGCTGCGGGAGTAAGGCTTTAAAGCTTGAGGAAGTTTTCGACGATCTGGCGGCCTTCGGGATGATCTTCGTCGAAGAGTTCGGGATGGAATTGGACACCGTAGACGCGCCTGCCCTTCTCCTGCATCGCCTGGATTTTGCACGTCTCGTTCGACGCAGTCGCGCGAAAACCATCGGGCAGCTCTTTCACTTCGTCACAATGGTTGTGCCAGACAGTTATCTCCGACGGTAATCCTTTGAAGAGACCCTCGCCGGTGTTCTCAATCGGCAGGAACCCGCGTTCACGCTTCGCGCCGTTATAGCCCTCGCCCGGTTCGAGCCGTCCCATCAATCCGACTTCAGCACCATGCGCGATCGCGATCTGCTGGTGACCACCACACACACCGAGGATAGGCTGGCTCGCGTGTTTGATGACGTCGAAAACTCCGGCCAGCGACTCAGGTGAATACTCGTCCCACGGATGACTCTGACCGCTGAGAATGATGTGCGACGGACGCAGGCTGCGAACTCTTTCCAACGACACATGGTGAAACGGTTCAGTGAGGATCTCGAGGCCGGGGATCAAACGCCCGAGCACCGCGCGAATCTCGCGTGGGCTTGCGCCTTGACCATCCACTGTATTGTCGACGAGGTAAACCAGCACTACTTCAAACAGTAAAGCTTCCCATTGAAAGCGCCGATGTAAATTCGTCCGCCGAGTATCGCGGGCGTCGCGTTGATATTATCACCAATCTTCAACTCGCTGATCGACTCGCCCGTGTCGGCCTTGATTGAATGAATCCAGCCGGCTTTGTCGCCAAACACAAGGCGTCCATCAACGAGCGGCGACGTTCCCCAGATCGCGGCCTTCGCTTTATATTTCCAAACGACTTCGCCCTTGTCGGCGGTCAGGCAATAGAGATAACCGTTGCTCGAGCCGATGTGAACTCTTCCATTCGCGACAATCGGGCTTGCCCACATGCCACTCTTCTCTTTCAACGTTCCCCCCGTCGCCTGGTATTTCCAAAGCAGTTGGCCGTCACTCTGCCGGAAACAATAGACGACGCCGTTCTCAGCGGCCGTGTAGACTTTGCCTTCGTAAACCGCGGGCGTCGAATCTGAGTCAGCGCCAATGCTCGCCTTCCAAATCGTCGTTCCGTCGGCGAGGTTGAGACAGTAAAGATCGCCCTGCTCGGTGCCGACGTAGACGCGATCATCGACGACCGAAAAACTACCTTCCATCGATCCGAGCCGCTCTGTTTTGTAAATCAATGAGCCGTCTTCGAGATTAAGACAGTAGAAGTAATGATCCTCGCCGCCGAAGTACACGCGGTTGTTGATGACGGCCGCGGAGCAATCGACTTCGAACCCGGTTTTGTATTTCCAGATGAGCGTGCCGTCACGCGCGTCGATGCAGTAGATATAGTGATCGAGACCGCTGGCGATCAGTTTGTCGCCAACGATCGTTGGCGTGGCTTTGAGGCTGTCTTCAGTTTTGTAAGACCAGATCAGGCGACCGTCTTTTTTATCGAGACAATAGAGACGCCCGTCAGCGGAGCCGAAATAAACACGCGTCTCGTCGACTGATGGTTGACCCGGCCAGCTCGAGCCGCCCCACGGATCCTTGTGCAAGCGCCCGGAGATCCAGTTGGTTTCGAATTCCCAGACGACTTCCAATTTTTCGCCTGACCAGGGGCCTGTGCCGTAGAAGTTACGCGACGCGTTGCCGAGCCACGCGGGAACGGATGTTGGCGGTTTCGGCGGTTCTGGTGCTTTCGCCGCCTCTGTTGGGGTTATGACCTTGCCACCGCACGCGGGCAGTAATAGCAGCGCTAAAATGATGGGGGAGATTTTTAGCATCGTGTGAATCCTGCAAATCCTGTAATCCTGTCTACAACGACTGCAACCACTGGCCGGAATAGACTACTTCAGCAGTTCCCGTAATCACAACCTCACCGTCAGCTCGCCACTTGATCCGGACTTCGCCGCCTTCCATCGAAACACGCACGTCGCGATCGGTCTTGTCGTTGACCATCGCCGCCACTGCGCCCGCGCACGAGCACGTTCCCGAGGCCGTTGTCTCGCCAACACCACGCTCCCAAATGCGCAGCTCGATAAAATCTCTCTCGACAGGTCGCACAAACACGACATTCGTTCGATCGGGAAACTGCGGATGTACCTCGATCGCTTTACCAATCGCGCGCCAGTCGAGCGCGTTGAAATCGTCGACGAAGATGCAGCAATTCGGATTGCCCATCTGCATCGCGGTCACGGGAAACGTCTCGCCGTTCACGAGCAATGGATAATTGACGACCTTATCGAGCGGCGGTGTGATCGACATCGGTATCGACTGGGAATCGAACTTCGGTTGTCCAAGCTCTGACTCGAAAAGAAACTTCCCGGGTGAAGGCTGGCCGCGCAGGAAGTATCGCTTCAAACCGGTTCGCGTACTGAGTCGCAGCTCTTCCTTCGTCCAGAGTTGTTTGTAATGAAGATACGCAACCGCACAACGAGTGCCGTTGCCGGAAAGTCCCGCTTCACTGCCATCGGGATTGAAAATGCGACAACTGAAATCAGCCTCGTCTGTTTGCGCTCTCGCGATGATCGCGATGCCATCGCCGCCCGCGCCGTAATGACGATTACAGATACGCCGCGCAAACTCACCGAGATCGCGCACCTCCGAAAGTTGTTCGGCCTCGATCACGAGATAGTCGTTTCCGAGGCCGTGGAATTTAGTGAATTGTGGCTGCATTCGTAGTCAGTGGCTTTTCTGCGAAGGAAGCGAGCAGGACTGTGATCGGATCGATGCACGACGATCGTGGATCGAGATCGCGCGGGTAGTTGTTGACCATGATCTGGAATGCGAGCTTCTCGCCGCCCGCCGTCGTTAGATAACCGCCGAGACTTGCGGCCGAGCTGAGCGATCCGGTTTTCGCGCGCACGTTGTTCTCGGCGGGCGTGCCTTTGAATCGATTGCGCAAAGTTCCATCAACGCCGCCGATCGGCAATGCATCGCGAAACACAGTCGCATACCGGTGCTTGCTCATAAACGTCAACAACTGCACCGACGCATCAGCCGTGATCATGTCGTTGCGTGAGAGTCCCGAGGCGTCATCGAGCACGAGCGCTTCCGGCCTGAGGCCAACCGTCTTCAAAAACGATTTGACTGCTTCAAGACCGAGCTCGTCCGACGTTTGCGGTAGATTCGACGTGGTCACCGCCGGTGGCGGTGGCGCGACTTTCCCGAGCGTCCGCAGGATCAATTCGGTGTAGAGATTCTGACTCGGCTTCAGCGTCTGCGCCGCGATGACGCTGAATGGCGGTGATTGCAACGTGGCGATCTCATTTTGAGACGCTGCGGCACCCAAGCGTGAAGCGCCCGTGATCGTGACGCCTTTTTGCGCGAGCGACGATCGCAGCATGTAAACGAAAAGCAGCCCTGGATGCGAGATGCCGATGCCGCCCGTGTAGCCGCGATCTTCGAGCGGAATGCTGCCGGTGATCGTGATCGTGTTCTCGCCGAGGCCGCGATGAATCGATATCTCGCGCCTGCTGCCTTTCGCTGACGTGGTGACTTTGTTGACGATTGTGAGCAACGGATCGGGTGGACCAGTCGTGATCACAGCAGGCTGGCCGATCCCCGTACCGGGTTTGACGAAGAGATCGAGTGCGTTGTCGTTGGCCGTGAGGGGCGTGATTTCAGCGCCGTAGTACCACGTCAGATCTTCCCAGTTCCAGCCCGAGCCATACTTTGGTCCAACAAAGTAACTCTCGTCGCCAACGATGTCGCCTTCGACGCGCTTCACGCCCGCCGCCACGATGCGTGTGGCGAGATCGTCGATACCTTTGAAGTAATCACCGTTGTTGAAGCGTGCCGCAATCGACGGATCGCCGCGACCGTAGATTATTAACTCACCGCGAACGACGCCCGCAGCATCAGGGCGCGTCGTGGCATAAACAGAAGTCGAGAAACGATAGTCGGGCGACAAACGATCGAGCGCCGCCGCCACCGTGTAGAGCTTCATGTTTGACGCCGGCCGGAGCAGCTTCGTCGCGTTGTCTTCGAAGAGCACGCGACCGTTGTCGAGCGACACCACCTTGATCCCCACCATCGCCGACGACAACTCCGGTTTCGCGAGCACCTCGGAGATCTTCGCTTGCAGCTCCGGCAGTGTTCGCTGCTGCGCGACCGCAGACGAAATGCAGAACAGCAGCAGGTAGATCAGTAGCGAAATTTTTCGTTTGTACATAAAGTTAACTAAAACTCTTCATCAACTCAGCGAACCGTGGATCCCCGCGCAGCGACACCAAATTCGGATCATTCTCGAAACACGGACGATTCGCATTCCCAAGCGAAATCGATCGCTCGAGCCACTCGAACGCATCACCCTGCAATCCCTCGAGCGCGTAAACAGATCCGATCGAGTAACTGATATCGGCATCAACTTCACCATTTCGCTTCACATCCGGCGTGAGCTCTGCGAGCGCCTCGTCGTGCTTGCCCTGCGCACTCAAAAACATCGCCATGAACGGCCGTATTCCGTGCATGTTCGGATGTTTCTCGACCACGTCTTTCATCAGCTCCGCCGCCTCATCGGTCTGGCCCGTGTAGTACAACGCGAGCGCGCGGAAAGTTCGCACGAGCGCGTTATCATAATCACCGGACGTGTTCAGCTCGCGAAACGTTTCGTCGAAGTGGCCCATGTACATGTGCACGAGCGCACGACTGTAACTCGCCACGACGTGCGCCGCCGGATCGAGCCGCACGAGCCTATCGTAACTCCGGAGCGCCCGGCCATACTCGCCATCCAAACGATGCAGCAGCGCCTTCACGAAATGGACCACCGGCTCGTTTGGCGCCTCGCGTCGCGCACGTTCGACTTCATCACGCGCCTTCTGTTTCTGGCCCCGCCACAGGTATACAAAAACCATCAACATGCGCGCTTCGCAGATACTCGGATCGATCGCGAGTGCTTTGGTAAACGCTGCTTCCGCGCGTTCGTAATCTTCCGAGCCGCCAAAACCTTTGAAGACGCGATTGACGTAACACGCACCCAGCCCATCGTGGGCGAGCGCGAAGTTTGGATCGAGCTGAATAGCGCGCGAGAAATGTTCGATCGCTGAGTCGCAATCCTCGGCTGCCAGCGTGCGGAAGATGAAGCGCGCGAACAGATCTCGACCACGCAGGTATTGCTCGTAAGCGGCGGGATTGCGTGTTGAAGCTTTGCCGGTTCCGACCTGCTCGTGCGGGCTGAGCTCGACGCTCAAGCCCTCGACGATCCGCTGCGCAATCGTGTCCTGGAGCACGATGATGTCTGACGCCGCGGAGTCGATGCGATCGCTCCATAACAACTCACCCGACGCCACGTCGATCAGTTGCGCAGTCACGCGAAAGCGATCGCCGGAATGAATAAAGCCGGCAGTGAGAACGGCGCTGACGCCGAGCTCCTGTCCGATCTCGCGCGGATCGCGCTGCTGTCCCTGGTAACGAGCTATTACTGAAGAAGGCCTGACGACGAGCGAGCGCACGCGCGCGAGCTCAGTAATCACGGAATCGGCGAGCGAGAACTCGTAGAACGCCGCGGCCGGATCGTCGCTCAAGTTTCGGAAACAGAGAATCGCAAGACTCTTCTTTTCCTGATCCGTGATTGTTGTAAACGGTGTTTCGTGAATGCCGGACTTTGAAGAAGTGACCACGTTTGGCGCTGAGGTGGGCGACTCGGTTCGCGTGATCGATTTCAACCAGCGCATTGCCCGCGAAACAGGATTCGCGCCCGCGAGATGACGCGGCGGCTCGGGCATCACACCCTGATAACCAGTCGCGCCCGCATCGAGCTCCTGCAGCACCTGTCGCAGCTCGTTGCGAAAGTGTTCCATGTTCTGGAAACGATCCTTCGGCTCTTTTTCGAGTGCTTTGTCGATGATCTGTTGCAGGCGCGGCGGTATCGCGCTCGAGCGCAACTCTGCGATCGGTCGCGGCGGATCGTGTAGCACTGCGTGACGCACGTCGATCGTCGTCTTGCCGCGAAACGGCCACGTGCCGGTCAGCATCTCGTAAAGCAACACGCCGAGTGAAAAGATGTCTGCGCGCTTGTCGACGCGATCGCCGCGCGCTTGTTCCGGAGCGGCGTAAGTCGCGGTGCCGTACGGGACGCCGACTTCCGTGAGCTCAGTGCGGTGAATCCCGGCAGTTGCGGCTTCCGTGTCGTCGAGCAGCTTGGCGAGGCCGAAGTCGAGCACCTTTACCTGGCCCGTTGAAGTCACCATCACGTTGCCGGATTTGATGTCGCGATGGATGATGCCGCGGCTATGCGCGGCGGCGAGTGCGTCGGCAACTTGCAAGCCGATCAGCAGGGCAGTTTTTAGTTCGAGGGGACGGCCGGCGACGAGCTGTCGCACGTTCTTGCCTTCGACAAACTGCATCGCAATGAAGTGAACGCCGTCGACTTCGTCGAGATCGAAGATGGTGCAGATGTTTGGGTGGTCCAACGACGACGCGAGTCTGGCTTCGCGTTCGAAACGCTTGAGATTCGATTGTTTCGCGCTCAGCTCCGGAGGTATGACTTTGATCACAACCGCACGGCCAAGCTTCGTGTCGGTGGCTTTATAAACCGCGCCCTGCCCGCCAACACCGAGCTTGTCGGTAATGCGATAATTGCGAAGCGTCTTGCCTAACATCGCGCTCATCCGCGTTCATCCGTGGCAAAAGAACTTAACAATTCATCTGCGCTGACGGTTGCTGTACCGACTTTTCCAACCACGATCCCGGCAGCGCGATTCGCGAACGAGGCTGCCTCGACCATCGTCGCGCCGCAGGCGAGTGCGCACGCAAGCGCGGCGATGACCGTGTCGCCCGCGCCCGTGACATCATAGACCTCGCGCGCCGCTGTTTCGACGAAAACCGGTCCGCCGTCACCTTCCAGCAGCATCATTCCACGATCGCCGCGCGTTATTAACACTGCATCACATCCGAGCTTCTCGCGAATTATTTTTGCGGCCGAGTGTGATCCGTCGTCGGAATGATCTTCGCTTTCGCTCATTCGCAGGGCTTCCAAGTGGTTCGGCGTGACGAGCGTTGCCGGGCGATACGAGTTGAAGTTGCGCAGCTTCGGATCGATCAGCACGGGCACCTGCTCGTATGCGAGCGGCAGAATCTCACTCAGGATGCGCGGCGTGACGACGCCTTTGTCGTAGTCTGAAACTACAAACGCATCCGCTTGCTTCAGTGCTTCTTTCAGACAAGCGATGATCTGATCTTCGATTCGCGACGTCACGGGCACGCGCGATTCGCGATCGGCGCGTACGACGAGTTGGCTGTGCGCGATGATGCGCGTCTTTGTTGTCGAGCGGCGCGTGTCGTCAACGATCAAACAGCCGTCCTGAGATCCGAGACCACGCAGCTCAGTCTGTAGACGCTCGCCTGGGCCATCTTTGCCCACCACGCCGACCACCGATCCACGCGAGCCGAGCGCGATAACGTTTGACAGCACGTTCGCGGCGCCGCCGAGATGCACCGATTCGCGACGCACGTCGACGACCGGGACGGGCGCTTCGGGAGAGATGCGCGTGACGTCGCCCCAAACAAACTCGTCGAGCATCACGTCGCCCAGCACGAGAACGTAACGGTCCGGAAGAGTCTTCAGGATTTCGGAGGCACGAGTTTTTGTTAGTTGGGCCATTTACCTACCTGAGTAGGATTTCTCACGCGGCGGCGCAACGGCGCAGCGTAAATCCTGAGTTCGTATTCTCTGGTTGCGGCGTTGCGCCGCTGCGTGAGAAATTTCCTTCACGCAAGATCAGCTTAGCAGCCGGTCAATAGCTGCAATTACGCGCGTCAAGGGCACGCGCAGGATACATTCGGGCTGCTCGAACTTCTCGCAAAAATAGCCGTGGCAAGGCTGGCACGGCATCTCTTCAAAGACGACCTCGGCCGGCGCAGAATTCCACGGACGCCAGTGCGCGACGTTTGAAGAGCCAAAGATCACGACAGCCGGCGTTCCGACAGCCGCTGCGATGTGCGCGATGCCGCTATCGTTGCCGACGAACAGTTGCGAGTGGGCGGCGAGTGCGGTCACTTCAGGCAGCCCGAGATCCAGAGTCGTGATTTTTACCCTCGCTTCTGAGCAGAGCTTCTCGAGCAGTGCTCGTTCGTTTGGTGCTGCAATCGCGACTGGAGCAAAGCCGCGAGTCGATAGAAACTCAGCGACGCGCGCGAAATTTTCCGTCGCCCATTGTTTGGTTGCGAATGCGGCGGCGGGATGTATCAGCGCGATCTTTTGATCGTTTAGACCGGATTCAGTAAGCAGTTTCTGAACTTTTGCGCGCGACTCGGTCGAAATTCCTAACTGCGTGCGCGGGCGATCTGTCACCGGAACGCCCGTCCAACCCAGTAACGCGAGTTGCTGCTCGACTGAATGTGTCTTCTGTTGTCCCCAAAGCAACAACGGCGACGGGGCCTGGTGGTTATGAAGTTGTGCGTACTGATACGACTTAAATCCGACGCGATGACGCGCGCCAGTGGCCCGAGTCAAAAAAGTCGCCGTCGTTCCGCCGTGCAGGTTGTAAACAACGTCGTAATTCGCGGCCCGGAGCTCACGCGCCACACGCGCCCTCGTCATGAAGCCGCCACGCTCCAACACGATCACGTTATCGACGTGCGGATGATCGTTGAGCAGCGGCGCCACCCAATCCTCGACCAGAATATCGACCGTCACATTCGGAAGAAAACGCTTCAAAGCGAAGATCGAAGGCGTGGCCAAAACCGTGTCGCCAATCGATCGTAGCCGGACCAGCAACACCTTGCGCACTGCCGACCAGTCCCACCGCACCGGCGCTAGGGGCTGCGCCTCGGATCCGTAGTTTGCCTGTGTTTCGATAACGCGTAGCTGTGGAGAGAGCTCAACGATGTCGCGCAGGCTGTTCATCGCATCACTCTTCGATGGTGGCCTCGTCGATTAGCATTACGGGAATGTCGTCGCGGATGGGATAGACGCGTTTGCACTCGACGCACTTCAGCGCGTTTCCATCGGGCTTGAGCTCAACCTTCGCCTTGCAAGCCGGACACGCGAGTATTTCCAAGAGTTCCTGACTGACTGCCATCGGGCTAGACCTTTCTAAGCGCGGGAAATGCAGAAAGCTTACCACAAAGGCGAAATTTGACCGATATGACCTATACTTCGGAGCATGTCGCTGGAATTCGCACTGCAATACGCCTGCCCCCTGCGCGCCAATTATTCGGAGCGCCACCTCCGCGAGTGGGGACGCCTCAGCAGCTTGCACGCAAAGCTCACGACCGGCGACGCGAGCGCGCCTTCGATCGATAAACTTCAATGGGTTGAACAGGCGAGCGCGGAAATCGAGCGCATGCAGGAAGCGACGACCATCTGCACAACCTGTCCGGCTTGTTTGCCGCTCGACACCGCCGGCGACGGGGAATCTGTAGGCTGTCTCGGCCGGATCAACTACCCGGTCGAAGCGCAATTTGAAAAGTTTCTCGCGGATCGCGTGCAGCTCTCGCTCGACACGCTCGATCCGGACGATCAGCCGCGGCTGCTGCGCATACTCGTCGATCCCGAGTCGCCGTTTGATGGTGAAGCGACGAAGGAGCTGCGGCGCGTTGTTACTGAAGACGGACTGCGGTTTTTCGAGTTGCGCGTGCCGATCATTCTCACGCGCGAGGCCGCACGCCTCACGACTGATAACATTTTCGATCTCCTCGCCGGATTTCGCTCGGAAGACAGCGACACGACCACTTACACGCGCGAGCTCCCGTTCGAAGCCGCGGCTGATTACTACGATTTTCTCGACCTGGTTTTGCGCAGCGACTTGAGCCAGTCGGAAGCCGCGCGGCTCACGTCGCGGAGTCGAAACTACAACCAGTTTCTACGGCTCCTGACCGCGATCGAAAAAGCCGAAGCGCTCAATACGCGTGTTTTGATTGATTGAGTTTTACTGGTTTCGCTCGTCCAGCATGCGGAGCGTGTCGAGGATAAGGTTTGTGTTGCTGACTGCCTGTATGCGAACGGGAAACTGTTCTGCTGTCTTTTGAAATTCAAACGTGCCGCTCGTGATCTCGACCACTTTCTGAAACGCCGGATCGCCGACGCTGTTACCACACGCGGCGTCGACGATTCGTCCTTCGTTGAACCTCACGTCGCCCTGATGCTTTTCACCGCTCAACGTCAGTACGCCGTTCAGTCTTGCGTTTTCGATAACCTGGATCGCGTCGAAGACGCTGATCGTGCTGAGGTCGCCTGCAAGCGTGAAGTGGCGGCGTTCGAAATGCGCTTCCGGAGCGGGAACGGGCTTCAGGTCGGGCCGGCGGGCGCGGCGAATCGCCTCGAGTCCGCCTGCAATATTTATCCGACCATCGAGTTGTTTGGCTTCGAGCAGGCGATCGTGGGCCGTATCGAAGTCTTCGCGCTCAATGTAGATGCTGGCGAGGGCGAGACACTGGCGGGCAGCCTCCTCGTTTTGCTTGTAACTGGCGCAGATTTCCCGGAGGCGCTCGCGCAGTTTGAGGGATCTGCCGGACATCTCGAGGGCCGTTCGGAGGCGTTTTATGGCACGTTCCGGCGCCTGATACTTCATGAAGAGCTCGGCGTCGAGCAAAGCGGCTTCGATCTCGCTGACGTGCTCAGTTTGTGAGTCAGTGACCGGCATCCAGCGGAGTTTACCATAAGCGATTTGCGGCTTGGCGACACCAAATCGTGCGCGAGGTGGTCCTTTTCTGCAGCCAAATCCGCGTTACGAGTGGGGAGATTCGATTGGCATGCAACCTGCGAGGTCGAACGATCGTAAGCCCCCTCAGTTAGAAAGGATAGGCGAACTACCATGAACCGCTGGATGAAAAGAAGAATCGAACGCTCACGGGCTCGGTGCGAAAAATACAGAAGCCGCAGCTAGATTGAACTAAGTTTTAGACAGGATTTACAAGATTTCTCATATTTTTCCTGCAAATCCTGTCGACACTGCAATCCTGTCACTTCGTAATACCTGCTCTCCCAAGCATCAAGACAACAGCTCCCGTAGCTAAAAGTCTAATCGCAGCCCGAGTCTGATCTCTCGTGGACGCATAGTGCGTTTCGCAACCAGAAATTCGGAAGAATCTATAAACTCGGATCCAAAACTGAAGACTGTCTTGTTCAAGACGTTATCGAATTCGACCGATGGCCGTAGGACGACGCGCTCGGTAAGGTGAATGTTCCGAGTTACATTCATATCGAAAACAAACAATCCAGGACCACGACCGGCATTGCGCGGAAGATTTCCGGCTTGACCGATCTGCGGAATCGTAAATACCACGCGCGGATCGAGTGATTCATCGGGCTGGCGCCACCGCAGCAAGCGTAAATCTCCGGAATAGTTCGGGCGATCGTTTGAGACGTCGTCGAGATTGCGGTCGACGCCTCCGATCGAGATGTTGAAAGGTGCGCCTGAAGCAATGCGCCAGATCGGCGATAGCTGAAACACACGGATGTCGAACGTTCCGGAAAAGACAAAGCGATGCCTCCGGTCGAGCAGGCTGCGCGCCCGTTCGGCGCGAGAGTCTCCGGGTATGAGCGCGTCCGAAGTGTTGACGATTCCATCGTCGATCAAACTGGAGAGCGTGTAGCCGCCTCTAAAAGCGAAGCCTGATCCGAATTGCTTTCGCAACTCGACCGTCATTCCACGATAAAAACTGTTTCCAGCGGAGATGAGTTGTTCGAGCTCGCTGCGCGTCGGATCCGGACGCAACGAGTTTATTGCAGCGAGCGCGGCTTCGAGCATCGTGGTCGATGATCGACTGTTGAGATTCATCACTGAAACCGGAACGCCGAATTCAACAGAGCGAATCACCGTGTTTGAATCAGAGTTGCTGGAAACGAACCTCACGAGTTCGCCCGCAGTGGAGGCGCTGTAAATCGGACGTGCAGCGCTGGCGGGACTAATGAAGTTTGCGAAGTCACGTGACGCGAGAAACTCGGTGAAGTTCTTGTATCCGCCGGGAAGAACCGGCGCGTTCGCGTTGAACTCGCGCCAGAGATGTATGCCGCGCGTGAAGGTGAAGTTTGCTTCGACGGAATAACCGCGACCGAGATCGCGTTCGACCCCGGCGTTGATCTGATAGCTTTCCGGAATTCGCAACTGCGGATCGAGGCGGCGCGAGAAATCTGTGTTCTTGACACCAAATTCCTGCAGGAGACGCGAGTCAGAGCTTAGCGTTTCAGGAAAGCGCAGATTCGCCGCAATGAACGCACGACGCTGAGCGGCAGTCATCAACTTTCCCGTCGCCGGATCGCGAAGCTGGTTCGTATCGAAGAACAACTGCTGCTGGCCCAGCGTGAAATCATCGATCGTGCGCAGCAGCGGGCGATTGAAAAACGTCCCAGCACCTAAGCGCAGTACGAGCTTGCCTGAATCAAGTGGGCTGTAAGCAACGGAAAAGCGTGGGCCGAAGTTGTTTGCATCACGCAAAATGGTCTCGTACTCGTAGCGCAACCCGTAACTCAGCAAAAGCTTGGGCCACGCTTGCCACTCATCCTGCACAAACACGCCGGTGTAGAGATTCTTCTGCGTTGATGAGCTCTGGAAGTTCTGCCGGAAGCGACTCGGAACACCTGCAAGAAAATCGCCCGCACTCGCGAAATTGAATGTGCCGCTGAGATCCGCGAGATCGATGAAGGTCGAGCGCACGTGATGAGCGTCAGCGCCGAACTTTAGCGAGTGATTTCCGTTGATGAACGAAAGCACATTCTGCATTTGTACGCGCTCTTCACGCCTGTCGCTCCCGCCTGACGTTGATGAGCCTGCCACTAAAGTTCCGGTGCGTCGCTCCGGATCGTCAACAGGCAATGGATCGTTAAGAGTTATGAGCACGACGGGCGTATCACCACCACGAGCTTCGAATGCGGGGGCCAGACGCGAGTATTGAAAGCGCGCCTGATTCACGAGTCGTTCTGAGAAGACGAGAGTGTCGGAATAAGAGATCGCGTCTGAATTGCGGCGCCGGCCCTGCAATGCTTCGGCGAGACGATTACCGCCAATAAACCCACGTAAGTTGATCGATCTTCCGGCCTGATACACGATCGATGCGTTGTGCATTGGACTGAATTGGTGATCGATGCGCGCTGTGATGTTCGTGTTCTTTAGCGGCGTGCTGATCGACGAGATGAATGGCGCAACTTCTGCCGCCACGTCGGCGTCTTCGAGACGCGCGCGCTTGAGATCCGTCGGCGAAGGCAGCGGAAACAACTGACTCTGCTTCACTGGCACGAGCGTGTCGATCAGCGCGCTGTCTAAGACTTTGTTCAACTCGTAAGAAATAAAGAAGACTGTCGAGTTTGCGATTGGCCCACCGAGCGTGAAGCCGCCGTCGTGGTCTTGTAACGGCAGTCGCGGAAGACCCAACGAATTGTTTTTGAATGTATTCGCGTTCAGGGCTTCGTCCTTGAAGTAATAAAACGCGCGGCCTTGAAAGCTTTTCGAGCCGCTGCGTGTGCGCAAGTTGACGCGCCCGCCCGATGCGCGGCCGTACTCCGCCGAGAACTGGTTTGTAATCACCTGCACTTCCGCTACTGCTTCGAGCGACGGTTGAAAGCGCTCGCGGGCGGCGCGATCGTCGTTGTTATCGAGACCATCGATCGTCAGGTTGTTCGAGTAAGCCGGCGCGCCTGCAAGCGAGAACGTGCCGGCTTCTTCAGGCGTGTTTGCGTAATTGACGTTGCGATCCTCAGCAAGGTCGCGCGTCGAGAGTGGCTCTTCCGTGACGCCGGGAAGGGTAAACAATAGATCGAGAACTGAACGGCTCGCGATTGGTAACAACTCAGTCTCGCGAGACGTGAGTGTCGCGCCGGTGATCGTTCGTTTCGTGTCGACGATCGGAGTCGCGGCGTCGCTGATCACTACGGGCTCGACGACAAGATCTGATGGAAGCAGCGTCGCATCGAGCTCGAGACTCTGTCCTGAAACTGTCGTGATGTTAGTTAATTCCTGAGCTGCAAATCCTGGAAATGAAACGCGCAAAAGGTAAATCCCAGGTTCGAGTTGGATCAAACGGTAGCGGCCTGCGGCATCCGATGTCGTCGTGCGCTGTAGCCGCGTCTTCAATAAAGTCGCCTGAACTTCAGCACCCGGAACAAGTGCTCCGTTCTGGTCCATCACGCGACCGGCGATCGTGACTGAGTCGAGGTCTTGTGCGTTTACGTTGAAAGTGAATAGAAGAATAGTGAGAAGTGTGAGACGTGAGGTCATCATGTGTAACTCCTGAGTTAGTGAGGTTGATACTGCGCGCCCGACTTTAACACAAACCTTAGACAGGATTACAAGATTTCACAGGATTGACAGGATTAAATCTTGTCCATCCTGAAAAATCCTGTAATCCTGTCTAACGTCTTACGTGCGGGACGAGCGGCGTCGCAATGCCGCTGCGCGCGTCATCGGGACGAGCGCGTCGCTGCCTTCGGGCGCGGCCTCGAAGTTCGTGAGCTCTTCGGCGTGCGACTGCAAGTATTGGAAGAACCGTTCAAACTCCTGCTGCATCGCATCCATCTTCTCGCGCATGTTGAGTATGATCTCGACGCCCGCGAGATTCACCCCGAGGTCGCGTGTCAAAGAAAGAATCAACTCCAGCCGCTCGAGATCGGGATCGGTGTAGAGCCGCGTGTTTCCTTCCGAGCGCGACGGCTTCAACAACCCTTCACGCTCGTAAAGCCGGAGCGTTTGCGGATGAATCCCATACTGCTCCGCTACCGCGCTGATCGTGTATGTTCTCGGCTTCCTGCTCACTCCAACCCCATCTCCACGCGCGGGTTCGACGTATTCAACTTCGAATACTCCCGCAGCAAATTCTTCGTCTCTTCCGAAATCACTTTCGGCAAAGTCACCTGCACTTCAACAAACTGGTGGCCCTTCGCACCCGGATTCCTGAGCGACGGCGCACCTTTATCGCGTAGTCGAAACTTCTGCCCCGACTGCGTTCCCGGCGGAATGCGTAGCTGCGACTTGCCATCAACCGTCGGCACTTCAATCTTCGCACCAAGCGCGGCTTCGGGAACCGTGATCGGCACCGTCACATAAATGTTGTCGCCCTTGCGCGTGAAATATTTGTGTTGACCAACATTCGTGATGATGTGCAGGTCGCCCGGAGGCGCGCCGAGCCGGCCGCCCTCGCCCTTTCCGGGAATTCGCACGCGCGATCCGGTTTCGACACCAGCCGGAATGCGAACCTTCACTGTTTCAGTCTTAGGCGTTACGCCCTTGCCATTACACTGCGAACACGGCGCGCGTCGTCGACCGGAGCCGCCGCAATCCGGACACTCCTGCGCAAACCGCAGACGCCCGCCAGCGCGTTGCACCTGGCCCGTGCCTTTACACGTCTGACAAACGACCACTGGCCCACCAATGTCGCCCGCGCCATTGCAGCGGGTACACTGCTCGGAACGATTGACCGTGATGTTTGTCGTCAACCCCTTGATCGCTTCTTCAAACGAGAGGCTCAGTGGCATCTCGATGTCCGCGCCTCTTTGCGGCTGCGGGCGTGGCGGCTCCTTTTCTTTCGCGGCGCCACCGCCAAACAAGTCGGCAAAGATGTCGCGAAAACTGCTGCTGCCGCCGCTTGATGAAGTCGAGCCACCGCCCCAGTCAAAACCTGTGAAGTCGAAACCCGGCGCCGTGCGACCGCCACCGCCTGTTGGACCACCAGCGCCACGTGCCGCCGCGTCCGCAAGGTTTTCAGAGTACTGTCCGAAACGATCGTAAACGGACCGCTTCTTCGGATCGGAGAGCACGTCGTGTGCTTCCGACATCGCTTTGAAACGTTCCTCGGCAGCTTTGTCACCCGGATTTACGTCAGGATGATACTTGCGCGCCAAACGCCGGTAAGCCTTCTTGATCTCTTCGGGCTTGGCGTCGCGCTTGATGCCGAGAACTTCGTAATAGTCTTGCTTTGCTGCCATTGGTTAATCAGAACCGAGCGCAGTAGCGCCGGGTCAAATTCGGGAACCACAAACTTAGTTGAAGTTGACCCGGCGCTACCGCGCTCGGTTCTGTGCTCTTCTATGCTTACTTGTTGTCTTCTACGTCCACGTATTCCGCGTCGATGACATTGTCCTCGCCGCCCGTGCCCGAGGAGGATGACGCACCTGCCGCCGATGCCTGATCGTCAGTCGCTTGCGCACCTGGCGACGGAGCACTCTGGTAAAGCGCCTCGGCCAGTTTGTGCGAAGCAGTCTGCAGCTTGTTGAAAGCGTCATTCAACTTCTCAACGCCACCTTCAGTCAACGCCGTCTTCGCCTCAGCAATCGCCGATTCAACGTCAGCAGCAACTGGTCCGACTTTCTCGCGATTCTCGCTGAGCGTCTTCTCCATCTGGTAGACGAGTCCATCGAGGCGATTGCGCGCTTCGATCTCCTCGCGCTTGCGAACGTCTTCAGCAGAGTGCGACTCGGCATCCTTCATCATCTTGTCGATTTCATCCTTCGACAGACCCGACGAAGCCGTGATCGTGATCTTCTGCTCGCGACCAGTGCCCATGTCTTTAGCTGACACGTTCACGATGCCGTTGGCGTCGATGTCAAAAGTAACTTCGACTTGCGGCATGCCACGCGGCGCCGGTGGAATACCGACGAGGTGAAACTTGCCTAACGT
>Ga0134121_10002225_pt1 | contig 17017 bp, 10 predicted proteins | sample KB301_FD_96463 | JGI IMG/M metagenome (GOLD analysis project Ga0134121, IMG submission 96463) | Terrestrial soil microbial communities without Nitrogen fertilizer from Kellogg Biological Station, Michigan, USA - KB3-0-1 | ecosystem: Environmental > Terrestrial > Soil > Unclassified ... | reverse complement strand
CGGCCACATCCCCATAACGCTTAATGCCGGTGGCAGTAAGTATATTGCCAGAACGTGTGGTAGACAAAGAAATCCAGCGACCGAGAGCATCGACTCTTGTTAAAATATAAAGAGAATCAGGAGAGCTTGCGCAGGGAATGCTGCTAATGTCAATACTGATATTGTAAGTAGTGTGTCCTTCGGGAGAAGCAATATAAGTGGTTAAATCATCACCTGCATAGCTCACCGACCACCACTTGTTAGTGGCTATATAGGTAGGTGTGTAAATAGCTCCATTTTGCGAAGTTGCCACTGCATTGGTAGCTATTGAAGGTGAAACAACAGTAAACGGCGGGTTTTGATTGTCGTGCCGTGTCACCATCAGGTTGCTGGCACTCGCATTGGCAGTGACCAGGTTCACGTTTACGTCAGCATCACAACTATAAGGACCAGGAGCAGTTACGCTGCTGGTGCATACGTTGTTTGCATTTGAGATAATCACATCATCCACCCACTGCCGGTTACCAAACTGGCTGCAACTTCTGAAACCTATAACTACATTGTTGAGTCCTGCCACATTAGTGAGATCAACCGTTTCGTAACGCCACTGCATACCTGAAGAAGGGAAATAAGCCGTAGTGATGGCAGGCATCGTAGCAAGCGAAGGAGCAGAGTTCTGCGACTTGGCATATACAGTGGTAGCGAGAAAGAAAGTTAGGCCCCCATCGGTGGAAACCATCACCTGCATACTGTCGTTTTCTGTACTAAACGTACGGTATGCAACGTAAAAATGAAGCATAGGATGACTGAGGCTTGTGAGATTAATAAGAGGAGAGCGAAGCACCTCCCTGCGACCTGCTGAACCACTAAAACAATTAGCTGTAGCGGCAGTATCATTGGCAGAACCATTAGGTCCTGTGCATATTCCTAACCCCCAAAGGGCTGTAGTACCTACAGCATTTTGTGTAAGTATAGTCCAGTTAACCGGGTTAGTAAATTTTTGAACCACAGGAGGCGTGAGCGCAGATTGAACTGTTACTGTAAGTGTAGTAGTATCATTAGCAGTAATTGCATCACCGGTAAGAGCAGTAAATACTTTTACCGTATGCGCTCCCGGTGTTGCCGAAGAAAATGCGTTACCACCGCTGAAAGTAACTACCTCTGTACCGTTGGTGGCAATAGGGCCTACTGTATTCACAGGGCCAACCGGTGAGCCTCCGTCTACTTTGTAATAAACCGGAACAACATTTTGAGTAGTTGATCCATAGTTTTTGACTGTAGCGGAAAGATTGTAAGAAGTAGATACGCTTAATATCTGGGCAGCACTCCCTACACTTGCGGCAGAAACCCCGACATTGTTAGGAACTATCGCTGTACCAAATCTTGTTTCAGGCCGGAAAACAGAACCTGCACCTAAAATTCCCCCTACTGTTTGTGATTGATAGGTCAATAGTTTATTTCCTGTTCCGAGGTTAGTACAGAATACGGTTGGCGCACCGACAGGTGTAGGCAATGTTGAATTGGTTGTTCTATATACAAAAATAACGAGGACCGAATTGCCGGGGGTAGGCGTGTATGTTGTGGTCCCCGGTCCACCCACAGAAACGTCAATATTAATTTCGGCAGTTCCCGCAGGTATAGTAATAGTCCCATCTATGACCTTTGTATAACCAGCACCGTTGGTATCTATGGTTGTGCCTGTTACAGTAAGCGCCGCTGCGGCAGTATCTTTTAAATATACTCTTAAGGTACCTGTTGACGCAGCACTTTGCGCCACAGGAGCAGCAGCAGCAGGTGGTGAAGCAACATTCCACCTCCATCCCACAGAGGTTACAGCACCTGTAAAGCCCGAAGCCGTCATTTCTGTTCCGGCAATTATGTATTTGCTATTGATAAATTTACGGGAACCTTGCGGCGCTCTGCCGTTACCTGATGTTGAGTTATTTCCCGGAAGAACGGTTATCGTTTGTGCTAGCATGTCAGAACTTGCAAACAGAAACAGGATAATTGCGATCACAACTTTTTTCGAATTGAATGTAGTTTTGTTTGACATTGTGTTTTTGTTTAGTTGATTAATGAGTCGGTAGGTGGCAATGTGGTGTCTGTTGGTGTGGCAGTATAAACTAATGCCATCAATCTCACTGAAGAATGAAAAACCTTCCTGTCAATTTTAAACAAAGAGTCTTTCACAATTAGTACGTGTGAAATTTAACAGCTTATTAATTTGCACAAGGAAATGACTTTATCACTCAAATCAAATTCTTTAATCATACAATTTTATATGAAACCTTACTCAGTCAGGCTATAGCGAAGAATCTCAAGGTGAAAAGTGAGAGGTCAGAGATGAGAGGTGAAATCTTCTCGCAGAATCCTAAAAAAATCCTAAGCCCCGGATTTTACACCTGGATTTTGCAATTGGTAAGATTTCCTTCATGAAATTCCTAAAATATTTTCTTCGTTGCTCACCATCGCAAATTTTTTTGGGTAGACGACTGCAAAATCCGGGTTAAATTTTTTTTCTTAGTGTGACACCATAAATTTTCCGGAAGCCACTTCCCTTTTTTCCCCGTTAAGAATTTTGTAAAAGAAAATTCCTTCGGGAAATTGTTTTGTAGAAATTAACTCCAGTGAAGCGGATAGGGACACACTTTGGACCTTTCTTCCCAAACAGTCAAAGACATCCACATCATGCGCGTGAAGCGGGGGAGGAATTTGGCAATGCAAAAATTCATTTGCAGGATCAGGGTAAATTTTTACTGGGACAGATGTGATCTCGTCAATTCCAACGATGCCTGTGAAGGCGAGGTCGTCAATTATTAAAACACTTCCGTCAATTGCGGCAAGTAAATATATTGTTGAGGAAAGAATGATCTGGCCGGAATCAGGCACTTGAGCAGAGTAATAATGAAAGGGTATGGAAAAGAAAGTATAATTGGCAACAGGCTGTGCTGAAAAGACCGCGACTGCTACGGTATCGCGCTTGCTGTTCACCGTATTCCATTTGGTAAGCATCGCATACAGCAGGCATGAATCACCAGGTTCGGGAAGGTATTTATAAAATCCCGCAAAGTTGGCGAAGGGAAGAGTGGCAGGAAATCCTCCCTTGCACGAAGCATTTGAAAATGTAAGCGTTCCGGTGCACATCACTCCGGGTAACGTGGTATTGTTGTGACCTATCGAAATCAATTTGACTGCAAGAACTCCCGAGTGTGTGCCGGAATCTTTTTTTACAGATACTCCGCCAAAAGGCCATGTGAATTCATTCAATGATCCCCACCATTGCGGATCTTCATAAGGACCAAAGTCAACCCACGCTTCGAGACCGGGATTAGGAACAGGATTTTGCGAATACGCTGATAAAGACCCGGAGAAAATGAAACCGCACAGTAATTTTTTCATCATGGTTGGAATAAACTTTTTCTTAGCCACAAAAAAACTACGCTCATAAAACTATTTAGGGAGAAAAATTATTGCGACCTGAATTAGAATCATTTTACCTGTATTGAAGACGTTTCAACGTTAATGTCCTGAATCAACAGGGTTCATCAGAAGGATTTACTGATTCTGCGAGAATCCTCTTGCATCCGGATATGCGGTTCAAAAAAGAAAATCCGTTCAACCTCTGAACGGACTTTCAAAATTTTATTCGACTGTTAATGCTTCACCTCAAATTTTCCGGAAGCCACAATATTTCCTTCTGTGTTTTTCACAAACATCACATAGGTGCCTTGAGCAAAAGGTACTGTGTTGATATTAATTTCAGAAGACAGCACCCGAATTTCTTTCACCATTGATCCGGCTACATTTGAAACAATGATGGTCTGCGCATGAAGCTCTTGCGGTAATGTAATCTTCAGTGATTCGTTTGCAGGATTGGGATAGAGATTAAGAACAGCATTCTCCACGTGGGAAATACCAACGTTATTTGTGAAGTCAATGTCATCAATCCATAATGTTGAGCCCGGTTGAGCTGCTCCAACATTGTACGCTGCAGAAACAATAACCATCGCCGAATCCGGTGCCTCTCCGGGAATAAGAATAACAAAGGGAACTCCGAAGAATGTGTAATTTGCTGCTGCTCCTCCAAGATACGTGGCCACTCCAACAGTATCGCGCTTGTTCATCGCAGAATTCCAGTGAAAAAGCAATGCATACATAAAAGCAGTATCGCTTCCTACCGGTGAATATTTATAGTACCCGGTAAATGCCGACACCAAAGAATCAGATAATGGGAAGCCGCCGCCAAATGTTTGATTAATGACATCGATGATGCCTGTGCCCATAGCCCCCGGCACCGTTCCGAATAGTACAATGTTTTTGTTTTCTAACCGCGCAGCATATTGGCCGCTGTTAACGGTAACGCTGTCCTGGAAAACTTCATAGGTGCTGAAAATAGCTGTAGCGCTGTTCGGGGTTGCCCAGGAGTTCGGATCATCATAAGCTCCATGATCAGTCCATAGTTCCATGTTGGCATTCGGAACTAATGTTTGCGCTTTTGCGATAATGCATGCCGAAATAAAAAGGACAGCAAGAAGAGTAATCTTGTTTTTCATAGTGAGTGTTTTAAGTTTTTATTGAACAAAAATTTCCTCTAAAGTAAAGACTATTTCAGGGATGCAACTACATCCATTAGTTTTTCCATGTTCGGATAATCACCAGGCATGGCAAGAATTTCTGAATAGACGAGATTTCCATTCTTATCAATCACAAACGTAGCCCGCTTTGAAACACCGTGATAATCGAAGTTGAAATTTTCGTTAAGGGCATCATACTGTTCCGAAACCTCTTTGTTAAAATCAGAAAGCAGCGGGAAGTTGAGTTGGTTCGCCTCTTTAAATTTTCCATTCGTGTAAAGCGAATCCACGCTGATGCCGATGATTTCAGCATTCAGGTTGGTGTAGAAAGAATAGTTATCCCGCATCTCACACAATTCCTTTGTACACGTTCCTGAAAACGCAAACGGAAAGAAAAGAAGTACCACATTCTTTCCCTGAAAATCACGCAATGAAATTTTCTTTTTGTGAGTATCAAATAGTGTAAAATCAGGAGCAGGATGATTCAACTGCAGTGACATGACTGAAGACTTTCTTACGCAATAATAATGGTTTCATCGCGCATCGCGATACGCGTATCTACATCACAAAAGATTTACTCTTCGGGATTTTATCTTTGGCCGTTAGTGATTTCTTCCAGGAGTATTTTTCTTTCCCGATAAAAATAATCATGTTCAGCGCCAGGTAACTTCCTCTTCCTTTCAAAATCATTGAAGGTGAATAATGCTCAGTATTGTAAATGATAGCACGATGGGCGTTCAAAATTCCCCAATGATAATCAACACTAAAACACACCGAATGGTATTTTCCCGGCGCCTTCCACTGCACTCCTGATTTTAGCACCACAAAGAAATTATCCTTGTTGTAACGAAACACCGAGGGTAAGTTGATAACGTATTCCGGTATGGGATCCCTGGTGTTGTGCAGAAAGGCTGCACCGATTCCTGCAGAAGATTTTATTCGCACCCTCTTTGTGAGAGGATAGTTGTAAGCGCCTTCAACTTCACCCTCCCATGAAATATTATAGTCGGAAAATGAAAGCAGGAACATGGCACTCATTTTCCTGCTGAATGAGTAATTAATTCCTGAATGCAGGGTAACACTTGTGGTCCAGGGTAACCTTATTCCATCTGCAGGATGAACAGGAAATGTTTTACTGATTCCCGGGCTCATGCCAAAGCAGAACTGCCATTGTGCTTTGGCAACTTCAGCGCACGATGCTGTAACAATGACAATAAAAAGAAAAAGAAATTTTCCTCTCATAAAAAAAATTTCCTGTAAACGAAAAGGCATTGTCCGTTATTTCTTAAAAACCTTTTGGGTTTATTGTGCCATACACATAAAAATTAGTTCCCCGAATTAAAATCCTCATGGTGTCCTTCGGACACTCCGCCCGTAAGTCGCCTTGTGTATTTTGATTTGCTGATTTTCATTCCGAATTCAAAATCTGTTTCTATTTTGCGATCAACAAAAAATTACTCCATGAAAAAACTCATCGTTGAATTTATCGGGACCTTCCTTCTCGTGTTTACCATTGGATGCGCCGTAGTTTCAAAAAATCCAAATGCGGAATTGGCAATAGGCGCTGTGCTGATGGTCATGGTATTTGCCGGCGGACACATTAGCGGCGCTCATTACAACCCAGCGGTTTCATTAGCAGTTTTTATTCGCGGGAAAATTGGCAGTGGCGAATTGATCCAATACTGGATCGTGCAACTCGTTGGTGGATTACTCGGCGCAATTATGAGTCACGTGATCACGGCAAAGGATGGTGCTGTTGAGATGGCACCTGGTGCAGATGTTACTCCGATGATTGCAGTGCTTGCGGAAGCGCTCGGCACATTTGCGCTGGCGTACGTAGTGCTGAATGTTGCAACTTCAAAAGGAACAGCAGGAAATTCTTTTTATGGATTGGCAATCGGTTTTACTGTATTCGCAATGGCAGTTTCTCTCGGTGGAATTTCAGGAGGCGCTTTCAATCCCGCTGTTGGATTGGGAAGAACAATCGCTGATACCATTGTTGCAACAGGAAAGTCTACCGCCAATTGGTGGATCTATATTGTTGGTCCTCTTATCGGCGGCGCATTAGCAGGAATTGTTTTTCGGATGCTGAATCCTGAAGACAGGTAGCGCGATATGCGATACGCGAATCGGGAATCGTATCTTTACTTCCTCAACTTTTTCTTCATGAAAAAAAATTCAATCCCTGTGAAAAGGGTGGCAGCATTCGTTGTCGCGATAGCCATATTCAGCGCGCTCTACTTTTCTTTTGCTTTCAGACTGCCCGCTTCTGATAACAGGCAACTGTTGAGTTTGATCATGGGCGGACTCAGCGCAGTTCACTATTCTCCCCGGCCGGTAGATGATTCGTTCTCGCAAAAAATCTTTACCGAGTTTATCAAGCGCGTTGATTTCAACAAAAAAATTTTCACACAAAAAGATATTGATCAATTGAGCCAATACAAAAACTCGATTGACAACGAGCTTACGGATAGCTCTTACGAATTCTTCGATGCCGTGATGAAAATTTATTCGCAGCGGAATGAGCAGGCATACCGCTACAGCAAGCTGGCACTTGACAAGCCTTTTGACTTCAGCGCCGATGAAAGTATTGAAACCAACAGCGATAAACTTTCTTTCGCTCCCGATACTATTGCGTTAAAAAATGAATGGAGAAAATACATGAAGCTCCAGGTGCTCCAGGAATTGTACACCTCTTCCAATGCACAGGAAAAAGCAAAGGCAAAATCTGACACGGTGAAATTGAAATCATTCACGCAGATGGAAGAGCTTGCACGAACCAAAGTGAAAAAGAACAATGAAGACTTCTGGGATCGCGTTCATGATTTGGAAATGAATGATTGGGTAGCAGCCTATTTGAATTGCATTTCAAATATTGAGGATCCGCACACCGAATACTTTGCTCCGGTAGAAAAGCAAAACTTCGACATCCAGACTTCCGGGCAGTTGGAGGGTATTGGCGCGCAACTGCAGCAGAAAGACGGAGAAATAAAAGTTTCAAGCATTGTTGCCGGCAGCGCATCATGGAAACAAGGACAACTCAAAGCCGGTGATGTGATATTAAAAGTTGCACAAGGAGATAAGGAGCCGGTGAGTATTGAAGGGATGAGATTGGATAAGGCGATTCAGCTCATTCGCGGAAAGAAGGGAACGGAAGTCCGGCTGACTGTAAGAAAGCCCGACGGTTCCCTGCTCGTAATTCCCATCATTCGCGATGTGGTAATTCTTGAAGCCACGTTCGCACAATCCCTCATCATCAACAGCAACGGAAAGAAGATCGGATATATTCGCTTGCCTGAGTTCTATGGTCCCTCTGCTAACCAGAGAGGCGGGAGAAGCTGCGCTGATGATATGAGAAAAGAACTGCTCAAGCTGGAAGCAGAAAATGTTTCAGGAATCATTCTCGATTTGCGCGACAATGGCGGTGGATTGTTGCAGGAAGCAGTGAAACTGGGCGGATTGTTCATCAAGAGCGGCCCGCTTGTGCAGGTGCGCTCACGAAGCGGGTCATCCAATGTGATGAATGATAATGATCCCGATGTGGTTTACAGCGGTCCACTCACGGTGATGGTAAATGAAAACAGCGCTTCTGCTTCTGAGATTGTGGCGGCAGCCCTCCAGGATTATAACCGCGGAGTGATCATTGGCAGCAACAGTACGTACGGGAAAGGAACAGTTCAGAATTTTTTCAACCTTGACGATTTTGTATCGCATGCGCAGAATACTCCTTCACTGGGATCTTTGAAGGTCACCATTCAGAAATATTACAGAGTCAGCGGCGGTTCCACACAATTGAGAGGCGTAACACCTGATATTATTCTTCCTGATCCTTATGCTCAAATACCTTATGGAGAAAAAGAAGATGACTATGCCCTTGGCTGGGATGAAATTGCTCCCGCTAAATATGAGCAATGGAGTTTGACCAATAATATTTTCGATTTGAAATCACACAGTGATAAACGTGTGATTTCCAACCCTGCCTTTCAATTAATACAGCAGGAAGCCGATGACTTCCGGCAGCGAAATGAGAATACTTCCTATTCACTGAACTATAAAAAATTCAGCGCCTGGCAAAAGGAACTTGATGACAGGCAAAAAAAATATGAAGCGATCACTGCAGACTCCTCGCTCGTGAATGTTTCAAATCTTCCTGTTGATTTGTCGAAGATCAATTCCGATTCTACTGCTATTGCAAGGAATGATCAATTCACCAAGCGGCTCAAGAAAGATATTTATTTGAATGAAGCTGCGTTGGTGGTGGGGGAAATGAAGTAATCCGATTCGCGATTCGCGTATCGCGATGCGCGATGCGCATTACCGGAGCTTCCAATTTAATCGGCATTCCCGATTCACCGTGTTGTAATTGTGCTGAAAAAAACTGCTTCGTTTGATGCTGAAAAGTATTTTCATTCCTGGCTTTCTTCTTTTTTTCAAACTCTGTTATGGTCAGGAGTTAGGGTTGAAATATTGCACTGCGTTGTCTGACGATAAAACACTCACGGCGCCTTATGGAGCTGGGATATTTTTCATCTCCAATGATTCTGCACATAAGGTTAATCTCCTGCTTTCAATTAATTTTTGTTATGCAAATAGAGCAATCGATAAAACCGATCTCCATGTTAGTACTTTGAGATTCAAATATTCAATAGGTATCCTCCGTGTTATATCATCGTCTCAAAATATCAGGTTTAAAATTGGACCTTCTGTCAGCTACCAAACGTCAGTAGGATCATTCGATTTACATTACATGAGTGCTGGATTAGTTCTCAATCTCAAATTCCAGAGTGTGTTTCATTCTCCTCTCAATTTTGATTGCTTCCTTTCACCTGAATATTTATTTCATGTTGGTGAATATAAGAGACCCGATGTAAGAATTGCGGGCTTAGACTTTGGAGTATCTTTCTAATTACTCTGCTACATCTGAATCTCATCGCAAATTGCGAATCGAGAATCGCGATGCGCGAACCGGGATACGAGATTTATTTTCCGGTGCAGGTACAAGTGCCTCCCACACTCTGCACGATGGCACTGCAACTGTCTTCAAGTCTTTTGATATCCTGTTCCTTTCCGCACATTTCGCCCAGGTCAACGGTTTGTTTGACGCCAGCGCTGTCGGTATAGGTGTAAACACAATGAAGGCACTTCTTGCAGGAAGAATTCAGCAGAACAATACATAATAGACAGAGAATAATTTTTTTCATGAAAATTATTTTACCAAACATTTGAGAACCCACCCGCACGGATGTCAATCAATTTACAAGTGAGCGTTTGCAAAAGTATTCAGCAGGGTCGCAAACATAAACTACTTAGGCAATCCGCAGCGTTTTTTTTATCAGTTACCCATCCCGGCACACCGGAGAGAACCGGGAATCGCGCTTTCCTGTTATTTCTTCTCTGCTGAATTAAGATTGTTACCTTCATATCCTCATCCCTCCGATGTTGGAAGCGTGAAATTCAAAACTGAAAATAATTCCGAACGACAAATCTTAAAACAAACCCTATGAAAAAAATAATCATCCCTGCACTCGCGGCTTTAATCCTTATCTCTGTTAATTCTCATGCGCAGAATGCGCCGCTGCCAAAAAATTATTCATTTAAGACCGACCAGGATTACAAAGACAATGTTGGTGATGTGACCAAGTGCATGAACTGGCTGCTCAAAACTCCTGTGAAAACTGACGATGCTGAAAGAAAGGAAGTGAGCGCTTACGTGCTGATGTGGATGACAGGCACCAATGATGTAAGCGTCACGGTGTTCGGCTATGTAACCGACCTTTCAAAGAAGAATCCTGATCTGCTGTTTGCATGGATGTGTGGCTATGCTCTGAATGTTTTGAACAATCCCAAAGCTTCTGATGCAGAAAATAATCTCTCAGGCGTTCGCGCTGCAATAAGTCTTTATCAGCTTGGCGGAGATATTAAGAAGGACAAGAAATTGGAAGAACTGATAGAGAAAGATAAGAGCGGCGCGCTTGAAGCCTGGGTTAAGGAGCAAATGGCAGTAAAATAATTTTCGGGCTGTGGGAAGCGAAGCTGATGAACCATTTCCGCTTTGTGTAACCCCCTCGGCGAGTTTGTCATTCCGAGGTACGAGGAATCTATTTGAATCAGCGACCAGATTCCTCGTACCTCGGAATGACAGAGACGGGTCTAATTTCCATTCTCCGGATTATTCCTCACAGATTCTTTTTGTGTCTGAGATTGATTTCCATTCATGGGTAAGGAAACAATAAATACAGACCCCTCATTTTCTTTACTCCGGGCGGAAATAAAACCCTTGTGTTCCTCCACAATTTTTTTGCACAAGGCCAGGCCAATGCCGGTGCCTTCATATTCACTATTGTGATGAAGGCGCTTGAACATGAGGAAGATTTGCTCTGCGTACTTCTGATCGAAGCCGATACCGTTGTCTTCAAAAAATATCCTGCAATATTTATTTTCAGGTTGTGAATCCCTGTCAGAGTAGATCTTTATTTCGGGCGGCACATCTTTTTTACTGTACTTGATGGCATTGCTGATCAAATTAAAAAACAAGGGGTGAATGAGAACAGGATTCACCTTCAGCAGCGGCAGCGGATCAACAGATATGTGCGCATTCTTTGCCTGCAGCATTGGCTTCATTTCCTCCAGCACATGATTTAACAATTCGCTCATATTGCTCTCGATAAATTCTTTGTTCTCAACAGAGACTTTTGAGAATGTCAGGATGTCCTGAATGAGCGTTTGCATGCGTTGCGCTGCCTGCTGAATTTTATCGAGGTATTTCTTTCCGTCTTCATGAATGGCATCATGGTATTTGTTAAAGAGGAGGTCCGTGAAGGTGCGAATCTTTCTCAGTGGCTCCTGAAGATCGTGCGACGCCATGAAAGCAAAGCGATCAAGGTCCTTATTGGCATCTTCCAGCTTATCAATGTTCTGTAGCAATTGCAGGTTTAATGCATTCACTTTTTCTTCGGAGGACTTTCGCTCACTGATTTCAGCCTCGAGGTTTCTATTGATGGCGATAAGCTTTTGCTCCTGTGCAATCAGGCGATGTGTTTTCTGATAGAGTTCGACGAAGATGGCGACTTTGGCCCTCAGCAATTCAGGATTAATGGGCTTGTAGATGTAATCCACGGCACCCGCTCGATAGCCCTTATAAATATTTTCATCACCATAATTATGAGCGGTGATGAATATGATAGGAATGTGTTTCAGCTTTTCGCGCTCATAAATCAATGATGCCGTCTCGAAGCCATTGAGGTTTGGCATTTGAACATCCATCAGGATCAATGCGAAGTCAAATTCCTGCAATAGTATTTTCAACGCTTGCCGTCCTGAATTTGCGCGCATAAACCGGTAGCCATCAGAGCCTAAAATGGCCTCGATGGAGAGTAAGTTATCCTCCCTGTCGTCTACCAGTAGAATTTTTGGTTGCATATCGTTTAGAAATTTCAAGCGCCAAATTCCAAATCACAAATAAATTTTCAACTGCTAAATCTCAAACTCCCCTTAGAAGCTGTTTAAGAATGATTCAGAAATCCTGCCTCCAACGCAATCCTTCAACAAGATCAGGATGACTGCCTCGACAAGCTCAGGATTACCGACGCGCACCGTCATTCTGAGCCTGTCGAAGAACATGTTGAGCCGTCGACCTGTCCCTATTTTTCAGGAAACATTGGGTTAGCAAGTCTTCTGTCCAATTTTAAACAGCTTCTTAGAGAAACCGAAAATGATTGGTCAAATCTTTTTTCTTCATTTTAAACTTGATTGTTTTCTCTTCTGGATTATTTGAGATTTGGTATTTGAATTATTTATAGAACCACACCCTCATCAACGACAATAACTGATCAATCTTCAACGGCTTGGTAATGTAATCCGAAGCACCTGCTTCAATGCATTTCTGGCGATCACCTTTCATGGCTTTTGCCGTAACAGCAATGATCGGAAGCGAGCTGTTCTTATGTTCACGCCTGATCTTCTGTGTGGTTTCGTAACCATCCATTTCGGGCATCATGATGTCCATCAGCACCATATCCACTTTGGGATTTTCATTGAGAATGCTGATGGCTTCCTTGCCGCTCTCCGCAGTGATCACGTTGATGTTGTAGCGCTCGAAGACTGTTGTTAGTGCGAATAAATTTCTTACATCATCATCTACTACCAGGACATTTTTCGAAGTAAGAATATCTTCCTTCCTGCGAATGTTCTCAATCACTTTTTTCTTTTCCGGGGCCAGGTCTTTGTGATTGATGTGCAACTGCAACACCGTTTCCTCAAAGAGATGCTCTAATGAATTCACCCCTTTCAAAATGATGGTGCTGGAAATCCGGTTCAGCTGGTTCAGTTCACTCTTCGAAAAATCTTTTGCGGAATAAACGATTACAGGTGTGAGTTTTTTCTTGACCTCACTCACCCTGCTCACCAGATCAAGCCCTGAAATATCAGGCAAGGTGTAATCGAGAATGATACAATCATAATCCTTCGAAGAAATTAGCTTCAATGCCTTCTTGCCCGTGTTTGCAATAGTGACGTTGATATGATCGTCCTGGAGAATTTTTACGATCTGCGATGAGTCGAGTTCATTGTCTTCCACCACCAGTACATTCTTCACTTGTTTCTCGTTGAACTGAATGATGTCAACAAAAAGATCATTCAGAGAATCTGTCTCGAGCGGCTTCAACAGGAAGCTTCTTGCGCCACGTTTCAATGCAAGAGTTTTATTTTCTTCACCTGAGATGAGATGAATAGGAATGTGACGATAGTTCAAATCATTTCTCAACAGGTCAAGCACCTTCCATCCCGATGTATCAGGGAGCTTTACATCGAGCGTGATGGCAATGGGCGAGAAGCGATTGATGAAATCAAACACCTCAATATAACTGACAGCGACGATTGCTTTCAATCCTTCCTGGTGCGCTTTCTCGATGAGAATTTTCCCGAAGCGAAGATCATCTTCAACAATAAGCACGACGTTATCCGTGGGGAGAATACTGCTTCGGTCATCACCGGCATCGTTGATCATTTCATTTATGATGCTCATGTTGGATTCTCCGAGGGAATCCTGACGGACAATTCCTTCGCTGGTGATGCGAATGGAGCTGAGAAGATTATCAATATCTCCGCCATCTGCCTGCAGTTGCTCATACTCCCTGAGATTTTCTGTTTGTTTCGAGAGCACGCCACTCGTACTTTCCACCGGCAGGAATAATGTAAACGTGCTTCCTCGCCCGGGTTCACTTTCCAATTCAATAGTTCCGCCGAGCAACTCTGCGAGACCGCGACTGATCGAGAGCCCTAATCCTGTTCCGCCATACTTTCGGCTTGTTGAGCCTTCTGCCTGCTGAAATGCCTCGAAGATGATATTCTGCTTTTCCTGCGGGATCCCGATTCCTGAATCGGTGATCGCAAATGCAACAACCTTCTTTGCATTATCAAGATTCAGGTTGTTGCCCTGCTTCCAGTTTTTATTTGCTTCGTAGATTCTCAGTTTCACGTCACCCTTCTCAGTGAACTTGAATGAATTCGAGAGAAGGTTTTTCAGAATCTGATTCAAGCGCTGCAAGTCTGTCTCCATGGATTGCGGAAGTGCGGTATCTGTTTCAATCGTGAAGCGCAGATGCCGTGCTTCTGAAATCGGTTTGAAGGTAGTTTCAACAAACGAAGCGATCTCGGAGAAGCGAACCGGAGAAATATTCGCCGTGATAAACCCTGATTCGATTTTTGAAAGATCGAGAATGTCGTTGATCAGCTGGATCAGGTCATCACCACAGGAGTGAATTGTTTTTGCGTAGCGTATTTGTTTGTCGTTGAGATTGCCTTCGGCATTTTCATACAACTGCTGCGCGAGAATGAGCAAGCTGTTGAGGGGAGTGCGCAACTCGTGCGACATGTTTGCAAGAAATTCTGATTTGTATTTGGAAGTAAGCGTAAGCTGTTCCGCCTTTTCTTCAAGTGACCTTCTTGCTTCTTCCACCTCCTTGTTCTTTGCTTCCACTTCATCTTTTTGTTTAACGAGCAGAAGCGCTTTGTCCTGCAACTCATCATTTGTTCTGCGCAATTCTTCCTGCTGAATCTTCAACTCTTCAGCGAGCGATTGTGATTGAGCGAGGAGTTCTTCTGTGCGCGAATTGGTTTCAATCGTGTTCAACACGATACCAATACTCTCCGTAAGCTGACTGAGGAAGTCAAGGTGGGTGATGCTGAATGCATCAAGTGATGCGAGCTCGATTACCGCCTTCACATTATTTTCAAAGAGCACGGGGAGAATAATAAGATTCGCGGGCTTCGACCTGCCCAACCCTGAACTGATGCGGATGTAGCCCTGCGGCACATTGGAGAGCAAAATTCTTTCCTTCTCAAATGCGCACTGACCAACTAAACCTTCACCGATGGCAAATTCTTTCGGAATATTTTTCTCGTTGTTGTAAGCATAGGCAGCGAAGAGTTTGAGTTTGACGTTTTGATTTTCTTCCTCCTGTTTCAAAATGTAGAAGGCACCATAATGCGCTGTTACCACTTGAGCCAACTCTGAGAGAATGCGCTGCGTTACCGTATTCAAATCCTTTTGTCCCTGCAACATCTGCGTGAACTTCGCGAGGTTTGATTTCAACCAATCCTGCTCCTGGTTTCTCAATGTTGTTTCTTTCAGGTTCGTGATCATCTGGTTGATGGTATCCTTCAGCGCTTCCACTTCTCCCTTTGCTTCCACCCGGATTGTTCTGGTCAAGTCACCTTTTGCTACGGCTGTAGATACCTCGGAGATGGAGCGTACCTGCGTGGTGAGATTTTGTGCAAGCTGGTTTACGTTCTCCGTAAGGTTCTTCCAGATACCTGATGCACCCGGTACGTTTGCCTGGCCTCCAAGTTTTCCTTCAACACCTACTTCACGTGCAACTGTTGTCACCTGGTCAGCGAACACGGCCAGAGTTTCAATCATCTCGTTGATGGTGTCAGTCAATTGAGCAACTTCACCTTTTGCATTGATGGAAAGTTTCTGGCGAAGATTTCCCGTAGCCACTGATGTCACCACTTTGGCAATACCGCGCACTTGTGATGTGAGGTTGGAACCCATCATGTTCACCGAGTCCGTCAAATCTTTCCATGTTCCGGCAACACCTTTTACTTCTGCTTGTCCTCCAAGCTTTCCTTCAGTACCTACTTCACGCGCAACACGCGTTACCTCGAAGTCGAAGGAATTTAATTGTTCCACCATGGTGTTGATGGTATTTTTCAAATCAAGAATTTCTCCCTTCACGTCAATGGCAACGGTCTTCGACAAGTCACCACTCGCAACAGCTTTTGTTACCTGCGCAATGTTTCGCACCTGGGCTGTGAGATTACCGGTCATCTGGTTTACAGAGTCGGTCAGGTCTTTCCATGTTCCTGCCACACCGGGCACGAATGCTTGTCCTCCAAGTTTTCCATCGGTACCTACTTCACGCGCAACACGCGTTACTTCAGATGCAAATGCGCGCAACTGATCCACCATCGTGTTGAGTGTTTCTTTTAACTGCAAAATTTCCCCGCGGACGTCTACGGTAATTTTCTTTGACATGTCTCCGTTCGCAACGGCAATCGCTACCTCTGCAATGTTTCGCACCTGCGCTGTGAGGTTACCGGCCATTTGGTTTACAGAGTCGGTCAGATCTTTCCAGGTTCCCGCCACTCCCGGCACATTCGCCTGACCGCCAAGTTTCCCTTCTGTACCCACCTCACGCGCAACACGTGTTACTTCAGACGCAAAACCCCTGAGCTGATCCACCATCGTGTTGATCGTGTTTTTCAACTCGAGAATTTCTCCCTTCACGTCCACGCCGATTTTTCTTGACAAGTCACCATTAGCAACAGCTGTGGTCACCTCGGCAATGTTTCGTACTTGTGACGTGAGGTTACTTGCCATCTTATTTACACTATCTGTCAAATCTTTCCATGTTCCGTCAACACCGGGCACATCTGCCTGCCCTCCGAGTTGTCCTTCAGAACCTACCTCACGCGCAACACGGGTTACTTCTGAACCAAATGAATTCAACTGGTCCACCATCGTGTTGATGGTATTTTTCAATTCGAGGATTTCTCCTTTCACGTCCACCGTGATCTTTCGCGACAGGTCACCTTTCGCCACGGCAGTTGTTACCTCTGCGATGTTTCGAACCTGTGCGGTGAGGTTACTTCCCATCTGGTTTACAGAATCCGTTAGATCTTTCCAAACACCCCCCACACCTTCCACCGTTGCTTGTCCTCCGAGCTTTCCTTCAGAACCTACCTCCCGCGCAACGCGTGTTACTTCTGATGCAAATCCACGAAGCTGATCCACCATCGTGTTGATCGTATTTTTCAACTCGAGAATTTCTCCCTTCACGTCCACACCAATTTTTCTGGAGAGGTCACCATTGGCAACAGCGGTTGTTACCTCGGCAATGTTTCGCACTTGCGCTGTGAGGTTGCCGGCCATTTGATTCACCGAGTCTGTTAAGTCTTTCCAT